>Ga0307372_10009446_pt1 | contig 13433 bp, 11 predicted proteins | sample OX1MG_FD_202533 | JGI IMG/M metagenome (GOLD analysis project Ga0307372, IMG submission 202533) | Soil microbial communities from Risofladan, Vaasa, Finland - OX-1 | ecosystem: Environmental > Terrestrial > Soil > Coastal area > Acid sulfate soil | place: Finland: Risofladan, Vaasa | collected...
CGCCGCCACCACTTCGCTGATGTGCGCTAGGTACATGGGCTCGTTGCGGTGATGGGCGGGCCGCGGACGCACATCGCGCGGCAGCAGATAGGGCGCATCGGTCTCCAGCAGCAGCCGGTTAGTGGGGGTCATTTTCACAAGTTCACGCAGGTGGATCCCGCGGCGCTCATCGCAGATCCAGCCGGTGATGCCGATGTGCAGATCCAGCGACAGATAATCCTGCAGTTCCGTCTCACTGCCGGTGAAGCAGTGCAGCACCGCGGCACCCAAATTTGGGCGATGACGCTTCAGGACATCTATGAACTCCGCATGTGCGTCACGCTGGTGCAGGAACACCGGCTTGCGGGTTTCCACCGCGAGCGCCAGTTGTGCTTCAAAGCAGGCCAGTTGTGCGGCATGCGGAGAAAAATTGCGGAAATAATCCAGGCCACATTCACCCACGGCCACCACCTCGGGGTTGGCGAGCAGGGCACGCAGCGCTGCGGGAGCATCCGCAGCAAAATCCTTGGCATGATGGGGATGGGTGCCGGCGGTGCAAAACAGAACCCCGGGCCACTGGCGGCTAAGTTCCAATGCCTTGCGGCTGTGCTCCACATCGCTGCCGGTGACGATGAACTGCGCGACACCTGCGGCCTGCGCGCGTTCGATTACAGCTTCTCGATCGGCATCAAAGCTGTCATGGGTAAGATTCGCGCCGATATCGATGAGCATGCGTCGATGAGCTCGCACTGATTGGAAGGCTAATCTGGATTACCGGTTTGAGGCGGTTCGTCCTGAGCGTATTTCTTCAGCAGCACCTGGAAGCGCGGATCCTTGCGGATCGGGTCCCAGGCCGGGTCGAGCCATAGCAGTACGGGTGAATAGAAAATGCCGATTCCGGGACTAGCCAATGCCTTGGCCAGCAGCGGCACGGCAAGATCGGGACGCTGAGCTTGGGCGTACACGCTAGCATTGGTTTCCATTATTCGCGGGCCGTACGTTTGATCCTGGGTCTTGGCGAGAATAGCCTGCGATTTGGCGACCGCCTCCAGCCCGTCCCCGGTATGCCCCAGGCCCAGCTCGGCGCTGGTGAGATTGCTCCAGACGAACGCCAGGTTGATCCCTTGCTGTTGGGCGAGTTGGGCGCGGGCATCGGTCTCCGCCTGCGCGAACAATGACTGCGCGTGCGCTGTGTCCCCGGCCAGCCGGTACAGATTGGCCATCTGCAACGCCTTGGAGCCGCCGTAGGGTATGAAATTGTCCGGGGTGTCGGGAATGCTGGCCAGTAGCGTCAGCGCCTCGTTGTACTTGCGTTGCCAGGTCAACAGGAGCACGCGCTGAAATTTCAGCAGCGGTGCGTCGCCTTGCGCCACAGCCAACGCGCGCGGTATATCGCCGTTTTGCAACACGATGGTCAATGAGTAATTGGATTTCGCATTGAGGTTATCCGGGTTTAATGCCAACGCGCGCTGGTACCAGGTCTCGGCGTCGGCGAAGCGACTTGCCATCGCATAGGTAGTGCCCAGCTCGAAGGCGAATTGACTGTTGCGCGGATCGTGCGCCAGTGCCTGCTGCAGCGAAGCGATGGCGGCATCGAGACGGCCCTGGCGGCGCTCCACGTAGCCACGTGCGGCCAGTGTGTCGGCATCATTGGGGCGCAGCGTCAGCGCCGCGGCGAACGCCTTCAATGCACTCGCGACATTCTGACCACCGCCACCGAACCAGGCGAGTTCGCTTTCGGCGTAGGACAGCCGCGCCCAGGCCAGCGCGAACTTTGGATCCTTGTCGATGGCCTGCCGATACAACGGGATGGCAGCTTTCCAGCTGGCCGTATCGTAATTGACATCGCCCCGGTTGGTCTGGAATTCAGCGCGCAGGAACAGGTCGTAGGCGGCCTGGTTTTCAGTCGGCACCGCGGCCAGGCGCGCGGTCTCCACCGGCGAGAGCTTGGCTTGCAGCGCCTGCGCGATCTTCTCGGCCACCTCGCCCTCGACGCCGAAGATGTTGTCCAAGGTGCGCGTATACGCCTCGGCCCAGATGTGATGGTCATTATCGGCATCGATGAGCTGCACGTTGATTAGGACTTGATTGCCGGCCTTCTGGACGCTGCCTTCGAGGATGGTGGCCACGCCTAACTGCTGGGCGATCGACTTGAGGTTTTGCGGATGGCTGCCGTATTGCATGGTGGAGGTGCGCGAGATCACCGTGAGGTCGCCGATATCGGCGAGCTTGGTCAGGATAAGATCCTGCATGCCGGCCACGAAGTAGGCGTTGTTCTTATCCGCGCTCAGGTTCTCGAACGGCAGCACGGCGATGGATTTGGCCGGGATAGCGGTTGTGTCAGCCGAGGCCGCGGCCAGTCGTTCCGCATGGCGCACGGAGAAACGCCAGGCATAGAATCCTGAGATCACCACCGCGATTACCACCGCGAGGGACAGGGCGGCACCGAGCTTCCAGCGCAACTGCTGCCAGCGGCTGTACTTGGCCGGGTCTTGGGGCTGGATGAGCATCCAGGCGAGCACCAGGGCTACCGGAAATCCGGCCAGCAGGACGATGATGACGGCGGGGAAAACGTAACCCCAGCCAAAGGCTGGCAGCACGCGGCTCCCGAGCTGGATCAGAAACCCCGCCACGACGGCATACACCACCACCACCCGGTAGATGTGGTGCTGCTTCAGGCGCGCGAAGAAACCCGGCATGGTGTCAGTCGTGGAGTCCATGAATGGCTGTTCCCCTGCGAGGCCCATAGCCTAGCGTAAAGGCCGGCCATGTGCAGGGTGGATGCAAGAAAAAAACTTCGGAAGCGGATGCCTTGCCCGTGGAGTGTGCGCCGACTGCCGCTTTACCTTCGGCTGGACATTGGAGGCGGAGTGGTTCAGGTCCCGGCGGGGTTCTGGCGGTAAAACAGGCATAGCTGCCGGTATACATCCGGTAGGGAGGCCTGCAATACCGTCGAGGCCTCGAAAAACACTTCACTGGCGACCGCGAAAAATTCCGCGGGATTTTGCAGGCCATAAGCGTCCATGGGCAGCGGCTCGCTCGCGGCGCGTGATCTCTGTAACTGCGCATAGGCCGCATGGAACACCTGCGACCAGCGCGCCCGGTCCATATCCCGATGCAGCGGCGGGAAACCGTTGGCTTCGCCATTCTGCATGTCCAGCTTGTGGGCGCACTCGTGGATGACCACATTGTGGCCGGGCGGGTTCCCGGCCTGCATCACGTCTTCCCACGAGAGTATCACCGGGCCGCGCTGCCAGGATTCCCCGGCCATGACGTGGCGATGGCGATGCACGACGCCGGCAGCATCCACGCTCTGGCGCTCGGGCACGAACAGGCCGGGATAGATCACGAATGCATGCCAACCCGCATACCACCTCAGACTGAGATTGATGATCGGAATACACGCATGCGTGGCCAGCAATGTGCGCATTTCATCGGTGAGCACCAGTCCCTGCACGGGTTCGAACGATTTTTCCCGCAGCAGCAGGGTGACCAGTACCCGCAAGCGTGCTTGCGCACTGGCCGGCAGGCGGCGAGCGGGTGCGCAGTGGGCGAGGGCATACTGCCAGGCCGGCTCCAGTATCGGATGGCGCCTGAGGGCACGGCGTTCGCGCCATTTGCTGAGAGTTCCAAACATGATTCTTTTATCGCTGGCAGCTCTGGGTATCACTGGGGTCCGTGATACTGAAAAGCAAGTGCATCGCCGTCAATCACTCTTCCATTTGAAGCCGAGCGCACCCACGGCCAGGAACAGGATGGTCATACCGGCCAGGGCCAGCAGGTTCGGCAGGATCTGTAGTACACCGGCGCCATCCAGCATGACGGCGCGCGCGCCTTCCAGGAGCTGGGTCAGAGGCAGGAAATCCGCGGCGTGCTGCAGCCAGGGGTGGGTACCTTCCAGCGAGAACCATACGCCGGACAGAAACATCATGGGCCAGGAAAACAGGTTGAGCAGACCGCCGGCGAATTCTTCGCTGCTGACGCGCGCTGCGATCAGCAGACCCAGGGAGATCATGGAGGTGGCGCCGAGGATGGCCACCAGCAGCAGCGCCAGGTAACTGCCGGACATGTAAAAGCCCACCAGCAAATCCGTACCTATATATACCGCGATGGTGATGCACAGGATCAGCATGAGCCGCGAAGTTATTTGGGCGGCGATGAATTCGATGGCCTTCAAGGGCGTGGCGTTGAGACGCTTGAGGAAACCGTTCTTGCGGTAGCGCACGATCACGTAGCCCACGCCGAACAGGCAGGAGAACATCATGTTCATGCCCAGGATACCCGGTACCAGCCAGTCCACGTAGCGGATGGCGCGGCCACTGACCGATTCGCGGTTGTAATGCACATCCTTCTCACCCATGAGTATCTTCTCCAGGATGTACCCCTTGGGAGAACTTTCATTGACCCAATAGCGCGGATGGGTTGGATCATGCAGGTCCAGCAGCATGTCGCTTTGGTCGTGCTCGACTTTGCGCATCGCCGGTTGGATGTCGGGGACGCTGTAGAACTGGATGAAGCGGGTTTCAAGGAACTCACTGTGCACGTTGGCAAGCGGCAGTGCGCCGCTGAACACCGCGACCTTGAACAGCGGCTTCTCACCACCGGAGAACAGCAGCCACATGCCGAGCACGATAAATACCGGCAACGCGATGTTCCAGCCCAGGGCCGAACGGTCGCGCAGGAATTCAAGGTTGCGGGCACGGAGCACCGCGAGGAAACGCCGGATCATGCGCGCAACTCCCGGCCGGTGAGTTCCAGGAAAAGATCTTCCAGGCTACGCGCGCGGATCTGCAGGTGCGCCAGGGAGACACCATGGCTCAGCAGCGTTGCGATAGTGGTATTGATATCAGCTGTTGTGATCTCAATGTACTCGCCCACCTGCTTGGTATTTTCCCTGAATGCATCGCGCGCCACGCGAAAATCCTCCTGCGGCAACTGCAGCACCGCGTCCTGGAAGTGATGTGACATCAGGGTAGCGGGCCGGCCCTCGGCGATGATGTGGCCGTGATCCATGATGATGATGCGGTCGCACAGCAGATAGGCTTCTTCCATGTAGTGGGTAGTGAGGATCACGGTCTTGCCGCGGGCCTTGACGTTGCGCACCAGCTCCCAGAAGTTGTGACGCGCCTGCGGATCCAGTCCGGTGGTGGGTTCATCGAGGAATAGCAGCACCGGATCGTTCACCAGCGCCAGCGCCAGCAACAGTCGCTGACGTTGGCCGCCGGAAAGCTTGCGCGCATCGCGATCCATGTAGTCTTCAAGCGCGCACAGTTTGGCCAACTCTTCGAGAGGCAAGCCGCGCGGGTAGAAGCTGCGGAACAGCCGCAGGGTCTCACGCACGGTGAGAAAATCCTGGAGTGCGGTGGATTGGAACTGGATGCCGACTTCCGAGCGGAAACGCGGTCCCATGGGTTCGCCCTGGTAATAGACTGTCCCCTGGGTGGCCGGCGTGATGCCTTCCATGATCTCGACGGTGGTGGTCTTGCCGGCCCCGTTGGGGCCGAGCATGCCGAAACATTCGCCTTGGCGTACCGAAAAGCTGATGTCGTCCACCGCTTTGACGGTCGGGTAATGTTTGGCGAGGTGGTTTACCTCAATGATATCTGGCATCGTGCATAGTTATGGTGCGGAGGGGCGTGACGGCTATTATCAGTTGCGTCCGGGGTCCTGTCGAATAAAATTTCACACATGCTGGTGCAGGTTGCAGGAGATGTGATATGTCCTATGAAATGACGATTCTCGGTCTGGTTACACTGCTCTATATATTCTCCTGGTTGCCGGCATGGCTGGCGAAATACCGGGCCTATGGCAGTGGCTGGCTGCTCTCCAACCGCTCCACTACAGGCTTGCCACCCCTGCCTGAGCAGGCGCAACGGGCGGTGCGTGCCCATGAAAACCTCAAGGAAAATTACCCGCCGTTCGCCGTGGCTATCCTGTTGCTGGCTTTCAGCGGCGGCTATACCCAATATACAGCCCTGGCCGCCATGCTGTTTCTGCTCGCCAGGCTGGTGCATCTGCCGGCCTACATCCTCGGCATACCCTGGTTGCGCACTTCCAGCTGGGTGGCAGGTTTTATAGCCATGCTCTACCTGCTGATCATGGCTCTGGCGGTGCTGGTCTAGCGGTGTCTGGGCTGGCTTACTAAAATCTTGGTCATGCAGAATATAAGGGATAAGGGGGTGCAGGTGGCCAGTATTTCTCCAGCACGCTATGCGTGCATCGCGCTATTGTTGTCAGCGCTATGTATTTTCAGCCTCAAGTCCTGGGCCGGTCAGGATGTGGTGGTGTTGCTAGCAAACTCCGACAGCTTGCAAGCGAATTCCAAGGCAATCACGCAGGCAGTGATCGATTTCGCCAACAGCCGTGGTCCGGATACACAATTTGCAGTCATCACCTACGGTAAAACACCGGTGGTACAGGTGCCACTGTCACCCATCAGTGATGCTACCCGCGCTCAGGTCAGCAATGCGTTGCGAGGTCTCGATTATCGGAGCCGCATCACCGACACCGCCGCCGGAATGCAACAGGCGCTCGCTGAAATTATCAATCATGGAGACAACAATCCCCAGAAAAATATCGTCCTGATTACCGATGATATCGAGAGCCTGAGCGATGCAACTGCCAATAAAGAGAAGATCAGCTGGATCTTGCAAGCGCTGATGCCTACAGCTGTCTACAACCATGTGCGTGTATACGGTGTCACTTTCACATCCAGTGCCGTTTACAGAACCCTGCAAGTGCTGTCACTCGGCACCGGCGGCAACGCCTTCCAATTTGCACATGATTCCGATCTGTCAGGCGTGTTTCAGCGCATCAGTGCCAGCATGCTGAGCAGCAGTACGGCATCCATGCTGATATCACCAAGCCAGATTGCCCCACCTGGTCTCGCGGGGGTTTCAGCTCCTGCACAGTTCAACACTCCATTGACGCGCCAGAATATTCAGTCGACGCACACGCGTTGGGTATGGCTGATCGGACTACTGGCGCTGCTGGCGGCATCCATTGGCATTTATGCTGCCTGGAACATCGTACGACATATCCGTGTTCCCAAAAGAGATATCAATTCGCTCACACACTTCGGCGAAGGCCCGCGAGCTGTGCTCTATGACATCAGCAATCCCAACGACATCAAGCGCTTTGAACTGGCTGAACGTTCAACGCTTCTGGGACGCGTGGCGGGCTACGATCCTGAGGTCCAGTATGTTCTGGTCAAGGAGAAAACTGTGGGTCGTTGCCATGCTGTCATCGAACGGCGCGGCCATTCCTTCTGGATCATGGACCAGGGCAGCATCAATGGCACATTCGTCAATGGAGAACGGATCATGGCGGACCGTGCCTTGAAACATGGTGATATCGTCGCCATCCACCGGCATGAATATGAATTCATGATCCCTGAGTATTTTGAATCCGAATCCACGGTCGTGGGCGCACGCGAACAGTTAGCAGGTTAGTGGATAAATTCACATTGGCTAAGACTGCAGGCAACTGAGTCTGGAGTACTGTATGTCGGAATTAATGTCATATCATTGGCGGCGTAGCCCACGCGCCAAGCAACTGCAGGTACGCATCACGCCCTGGCAGGGCATCGAGGTAGTAATCCCGAAGCGTACCAGCAAACAGCGCGTGCGCTCATTTCTTACCCGACAGCGCAAATGGATACGCGATACCTGGGAGCGCATGCAGTCGCAGATTGTTGATGCGGATCGCCGGTTGCCCGATACCCTGGCTTTGCGTGCGATCGGTGAGCATTGGCAGATACTCTATCGGCGCCGCTCTGGCAAACAGGTGCGTATTGTTTCTCATGGACGCACCTTGATCGTTCATCATCCTGGGGACGACGAACCTGCCTGCCGCACGGCACTACGCAGTTGGCTGGCACGCCGGGCACGCGAATGTCTGGGAGCCAAGGCGCTACGCATGAGCGCAGCCACCGGTAACCGCTATCGCCGTTTGCAGATCCGTGGTCAGAAAAGCCGCTGGGGCAGTTGTTCCTCGAGCGGGACCTTGAGCCTGAACTACAAGCTGTTGTTTTTGGAACCCGAGCTTGTGCGTTATCTGCTGGTGCACGAACTTTCGCATACACGGGTACTGGACCACTCGCCGCGCTTCTGGAAGCTGGTCGCCCAGTATGAGCCGCGTTGGCGTGAGCTGGATGCAGAGCTGGGCGAGGCATGGCGCGATGTACCCGCCTGGGTAGAAGCTATATAAGCATTGCGCTTTGATGTGCGGCCCTGCTCATCATACTTCCATGTTTGACCGACTGGGCAGCGTGCCATGAACTATACAACCCTGGTGTATACCGAGACACTGGCGAGCAACCTGACTTCCGACTGGCGCCTATTTGACTGCCGGTTTGTGTTGAACGAGCCGGAAGAGGGCGAACGCCGCTTTCGCACCAGCCATATCCCCGGCGCCAATTACCTGCATCTGGATCGTGATCTGGCCGGACCGGTAACCCCCGGATCCGGCCGGCATCCCTTGCCGGTTCCGGAATTACTGGCAGAGAAATTGAGAAAAACAGGTGTGTCTGACACCAGCCAGATCGTGGCCTATGACGACGCAGGTGGTGCGTTCGCTGCACGGCTGTGGTGGCTGCTGCGTTGGCTCGGGCATCCGCAGGTTGCGGTCTTGGATGGCGGTATCGATAAGTGGCTCAAAGAAAACCGACCCATCACACGAGAGCTGCCCATGGGTGTACCAGCAGGTGATTTCCAACCACGCCCCGACAATGCCCTGTGGGTTGATTCTGCTGAGGTCGAAAAGCAATCAAGAGAGCACACAGGCCGACTGCTGGATGCCCGGAGTGCTAACCGTTTCCGGGGAGAGAATGAGAGAATAGATCCTGTGGCCGGGCACATCCCAGGTGCTGTCAACCTGCCATTCACCTGGAACGTTAGTGAAGATGGATGTTTCAAATCATCCGGGACTCTAAGGCAACGCTTTGAGGCTGCCCTGGGAGGTGTTCTACCCGCAGATAGCATGTGTATGTGCGGTTCAGGGGTTACCGCCTGCCACAACCTGCTGGCCATGGAGGTCGCTGGAATGAAGGGTGGCCGGCTATACGCGGGTTCCTGGAGCGAGTGGATACGCGATCCATCGCGCGCGGTGGAACTTGGATGAATAAAATGTCTATCCTCGTAGACATGATTTATAGTTACTTTAATATCCGGATCAGATCCGGAGGAGGTGCAGGATGAATACCTTGATACGCGGCTCTATTGGCTGGCTGATTGGCGTGGTGTTGACGATGTTTTGTGCCATGGCGGTAGCCTCACCTTTCGTAGGTTCCCGCAATGAACCCCACGCAGTGCTGTACTTAAATGTGAACCAGAGTGCCAGGCAAATCTGGCCAGTGAAGATCTGGGCGGTTGATGGAAAACTTACCAACCGCTCAAACCAGGGTGTGCTATGGATCAAACCTGGTAATTATGTCTTCAATATCAAGCTGGGGACGGTGAATCTTGCCGATGTTCCGGGGCTGCAACGCAATGCTGTCTATGGACAGGAGACCCATGAGCTGAAAATCAGCGTGGAAGATGGCAAGGCTTACTACATCGGTGCCAAATTTGCGGCTTCGGACCATTGGAAGCCGGAGGTGTGGAAAACAACGGACGCTCAATACTAGGAACCAACTATTGCGTTTTTACCACTTTTATCTCAAAAGATGGAGACGCAGAGGAGGTAATTCATGAATGTCTTGATGCGAAAATCCAATGTATGGTTAATAGGTTTGTTGCTGGCGTCGCTATGCGCCGCTACCATGGCTTCACCTTTTGTTAACTCACGCAGTGAACCCCATGCGGCACTGTATCTGAATTATAAATTAATCCCCCAAAAGATCTGGCCGGTGCGAATTTGGATGGTAGATGGGAAACTCACCAACCGTTCCGATCAGCAGGTGATATGGATCCAGCCTGGTAAATACAGTTTCGATGTTAAGTTGACGAAGGTTGTGAATCTTGCCTACATGCCGGGTCTTACGCAGAAAGTCCCCAACGCGCAACAAATGCATGAAATGAAACTCAGTGTGGAGGCGGGCAAGGCCTATTACATTGGCGCCAAATTTGCGGCTTCGGGCAAGTGGCAACCAGAAGTGTGGAAGACTGAGAAGGCAAAATATTGAAAAATCCACAATGCCTCATCCAAACCGCCACAAACCTCGGAAATGCGGCGGTTTTTTTATCCTGCTTTAAAAATCTGAAACTGTTTCATCAGGCGGCGAGCTGGCGCAGGACATACTGCAGAATGCCGCCATTGCGGTAGTAATCCCGCTCCTTGGGCGTATCCAGGCGCACACGCACTTTGATATTTTTTGTTTTGCCATCCGCGCTCTTGATCTTGACGCCGACTTCCCTGTGATCACCATCATCCAGCCCCTCGATGGAGAATTCTTCCTTACCGGTCAGTGCCAATGACTTGGAATCCTCACCATCATGGAATTGTAGCGGCAGCACACCCATGCCAATTAGGTTGGAGCGGTGGATGCGCTCAAAGCTCTTGGCGATCACCGCGCGTACGCCCAGCAGCAAGGTGCCTTTTGCGGCCCAATCGCGGGAAGAGCCACTGCCGTATTCTTTGCCAGCGATCACCAGCAATGATGTCTTGTCTTTCTGATATTTCATGGCAGCATCGTAGATGCTCATGACTTCATCAGTGGGAATATAGGTGGTGACGCCGCCTTCGGTGCCTGGCGCCAGCAGGTTACGCAGGCGGATATTCGCGAAGGTGCCGCGCACCATCACTTCATGATTACCGCGGCGTGAACCATAGGAGTTGAAATCCTTTGGCTGTACGCCGTGTTCGATCAGATAGCGGCCGGCGGGGCTGTCCTTCTTGATGTTGCCAGCCGGCGAGATGTGATCGGTGGTAACGGAGTCTCCCAGCATCGCCAGGACACGCGCGTCATGAATGTCGCCCACGGCTTGTGGCTGCATGCGCATGCCCTCGAAGTAAGGGGGATTGCGTACATAGGTGGAATCCTCGTCCCAATGATAAATCTCACCCGCTGGCACTTTGAGGCTGTTCCAGTTTTTGTCGCCGTCGAAAACTTGCCCATACACCTGCTCGAACATGCCTGAATCTATATTGGCGGCGATGATATCCGAGACTTCCTTTTGACTTGGCCAGATATCTTTGAGGTAAACAGGGTTACCGTCCTTGCCGCTGCCCAGCGGTTCATTCAGCAGATCAAACTGCATGCTCCCGGCTAGGGCATAAGCCACAACCAGCGGTGGCGATGCCAGGAAGTTCATCTTAACTTCCGGATGGATGCGGCCTTCGAAATTGCGGTTACCGGACAAGATGGCGCTGGCGGTCAGGTCGCCTTTACGTATGGCTTCACTGATTTCAGGACGCAGTGGGCCGGAATTGCCGATACAGGTGGTACAGCCGTAGCCCACCAGGTCAAAACCCAAGGCGGCCAAATCATCGAGCAAACCGCTTTTCCTTAGATAATCAGTCACCACCTTGGAGCCGGGGGCGAGGCTGGTCTTCACCCAAGGTTTGGGTTTCAGGCCCTTGGCACGCGCGCGTCGCGCCAGCAGACCTGCGCCGATCATGACTTCCGGATTGGAAGTGTTAGTACAACTGGTGATGGCGGCGATCACTGCGTCGCCATCCGTTATTTTGAACGCTTGGCTACCCAAAGAAACATTGGCGCTGCCCGGCTTGTCGGGTTTTTGTTCAGTTACCTTGACGGCGCCACCTTCATTCTCGAAGCGTGATACTCCACCGTTCCGTTGGGTACGTTCCGCCGCCAGACCTGCAATGTGTTTTGCAATCGCGCTTTTGGCTGATTTCAGAGGAATGCGATCTTGCGGGCGCTTTGGTCCGGCGATACTTGGTTCAATACTTGATAGATCCAATTCCAGCACCGCGCTGTACTCGGCCTCAGCTTGTCCGGGTTCGTGCCATAAACCCTGGGCTTTGGCGTAAGTTTCCACAAGCTGAACATGTTCTCGACTGCGGCCCGTGAGTTGCAGATAGGTGAGGGTCTCCCTGTCGATGGGGAAGATGGCGCAGGTGGAACCAAACTCGGGTGACATGTTGCCGAGGGTCGCGCGGTTAGCCAGAGGCAGATTTGATACGCCAGGTCCAAAATACTCCACAAATTTTCCCACCACACCTTGCTTGCGCAGCAGCTCGGTGACCGTGAGTACCAAATCAGTAGCTGTGGTGCCTTCCGGTAAGCTACCGCTGAGCCGTACTCCGACGACCTGCGGTATCAGCATGGTCACCGGTTGCCCGAGTATGGCAGCCTCGGCTTCGATGCCACCCACACCCCAACCGAGCACGCCCAGGCCATTTACCATGGTGGTGTGGGAATCGGTGCCCACCAGGGTATCGGGATAGGCCTGCAAAACGCCATCGACCTTGCGTTCGAAGACCACGCGGGCGAGAAATTCCAGATTCACTTGGTGGCAGATACCGGTATCCGGCGGCACCACCTTGAAATCCTGGAACGATTTCTGGCCCCATTTAAGGAAAGAGTAGCGTTCTTTATTGCGTTCGAACTCCATCTCGCCATTCTTGGCAAGAGAATCCTGGTGGCCATAGAAGTCAACCTGCACGGAATGATCGATGACCAATTCCGCCGGTGACAGTGGATTGATTTTCTTCGGATCGCCGCCCAGCTTCTGCATGGCATCGCGCATGGCGGCCAGGTCCACGACTGCCGGCACACCGGTGAAATCCTGCATCAACACGCGCGCCGGCGTGAAAGCAATTTCCTTATCGGATTCGACCTTGGGCTTCCAATTGGCCAGGGCTTCCACATCCATGGCGGTCACCGTCACCCCATCCTCGAGTCGTAGGAGGTTTTCCAGCAGGATCTTGAGACTGTAGGGCAGGCGTGAAACCTTGTGTTTTTTCTCCAGGGCATCGAGTCTGAAAATTTCGTAGTGCTTGCCGCTGACTGTGAGCGTAGCGCGTGATTTGAAACTGTCTTTCATAATGACTCCATGATGAGAAGCAATATGCCTGCCGGCTGTTGGCGCAGCGGCGATATTGACGCAAGCCGGAATTCACCGTGAATCTTAATTATAAAACAAAGACCACACAGTCGGCAGCTCAGGCATACCGACTGGATTCACGCAATAAACGCTGGGCTTCTTTCTGCAAACTGGCGCGCATGAATAAAAGCATCCAGCGGGAGCCACCGCACTGACGCCATAATACCGCCGAACGCAACCCCCCGAGCAGCAGACTGCGCACCATGTTGATGATGCGCTGGTTCTGCAGATGCAGCGCATCGCCGGTGACCATGATCCGCGGCTGGATGGTGCCGGCGCTGTGCAGATAGGTATCCGCGAGATTTGCCAGTACATTCGCATGCGTGGGTCCAAAATGACGGAACTGGTCATGGGCGCGTTTGATGCCATCTTCGAGCACCTGTTTGAGCGCGCGACGGCGCATGACCTTGCCCTGCAGCTGCAGCAGGCTCAGGGTATAACGCA
>Ga0307372_10009448_pt1 | contig 13433 bp, 15 predicted proteins | sample OX1MG_FD_202533 | JGI IMG/M metagenome (GOLD analysis project Ga0307372, IMG submission 202533) | Soil microbial communities from Risofladan, Vaasa, Finland - OX-1 | ecosystem: Environmental > Terrestrial > Soil > Coastal area > Acid sulfate soil | place: Finland: Risofladan, Vaasa | collected...
TTCTGCTTCAACGGGACGGGTGCCAACGTGGTCGGGCTCCAGTCGCTGCTGCGGCCGTTCGAAGCGGTCATCTGCGCCGAGAGCGCCCACATCAATGTCGACGAGTGCGGCGCTCCGGAGCGCCACCTGGGCAGCAAGCTGATCGCCGTACCGACCCCGGGCGGCAAGCTCACCCCGGAATTGGCCGAGAGGGCGGCGATCGGTACGGGCGACGAGCACCATGTCCAACCGAAGGTGGTGTCGATCGCCCAGTCCACCGAGGCCGGCACCTGCTACCGGGTGGACGAGATCCGCGAGCTCGGACGCTGGGCCCATGAACGGGGGATGTGGCTCCACCTCGACGGGGCCCGCCTGTCCAACGCGGCGGCATCGCTGGGCGTCGGGCTGGGCGCGTTCGGCTCGGAGGCCGGGGTGGACGTGCTGTCCTTCGGCGCCACCAAGAACGGGGCCATGGGGGCCGAGGCGGTGGTCTCGTTCCGCCCCGCCGGGGAGTCGTCCCTGCGTTACATCCGCAAGCAGTCCATGCAGTTGGCCTCCAAGATGCGGTTCGTGTCCGCCCAATTCACCGCACTGCTGTCCGGGGACCTGTGGAGGACGAACGCCGAGCAGGCCAACCGCATGGCCCGGAGACTGGCCGACGGGGTCGCCCGCGTGGAGGGGGTGCGGGTGGTCCATCCGGTCGAGGCCAACGCCGTGTTCGCCGCCATCCCCCCCGACGTGGCCCGGGCGCTGCAGCACCAATATCCGTTCTACGTCTGGGACGAGGCGACCCACGTCGTGCGGTGGATGGCGTCGTTCGACACCACCGAAGATGACGTCGACGACTTCGTGGCCCGGGTGGCGTCCCTGCTGGGCCCCCGGCGGTGATGGGCCTCCGGCGGTGATGGGCCTCCAGCGGTGATGGGCCCCCGGCGGTAGCGGGCCCGGCCCGGGTCAGCCGGTCGACGCCAGCGGCGGCCGGCCGGGACCGGGCGGACCGGCGAAGGCCTGGGCCAACGACATCCATTCGGCGCCGGGGTCGCCCTCCACCACGAGGGCGGTGTCGGCCAGGTTGCGGCGCTGGGTCACCACCAGGCAGAAGTCGAGGGCGGGGCCACGGACGACCGAGGCCGGCGTGTGGCCGGCCGCCCCGTCGTCGGCAACTTCGCCGACCTGCCACCGCCAGGGCTCACCGGTGGGAGCGGCCAGGACCACATCGATGCGCCCGGGGGGCGCCTCCCGGCTGCGGACCAGATACGAGAAGGGTCTGGCCCGGACGCCCAGATGGGCCACGTGGCGGAGCCGGTCGGTCGGTCGGCGTTCGACACCGAGGGCGTCGGCCACATCCTGGCCGTGCGCCCAGGTCTCCATCAGGCGGGCCGAGACGAACGACAACACCCCCATCGGCGGGCCGTACCAGGGGACCCGGGCGGCGGGATCGGCGCCGGCGAACGCCTCGGCCATCCCCCGGTGGGCGGTGTCCCACCAGGCCAGGAGCTCAACGCCGTCCATCGCCCGACCCATCACCAGGTGGGCCTCCATGGGGTCCCCCGTCTGTTCCATGGCCAGGGCCGCTCCCTGGGCGAACTCGTCGGGCGCCACCATGGCCATGCGACCTGCGTCGTCGAAGAAGGCCAGGTGGCTGATCTGGTCCCTCACCGCCCACCCCTCGGCCGGCGTGGCCCGGTCCCACTCGGGGGCGCGGGCCGACAGCGGCGTCACCATCCGGCGGAGGTCGGCGAACTCGTCCTCCAGATCGGCCAGCAGCTCGGGCAGCGTGGTCATCGGCCCGAGACTACGGCACGGCAGGTACAGGGCCGTCGACCGGTGGGCCAGCGGTCGGTCAGAGTCCGGTCAGCGGTCGGTCTCCAGCCAGGCCCGGCTGCAGGCCAGCACCTCCACCTCGGGATGGGACCACACGAAGCGCTCCACGGCGTCGAGCACCTCCTCGACGTGGCCCGGGGTGCCGGCCACGGCGGCGAAGCCGAGCTCGGCCCGCTGCCGGCGGTCGTGGTACCCCACCTCGGCAGCGGCCACCCCGAAGCGGGCCTTGCTGGTCTCGACCATGTGCTTGACGATCATCCGTTTGGCCTTCAACGACCCGCTGTCTCGGATGCGGAGGTCGAGCGTGAGCGTGCAGGCGTGCAGCATGACTCAAGGTTGGCCGGGCCGGCCGACGTCCACGAGCCGGCACCGACGGCCTGCCGACCGTCTCTTCAGACGGCGGCGGGAATCAGTTCTCGTCGGCATCTGTCGCCGCCCGCACCATGGACACGACGTCGGGCCATCCGAAGCCGACCGTCTCGCCGACGACCCGGCGGTTCGGGGCATCGACCAGGACGAAGAACGGGTACCCCGACACCCGGTAGTCGGTCCAGGCCGTGTCGCTCATGATCACCGGCGCCCCGTTGATGCCGGTGGCCACCTCGTCGACGTCGGCGGATGAGATGGTCCCGGGCCCTCGGGTCACCGCCACCACCGCCACCGACCCCGGAAGGCCGACGTCGGACCCGGCGCCGAGCCCCCGCCAGAATTCCTCGCACCCGTCGCAGCGGGTGGCCAGGAACGCGACCAGCACCAAGCCGTCGGACCCGTCCATGCGCGCCTCGACGGAGACACCTGCCGGGCTGACGCCGACGATGTCGGCGGCGGGCCATGGGGACCCCGCGCCCGGGAGGGCCGACGGGATCGGCCGCAGGCCGGCCACGAAGGCCGGATCGGCCAGAGGCCCGTCCGGCGATGCCGGTGCTACCCGGGGGGCGCTCCCCCGTCGATGACCTCGATTCCGCGGCCATGGCCACACCACCGGCACGACACCTCCTCCACCGACTCGTCGAGCAACTCGGCGTCCTCGACCGACAGCTCGCCGCCCACCGAGAAATGGTGGAAGGCGCGGGTGCGCCGGGTGGTCACCACGTCGAAGCGGGTGAGGTTCCCACACGATGCGCACCGGTAGCGGGTGCCGGCGACGCCGGGTGCCACGCTCCCCAGGGCCCCGGATCCGGCGTCGGGGCGGGCCGTGGCGGCCGGGGCGGGAGCCCCAGAAGGTGATTCAGCGGTCACCGCCCACACGGTAGTCGGCCCTGCCCGTACCCCTGATCCACCTCGATCGAACAGGTGTTCGCTACTGTGTCGCCATGGTGGCCGACCCCGGAACGGTGAGGGCCCGCGGAGGATCATTCGACGATCCGTGTACCCCGCTCAGCCAGGTGACCTTCGTGGTCGTCGACGTCGAGACCACCGGCGGCTCGCCGGCCTCGTCGTCCCTCACCGAGGTCGCCGCCGCCCGGTACCGGGGCGGCGAGCGGATCGGCACCTACCAGACCCTGGTCCGTCCCGACGAGCGCATACCACCGTTCATCACCGCGCTCACCGGCATCAGCGATGCAATGGTGGCCGACGCCCCACGCGTCGGGGAGATGCTCCCCTCGCTCCTCGAGTTCGTCGGCGGGGCCGTGCTCGTCGGACACAACCTCCGCTTCGACCTCTCGTTCATCGACCACGCCCTGGCCTCGACCGGACGGGACGGACTGGCCAATGCCACCGTGGACACCCTGGCACTGGCCCGACGCCTGGTGCGCGACACGGTGCCCGACTGCAAGCTCGGCACTCTGGCGTCGCACCTCCGGCTCCCCCACCGGCCTTCCCACCGGGCCCTGACCGACGTCCTTGCCACCGCCGACCTCCTCCATGCCATGCTCGAGCGGGCCGGTTCGTTCGGGATCCTGGCGCTCGATGAGCTGCTGGACCTGCCGCGGCTGGTCGGCCACCCGCAGTCGGGCAAGCTCCTCCTCACGACCCGTCTCCCCCATCGGCCCGGCGTGTACTGGTTCACCGATGCCGCCGGCCACGTGCTCCATGTCGGCAAGGCCACCGACATCCGCGAGCAGGTCCGGTCCTACTTCGCGGCGCAGGACCGCCGGCGGACCGGGCGGCTGCTCCGCCAGCTCCACGCCGTCCACCACCGGGTGTGCCCGGGACCGCTGACCGCGGCGGTCCTCGAGGGGCGGCTCGTCAGGGGGTGGTCGCCGCCCTTCGACCGTCCGACGGGCCCACGGCGGCAAGGCCGGCGCCGGACCTGGGGAGCCGAGGAGCTCGAGGGGGATCCGACCGTGTTGCTCCGGCCGTTGGGCGACGAGGTGGTCGAGCTGTCGCGCCGGCACCGCTACGAGGACGCGGCATCGGTCCGGGACGAGGCCGAGCGACTCCGGAAGCTGGTGGTCGGGCACCGTCAGACCGAGTCGCTACGGCACGCCGGCCTGACCGTGCTGTCCGTCGCAGGGGAGGGCACGGTCACCCTCGACGACGGACTGCTGGTCCATGCCGACTCGGTGTCCGACTGGGGGTCGTTGCCCGTACTGGCGGGCGACCACTGCGACAACGAACGCCTCATCGTGGCGCAGTGGCTCTTTGCCAATGCCGACCGGGTCCGCATCCTCGAGGTCGAATCGCGCCTGGGCCTGGCCATGCCGGCCGCTCGGATCCCCCGATTGGCCGAGCTGTGTCCAATCCGCGACGTGGACCGCGTCGACTCCGCCGCCTGACGTCACCCCGCCGGTTCGACGCCACCCCGCCGCTCACCCCGCCTCCCGACGTCACCCGGCCGGTTCGTCGGCCGATGCCTCGCGGGACACCCGGATCAACGCATCCAACACACCTTCGGCCCGGCCGTCGTCGACCACCTCGCAGGCCAGCGCCACTCCCGCCGGCAGATCGTGGACCCGGCCGATCACCACCAGGGCCGCGGCCGCGTTCAGTACGGCGATGTCGCGGTGCGGCGAAGGCTGGCCGGCGATGACGTCGCGGATGGCCCGCGCGTTGAAGGCGGCGTCCCCGCCGCGGAGATCCTCGATCGCCGCCGGCGCGAAGCCGAGCTCGGCTGGGTCCACCCGGTAGCGGGACGTCTCCACGCGGCCTTCCGTCCCGGCCGCCAGCTCGTGGACGGTGGACGGCCCGGTGGTGCTCAATTCGTCGAGCCCGTCATCGCCATAGACGACCATGGCCCGTCGGGCCCCGTTGGCTGCCAGGACCCCCAGCATCGTGTCGGCCATGGCGGGGTCGTTCACCCCGACCACCTGGAACCTGGCCCCGCCAGGGTTGGCCAGGGGACCCAGATAGTTGAAGACGGTGGGGATCCCGAGCTCCTTGCGCACCGGGCCGGCAAAGCGCATGGCCGGGTGGAAACGGGGAGCGAAGCAAAAGCCCATGCCCACCTCGTCGATGCACCGGGCCACACCCGCCGGACCCAGGTCGGCCACCACCCCGAGTGCCTCGAGCACGTCCGCGGCCCCGACCGCCGACGAGGAGGCACGGCCGCCGTGCTTGCACACCTTGGCCCCGGTGGCCGCCACCACCAGGGCGGCGATGGTCGAGACGTTGATACTGCGGAGCCGGTCGCCCCCGGTGCCGCAGGTGTCGATGACCTCGATGCCGGCGGGCAGAGCCAGGGGCACGGCATGGGCGACCATGGCCCGGACGAACCCGGTCATCTCCTCGACCGACTCCCCCTTGGCCCGCAGGGCGACGGCGAGGGCGGCGATCTGTGCCGGGGAGGCGTCGCCGGAGAGGACCTGGCCGAGCACCACCTCGCCCTGATCGGCGGTCAGCGATCCGCCGGCCAGGAGGCCGGTGAGGATGCCCGGCCAACCGCCGAGCGACTCGAAGGTGGGCCGTCCCGCTGCCGGTGGGCCCGAGGGGCCCGGACCTCGTGCCGGCCGCTCTCCCACCCTCAGTCCCACCACAGGTCGTGGCCGAGCACCCCGCGGGCGATGAGGCCCAACTGGACCTGGGAGGTGCCTTCGACGATGGTCAGCTGGCGTGCGTCGCGGTACCAGAGCTCGGTCGGGTGCTCGTCCATGTAGCCGGCTGCACCGAGGAGCTGGACGGCCAGCCCTGAGGCCCGCACCGCCAACTCGGTGGCGAAGTACTTGGCCATGGACAGGAAGGGCACGTACTCCTTGGTGAACTTCCCCTGGTCGGCCAGCCAGGCAGCGCGGTAGGTGAGCAGCCGGGCCGCCTCGATGTCGACGGCCACCTTGGCGATCTCCCACTGGATGCCCTGGAAGTCGGCGATGGTCCCGCCGAAGGCCTCGCGTCGGCTCACGTACTCGGTGGCGTACATGAGTGCGCCCTCGGCCAGGCCGATGCCACGGGCGGCCACGATCGGCCGCATGGCGTTGAGGCCGAGCATGGCCAGCCGGAACCCGCCCACTTCGCCGATGACGTTCTCGGCCGGCACCCGGACCCGGTCGAGCACCAGCTCCCCGGTGTCGACACCGTGGACGCCCATCTTGCGGTCGGTGCGGCCCACTGAGACCCCCTCCCACTCCCTCTCGACGATGAAGGCGGTGATCGAGTCATGGGCCCGGGAGGCCGGGTCGCCGGTCTTGGCGAACACCGTGTACCAATCGGCCTCGCGCACACCGGACATCCAGCACTTGGTGCCGCTCAGGATCCATCCGCCCTCGTGGCTGGCGGCGGTGTCGGGCACCGCCCGGGTCCGCATGCCGGCCACATCGCTCCCGGCCTGGGCCTCGGACAGGCCGAACCCGGCGCGCAACTCACCGGTGGCGATGCCGGGCAGGTACCGCTTCTTCTGGTCCTCGTTGCCGGCGATCAGGACGGGGCCGGCCGGGAGGCGGGTGAGCAGTAGCATCAGCGCCGCCGAGTTCGAGTACTTGGCCACCTCCTCGATGGCGATGGTCAGGCCGAGGATGCCGGCACCCGATCCCCCGAGCTCGGTGGGAAGGCACAGCCCGAGGAGGTCCGCGTGGCGAAACTCCTCGAACAGGTCGGCCGGGTAGTCGCCCGTGGTGTCGATCTCGCGGGCCCGGGGCCTGACCTTGTCCTGGGCCAGGCGGCGGACGCTCTGCTGGAGGGCGGCAAGCTCGGGAGAGAGGTCGAAGTCCACGGTCGACGAGGCTACCCCGTCCGCCTCGTGCCTCAGCTCGGTGACGCCACTCTCAGGCCCTGGGCCAGGGCCGCCTCGCTCAACCGCTCATCGTAGGTAAAGACCGCGCCGAGGTCGGGACCCATCGAGAGGGCGGCGGCCAGGTGGACGGCGTCGAGGGCCGGGAGACCGGCCGGAGGGAGATCGCCGGACCGATCGAGGAGGGGCTCGTCCAGTCTGATCAGATGGACGCCGGCGAAGAGTCGGCGGGCCCGCCCGATGAGCTGGTCGTTACCCGAGCACCGCAGAGCGCGCACAGTCTCGGTGCGCAGCAGTGTCGACGAGGCTCGATCCGGCCACCCGATCAGGGCTTGGCGTAGCGATGCCGACTCGGGTTCGACGACGATCAGCTTCACGAAGGCCGATGTGTCGAGGTAGGCGCCCCTAGCGCTCATCGGCGCGCAGCTCGGCCAGGGCGGACGACGGTGAACCGCTTGCGAGCACAGGGAGCCCGAGCTCATCAGCCAGTTCGATGAGGTCACCCTCGCCCTCGGTGGCTCGGCCCTCCAGCACGAGTTGCTCGACAGCTCCCGCTCGCAGGGGCACGATCCGGGCGATCGGATGGCCGTGATCGGTCACGTTGACGACCTCCCCTTTGACGACCCGCTTGAGCAGCACGCTGGCCTGTTGGCGAAGCTCTCGGATGCCTACTGTGATGCTCATTGTGTACTCACTGTAGCACATTGTCGGTCTCGGTCGCAGTGCCGCTTGCGCTCCACCAGGGGGAACGGGGGACGGCCGGGTGCGACGAGGTCGTGCTCCGCGCCTACGTGCAGGAGCAGCTGACTCCCCGTCAGTAGGCTCTCCGGCCATGGCTCCCCCGGGATTGGCCAGACCCCCGGCGACCGGTGCGTCCGCGCTGCCCGCGGGGACCTACGAGGGCGGCGTGGTCATCGTCACCGGCGGCGGCACCGGGCTCGGGAAGGCCATCGCCACCGAGTTCGGCCGGCTCGGGGCATCGGTCGGCATCCTCAGCCGCAACGAGGAGCACCGCACCGCGGGGGTGGCCGCGGTCGGAGCGGCGGGTGGCACCGCACTGGCCGTCGAGTGCGACATCCGCCAACCGGAGTCGATCGCCGCCGCCTTCGACGCGGTCGAGTCGGGGCTGGGCCCGGTCGACGTGCTGATCAACAACGCCGCCGGCAACTTCCCGGTGCCGGCCGAGGACATGAGCCCGAACGCCTGGCGGACGGTGGTGGACATCGTGCTCAACGGCACCTACCTGTGCTGCCGCGACCTCGCCCGCCGGCTGATCCCGGCCGGTCGGGAGGGGGCCATCGTGAACGTGGGGGCGTCCTACGCCTGGACGGGCGGCCCCGGCTTCGCCCATTCGGCGGCGGCCAAGGCCGGTGTGAAGAACCTGACCGAGACGCTGGCGGTCGAGTGGGCGCCCTACGGCATCCGGGTGAACGGCCTGGTGCCCGGCCTGATGCCCCACGAGGACGAGACGGCGGACATCGCCGCCGTGCCGGGCAAGTACGTCGGCCAGGACTCGCGGGTCCCGGCCGGACGGGTCGGGTTCCCCCGGGAACTGGCCTGGGCCGCCACCTACCTGTGCTCGCCGTACGCCGCCTACATCAGCGGCCATTCCCTGGTCGTGGACGGGGCCAACTGGCAGCGGCGCCACACCGTGCAGCCCCCGTTCACCCCGATCCGGGAACAGCTCGGCCGCCCACCGTTCGGGGAGCACCCCGCACCGGCGAAAGGAGCCACGTCATGAGCGACCTGACCGAGGAGGAGCGCGGCCTGGTCCGTCTCGACGTTCGCGGCCCGGTGGCGGTCATCACCAACAACCGTCCCGAGAAGCACAATGCGATGAGCGACGAGATGGACCGGCGGCTGTGGGAGGTCCTGGCCCAGGTGCACGGGATGAACGGGCTGCGGGCCATCGTCTGGCGCGGCGAGGGCCGGTCGTTCTCGTCGGGCCGGGACACCACCCAGCTCGGCCTGAGGGCCGAGGACATCTCCGACCTCGAGTTCATCGAGCGGGGCCATGGGCCGACCCAGATGTTCCTGACCATGCCGTGCCCGATCGTCTGCGCCCTCAAGGGCTGGGTGATCGGCGGCGCCTTCGAGCGGGCACTGCTGTGCGACATCCGGGTGGCGGCGGTCGGTACCCGGATGGTGCTGCCGGAGGTGGCCCACGGCGTCATCCCTGACTCCGGCGGCATGGCCCGGCTGTTCCAGATGGCCGGGCACGGCCTGGCCGCCGACCTGGCTCTCACCGGCCGGGTCCTGACCGCCGAGGAGGCACTGGGCCACGGCGTGGTCAGCCGCCTGGTCGCCGACGAGACCGAGTTGGACTCCGTGGTCATGGAGATCGCCGAGAAGATCGCCGCCGCGCCCGCCTTCACCGTGAAGATGGCCAGGAGGACGCTCTTCAGCCTCGGCGCGGCCGAGGTCCAACGGTCCATCGCCGAGGAGGCGGTGGCCCAGTCCCTGGTCTTCGTCTCGGGGGACTACGCCGAGATGAAGGCCGCACAGGCAGAAGACCGCACCCCGGTCTACCGGAAGCGCTGATCCGCATAACCTCATCCGCAGGGCGTCATCCGCATGGCGTCATCCGAAGCCGCCACAGCACGCCGAACCTCGCGGAGGAGGATTCATGACCGAGAGGTCCACAACCGACGGAAGGTCGACCCACCCCGTGCCGGCCAGCGGGACATTCTCCTTGGGGGGGCTGGCCGTCCACCGGCTCGGCTACGGGGCCATGCAGCTCACCGGACCGGGGGTCTGGGGCGAGCCGGCCGACCGGCCCGAGTGCGTACGTGTCCTCCGACGGGCCATCGACCTCGGGGTCGATTTCATCGACACTGCCGACTCCTACGGTCCCGAGGTCAGCGAGGACATCATCTTCGAGGCTCTCCACCCCTACCCTGACGGATTGGTCATCGCCACCAAGGCGGGACTGACCCGGTCCGGACCGGGGCGGTGGGCGCCGGTGGGGCGGCCCGAGTACCTGAGACAGCAGTGCGAGATGAGCCTGCGGCGCCTGGGCCTGGAGCGGATCGAGCTCTTCCAGCTCCACCGCATCGACCCCGGGGTCCCGGACGGCGAGCAATTCGGGGTGCTGGCCGAACTGGTCGCCGAGGGCAAGGTGGGACAGGTGGGCCTCTCCCAGGTCGGTGTCGCCGAGATCGAGGCGGCCCGAGCGGTCGTCCCCATCGCCAGCGTGCAGAACCTGTACAACCTCACCGACCGCTCGTCCGAGGACGTGCTGGACTTCTGCTCGGCCGAGGGGCTGGGGTTCATCCCGTGGTACCCGATCGCCTCGGGCGGGCTGGCCGGGCCGGGCGGGCCGGTCGATGCCGTCGTGGAGGAAACCGGCGCCACGCCGTCCCAGGTGGCCCTGGCCTGGCTCCTGCACCGTTCGCCGGTGATGCTCCCCATCCCCGGCACCAAGTCGGTGGGCCACCTCGAGGAGAACTGCGGCGCCGCCACTCTGGCGCTGAGCAGCGGTCAGGTTGCCGCACTCTCGGCGGCGAGCGACGGCTCGTAGCCGCGGGGGATCGATCCGCCCAGGGAGACTCCCCGGCCTCGAGGCAATCCGGCCTTTCGGAACTGAACGGGGTACGTCGCTCGCCACCGTGAGCACTCGGCACCGCCGATGACGACAACCTTCTCATCCAGCCCGACCGTCTGAAAGGGCCGCCAACCCCGGTGGCCCATTTGACCTCAATCGACGGCGGACCGAGAATCGTTCCATGTCGAGTGCAGAGATTGACGACTACCTGGCGGATCTTGAAGAGCCCAAACGGTCCACGTTGCAGCAGCTGCGACAGACGATCGTTGACATCGTGCCTGAAGCCGCGCAGGGCATCTCGTACGGATCCCCTGCCTTCCGGATACGAGGGAAGGTCGTTGCCGGATTTGCGGCGTTCAAAAACCACCTCAGCTATCTGCCCCACAGCGGCTCCGTGTTTCCAGCACTACAGAAGGAAGTTGCTCCCTACCGGACTTCGACTGGCGCACTTCAGTTCCCTGTCGACTCGCTGCTGTCGAAGCCTCTCGTCGAGAAGCTCATCAGAGTCCGGATCGCCCAAGCCTTCCCGGAGTGAGATTCAAATCCATGCCATCGATCAAGGTCGATCGGCGGCCGTCAGCTGGCGATCCGGGGCACGCTCCTCGAGGGGCGCTCCATCCATGGATCGGAAGGGCCCGACGACGGCTGCACTTACGGCCGACCGGCAAGGATCGTGAGGCCCTCTCCGTCGAGGTCCGCGTGTGCACCTTTGCGACCAGTCATGGCCAGGACCAGGGAGACCAGTGGTCCAGAGACTTCAGGACCATCGCCGTGTGACCAATCGCTGTCCGTGGACCGCAGACTCAGGCCCGCGATCCGCCTCTTCGCACCGATCAGGAGGTTCGAGTTCTTCCAACTGTCGGCCACGGCAGTCAGCGCTGCCTCGGGTGAGGCATGCTTCAGGCCCAGCGGTCGACGGATGTCCTCTCCGTGGACGATGATCTCGCCGAGCATTGCCATGACCGGGGCGGGTGGACGGTTGGTCGTCGTCGTCCGATCACGGAGCCGAGCAACCAGATGATCTGGACCGATTGCCGCAAGCCTCCTGGCTGCTCGATCGGCGAAGACATTGAACCGGAAGCCAGCCAAGATCATCTCCTTGTAGAAGTTCAAGGGTGTCTGCTCGGCGGCGGCCAGGACATGGCCAGCGGTGTCTTGAACGGTCCACCCCTCGCACCACGAGGCCTCGCCCCACTGAGCAGGAGTCAGGGTGGACCAAGTATCGGCCATGTCGGCTCGCTCCGAATGGATGAACCCCCAGGTCTCTTCGGACTTCATGACGAACTCCTTGCTTCCGGTGGTCGACCCCGACTCACCCTACCGACAAGGCGATGGTCCTGCCCGTGAGGTGTTTCGCAGAAGGAGGTCGGGTGGCGAGTGCCTCTCCGCGATATGAGACCGCGACAGGAGACACCCAGCGCCACCCCGCAGCGATGACCGGTCACGCGGAGAGCATCTCCTCCTTTGCCCGAAATTGGTTACGGGCTCCGATGGTCAGCTCGTACGCAGTGGCCGGGAACTTGAGCCACCACCGCTCGAGGAGCCGGTAGTCGTCGGCGCTGACGAGTCGCCCAGCAAGATCGGGTCGTCGTCTCAGTGCATGGCGCCGTGCCCGGGCAGCATGCATCGGGTCAGAGCAGAACGCGATCACGTCGTCCTCGACCAGCGGTAGAGAAAGCTCCACATTCTCACCAGTCGTCATTGCGCTCTCGTCCAAAACCACAACCTCAGGTGCGATGCCGAGCGACACTGCCAGCGCAGCCATCACGTTGGCCTCCGACGGCCCGACGCCCGAAGATCCGCCAGAGAACACGATCCTTGTGTCCCGATCCTCAACGCACGATCGCATTGCTATCTGCACTCGCCACCGTTGGATCGGATGGACGCCTCCCCCGTTCCGCTTGGAGTGGTAGCCGAGGACCACCAACCCGTACGTCTCGGTCGGCCATCTCGATCTGGAAGATCTTGATGCACGCCACTGGAGGCATTCCGAGAGAGCAACGCCGAAGAGGCCAACTGCGGCGACGCCTGCACCAACGACGGTGGCCGGGCGAGGGGAGGGCACTCTCGAATGGTTGCACGTATGTCTCGATCCGACAATGGCGCCGAGCAGAGCGTCCCCAGGTGGAAGGGCCTAGGATTTTGTCGATGGCGACTCGTCGGATTCTCATATCGGTCTCAGCGCCAGTCCTTTGCCTGGCCGCCTGCTCGTCAGCCGGAACAGCCATTCGATCGTCGAGCGGCCCCTCTGTCGATTCCTCGGCCGGGGCTTTGCCGCATCACCGCACGGTGGTGCTTGACCCCTCGACCGGGAACGTAGTTGAACCTGGCACTCCAGGCTCTCCCACGATCGTCATTCTCAGCCCAGTCACGGGTCACGTAGTCAGACTCATCCGCTAGCAGCGGCTCGGCGTTGCTCCTAGCGACATGCCCCGGCAGCCGAGGGCAGGGCACCCGAAGCAGGACCGCGATGATCCTTGCGGCGTTGCGCACGCGTGGGTTGTTCCGGGGCGGACGAGTGGCGGCCGTGCCCTTGAGGATCGGATCGTCTGGCGGCCCCATGTCTGTCTACTGGGTGAGAATGCGCTCTCCCGGTCATTCGTATGCACTCCGGGATCAGTGGGTGACGACGCCAGCACTGCAGTGCAGTCATGAGACTGCCCGTGCGGCTGACTCGGAGTGACAGTCCTCCGCCTCCCATGAACAGGCGGTTAGGTTTCTTGCATGGACCAACAGCCGAACATCCTGCTCATCATGACCGATGAGGAGCGCTACCCGCCTCCGTACGAGGCCGAAGGTGTGCTCGCCTTCCGCAACTCCCAGCTCACCGCCCGGGAGTCGATCAGATCACGTGGGCTCGAGTTCCACAGGCACTACGCCGGCTCCACGGCCTGCACCCCCAGCCGGGCGACACTCTTCACCGGTCAGTACCCCTCTCTTCACGGGGTCACATCCACCGACGGCACTGCCAAGCAGAACTCC
>Ga0307372_10009454_pt1 | contig 13424 bp, 14 predicted proteins | sample OX1MG_FD_202533 | JGI IMG/M metagenome (GOLD analysis project Ga0307372, IMG submission 202533) | Soil microbial communities from Risofladan, Vaasa, Finland - OX-1 | ecosystem: Environmental > Terrestrial > Soil > Coastal area > Acid sulfate soil | place: Finland: Risofladan, Vaasa | collected...
CGGGGTGGTCGATGCCGGGGGATCGGGCCTGATGCTGCTCCTCGACGCCCTGCTCCATGCCACCGACGGACGCCCGTTGCCCGAGCCGCCATCCGCTCCCGATGTAGTGGCCGCCCCCCGGCGCTCTCCGGGGTCGGAGGAGTTCCACTCCGAGGGTGAAGAGGACATTTCCGGCCTGCGCTACGAGGTCATGTACCTGTTGGAGGCCGAGGACGACCGGGTCCCGGCTTTCAAGGACGTCTGGGCCGGGGTGGGCGACTCCATCGTGGTGGTCGGCGGGGACGGCCTGTGGAACTGCCACATCCACACCGATGACATCGGCGCTGCCGTCGAGGCGGCCCTGGATGCCGGCCGGCCCCGGAACATCAGGGTCACCGACCTGCTCGAACAGGTCGAGGAGGAGCGCTGGGTCCGCGAGGCCGACCCCGCCGATGAGGCCGATGAATGGGTGGGCGATCCCCCTGCCACCGCGGTGGTGGCGGTGGCCACTGGTAGCGGCATCCGCCGGATCTTCCGGTCCCTCGGGGTGCACCAGGTGGTGGCGGGCGGCCAGTCGATGAATCCGTCGACGGCCCAGATCCTCGAGGCGGTGGAGGCCGCCCCGGCCGACAACGTCATCATCCTGCCCAACAACAAGAACATCATCCCGGTGGCCGAACAGGTGGTCGAGATGAGCGCCAAGTCGGTGAGGGTCGTGCCCAGCACCGGCATCCCGGAGGGTTTCGCGGCCCTGTTGGCTTACGACCCCCAGTCCGACTGCGAGGCGAACCGGGAGTCTATGGCCGAGGCCGCCGGCCGGGTGGTGGCCGGTGAGGTAACCCAATCGGTCAGAGACTCCGACGGGGAGGCCGGTCCCATCAGGGAAGGCGACTGGCTCGGTTTATCGCGGTCGGGCATCGAGGTGGTGGCCGCCAGCCTGTTCGAAGCCGCCTCGGGCCTGCTGGAGAAGCTGGTGACCGATGACCATGAGATAGTGACCGTCATCGAGGGCGACGGGGTTAAGGCGGCCGACACCCGGCGTCTTACGGAGTGGCTATCGGAGCACCGCCCGCTGGTGGCCAACGAGGTCCACCACGGCGGCCAACCGCTGTACCCCTACCTCTTCAGCATCGAATAGACGTGGCCCGCCGGCTGCGCCAGCTGGAGAGCCTCGACGTCAGCGAGATCGGGGGCATCGGGGTCAAACGGGCCGAGTCCCTGGCGAAGATCGACGTGAACAGCGTGCTCGACCTCATCACCTACTACCCCCGCACATGGATCGACCGCAGCCGGCAGGCCGCCATCTCCGACCTGCGGGATGGGGAGGAGGCGTTGGTGATGGGCCAGGTCAAGCGGTCCAGCTCCCGTCGCACCCGTTCCGGCCGCTCGATGGCCGAGGTCCACGTCTTCGACGGCAGCAGTTACCTACGCTGCGTCTTTTTCAACCAGGGTTGGAGGGCCCGCCAGCTGCAGGTGGGAACGACCGTCGTGCTCTTCGGCAAGGTCGAGCGCTATCAGGGCCGTCGCCAGATGAACAACCCCCTGGTCGACCTTGTCGGTGACCGCACCGGGCGCATCGTGCCCGTCTACCCGCAATCAGAGAAGGCCAGCATCGCCTCCTGGGAGGTGGCCGATTGGATAGCCGAGGCTCTTGAGCGGGCGGGCGAACTGGCCGACCCGTTGCCCGAAGACATCCGGGAGCGACTGGAGTTGGCCCCCCGGACCTGGGCGATACGCCAGATCCACGCCCCCGACTCGATGAAGGACAAAGACGCCGCTCGGCACCGGTTGGCCTTTGATGAACTGTTCCGCATGCAGACCAGCCTGGTCATGCGCAAGCGTGCGGTGGAGAGGGAGTCCAAAGGGATCGTCCACGCCACCGCTCCGCCAGCGGAGTCCGATCTCCTGGGCCGCTTCCTCCAGAGCCTCGACTTCGAGCTGACGCCCAGTCAGGACCGGGCCATCGACCAGATCCTCTCCGACCTAGGCAGCACCTTCCCGATGCACAGGCTCCTGCAGGGAGATGTCGGGGCGGGCAAGACACTCGTGGCGGTGGCTGCTCTCCTGGTGGCTGTGCAGGGCGGCTACCAGGGCGCCTTGATGGCACCGACCGAGGTGCTGGCCGAACAGCACCATCTCTCGTTGCGGAGCCTGCTCGGGGACCTGTCTGTTCCCGACCCGGCCCGGTTGGGTGGAGAGCGGCCCCTGCAGGTCGAGCTTCTGACCAACCGGGTGACCGGACAACGCCGGGCCCGGATGCTCGAGGCCCTGGCGTCCGGGGCGGTGGACATCCTGATCGGCACCCACGCACTGCTGGTCGAACACGTGAGCTTCGCCGCCCTTGGCGTCGTCGTGATCGATGAGCAGCACCGATTCGGCGTCGAGCAGCGAGCGGCCCTGCGGGGCAAGGGCGAGGACCCCGACGTCCTGGTCATGACGGCCACGCCGATCCCCCGCACCGCGGCCATGACCGTGTACGGGGATCTGGATGTGACCACTCTGGACGAGCTTCCTCCGGGGAGAACGCCCGTCGTGACGGACTGGGCGCGGGGCCCGATGGAGGAAGCGGCCGCCTGGTCGAAGGTGCGCGAGGAGGTCGAGGCCGGCCACCAGGCCTATGTCGTCTGCCCTCTCATCGAGGAGTCCGAGCGCATCCAGGCCCGGTCGGCCACCGAGGAGTTCGAGCGCCTCTCCGGGGATGTCCTACAGGGATTGCGCTGCGGCCTGCTCCACGGACAGATGCCGGGCAAGGACAAGGAGGCGGCCATGGCCGCCTTCCGCAGCGGGGAGATCGATGTCCTGGTGGCCACCACCGTCATCGAGGTCGGGGTGGATATCCCCAACGCCACCGTCATGGTCATCGAGGACGCCGACCGTTTCGGGATAGCCCAGCTACACCAGTTGCGGGGCCGGGTCGGCCGCGGGTCGGCCGTGTCGCGCTGCTATCTGCTGGGGGAGGGTTCGACCCCGGAGGGAGAGACCCGGCTTAAGGCGATGGTCGAGTCCAACGACGGATTCCACCTGGCCGAGGTGGACCTCGAACTGCGGGGAGAGGGGACCATCCTCGGCACCCGGCAGAAGGGCCGCAACGATTTGAAGCTGGCTTCTCTTCGGCGGGACCGGGATCTGGTGGCCCTGGCCCGGGACGTGGCCACCGAGGTGGTGGACTCGGACCCGACCCTGCGCAACCACCCCGAGTTGGCCGATGAGCTCCGGCTCCTGCTGGATGAGGACGAGGCCGAGTTCCTCTTCAAGAGCTGATACGGGGTCAGAAGCCCTGGTCAGCGGGGGTGCGCGGCCTTCCTTGTCCGCGGAAAGTCCGCGGGATTCTTCCGAGAAGGGGTCGAGCACGCTGTCCAGTACGCGTCGCGCCACCTCCTCGTCGGCCGGCATCAGGTGGGCGTAAGTGTCGAGAGTGATCTTCGGTGAGGCGTGGCCCAGCCAATCCGCCACCGCCTTGACCGACACCCCGCGGGACAGCAGGAGCGAGGCGAAGGTGTGGCGGAGGTCGTGGTACCTCAGCCCTCGGGCGCCGGCGCGGCGACACGCCTGGCGCCACGGGTGGCCGAAGCGGTCGGAGTCGACGGGTAGCCCGTTCGGCATGCGGAGGACCAACTCGTGTGGCTCAGCCGGGAAGCGGTCCAGGTGCTCCTCCAGGGCGTCGATGACGAACGCGGCCAGCGGGATGGTCCGGTTGCTGCTGACGGTCTTGGGCGGCCCCAGGACGGGCTGTGGGACGTAACGGCTGACCAGCTGGCGGTCGACCCGCAGGGTCTTGCGGCGGAAGTCGATCCGGTCGAGGGTCAGACCGCTCGCCTCTCCCTGCCGGAGGCCGGTGCCGACGCCCAGTGGAACCACGATCCTCATCCAGCCGGGCAGCTCGGCCGCGATCCGCTCGACCAGCTCCAGCGGGACCGGTTGGGCCCGGCTGGGCTCGCGCTTGGGCAGCCGGGCCCGGGCGGCCGGGTTGCGGGCCAGGAGGCCATCCTCGACGGCTGCGGACAGCACCTGGTACAGGTGCTGGTACACCACGTACACCGTCGAGGGTGCGAGGTCGAGGCGGGCGCACAGAGCCTCGACGTCAGTCCTCCGGAGGCTTGAGAGCCGGTGACGGCCAAGGACCGGAAGGATGTGTCTGTCCAGCGAGACCCGCACGGTTCCGGCAGTCGAGTTGCGCCAGGTCGGAGCCATCCGCTCGAACCATCGAGCGGCATAGTCCTCCAGAGTGGTCCGGCCCTCGGCGGGGTCCACCCAGGTTCCCCTCAGCATGTCGGCCTGGGCGGCGGTGATCCAGTGCTCGGCGTCGACCCGGCGGTCGAAGGTCTTGGTCCGCTCCCGGCCGTCGAGGCTGCGGTAGGCCGCCTGCCACCGGCCGCTGCGCTTGGTGATGTGGCTCATGGGCGCGGGTCCTCCGGCACTCGGCTCAGCGGTATGGAGGGTAACGCTCGGCTGTGACGGCGAGGCGCTGGGCCGGTGATCTGCCGGGGCGGCTCGGGCTCTGCCCGGCGCTCCTCCCAAGCCAGCACGTCACTCAGGCGGAAGAGCAGCCGGCGGCCGACCCGGATGGCCCGGGGGCCAGTGCCCCGATGCCGCGCCGCGTAGATGCCTTGTGCGGTCGTGTGCCAACGACGCGCCAGTTCGGCAATCGTGATCAGGTCAGCCTCGACCTGTCCCGTTTCCTCGGACACCGACATGCTCGACTCCTCTGACGACGTACTCGAGCAACTAGGCCCCCAGCCCCTCCTGCATCTCGCGAGCTCGCCGAAATTCCTCAACTGCTCTGCAAGATTCACTCACGCTCACCGGCCTAGTACTGCATCGACCACCATTCTGGACAGACAGGTGCATTGGGTCCCGGAGGACTCCCGCCGTGCTGCGGGTGACCACCATCAAGGCCGGCCCCGACAAGCTGGCCCAGGTCACCGAGTACTACGAGGCCCAGACTCGCACGGCGACCCAGGAGGGCCGTCCCCGCCGGGGTCCCCTCGACTACTACCTGGACGAGAACGAACCGCCCGGCCGGTGGTGGGGCCGAGGCGCCGAGGCCATCGGCCTGGCCGGCGAAGTGAAGGCCGGCCAGCTGGCCCGGATGCTGGTCGCCCGCCATCCCGTAACCGGCGCCCGGGCGGGCCGGGGCTTCGGGGAGCGCTCCGCCCGGGCCTTCGACGCCACCTTCTCAGCTCCGAAGAGCGCGTCGGTCATCTGGGCGCTGTCCCCCGATCCCTGGGTCCGGGCCGAAGTAGCCGCCGCCCACGACGCCGCGGTCAGCGCTGCCCTGGGGTGGTTCGAGACTCACGGGGCCGTCTCCCGCCGGGGCAGAAACGGCATCGACCAGGTGGCCACCGCGGGACTGACGGCGGCCCTCTTTCGCCAGCACACCAGCCGGGCCGGCGATCCCCAGCTACACACTCACGCCATCGTGTGGTCCAAGGTCCAGGACCGCACCGGCGCCTGGTTGGCACTCGACGCCAGGTTCTTGAAGTTCCAGCAGCGCTCGATCGGCTGGGTCTACCAGGCGGCCATCCGGAGCGAGTTGACCACCCGCCTGGGGGTGTCCTGGGAGCGCCTCCCGGACTCGGAGATGGCCGAGATCACCGGGGTGCCGGCTGCCCTCCGGGAGCTGTTCTCCCAGCGCACGGCCCAGGTCAAGGAGCGCCTCGCCCACTATGTGCGGAGCTGGATGGAGGCCCATGACGGTGCCGAGCCCAGTCCCCGCCTCCTCCACCGGTTCGAGCGTCTGGCCGCCGAGCACAGCCGGCCGAACAAGGGGACTGCCCCGGGACCGGAGGTTCTCCGGGCCGAGTGGACGGGACGGGTCCGGGACGCCGGCTTCGATCCCGTCAGCGTTCCCGTTGCCGTCCCGTTTCCGTCCCGGGACGCCGGAGTCGATCCCGTCAGCGTTCCCGTTTCCGTCCCGTCGCGGTCCCGGAAGGCCAGATGGGATCCCGAGGCGGTCATGTCCGGGGCCCTGGCGCGCGTGACGGGAAGGTCCTCCGCCTGGCTGCGGGCGGACCTGGCCAGGGAGATCGCCATCCTGCTCCCGGCCGACGCCGCCGGGAGCGGCGCGGAGGTGGTGGAGCTGGTCGATCGCCTGGCCGAGGCGGCGGAAGGCCGTTGCGTGCAGCTGCATCCCGGGGTCGGCGTCCCCCTCGGGGCCGAGCCGGGCCCGGAGGTCCACGTGGTGGACCACCAGCTCTCCACCCGGGCGGTCCTCGACCAGGAGGCCGGTCTCCTGGCCTGGGCCCAAAGCGCGGTCGCACCGCACAGTCTGGTGCCAGCCGAGCCGCTCGGGGGCCTGACCGGGGCCCAGGCCATCGCCGCTCGGGCAGTAGCCGGCCCCGCCCGTCTGGTCCTGGTGGTCGGGCCGGCCGGCGCCGGAAAGACGACCATGCTTCGTACCGCCGTGGCCGAGTTGGCCGCCCAAGGACGTTGGGTCCTCGGCCTGGCTCCCTCGGGCAAGGCGGCCGACGTGCTGGCCCGGGAGGCGGGATGTCCGGCCATGACCCTGGCCAAGCTGCTCGACGGGGCCACACAGCCGCCGCCGGTGGGCACCACCATCCTTTTGGACGAGGCCGGGATGGCGTCGACCGACGACCTGGATCGCCTGGTGGGCCTGGTGCGGGCCCACGGCTGGCGCCTGGTCTGCGTGGGCGATCCCTTCCAGCTCCCCTCGGTGGGCCGAGGCGGGATGTTCGCTTACTGGTGCGAGCGTCTCCCAGCCATCCACATAGTGGAGGGCCACCGCTTCGCCGAACCCTGGGAGGCAGAGGCCAGCCTGCGCCTCCGGGCCGGGGACCCCACCGTTGCCGAGGTCTACGCCGGCCACGATCGCTTGAGGGCGGTCCACCCTGTCCTGCTATCCGAGCGGGTGGCCCGGCGTCACCAGACTCTGACCGACACAGGAGAGACGGTGGCCATCACGACCGCCAGCGCGGCCACGGCCCGGGAGATCAACCAGGCCGTCCAGCACCACGAGGGCCACTGGCGGACCGGTCCGAGCATCCGTCTGCACGACGGGACCCAGGCCTGGGCCGGTGACACCGTGGCCACCCGACGCAATGACCGGGCCCTCGTGAGCTCTGGTGGCAACACGGTGCGCAACCGCCAGACCTGGACGGTGGCCGAGGTTCGCCCGGACGGGGCTCTGCGGGTCAGTGATCCGGATCGGGGAGAGGTCCTCCTGCCGGCGGATTATGTCTCCCGGAACGTGGAGCTGGGCTGGGCCGTCACTGGCTACGGCAACCAGGGAGTCACCACCGACCACGCCATCTGCGTGATCGAGGCCGGAACCACCAGGGCCGGCGCCTACGTGGGCATGACCCGGGGGCGGCAGACGAACATCGCCTTCGTCGCTGACCCCACCGGGACCGCCGACCCAGCCGAGGTGGTGGCCGGGGTTATCCAGCGACCGGCCAACGGGGTCACCGCCCACGCCGTGCGAGACCGCCTGCATGGCCAGACGGTCATGGATGCCGAAGACGATGCGCGGCGGATGGCCATCCGCCTGGTGCAGCTCGAGCGGCGGCCGCCCCCTGCACGGCGACCCATGCGGAGGTGAGCGGTGGAGTTCGGGGCGGCGGTTATGTGTGATCGGCTGGAGCGCACATACCCGTCTGGTTGCTCGGGTTCCTGGCTTGCCCAAGCCGCACCTCGCCAGGCGCGGATGAGGCATTCTGGCGCCATGAGCCAGACTTCGGCGCTAAGCGGGCGGAGTCTTACCCGCTCCCTGACGCTTCGGTGCCCTGATAGCGATACCAGCACGAATCAGACCGCTGAGGACAGGCATCAAAGCCACGGCAAGGACCAGTCCGATGACGCCGACAACGAACCGTTGCACACCCGAACCGCCCGCAAATACGAATCCGAGCACGAAACCGAGCGTCAATACCGCTCCGTAGATCAGATAGGCCGCCCGGGAAGCTCGTCGCTCCTTGCGGCTTGCATGTCCCTGGCCGTGAGGCGAGGTAGTTGCACCATGCTTATGCCCGGTCGCTGTGAGAGTGCCTACCGCTTCCGCAGGATGGGACAAACGATTCACGAGCTTCTCCTGAGCGGAACGAAACGCCTGCATCTGCTTACCGCTCCAGACGGTGGACCCAACGAACAGCCCGGCAAGTAACCCGCTTCCCAGACCGGCAAGGACCGAGCCGGTGAAAGCTCCGAGGACCGCTCCGCCCCCTCCCAGCGCCACGACCAGACCAAGACCCATGGCCGCTCCCCGGTGCATCGTGCTTCGGTAATCGACGGTAGCCACGACCGGAATGGGACCGCTCCATTCTCGCTGCGTTCCCCTCCTTGGGCGCCAAACCAGACGCACCGTCTCGCCATCAGGGTCGAGCGAATAGGTGAGCAAGCCCCTACCTGGCATCTGGTAGAAGCCCATAGGCAGGCGGCGGTCCGACGGCTGCTCCGGGGCCCATGCGTTCGTGAACGGTCCAGCCTTCACGGTATAAGCCCCGTGTCGCTGGAGATGTTTCACCACCCAGGACACTTTCGTGTGGCGGCTGCGCCGGACTAGCGATACGAGCCAACCAACGTAAAGCAGGCCGAATAGGAGGAACCCCACCACCAGCACCTCTTCATCCTGCCACGAGGTAGGAACCACCAGACGAGGTCCGCTAATGGTGCGGCGCCGAATGTCAGCGCGACTGATTACGGGGCGACACCGGAGACTCGCTCGCTACTCGGCAGGGTTCCCGGGCGGGTCCACCGGCCGCGGGATGATGCCTAACGACGCCAGAGGCGCCCGATAGTGACGGTCACGCCAACTCTGACTGGTTACTCAAGTGCAGCCGCCTTGCCTATTGACGCGGTTGACGGGAGGCGGGTTGGGGCGTAACCTGTTGACGGTGTTGACGCCCGATTCGATCCCATCAGAACCGTCCAGATGAGCGCCCTGCGGCACCCGGACGAGGAGTTCGTGCTGCGCGCCGGGGAGCGGTTCGTGGAGCGGTTGTCGGCTCTCGTCGGCCGGTACCGCTCGGAAGGCAGGGATCCCAGCGCCCTGCTCGGGCCTCCCGAAGAGCTGGCCGAGAGGGCCCTGGCCGCCCAGGCTCCAGATGCCTCACCGTGGGATGAGCTCATCGGCCCCTTTCAGCGCACGGACGGCGTCCAGGCGCGACTGGGCATCACCCGTCAGGCCGTGGCGGCCAAGGCAGCCCGCCGGCGCCTGCTCCGGGTGTTCACCTCCGACGGCGTGGCGCTGTTCCCCGTGTGGCAGTTCGATGGCGGCCGGGTCACTGACGGTCTGGCCGAGGTGCTGGCCCTGTTCCCAGAGGATGCGGTGGACGGTTGGACCCTCGCCGGGTGGCTATGCACCGAGGATCCCGAACTGGAGGCGGTCCCCATGGAGCTCATCCGGGCTGGCGGGGGCGAAGTCGTGCGACTCGTCGCCCGCCGGGCGGCGGCCGCACTGGCCGGTTGAGCAGCCCATCGTTGGCGGACCCGCCGGCCTCGCTGGCCGGCTTTCCCTGGTCAAGGGTCCCGCCGATGTTGGTCCGCGTGTGCCGGCGGGGGATGCTGCCCTGGTGGTTCTCGTCGGACGGTTCCGGTCGCTTCGATCTTGAGGCTCCCAACGGCACCTGTTACCTGGCGACCGACGCTTTCGGAGCGGTACGAGAGGCCTCCCGGGCCGGACCGGTGACACCGGCGTGGGTGGCGCAGCGGGACATCCACTCGCTGGCGCCTCCTGATCTCCAAGCCCGCCTGGCGGCCGCCACCCGTGCGGGGGCCGGCGCGTACGGGCTGACCAAGGAACTGGTCACGATCCTGCCCTACGACCAGTCGCGGCGCTGGGCGGCGGCCTTCCATCGCCAGGGCTTTGCCGGGATCCGCCACGAGTTGCGCCACGACCCTCGGGCCCGGCCGTCCGGCGTCGCCCTCTTCGGCCCGGCAGGGGGTGCATCGTGGCCAGGCAACGCACGTGCCCTGACCGAAGGCGACGTCGTCTCGGCGGGTGTGCCGGTCCTGCCCGTGCCGCCATCGGCGGCCGTGACCATCATCGATTGAGCGTCACACGCGTCGGGGCGCGCTTCCGGTCCAGCGGTCCTTGTCCGCGGAAAGTCCGCGGGAAGTCCGCGAGATTCCGGAAAACGAGGACAGGTGGAGGAAGGCGTCGGAAGACGAACTCCCTGCTCAGAGCCTATTTCCGGTCCTCTGGCCTGGGCTCCTGGGGCCTACGGACGGGTTCCTCTTCAAGAGCTGAACGGGGTGACCACCACCGACGCCATCAGTCCGGAGCGGGTGTTCGGGCTGTTGGAGAGTGATTTCAGCGGTTCGCCGACCTGCTGGGAGCGGAGTTGAGGAGCGCCTCGTCAGGCGCCGAGGCCCCCGCTGGGTCCGGAACTCCACCGTGGCCGCCGCGCTGGGGGAGCCGGTCAAGCCGGGCCCGATCCACGCTGACATGGATTTCGCCCCCAACACCAACGTCATCGGCCATGCCGGTCGGACCCTGGCCGTGGTCGAGGCCGGCGCCCGTCCCTACGAACTCACCTACGAGCTCGACACCCTCGGACCCTGTGACCTGGGCGGCACCCTTCCGGGCGGATATACCGCCCATCCCAAGCGGGATCCGGTCACCAACGAGTTGCACGCCATCTCCTACTTCTGGGGCTGGGGCAACCAGGTCCAGTATTCTGGACGAGCGACTAGTCGGGCGGCGCCATCGCTACGTATATGCCGGCATCTTCCTGGAGAAGGACGCCGGCCTGGTCAAGCACGACCTGGACAGGAACACCAGCGAAGTGAGGCCCCTCAGCCGCTCAGGCGGGGCATCGGAGGCGGTGTTCGTGCCCCGCTATGCCGAGGCCGCCGAGGACGACGGCTGGGTCCTGTCGATCGTCTATGACGCCGACCGGGACGCCAGCGATCTGGTGGTGCTCAATGCCGCCGACTTCACCGGTGAGCCCGAAGCGGTCGTCCACCTGCCCCAGCGGGTCCCGTTCGGTTTCCACGGGAACTGGGTGCCCGACGCCTGAGCATTGACAGGCAGTATGGACGTCCATGCTGGACGTCCACTTCGTGCTCCTGGGCGCCGTCATCGCCGGCGTGGGCACCGCCTTGTACCTGCGGGACACGCTGAAGGGTGTGACCCAGCCCAATCGGGTCACGTGGTTGCTGTGGTCGGCGGCACCTCTCCTGGCCTTTGCTGTGGAGGTCCGCGAGGGAGTCGGGCTGCGCTCCTTGATGACCTTCGTGGTGGGCTTTTCGCCCCTTCTGATCTTCCTGGCCTCCTTCTACAACCGGGCCTCGTTCTGGCGCATCGGTTGGCTCGACTACCTCTGTGGGGCGGTATCGGTGGCGGGCCTCGGAGTCTGGCTGGCCACTCGGCACGGGACGGTCGCCATCGTGGCGTCCATTGTCGCCGACGCCCTGGCCGCCGCTCCGACCCTGCTCAAGTCGTGGAAGCAGCCTGAGAGCGAAACGGCCGCCGTCTACTACGGGAGTACCGCCAATGCCGTGATCACCCTGCTGACCATCCGGACCTGGACAACGGCCGTGGACGCCTTCCCCATCTACATCGCCTTCATCAGCACGGTGGAGATCGCCCTGGTAGCCGGGCGTATTGGTCCCCGATTGCGCCTCAGCCTCGAGCGGACAGCACCTCGGTGATCGAGGACAGGGCCTGGGTGCCGGTGAACGGCTTCTGCAGGTAGCCCATGGCCCCGAGCGGCGGCCGCTCGTTTGAGTACTCGGGCCGGGCCGACATGACGATCACCGGGGGGTGGACCGGGCGGTCGTGGAGGGTCCACAGCACGGCCCAGCCGTCCATCATCGGCATCATGAGGTCCAACAGGACCACGTCGACGCTGGCTGCGGCCATGGCAGCCAGGGCCGCTTCGCCCTCGGCCGCCTCGAGGACAACGTGGCCTTGGGCTTTGAGCATGGTGGATATGAGAAGCCGGATGTCGGGCTCGTCATCGACGACGAGGACGGTGGCCACGCACCGAGACTGCGCCAGGCTCAGAACCTGGTCAAGGAGGCGCGGCCCCTCAGCCGGGCAAATGAGCCCTTCGGGCCATGACAGATCTAGCCCGGAACTTGGCGCCGATGGCCAGCGCGGGGCCGGCCGGCTAGGCGGTCAGTCCGATCTCCATCTCGAATACGGCCTGGATGTGGTCCCAGATGCCCTCGGCCCGGCGCATGAAGCCTTGGAACCGCCAGCCGACCGCCTCCCAGTGGTCGATCTGGGGGGCCAGCGGGGACGCTTCCTCGAAGGTCACCACTTGGATCTTCCTCATCCTGCCCTCCCCCGATCGGCCGGTCAGCTGCCGATACTCACCGGTCCCAGGATCAGCCCACTGGCCTGTGGGGCGCCAGAGGTACAACCTGTGGATCTCGCGGGGGATAACCGCCCCGGTCTGTGGAGAACCGGGGGTTGACTACCTCTGGATCTGCACGAAGATGCCGCTGGCCTCCACCGCAGGCGAACCATCGGCCAGCAGCAGCCGGCCGTGCACCCGTTGGCGGCGCCGGGGCTCGGGTCGGTCCCGCCACGCCTCCACCGTCAGCTCCTGGCCGTCTATGGGGACGGGCAGTCGGTAGCGGACCTCCAGGGTGGCGGTGACGCAGTGCACGTCGTCCAGGACCCAGCCCAGGGCGGCCATGGTCTCGTCCAGGGCGGTGGCCGCCAGTCCGCCGTGAAGCAACCCGGGCCCACCCCGGTGTTGTTCACGGGGGATGAAGGTTGCCACCAGGCCCGGTGGGCGCTTCTCGAAACGCAGGCGGAGCCCGGCGGCCCGGTCGTCCCCGCTGTCGGCGTCTTCGTCGGCCACCCCCGGACCGTAGCGTGGGACCATGCGGGTGGTCGGGGGCAGTGCCAGGGGCCGGCGGCTGCAGTCCCCCGCCGGCTCGTCCACCCGCCCCACCTCGGACCGGGTCCGGGAGGCCGTGTTCAACTCGCTCTACAGCCTGGGCACCCGGGAGGACCCCGAAGGGTCGAGCCTGGTGGAGGGGTCGGCCGTGGTCGACCTTTTTGCCGGCACGGGGGCGATGGGGATCGAAGCCCTGTCCCGCGGGGCGTCGCGAGTTGTCTTCGTGGAGAACGACCCGGCCGCCGCCGCCGTCATCCGGGCCAATCTAGACAGCACCTGCCTGGGTCCGGCTGAGTTGGTCCGGCGGGACGTCCTGGCCTGGTTGGAACGCTCGGCGCCGCCCTTCGACCTGGCCTTCTGTGACCCGCCCTACCGATACGAGCACTGGCCCGAGCTGCTGGCCCTGGTGCCGGCGCGCCTCCTGGTAGCCGAATCGGACCGCCCCATCGGCCCGGCGGAGGGCTGGGATGTGACCAGATCCAGGCGCTACGGCGGTACCGTGGTCGAGCTCCTCTGCCGGAAAAGGTAGGAATTGCGTACCGCCTTATGCCCCGGGTCCTTCGATCCCTTTCACAACGGACACCTCGAGGTGGTCGAACGCGCCTCTCAGCTCTTCGACCGGGTGGTGGTGGC
>Ga0307372_10009455_pt1 | contig 13424 bp, 14 predicted proteins | sample OX1MG_FD_202533 | JGI IMG/M metagenome (GOLD analysis project Ga0307372, IMG submission 202533) | Soil microbial communities from Risofladan, Vaasa, Finland - OX-1 | ecosystem: Environmental > Terrestrial > Soil > Coastal area > Acid sulfate soil | place: Finland: Risofladan, Vaasa | collected...
TGAAGAACACGAGGCGCGGTTGATCGGGAGTCATTCGCGAAGGGAACGCCCGACGGGCCTGCGCGGTTACGGTTCGGGCGTGGGAACCTGGTACTGGATCGGCGTCTCGGTCGGGATCGGCACGGCCGTGGGAGTGCTGCTCGCGGGGTTCGTCGGCCGAAGTCACGCCATGCTGATCGGTGTGACGATCGCTGCCGGCGGCGCCGGTGCGGCGCTCGGCTTCGGGATCGCGGCATGGGAGACCGGAGGGTGGATCGACCGGCTCGGCGGTATCGCCGGCGGGCTGGCCGGTGCGCTCGGCGCGGCCCAGATCGTCGCGGGAGCGCTACGTCGCGGCGGCACACGCGGCGGTACCGTGACGCTCCTCGCGGGAGCGGCGCTCGTGCTGGCGGGCCTTGCTTTCATCCCCGCCGTGGGCTATCTCGAGGCCGTCGCCCTCCCAGCCCTCGCCCTTCGCCTCCGCCGCACGCAACCCGAGCGCTACGCGGGCCTGCGCACGCTCGCCAAGGACTGACGCATGCCGAAGAAGCTCGTCCTGATCGTCGTGGACGGGATGACGCCGGAGGCGTTCGAGCACGCCGTCGAGAGCGGTCGCGCACCCGCGCTCGCGCAGCTCGCCGCCCACGGGAACTACCGCCGCGCGACGTCCGTCTTCCCGTCGCTGACGCCCGTCTGCCTCTCGTCGATCGCCACCGGCGCCGGCCCCGACGTCCACCACATCCCGTCGCTCTCGTGGTGGAACCGCAAGGAGAAGCGGATCGTCGAGTACGGCTCGTCGTTCTCGGCGCTGCGCAAGGCGGGCTTCTCGCAGGCCGTCCTCGACACGGTCGTCAACATGAACGAGCGCCATCTCTCGCGCGAGGCGACGACCGTGTACGAGGCGCTCGAGGACGCGGGCTTCGTTGCAGGCGCGATCAACATCACGTGCTACCGCGGCCGGCACCGCCACATCACGAACGTCCCCGGCCTGCGACGCGCGGTGCACGGGCCGAGCCGCTTCTTCTTCTACAACCTCTACGAGTCGGACCGGACGGGCGCGCCGTTCTCCGGGCGTGGCCGCAAAGGCGGGTCGGTCGACGCCTATGCGACCGGCGTGGGGCGTTGGCTCGTGACGCGCGACGGCTTCGACTTTCTCGTCTTCTACCTCTCGGACTACGACTTCGCGTCGCACGCGCACGGCCCGGCTGGGGCGATGGACGTCGCGATCGAGCGGATCGACGCGTCGGTCGGAGCGCTGCTCGAGGCGGCAGGCGGGCCGGACGAGTTCCTCGACCGCTACGCGGTGATCCTTCTCTCCGACCACGGTCAGACCGAGGTCGAGCGCGTGGCACGGCTCGAGCCGCGCTTTGCGGATCTGCAAGGGCAGGTTGTCGTGACGGCCACGAACCGCGCGGGGCAGGTCTACCTCCTGCCGGGCGCGAAGGTCGACGCCGCCGAGCTCGCGCGCCGCCTGGACGGCGAGCCGGCGGTCGAGGTCACGCTGCGCCGCGACGGTGACGAGGCGATCGCGCGGCGCGGCGGCGAGGACTTCCCGGCGGATCAGCTCGAGCATCCCGACGCGGCCGAGCGCGTTCGCGCCGCGCTCGCCAACCCGAACGCCGGCGAGCTGCTCGTCTCGGCGGCAGAGGGCTGGGAGCTGATCGATCTCGGCGGACGCCACCACGAGGGCGGCGGCAGCCACGGCTCGCTCGTCGCGGGCGACTCCTTCGTCCCGCTCCTCACGATCGGCGTCGACGCGTCTCCATCCCGCATCACCGAGGTCGTGCCTGCCGTGCTCGACCACTTCGGGGTGTCGCGTGCCGGCTGAGTCGCGGGAGTGGATGGTCGAGCGCCAGCTGCGCGGCCGCGGGATCGCCGACGAGGCGGTGCTCGCGGCGATGGCGCGCGTGCCGCGCGAGCTCTTCGTGCCGGACGAGCTGCGGGACGAGGCGTACGTCGACGCGGCGCTTCCGATCGGCGCAGACCAGACGATCTCGCAGCCGTACATGGTCGCGCTCATCTGCGAGCAACTTGCTCTGCGGGGCACCGAGCGCGTGCTCGACGTCGGCACGGGCTCCGGCTACCAGGCGGCGGTCCTCGCGGAGCTCGCCGCGGAGGTGCATTCGATCGAGCGCATCCCCGAGCTCGCCGAGACCGCGCGCGCGAACCTCGCGGCCGCGGGCTATGCCGAGCGCGTCGAGCTCCACCTCGGGGACGGGAGCCTCGGCCTCCCGGAGCACGCTCCCTACGCCGCCATCGCCGTTTCGGCCGCGGCGCTCGAGCCGCCGCCGGCGCTCTACGCGCAGCTCGAGCCGCGCGGCCGCCTCGTCGTGCCCGTCGGTGGCCGCGACGGGCAGTGGCTCGAGCTCGTCGTCCGAACGCCCGAGGGTCCGGCCGTGCGGCGCAGCGTTCCTTGCAGATTCGTACCGCTCGTCGCGGGCACATAGCCGGCTTCTACCGGCAGCGCCGCAGGTCGCTCTGCGATGTACGGGGTCCGGCCCGAGCGGCTACCCTCGCCGGGTAGTGGAAGGTCCCGCCGGAACACTGCCGCGCCGCCGCACGCGGCTGGCCGCGCCATTTCGGTCGGTGCGCAACTGGCAGCAGCTCGGCAAGTTCGCAGTCGTCGGCGCTGTCGGCTACGCGATCAACCTCGCCGTCTACGCCGCCCTCATCCACGTAGGGCTCCACTACCTCGCCGCGGCGGTGTGCTCGTTCCTCGTCGCGGTCACGAGCAACTACACGTGGAACCGCCACTGGACGTTCCGCGACCAGCGCGGCCATCTCGGCGTGCAGGGGATGCGGTTCTTCCTCGTCGCGCTTGCGTCGCTCGCCGCGAACCTCGGTCTTCTCCAGGTCATGATCACGGCCGGGACGAGCAAGTTCATCGGCCAGGCGATCGCGATCGTCCTCGTCACGCCGCTCAACTTCGTCGGCAACAAGCTCTGGTCGTTCCGGAGGCGTAGGACGTAGCGTTCGCCCGGTGAGGCGCAGCCTCTTTCTCGGAGTCGTGGTCGTTGCGCTCGCCGTTGCGCGGCCTGCGTTCGCGGGCGGAGGGACGACCCCGCCGGCGGCGCCGGTGTACGACGGGAAGGGCCGGCTGATCCAGACGCCGTTCGTCCCGCGGCAGCTGGTCAGCCAGCAGGTCTCGAGGCTCGAGGCGCTCCACATCTTCGAGCACGACTCGAAGGTCGCCGCCTGGCTGTCGCGCTATCCGGTCAAGGGGCGGACATACGACGAGACACACTCGACCGTCAGCGGCGAATGGACGATCAAGATCTCCTGGGGAGCCGCCGGCGAGATCGCGGAGGGCACCGTCTCCGACCTGACCGGCGCCGTGACCGAGGCGTGGACGGGCCCGCAGGTCGCGTGGGGGATGGCGCGCGGTTCGCCCGGCGCGTTCGGCGGCACCGCGATCAACGACCCCTGGGTCTGGGGCGCCTTCTGCCTCGTCTTCCTGCTCGGGCTCGGCGACTGGAAGCGGCCCCTCTCGCTCCGCAACCTCGACCTGCTCTTCCTTCTGTCGCCGACGGCGTCGCTGTGGTACTTCAACCACGGCAACGTCTTCGCGGCGGTACCGCTCTTCTACCCGTGCCTGATCTGGGTCGTGTTGCGCGGCATCTGGATCGGGACGAAGAACCGCGGCACGCCGGGCGCGCCACGCTGGCCGGTCTGGGTCATGATCGCCGCGACGATCTTCCTCGTCGGCTTCCGCGTCGGGCTCAACATCGAACGCTCGAACGTCATCGACGTCGGCTACTCCGGGGTGATCGGAGCCGAGCGGATCGTCAGCGAAGGCAAGCCGCCGTGGGGGAACTTCCCCCAGGACAAGAACGGCGACCCGAAGCTGAAGATCTGCTCGAAGACCGACACGGAGATGCTGATCCAGACGAACGGCCGGTGCGAGCGCGCGAACCCGCTCGGCGACACGTACGGCCCGACCGCGTACGAGGCGTACATCCCGGCCTACCTCATCACGGGCTGGAGCGGGAAGTGGGACGACCTCCCGACCGCGCACGTGACCGTGATTCTCTTCGACCTCCTGACGATCCTCGGCCTCTGGTTCGTCGGACTGCGCTTCGGCGGGCAGCGGCTCGGCGTCGTGCTCGCGTTTGCGTGGGCGGCGTACCCGTTCACGCAGTACGTCTCGAACTCGAACACGAACGACGCGATCATGCCGTGCTTCCTCGTGTGGGCCTTCTGGCTGATCTCGCAGCCGGTCGGTCGCGGGATCCTTGCGGCGGCGTCGGGTTGGACGAAGTTCGCGTCGCTCGTCGTCGCGCCGCTCTGGCTCACGTATCCCACCGGCCGGCTCAACCTACGCTTCGCCGCGGGGTTCGTCGCCGGGACGCTCGCGGTCTTCTCGATCCTCTTCCTCGACCCGCACCCGCTGCACGAGGTCGCCGTCTTCTGGCACCGGACGATCGGCTACCAGCTCGGCCGCGACGCGCCGTGGTCGCTCTGGGACTGGCGGCAGTACCACGCCCGCGGCCTGCCCGACCTCCACGTCGTCCAGCGCGTCCTCCAGGTTGCGCTTGTCGCCGGGGCGTTCGCCGTCGCGGTCGTGCCCCGCCGCAAGTCGCCGCTTCAGCTCGTCGCCTTCACCGCCGTGCTGCTCGCCGGCTTCGAGATGGTGCAGACGTACTGGCTCTACACGTACATCCCGTGGTTCTTCCCGTTCGCCGCAATCGCTCTTGTCGTACCGGCCACGGGATTGCGGCAGCTCGTCGCGCGCTCAGGCGTCGACGCGGATCGCGTCGATCCCGCGAGCCTTCCCGTCGTCGGTGCACGCGACGACGACGCCCTCGAGCCGCACCCCGCCCTCGGCGGGCTCGAACCGGACGGGTAGCCGCTCCCGCATACGCGAGATCGCGAGCTCGGACTTGACGCCGATGACGGAGTCGTGCGGGCCCGTCATCCCGGCGTCCGTGATCGCGGCCGTGCCGCCGGGCAGGACGCGCGCGTCGCTCGTCTGCACATGCGTATGCGTGCCGACCACCGCGGTGACGCGGCCGTCGAGCCAGGCGGCGATCGCAACCTTCTCGCTCGTCGCCTCGCCGTGGAAGTCGAGGAAGACGACCGGCGCGGCGGCGCGAGCCTCCTCGACGAGCGCGTCGACGATCTCCCACGGCGAGACCGGCGTGTCGAGGAAGAGCTGGCCGAGGAGGTTGAGCACGGCAACCCGCACACCGTTCCGCGCCTCGACGACGGCCATCCCGCGGCCCGGCGTCAGCGCGCCCTGGTTCGCGGGCCGGATGACGCGCTCGCTCGCGGCGAGGTAGCCGCCGATGCCGCTGCGGCGGTACGTGTGGTTGCCGAGCGTCACGACGTCGGCGCCCGCTGCGAGGAGCTTGTCTGCGAGCTTCGGCGTGATCCCGACGCCGTCGGCGATGTTCTCCCCGTTGACGATCGCGAGGTCGGCGTCGTAGCGCTCGCGGAGTGCCGGCAGATGCTCCTCCACGGCGCGGCGGCCGGCGGGGCCGACGACGTCTGCGAGGAAGAGGATGTTCAACCCGTTGCGACGACCGGCGCGGCGCGAACCTCGATCGTGACGTGGTTGCCGCCGTTGTTCGTGTACTGCGCGAGTGCCTGCTGCTCGACGGTCGCGAGGTTGACCACCGTGCCGAGCTTCGTCGCTCCGCTCACGACGGCGCTCCCGACCGTGAGAGCGCCATCGGCCTTGAGCTGCGTCACCGCGACGACGAGCGACGGCGAGCTCTGCGGCTGGATGTCGATCTCGGACCCGTACTGCCTCCCCATGACGATGAACGGACGGATCCCGGCGACGATCCCGTCGACCGGCGAGTAGACGTCCGTCCCCGCGGCGGCTCCGACGTCGAGCGAGTTCGACCCTCCGCCGCCGAGCTGGTACCAGTGCGGGCTGCCTCCGCCGCCACCGAAGATCCCGTGGACGACGCGCGAGACGATCCCTTCGTTCACCTGCTGGCCGAACGGCGAGAGCGCAAGGCCGTCGCTCGCGGCGCTGTAGCCGATCGCAGTAACGCGTCCCTGCGCGATGGGGAGCTGGAGTCGGACAGGGCCGCGGAAGGCAACGATCTCGGGCGACGGTCTCGACTGCGCCGGCGGCAGCAACGTCGTGGCGAGCGGCACGGTCCGGCTGCTTCCGCCGCCGAAGGCGGTGAGGGCGAGTGCGACGACGAACACCACGGCGAGGAGCACGAGGAGGGCGAACCGGCGGGCTCGGCGGGCCGAGCGCGCCTGGCTCCGCTCGATCCGTCTCCTGGGTTCGGTCCTTTGCCGGGGTTCGGTCCGCCGCCGTGAAGACGGCAACGGGGACAGGTTCGTGCCTTTACGGGGCACTGCAGGTTGCCTCGAAGAGTCGTGAACCTGTTCCCGTTTCTCTCTTGAAACGGGACGGCATGTCTGGCCGCAGCCTACCGAACCGTCCGGAGTCCGTCCGATGCCGTGGGGACCATCGGAAGGATGGCGCGCTCTCGCAGCATCCGGATCGAGGTGCCCCGCTGGGTGCAGCTCGTCGCGCTGCCGCTCACGCTGTTGCTCCTCTGGGCGGTTGCGGGAGCGGTGCGCCACGTCCTGTTCCTCTTCCTCGTCGCGCTGCTCATCGCCCTGCTCCTCAACCCGGTCGTGCGCGTCCTGGGCAAGGCGTGGATCCCGCGCGGGCCGGCCGTCGCGCTCGTCTATCTCGCCTTCGCCGCTGCTGTCGGGGTCGCGATCCTCGCGCTCGCGACGGTCGTCGTCCAGCAGACCAGGACGGCGGCGCACCGGGTCGACGCCTACTTCACCGTCACGTCGGGGCATCCGCCGCAACCGGGGGCCGAGCAGGATCTCGCCCGCTTCCAGTCCTGGCTCGACCGGAACCACCTGAGCGGGGTCCATATTGAGAAGCAGGGGGACAAGTTTCTCCACCAGGTCGGCCTGAAGGACGTCCGGAAGTACACCTCCCGCGCGCTGAACTGGGCGGAGGGCGCCGGCGTAGCGGCCGTCACGCTGCTCTTCGACGCGTTCCTCGTCGTCGTCGTCTCGATCTACATGCTCCTCGACATGCAGCGCTGGTCGGACAGGATCGACCGGCGCTTCCCACCGCGGCGCGGCAGCCCGGGCCTGATCGGGCGGATGGAGCAGGCGGTCGCGAGCTACGTGCGCGGTCAGCTTCTCCTTTCGCTCATCATCGGCGTCAGCAGCGGGGTCGGGCTGTGGATCCTCGGGATGGTCGGCGCGATGCCCAATGGCGGACGCTACGCGGCGGCGTTCGGCGGGTGGGCCGGCATCACGGAGCTCATCCCGTACATCGGGCCGTGGCTCGGGGCGATCCCGCCGGTGCTGTACGCGCTCGTCCAGCACCCGCTCTCGGCGCTGTGGGTGGCGATCCTCTTCCTCGGCATCCAGCAGCTCGAGGGGCACGTCGTCGTCCCCAACGTCATGGGCCGCTCGCTCCGCCTCCATCCGCTCCTCGTCATCTTCGGCCTGCTCGCGGGCGGCGAGATCTACGGGTTCCCCGGGATCCTCGTCGCGCTGCCGCTCCTCGCCGCGGGCAAAGCCGTGTGGGAGTTCTTCCAGGAGCGGCTCGAGCTCGAGCCGTGGACGGGCGGCCATCCGGTGACCGACATCGGCGTCGAGCTCGAATAGGCGTACCCTTTCGCGCGTGAGCGCGTTCCCCGTCACCCGGTTGCGGCGGTTCCGCCGCACGGCTCCGCTGCGCGGCCTGGTGCGTGAGACGCGCCTCCACCTCGACGAGTTCGTCATGCCGCTGTTCGTCGCGCCCGAGCCGCTCGCGAACGCGGCGCTGCCGGGGATGGCGCGCTACGACATCGAGGGCTTGCTCCGCGAGGTCGAGAGCCTCGCGTCGAGCGGCGTCCGCGCGGTGATTCTCTTCGGCGTCCCGGAGGAGAAGGACGACGAGGCGACCGGCGCGTGGGAGGAGGACGGCATCGTCCAGGTCGCGCTCCGCGCGTTGCGTCCGCGCTTCCCCGAGCTCGTCCTGCTCACCGACGTGTGCCTCTGCGAGTACACGTCGCACGGCCATTGCGGCGTCGTCGTCGACGGCGAGGTCCACAACGACCGCAGCCTCGAGCTGCTCGCGCGCACCGCGCTCAGCCACGCCGAGGCGGGCGCGGACATCGTCGCGCCGAGCGACATGATGGACGGACGGGTCGCCGCCATCCGCGAGTCGCTCGACGACCACGCTTATGAGCACACGCCGATCCTCGCGTACTCCGCGAAGTACGCCTCCGCTTTTTACGGGCCGTTCCGCGAGGCGGCCGACAGCGCGCCGTCGTTCGGCGACCGGCGCGGCTACCAGATGGATCCAGCCAACGTCCGCGAGGCGTTGCGCGAGTGCGAGCTCGACATCGCGGAGGGAGCCGACGCGATCATGATCAAGCCGGCGCTGCCGTACCTCGACGTGATCCGCGCGGCGCGAGAGCGCTTCGACCTGCCGCTCGCGGCGTACAACGTCTCGGGCGAGTACGCGATGGTCAAGGCGGCGGCGCAGGCGGGCTGGCTCGACGAGCGCACCGCGGCCCTCGAGTCCCTCACGGCGATCAAGCGCGCGGGCGCGGATCTGATCGTCAGCTACTGGACGCGCGACCTTCCGAATTGGCTCTGACCCCGCGCTCGGATCTCTACCGGCGCGCGCTCGAGCTGATCCCCGGCGGCGTCAACTCGCCCGTGCGCGCGATGCGCGGGGTCGGCCTCGACGAGCCGCTGTTCGTGCGGAGCGGAGCGGGCGCGTACATCGACACCGAGAGCGGCCGCTTCCTCGACTGGGTCATGTCCTGGGGGCCGCTCGTCTTCGGGCACGCGGACGCGGAGACGGTCGAGGTCGTGCGGGAGGCCGCGCTGCGCGGGACGAGCTACGGCGCCGCGACCGAAGCGGAGGTCGATCTCGCGGCGGAGATCGTCGACGCCGTGCCGTCGATCGAGAAGGTGCGGCTCGTCTCCTCGGGGACGGAGGCGGCGATGAGCGCGCTCCGGCTCGCGCGCGCGTTCACGCATCGCGACCGGATCCTCAAGACGGCCGGCGGCTACCACGGCCACGCCGACGCGCTCCTCGCAAGTGCGGGGTCAGGTCTTGCAACGCTGGGTATCCCCGCGTCGCCCGGCGTGCCGACCGGCGCCGCAGCCGACACGATCGTCGTCCCGTACAACGACCTCGCCGCCGCCGCGGAGGCGTTCGTGAAGCACAGCGAAGGACTCGCGGCTGTGATCGTCGAGCCGGTCGCCGCGAACATGGGCGTCGTCCCGCCGGCGCCGCGCTACCTCGAGACGTTGCGCCGGCTGTGCGACGCGAGCGGCGCGCTCCTCATCTTCGACGAGGTGATCTCGGGCTTCCGCGTCGCGCGCGGCGGCGCGCAGGAGCGGTTCGGCGTGACGCCGGATCTGACCGTGCTCGGGAAGATCGTCGGCGGCGGACTGCCGCTCGCGGCGTTCGGCGGGCGGGCGGAGGTCATGGACATGCTCGCGCCGTCGGGGCCCGTCTACCAGGCGGGGACGCTCTCCGGAAATCCGCTCGCGACCGCCGCGGGCCTCTCCGTCCTCCGCCGTCTGCGCGACGGCTCGGTCTACGACGCGCTCGAGCGCGTCGGCGCGCGGCTCGAGGCGGGGCTCGCGCCGTTCGGTCGCTTGCAGCGTGTCGGCGGGCTCCTCACGCTGTTCATGACCGACGCGCCGGTGCGCAACTTCGACGACGCGCAGGCGTGCGACGCCGAGCGCTACGGCGCGCTCTTCCGGCACCTGCTCGAGCAGGGCGTCTACTTCCCGCCGTCGCAGTTCGAGGCGCTCTTCCCCTCGACGGCGCATGGGGACGAGGAGATCGACCGCACCATTGCGGCGGTCAAGAGCTTTCATGGCTGACCTCTGGGACGAGATCGCCGGCGGCGCGGTGGAGGAGAGCAGCCTCTGGGCCGACTGTCTCGCCGCGGAGCCCGATCGAGTCGCCATCTTCTCGCCGCTCGGAGCGCCGGAGCACGCGCTCGGTGTCGAGACGATCTACGAGGGCTACCTCGTCCACTACGGACGGTCGCGCCTCTTCGAGCTGCCCGACGACGACACCGCGCTGCTTCTCGGCGACTATCTCTACGCGCACGGCCTCGTCCGCATCGCCGCTGCGCACGAGGTCGACGCCGTTGCCGATCTCTCGGAGCTCATCTCGCTCTGCAGTCAGCTGCGGGCGGAGGAGCGGGATGGGGACGGGCCGCTCTGGGCAGCGACGGCGGCGCTGCTCGGCCGGCGCGCGCTCGACGTCGGGTTCGCCGCTCTGCGGCTGCACGCGGATCCGTCGGCGCTCGACGCTGCCGCGCGCGCCGCTGCGGGCGACGGTGCGGTCGACGCTGCCCTCGCAGCGCACGCCGAGCGGCGCGTGCGGTAACTTCTCGCCGTGCTCGGCGCCATCTTCCATCCGCTCCTCGGAGCCGTGTCGGCCGCCGAGGAGGGCAAGAAGGTCGTCCTCACGATGCTCGCGGTCGGCGGCGTCTTCCTGCTCGTGATCGCCGTCGGCGAGCTCTCGCACCACGTGGCTCGGGCCCGCCGGCGCCGCGACGGCTAGCCGAGCGACTGAATCAGCTTCGCGAGCTCGTCGGGCTTGTAGCCCTGCGACCGCGCGAAGCTGATGAGCTCACGCGCCCGCGCGACGACGGCGCCCTGCTCCGGCGTGCCGGCAACGTGGATGCCGCGCCCGCGCCGGAACTCGAGCAGCCCCTCCTCGCGGAGGAGCCGGAGTGACCGGAGAACGGTGTTCGTGTTCACGCCGAGCACGGCCGCGAGGTCGCGGGCGGGAGGGAGCCGCTCGCCCGACTTGGCCTCGCCGTCGGCAATCGCGCGGCGGATCTCCGCCGCAACCTGCTCGAAGAGCTCGGTCGGTTCGTCCCTGTCGATCTTGACATTAAGCATTGTGCTGTGCATACTAGCACCATGTCGTCCAGCGTTCCAGTCCTGCCGCTTGGTCTCGATCCGCTCATCGCGGAAGCGAAGCAACGCGCGCGGCGACGGCGGAGACTACTCGTCGCGGCAGTGGCCCTGCTCGCTCTTGGCCTGACATTCGGTGTCGAGGTCACGTCCGGCGGCAGCACCGGAAGCTCCGGCGCGGTCCCGTGGCTCCCGACCAAGCCGAACGTCGGGCCCTCGAACCCGCCCCTCGCTGCGCCGTGCACTGCGTCGCAGCTGCGAGCGACCCTGTTTGTGCAGGGAGCGGCGGGCAATCTCGCAGGCGGCATCCAGCTCATGAATCGAAGCTCGGCGGTTTGCGCACTCGTCGGCCTTCCGAAGCTGTCTCTCCCTGGTTGGCGGATCACGCGTTGGCACCAGGGCGGTGCATCCATGCGCCACGACCCGCTCGCTCCGCCGATCGGGTCCTTGCGCGCGCTGTCTCCGCACGAGCACGTCCTTGTTCAGCTGTGGATTCCGGGCTATTGCCAAATGCTTCCGGCTGCGAACTCCCGGGTCACGAAGCTCGTGCTCACAGCTCCCGGGGGCGGACGAGTCGGGCTGGGTCGCGCGACGTTCCCGTCTTGCAACCTCCCCGCGGGACTGACGGTGCAGGCGGCGCGGTTCACGCCGTTCGTCCCGCAGGGAAAGCCGAGCTCGGCGCTCCCGCTGAAGGCGTCGATCGTTTCGGGACCGCCGCTCGTCGCGCCGGGCGGAAAGCGCATCGTCAGCTCGACCCTTGTCGCGCACGCGGGAAGCTGGCTCTCGTTCACCGTGGTGCTACGGAACACGAGCAAGCACGTGTTCCGGTTCGGCCGCACATGCCCCGCCTACACGGAGGGCGTGGGCGCGACGGAGAACCAGGCGTACGTCCTCAATTGCCACGCCGTCGGAGCGATCGCTGCGGGCCAGTCCGTCCGATTCGCGATGCGCGTCCATGTTCGGCGGAATGTGACGGGGCCGTACCCGGCGCTCGGCTGGACGCTCGCGCCGCACTCGTTCAACGCTCCGCAGGCGATGGCGACTCTCCAGCTGCGCTGACGTGGGGGCGGTCGCACTCGATCCGCTGATCGCCGAGGCGAAGCGTCGCGCTCGGAGGCGGTATCTCGCTGGCCTCGCGATAGCTCTCGCCGCGGCGGGAGCGGTTGCCGCGTATTCAGTCGCTCGCGAGAGTCGGCCGGCGCGCGACTCGATCCCAGCAGGGGCGACCGGCGCCGCCTGCGGAGTCCGCGGTGTCGGCTCCCGGATTCTCAGTCCCGACGGAAGAACGCTGTATCGCTCGCCGGCGGCTCCCATGGACGGCTTCCCGGCCATCCAGTGCAGCGGCTCCGCGGTCTGGGCGGTCTGGATCGGCGGGGCGGGGATGATGCAGGAGGAGTACTTCGGCGCCCGCTCTCTCGACGGCGGGCGAACGTGGCGTCCCGTTTTCACCGAGCGCGAGTTCCAGCTGAAGGCACCGCACCAGCTCGACTCGTACTTCGGGGTCTGGATTCTCCGCGGCCCGAACGCGTACTTCGTCGGCTCGTGTCCGGCATGCAGTGACCACGGCGTCGGGGTCACGAACGCCCTCTTCGTGACCAGGAACGGCGGGGAAACGTTCGCGAGACACGACCTCCCGAACTTGACCGGTTACACGGTGACCGGGATTCGCGTCACGGGCCATCAGGTGATCCTCAGAGCCGAGCGGTTCATACGTAACGTCGCGCCGCCACGCAAGACAGTCTCGATCCACATCGCCTGAATAGACTCGGCGGCGTGCCGAAGGATCTCCGCGACTGGATCGCGCTGCTCGAGCGCGAGGGTGAGCTCGTGCGCGTCTCCGCCGAGGTCGACCCGGATCTCGAGATCACCGAGATCGTCGACCGCACCGTCAAGGCCGGCGGGCCGGCGCTCCTGTTCGAGAATCCGAAGGGCGCCGAGCATCCGCTCCTCATCAACCAGTTCGGCACCGAGCGGCGGATGGCGCTCGCGTTCGGCGTCGACCGGCTCGACGACATCGGCGCCAAGGTCGCCGACGTCCTCGAGATGCAGCCGCCGACCGGGCTGCTCGAGAAGGTGCGCGGCTTGCAGAAGCTCAAGTCCGTCGCCGACTCGCGCCCGCGCACCGTGAAGAAGGGCGTCTGCCATGAGGTCGTCCTCACGGGCGACGAGGTCGACCTGACGAAGCTCCCGATCCAGCGCTGCTGGCCCGGCGACCCCGCGCCGTTCATCACGCTCCCGGCCGTCATCACCCACGACCCGCAGACTGGCGGCCGCAACGTCGGCATGTACCGGATGCAGGTCATCGACCGGAACACGACCTTCATGCACTGGCAGATCCACAAGGACGGCCGCGCCGACGCGCTCGCGACCGACGGCCGCATCGAGGTCGCCGTCGCGCTCGGTCTCGACCCGATCACCGCTTATTCGGCCAGCGCCCCTTTGCCCAAACACATCGACGAGTTCATGATGGCCGGCTTCCTCCGCGGCGAGCAGGTCGAGCTCGTCAAGGGCGTGACCGTCGGCATCGAGGTTCCCGCGCGCGCCGAGATCGTGCTCGAGGGCTA
>Ga0307372_10009457_pt1 | contig 13423 bp, 14 predicted proteins | sample OX1MG_FD_202533 | JGI IMG/M metagenome (GOLD analysis project Ga0307372, IMG submission 202533) | Soil microbial communities from Risofladan, Vaasa, Finland - OX-1 | ecosystem: Environmental > Terrestrial > Soil > Coastal area > Acid sulfate soil | place: Finland: Risofladan, Vaasa | collected...
CCTCGTGCGATCGCCGGGGAGATCGTCCTGTGATGGGTGACCATGTAGTCCGTCGGCCTGAGTTCGGAGCACACCCCGACAGAGATCGCCTCCTGCCCCTTTGAGAAGTGAAGGTCGGAGGCCTCGCCGGTCAGGCACAGCCTCTGAAGCTCGTCCTCCACGAGCCGGATGGTGAGCATAGTTCGGTATTGTTCTAATTGAGCCGTTCTTGTATCACCATCTTGATCCTTTCTTCCGTAGGAATCAGATCCTTGTGAAGGAACTGGCTGGCAGGAATCATGGTCATAGGAGCGCCCGCCCTGTACGGCTTTGCGGTCATCTTGATGTCCGAGGACTCCGCAATTTCGGCAAGAATCTCAGCCCCCACTCCAGAGTGCGTTATGTCGGGTTCGATTACCAGAAGCCGGCCGGTCTTGCGGACCGACTTGCGTATCATGTCCATGTCGAGCGGATATAGCGACCTCAGGTCGATTAGGTCGCATCGGTGCTGCAGATTGCCGGCCTCTATCACCTTTCTGGCCCTTTGCAAGGTCAGGGCGTAGGAGACCACCGTCAGTATGTCGCCTTCGTGGACGAGGGAGGCCTTCCCAAAGGGGATGTCATCGCCCGAGTCCTCGATGTCCTTGGGACTGGTCTCTGAATCCGGGATCATCCTGTCCTCGAAGAAGAGCGTGACTCCGGGGTGCTTGAGAGCGGTCCTCATCAGCCCCCTCGCGTCCTTCGGGTTCGACGGGTATATCACGTTCAAGCCCGGGATGTGCGTGAAGAGAGACTCCAATCGCTGTCCGGTAGTCAGTCCGAAGGTGATGTTCTCCGCCCGAATCACGATCGTCTTCCTCTCCTCCACGGTTTCGGTGACGAAGTTGACCTTGGGCGCGGTGTTGCATATACCATCCATCGTCCTGAAGAGGAAGTCGCTAGTTATCACATCGACGACAGGTTTCACCCCTGCGAGCGACGCGCCCACCGCGAAGTCGGTGTTACCGTCCTCAGAGATCGGGAGGGTGATAATGCGCTCCGGGAACTCCTTTTCGATTGCTGGGCAGTCGAAGTGCATCTTCATGGAAGCCCCCTCCCCGAAGAGGTAGATCGACGGGTCGACCTTCATGCAGTCATATATGCCCAGCCCGATCGCATCTCTGATCAGGTGGTTCCTGTTGATCGTGGGATTCCAGGCCTTTGACGCCATTACTTCTTTGCCTCCTCCATCGAAGCACGGATTCTGGCCCGGTAAGGCTCGTAGTTCGTTGTTACGCACTCTCCGACCTTCGTTCCTACCTTCCAGTCCATCAGCCAGCCTTCTTCCATTGCGAGTGCCATGTGAACCTCGCCGGGCTCGTTGTGCAGCGTCTCCCCAGGGCCGTGTTCGAACTCGATTTCCTTCCCGGCGGCCAACTTCTTCCAGTACTTCATTCGACCGCTGAGCACCATGCTCGTTTCAGGGCGGTCGTGCGAATGCCCTCCCCTCATGGCGCCTTTCTTTGTGTAAATGAGTATCATCTCGGTGTTGTCGGGGAGGAGGACTCGATAGCTAGACCCGCGGGAGTCCTCGAAGATGGGTTCCAGCTTCAGTTCCAAGGTACCTCTCCTCCTCCGAGTAGCTCCTTCATCGTAAGATGGACTTGCTCAACCGATGGCAACAAGGCTTGTTGGAGACTAGGTGCCGCAGGAAATAGGCCTTTCTTCATGCCTAGCCTAACAGGAGGCCTGGACATTTGGTGGAAGCAGTCTTGAGAGACCCTAGCTGCGAGTTCCGCACCAATCCCGAACTCAGCTTGACCGCACTCCACCGTCAGTAGCCTTCCGGTTCGGGAGACTGAATCCTTGACGGTGTCAATGTCGAGCGGGTTGAGTGTCCTGAGATCGATGACCTCCACAGCGCCCGGAGCACCGAGCTGCTCCAAAGCTTGCCTTACGAGATGAACCCCATAACCGAAGCTCACCACGGTAAGTTTGTCTCCCTTTACGAGGGTGCTTGCCAATCCGATGCTATGGTCATGCGTCTGCCTAGATGGGACTTCGATGTCCTGGGGAAAGTCGATTATGCGGTCCTCAAAGAAGATAACGGGGTCTTCCCCGCTCAGCGCAGCCCGCATCATGAGCCTGGCGTCCCTGGGAGTAGACGGAATGTATACTCTAATGCCTGGCGAGTGCAAAAACAGGGCTTCCCACCTGCTTCCCGACTGGCAGTTCTCTGGTCTGTTGAAGTCCGCTTTGATCACAACACGGGCCTTCAGCTTTCCAGCGGTCATGAAGTGCGCCTTGGCGACCTGATTGATTATCTCCTCGGCCGCCCTCAGAGATAGGTCGTCGAATGTCAGGTCTACAATGGGTCTCGCTCCGTTGAGCGCGGCTCCAAGGGCCACGTTCACTATTCCGGCCTCGGCAACAGGGGCCGTCACCACCCTTTCTGGGAACCGATTTAGGATTGCAGGGTAGTCAAAGGAGCATTTCACCCGGGCTCCCTCTCCCAGAATGAAGATCGACTCATCCTCATTCATGGATTCGTATATGGCGTCCCAGATTGCGTATCTCAGGCTCTGTATCACGGGCCCAAAAGCCCCCTGTTGTCATCCTTGTCTGCCTTCCCGTCTGAAAGCATGTACGTCCCCGCGCCAATAAGCGGTGACTTGCCTACCCCAAGATACATCTTACTCTGCGCTCCCATTCCCCGACCCGACATCGAATCCAGCCAACCTTAGCATCTTCCTATAGTATGAAATCGTGGAGGGCGGACAAGACTGAAGGGTGAACCAGCCGTACTCCGAACTCGTTTCGTCCAATACAACCGCCGTTGAGTGCGCCGTGGTCTTGAAAACCATGCTGACGCAATGGACTTGCCTGTCGAAGTACTGATTGACGCCTATGAATTCGAATTCCGACTTGTCCGCCGTGACCCCAGTTTCCCGTCCGAGAATCCGGACCGCGGCATTTTCAAGCGTCTCGTTCTTGCGGACATGCCCTCCTACTGTAGCCCACAATCCTCCACCGGTACCGTTCTTTGAACTCCTACGGACTAGGAGAAAACTTCGGGCATGTACTACGATGATGTCCAGGGTGACCTTAGGGAAGAAAAGCTCGTATTTCGCGAATATTCTGTTTGGAACGAACCCCTCCACGGGCCCGACAGGTTCCGAACCCACCAGCTTCGAATTCAAATGGATCGCGACGGAATCGTATGATCCAATCCTTGCTCGAGCGTTATCCTTGGCGCCCAACCCAGAATCTTTTTTGCCCGGGTATTGTCGGCTTGCATCTTGGTAGGTCCGGCCACCTTACTGTCGTCGAAGTCGATTTTTGCACCCATCTTGTCGGCGATGTACTTCGCGACGTATCCAAGTTCGGTTTGCTCGCCACTTCCGATGTTTAGCTCTCCCACGTAGTCAGAGACAGCGCCCCTCAAGAGGGCGTCGACGACATCGTCGATGTATATGAAATCCTTCGTGACTTCTCTTCCTTTCAGAGTAATGTGCCCGGACTTGGCTTTGACAATCATATCGGGGATGAAATACCCCGGCGGCTGTCCGGGTCCGTAGGAGTTGAAGAGCCTGAATATCAAGTAGGGCAGGTGGTGGTTGTCGTAGAACAGCCTACAAAGTCGCTCGCCGAGCACCTTCGTGGTGGTGTAGTTGTCCAATAGTGCCAAAGGATGCACTTCCCCAGTTGGCATGTATTTCGGGCTGATGCCGTAGACGTGAGCTGAGGAGAGAAATATGACCTTCTTCGCGTCTCCTTTGAGGGCGAACCGAAGCACATTGTAGGTTCCCAACACATTTGTCAGGAAAGCCTTGTCAGGTTCCTGCTCGCACACCAGCGGTGCAGCTATGGCGGCCAAATGGTAGACTACATCAAACCTCGTGTCCGGAGCGGCCGTTAGGGGCCGCGTTATGTCTAGGGCGAGCGGAAAGTATTGAGGACTCGTGATGTGCTTGTCTTGGAATGCTTCCGGCCTGTCCAAGGCGAAGACAGACGCACCTTCCTGGAGTAACTTCTCAACGAGGTGCGACCCCATGAAACCGCACGCACCAGTCACCAGCACGCTCTTGTTAGCAAGAGAATCCATCATCACAAATCCCTCCAGGTGAGGTCGCCTGGACTATGGGCACTTTTCACAATAAAGATGGTCTTCACGCAATCGTTTTATCCCTTCCGATTGCCGAAGTGCAGAGCCAACCTTTCTTACCAAGAAGCCCACATCAGTGGGTGGTTGCGACTCCCATGGCGGTGGTGCCTCCAGAGGTCGTTTGCCCTACTTCATGAAGCAACGCAACGTTTGGAGAAAGAGATGACGCTCAGCGCTGAGAGGAGTCTATGGCCGAACAGAAACCATTCTAAGAAATAATTATAATTAGAGCCGACACGGGTTCTGAATCAGATGAAGTCGGCAGTAAAAGGCCCGCAAACGCCTAGCCGCTGGCGCTCGCTGAAAGTCCAGGACTTTGCGAAGCTGTTTGGGACCGCCGCTATCGAAATCTCGAGCGAGTGTCTGCGACTTATCAATGAGAATGACTTCAGATACAGAGACCTCGAGGGAGCAGAACGAGACAACGCGATTCTCTCCGTGCTAAAGCGGACAGCCTCGAAGGAACTCACGGTGGCGGGCGACACTGGTGCAAGGGATCGTTGGGAGAAGGGCTGGGGAGAGAACCTCTCTGCGCTTGAAGGCGGAGGAAACAACCTTAGGTCGCTCAACCCAAGATACATCAGACCGAATCCAACTCTCAGACTAAACCAGAACTACATAAAATCGTCTGACCCCGAGTTCGAACTAAATTGGTACGGGATATTCTCGCGATGGCTTTTCCTCAAGTACCTTTCTGATGTTGACGTCATCTACGAGTTCGGCTGCGGATCTGGGATAAACGTCGCTGCACTAGCCAGACTGTTTCCGAAGAAAAAAATTGTCGGCTTGGACTGGGCAAAGTCTTCGAAACGTATAATCGAAAGGCTCTCGGAAAACTACGGATGGAACGTCGAAGGTCGAGTCTTCGATTTCTTTCACCCCGCGAAGACGCTTAGACTTCCCCCGAATAGTGCCGTCCTGACCGTGGGTGCCTTGGAGCAGACAGGCACAAGGTACGAGCCGTTTCTGAAATATCTGGTAGATTCCTCGCCGGCCATTTGCGTCAACATCGAACCGATTTGCGAGTGGTATGACCCCGAAAATCTCATCGACTATCTGGCCATCACGTTCCACAAGAGAAGGGGGTACTGGGAGAACTTTCCTGGTCTCTTACATGACCTCGAATCAAGAAAGAAGGTCGAGATTCTGAAGACGAAGAGGTCGTTCTTTGGAAGCGAGTTCATCGAGGGATACTCGCAGACAATATGGAGACCTTTGGGCAAAGGCCCGGGAGAGGGTGAGTGAGCAGGTGAATCTCGGAATTGAGGGGAAGAAGGCTCTGATTACAGGAGGCACCCACGGCATAGGGTTGGCGATTGCCGAAGCTCTCGCCGCAGAGGGGTGCGAAGTGGCAATCTGTGGGAGGAATTCAGACAGATTGTCAATAGCCACGAAGGCAATCGCGAGGAGTGGAGCGAAATGCCTTGCGATTAAGGCCGATGTCACGTCCAAACGGGAGACAGAAAATGCGATGCGCGTGATCAAACGAGAGTGGAACGACACCAACATACTGATCAACAACGTGGGCGGCGGCGGGAGGTGGGGCAGCGACTCGATAGAGGAGACCAAGGAAGAGGTGTGGTCAGAAGTCTATGACAAGAACGTCCTCGCTGCCGTTAGGTTCACCCGGTTCGCTTTGCCGTACATGAGAAGAGGAAAGTGGGGGAGAGTGGTCACCATAGCCTCGATCTTCGGGAAGGAAGGAGGCGGTAGGCCCTGGTTCAACATGGCGAAGAGCGCAGAGATCAGCATGATGAAGTCACTAGCGATGAAACCTGAGTTAGCCCGGGACCGAATTACCTTCAACTCCGTGGCCCCCGGAAACATAATGATTCCAGGCACGGGATGGGAGGCGGAGAAGAAACGCGACCCTGTAGCTTTCCGAAAAATGGTCCGCGAGAAGCTCCCAATGGGCAGAATGGGAAGCCCCAGGGAGGTAGCCAACGTCGTGGTTTTTGTGTGCTCTATGAGGGCGAGCTTGGTGAACGGGGCTTGCTTCGTTGTGGACGGCGGAGAAAGCCGGAGCTTCTAAAGAATTCTTGATTCTGCAATACGATATGCTTTAGAAGATAAGAATAACCTCAAACACGCTTGAGAAGCGCCAAAACGCGTTTCTCATATCCTAACGCCAGGCCTATAATTCTCCTCGCAGGCCCCAATCCTTCGACGGCGATCGACAACCTAATGATATCATCTCCGTCGATGCCCCATACAAGGGGTGCGCAAGTCAGGTAAACGGCGACAAATACCGCAAAGTCGATGACGACTGCAGCTATGCTCGGCAGGTTCCCCAGTGGCAAAGGGAAGATTGCGACCAACGCAACCAAGCCGGCAACCACGATTCCGGCCAAAGGTCTCAAAGGCATACGAACATTGAGGAACGTTCTGGCAAGGAATAATCCGGGGACAGCAAGCGCGAGATTCGCCACAAGGAATGCCACCATTATCCCTTCGGCACCAAGACCCAAAGAAACGCAAAAGAAATATCCGGCAACGGCTTGAGCCACCGCGCTCGTCAGAGTAATCAGCATCGTGATCCTGCTCTTTCCGATGCCGTTCAAGAATGGAGGAAGAACAGTGACGCCGATCGCAACCGGGAGCGAGGCGAGCGCGGCAAGCTGCAACAATACTACGCCCTGAGAGTAAGAGGGCCCATACAGGATATTGAAGAGAGGAGCGGCCACCGCGAATAGAAGCAGGACTACTGGGGTCAGGACAAACGAGACATACCTGACGGCGTACGAAAAAGCCAAGGAAGTATCTTCTGCTAGACCATCGAGCGCGGCAAAGGACCGAAACAAGACGCTGGCAACCGCGCTCGAGCTGACAGTAATGGCAATTGTCACGTTAAGGGCGGCTTGATAGTAGCCTATCACGGCGTTAGCTGCAACCGCGGCAAGAATTATTGTGACATACTGTGAGGCCAGGCCCGAGACTATGTTGGCAGCAAAGAGAGGCAGCCCGTAACCCACCATCATCCTCGTGTCTGCGATGAATGTGTTAGATTGTCTAGACCATGGCCTCATGTGCGCCAGATATAGAAACAAAGTCGCTAAAGCCCCCTGGACCAGATACGACAACACGTGACCTACCACAGCGCCGATTACTCCGAAACCTGCGAGAATCAATCCCACGGTTAGGACGAGTTTGAACACAGCCTGAATCACTGTGAAGACGCTCAGTGTCGTCATCGCGCCCCACCCAATGAAGACGCAAGTGGCAGACTGAGCGATCGTCTGCCCTAGGATAAAGAGCGAGGCGACTTGGACGTATTCGACCAACTGCGGCCTGTGCAACAGAACATCCACGAAAAAGGTGGCTCCGAAAAAACTGACGGCCGACAGCAATAAACCGAAGAGCAAGAGAAAGCTCGTTGCCGTGCGCGTCAAGCTCTTCGCCCTCTCAACATCTCCACTCGACAGGGAATACGCCACGTATCTCGTCACGGCAGTATTCACGCCCAACCCCACGAATAGAAACAGGACGGAGGGTACCACAAAGGCGAGAGTGTAAGTCCCGTAGCCATCAGGGCCAAGCAGCCGAGCGATGAATATCGCAGCCACAGCGGTGATCGCGGTGTAAGCAAGGTTGCCCGCGAAGAGAATCAGCGTGCCTCTTGCCGACTCTTGGGCGACGCTAATCGACGACAAGGTATCAAAAGCCGACGGGTCACGGACCGTATATATGCGCGAACGAGATAATTGGACGGTTTTACCACCGAGCTTTGGCCATCTCGCATGAGAAGACGAGGGCTACGCCATCCGACTGAAGAAAAAATCGGCGGTTAGGTCGCAACCCAGGCTCTCTCTGAGTGAAGAAAGCAACAAGCTTGAGGAGTTCAGACATCTTGAGAGCTAGATTCGCGAGGAAAAAAATTTCAGGCTTCTCGCGCAAGACGCAACCTGAGTAATACTGCGGGCTAGTCAGATCCCTTCCGCAGGACGGTCGAGAGCGTGAACAGAATTATCCCTGTAAAGAACGTGAAGAGCCCGAAGATCCCGATGGAGAAGCCCATCAACGCATAAGTTAGAACGATATTGTTGACGGCTTGTTGGCTAAGGAAGAGAAGGTAGGCGTGAGAAACAAAATAGATGCCAAAGAGAGTGATGACCAGTCCGGGGATGCCATAGAAAGTCATCGGGTGTCTGATGGAAGTGAGCTTTATCGCGCTGGTGAGCACGTCAACCGTGTGATAGATTGGGTTATGAGTCGAGGTCTTCCCGATACCATATCTGACCGAAATGGGCACCTCTTTCATTAGGAGGCCATGCCTTGATGCGTCCATCAAGATCTCGGAGTCCACACCCATGCCTGACTCCGATGGGCGGAGCATCTTAATCGCCTTCCTATTGTAAGCTCTGAACCCCGACTGCGTGTCCGAGACGCCGGTCACGGTCACGGCGTTCAAGAGCCTGTTTCCGGCGCGCCTGTAGGTCGGGATTCCCTTGTTGTTTTCATGAAACCTTGCGCCTATCACGATATCAGCGTCGCCCTTTGCAAGAGGGACAACGACTTTCGGGATGTCTGCGGGGTCGTGCTGGTCATCCCCGTCAAGCGTCACCATAATGTCGACGTCCATTTCGCGACAAGCCGAAAAGAGCGAACGGAGCGCCGCCCCCTTGCCCATGTTATTTTCGTGGCGAATCACCTTAGCCCCCAGCTTCTCGGCAATATCGCCAGTCATGTCGCTCGACCCGTCATCGCAGACAATCACCTGGTCGACATATTTCTGAGCGCCAACGACCACCTTTCCGATTGTCCTCTCTTCGTTGAATGCGGGGATGCATGCGACCCTTATCAGATTTTTTGCACCGCGTCCGACATCCCTAAACTCTCTACCATCTCTCGCTTAAAGTTTTTTCAGCGCTTTTTGGCCGGTATCTCGACCTCAGGCGCCTTGCCTGTTTATGCCTAACTTTGGTTCGGCAAACATCAGTCCGGCAACTATCCCTCGAAGAAAGCTCGAAGCAGTTTTGAATCGACCATCCGTCGTGCTTAGCGGATGATGCAAGAGATAGAACGCGGCTACAAACGGAAGTATGCACACCGAGTAGAACGTGAGGTCTCGCCTCTTGAAGTATCTCTTGATTATGATTATCCGGTTCCGCTCGGTGTAGAACGCCCTGGTGCTGTCGATGTGAACCGTCGTCCACCCAAGGTCGTGCCAGTCCTTGGCGCGCGGATTGACGACTGCGACATATCCTTCAGCGTTCACTCGATGGGCGAAGTCGACCTCGCCGAACCTTATAGGAAGGTTATCGTAGTCGAAGCCGTGAAGTGCATCGAAAATCTTCCTCTTCACCATAAAGGAATTGTGGAATGAGAACGTGAGGGCTTCGTCGCGGGGGATGTCCGTGTGAAGAGTGTAAAATCCTGGGAACATACTCCTCGAGATGTAAGAGGTCCAGACTCTAGTTGGACGGCTCAGGTAGAAGATTATTGGTGACGAGACCGCGACGCGCTCGGACTTACCCAGGGTCTCCGCGAGCAGTCGGATCGTATCAGAGGCGAGGATGTTGTCATCGTCCAAAAAGAAGAGATAATCTCCGCTCGCAGCCGCTGCGCCAGAGTTTCGTGAATGCGAGAGGAGCATTCTTTCGCTGTTTCGGATGAAGCGGGCGCTCGGAAACCGCTGCGACAAGATTTCTGATACTGGGTTCTCAGAGGCGTCGTCCACGACGACCACTTCCACATCGCCATAGTCGCTATTTCGGACCGAGTCCAGACACCTGGCGAGCTTCTCGGTCCTGTTCCTCGTGGGAATGATTACCGACACCCGTGGCTTTGGAGGTGATGAAGACATCAGGAGCGTAGGTCGGTCTGCCGGCGCCGAGTTGATATCTATTGCCGGCGCAACTCCTCTCAGGCCATGGTCACTTGAAGAGCTGTGCCTTGACTTGCTGCCTCAGACCTTCCGCCAGGCTGGTCGTCGGCTTATATCCCAAGTCCCTCGATATGCTGGTGATATCGGCGGAAGTGTTTCTCACGTCGCCAAGCGCGGTTTCGAGCCTCTTGACGCGGGCATTCTTTCCGATTATCGGCTCCAACATCGTGATCACTTCGTTTAGGGAGGTTGTCTTGCCGGCTCCCACGTTATATACGGTCCCCGGCCTCGCGTCACTCGCGAGCATGGTGCCAGTTACTATGTCCTTCACGAAGGTAAAGTCTCTCCTTTGCTCGCCGTCCCCGAACACATCGATCTCTCTTCCTCCCGAGATTCCGCCGATGAACTTGGAGAATGCCATGTCGGGCCTTTGCCTTGGACCGTACACGGTGAAGTACCTCAGCCGGACGACTGGCAAACCGAAGTTCCTGAAGTACACGTAACACAGATGTTCCGCTTCGAGCTTGGTCGCTCCATACGGAGAGACCGGCCTAGGGGGCGTATCCTCAGGAGTGGGCAAGCGTTCCGAGTCTCCGTAGATAGACGAAGACGATGCGTAAACCATCTTGACCCCTTGAGTGTCCTTGAGGGCTTCGAGAAGCCTCTGGGTAGCTGTGATGTTGTCCTTAACGTAATGTGAGAACGACCTTCCCCAGCTTGCTCGAACGCCTGGTTGCGCTGCAAGGTGAAAGACGCACTCCACGTCTTTGAGAAGAGGCGAGAGTCTGCCCGAAGAGAGGTCTCTCTCCACCAGTCTAAACCCCTTGGCCCGGCGAAGCCGGGAGAGATTGGCGAGCTTGGTTCTCCTATGGTAGTAGTCAGTGAAGCAGTCGACTCCGACGACCGTGTGACCTTCCTTGACCAGGGCCTCAGAGAGATGGGAACCGATGAAACCCGCCGCTCCGGTAACTAGAAACTTCAGGTTATCCCCGTACCTTCGGCAGGTCTCCGCGTCCTATCGCCATGAATTTGAGCGCCCCCAAGCCATATTCGGCTGCGTCGTAAATTCGCCTCGCATCAAAGAGCACAGGAGTCCGCATGAGCCTCACAAAATCTCCGGGCTTGAGCTTCTTGAATTTCTCCCATGCCACCATCACTATCGCCGCGTCCGCGCCTCTGATGCAGTCCCTGGGGTCGTCGTAGTACTCGGCGCCTTTTCCGAGCTCCCTCCTGGCTCCCTCCATTGCCTTCGGGTCAGTTATCCTCACCTGCGCGCCCTTGCTGATAAGCCTCTTCGCGAGCACAATGGCTCGCGATTCGCGCACATCGTCGCTCTCCTCCTTGAATGCGACTCCCAGAATTGCGACGTCCTTCCCCCTGATGCTGCCCAATGCCTTCTCAACTGAAGAGACGATCCAGTCTGGCTGAGTATCATTAATCTCTAGGACAGAGCGCAAGAGGGAGCCGTCAAGCCCGCGTTGCAGTGTGAAAGCGCCTAAAGCCCGGGAATCCTTCGGAAAGCAGGCGCCTCCGAAGCCCGGGCCCGCTTCAAGGTATTGACGCCCGATTCTTGGGTCGAGACCCATCCCGAACGCTACATCTCCCACGTCCGCCCCGGGCAGAGTCTCGCAGATTCTGGCGATGAAATTGACGAAGCTGATCTTGGTCGCAAGGAAAGTGTTGCTTGCGTACTTTATCAGCTCCGCATTCTCAGGAGTAGTTTCCACCATCTTGGGCGACCTCGGACCATAGAATCTTCTGTAGAACGACTTGATCGCCCTCCCGGACCTCTCGTCGAAGGGCCCGATGACCACCCTGTCCGGACGCAAGGTGTCCTCGATGGCCGCACCTTCGCGGAGGAATTCTGGATTCGAGCAGAGACCGAAGCCATCTCCGCACGACTTCCCCGCCTCCTTCTCTAACAAGGGCTTGACAACCGTGGTCGCGGTTCCAGGGGTCACAGTGCTCTTGATGACAATCAATCTCGTCTTCTTGCTTCGGGCTATTTGCCTGCCAATCAGCGCGGAAGCGGTCGTCACTTGGGAAAGGTCGATCGCGCCGTCTGACTTGGACGGCGTGCCAACAGCGATGAAGACGATGTCCGTTCCAAGAAGGGAATCGTAATCTGTCGTGAATGATAGCGTTCGTCCTGTGATGCCACTCTTGAGCAGAGAAGGAAGGCCCTCCTCGTGAATCGGAACCTCCCCGCGATTGAGCTGCGAGACCCGACCTCTGTCGACGTCAATCCCGATTACCTCAAACTTCCTCGCAAAACACGCTGCCGTACAGAGTCCGGCATAACCTAGTCCGACGACGCCCAGCTTCAACGCGTCTCTGGCCTTATCACCGTCATATTAGATGTAGGTTAATTCCGAAATGGACGGCCGAAATCGGGCCGAAGACAGGGACATCAATATTAAACGTGGCCTTGCATGTTCTGGTAAGAGGTCTGCAGAGATTTGGGCGCCAAGATTCTGAGTCCGTGGAGCCTGTTCAACAGAATCGGAGCCACACGAGGACGTTCGGCGAGCGTCGATTTCATGAGCGGCGACGCGGTGTTGCATGCCGTCCTACCTTCAGATCAGCTGTGGGTCTCCATCAAGGATGTTCTGGTCTATGAGGATTATGAGTTTCTTGACAAGTTTAGGCTCTCGCGTCTCCCCTCAGATGCGACCGTCTTGGACGCCGGGGCTTTTGTCGGCCTGTATAGCCTAAAGGCTTCGCGATATGCAAAGAGGGTGGTTTCGCTAGAGCCTAGCGAACAGAATTACGGATACCTAGAGTCGAACATAATGCTAAACGGCGCCAATAATGTCGAGCCTCATCAAGTCGCCCTCTCCTCGATAGCGGGCCTCTCCAAGTTCTCTCAATCTGGAACCACGTCCACGCTTTCGGAAAGCGGTCAGCAGACGGTCGAAACGACCACTCTTGATGACGTGATTGAGAGTGTAGGTCATGTTGACTTGCTAAAGCTAGACATAGAGGGAAGCGAATACGAAGTATTCGCCGCCTGTAGATCGGCGCTGAGAGAAATCGCCAAGATAACCGCCGAGATCCACATCTATACTGATGCCCACAAGCTAGGCCTGAAGAAGCTTGTCACCTCATTACGCGAGAACGGTTTTGAAGTCGTGACCATGCAGTCCCCCTTTCAAACCATGCTGTATGGCATGGTAAAGCCATGGAATTGCTCTTTGAAGCGTTACAACAATGGGAATGCCTCGCTGTATCGGCTCTTGCTTTCATCGATCTACGGCGCAGGTCCGATTGCTCGCACGCTTAAGAGATCGATGGAGATAGGATCTGAAGGCTTGCTTTATGCCTACCGAAAGTGACTCAGCACGCACCCACTGACCAGAGCTTACGCTGGGTCTGGAAAAAATAAAGAGGAAAAAAGCTGTCCTAGCTTAAGACAGCTTTCTTACTAATATTGCTAGTTCGAGGACTAGAGTGATTGCTGCGAGTGCTGCAACTAC
>Ga0307372_10009459_pt1 | contig 13420 bp, 7 predicted proteins | sample OX1MG_FD_202533 | JGI IMG/M metagenome (GOLD analysis project Ga0307372, IMG submission 202533) | Soil microbial communities from Risofladan, Vaasa, Finland - OX-1 | ecosystem: Environmental > Terrestrial > Soil > Coastal area > Acid sulfate soil | place: Finland: Risofladan, Vaasa | collected...
TGCCAAAGATCTGGAATCCGGACCCCAAACATAAGACGATCTCAGTCTGGGTTCAGCAGTCATGGGGACACCTCAGCAGTGGGGGATGCGGAGAAAACCCCTATTCAGGTAGAGCTGTTGAGAATCGTGAAGCGAACAGCGAGAGGCGGATTCAGAATCCGCGTTTTCCATTCGCCTTGGATTAAGCTGATTGCGAATTGAGCAGGGAAATCTTTCTCGGCTTGGCCGCGCAGACAGGTTCCAACTCACTCCGCGAGTCATTATTTGAAACTGGCAGCTATCGTCTTACATTTGCCCACGTGCCGCAACGAACTCCGAGATCGATTGATGTTTGAATCGCCGCCTCCTGTTCTGACAGAATCTCGATCACGCTGAACCGCCATTCAACGTCGAAGGATCATCATGTTTGCTGCGGGACGTTCTGACAGGTCTTTCCCTGTACCTACTAAAGGCACTTTCGCAGAAGCTTTGGGGCAAGCTGCGTAACACTTTCGTACCCACGGCTATGTCTGTTTGTGGTCTATACTATAGATAGATTAGTGGTTAACGCCTTCGGGGCAGGCGCTCAAATATGCCACCACATGGTCGCAACTGGCAAGAGCTGACATGGAGTTGGGCATATTCGACCGGGGATCCAGCTTCTGATAAGAGGCTAGAGGCCGCGGCCAAAACTGCCTGGCCCTACGCTATTCTTTGCGCCTGGACATTCCTCAACGATCACGACGCCGCCCACGACCTGATGGATTATGCTGTTCAGAACGCCTCCAGCTACGTTGGTCGTCACCCGGATTGCCCTGACAAAAAGCTGACTTTGCACCTGAAAAGCGTGATTAAACGCCGCTCCCGGCAGCAATCCGCGAAGAGGAGCCGAGAGATTCAATACGGGTCGATGATTGATCTGGAAAAGTTGTATATTGGTCAACCGGAGGCAGAGCAAAGCGTCTACGCGAACGAAATTTTCGGGCGCCTTTCGCCGTTTGCCCAATCTATTGTAGAGTGGCGCTGGCTAGGGTACTCGTGGAGGAAGATCGCTGAACAACTCGGAATGGATCACACCGCTGTACGACGTGCATATTTTGGGGAGATGGAGTCTCTACTCCACGATCTCTCCCGCCCTGGAGATGCCCCTCAATGACACTGAGATGGCCCGGATCTTCGCATCCGGAAGATGACTTTGAAGCTTGGATTGCGCAGCGCCATCAGGAGCGGGTGCTCGATGGAAGCACGACGCCTGCCGGTCCATGCCCTGACGAAGCATTTCTCAAGAGCCTTGCCGGGAAATCCAAGCAGATAGCCCTATCGGACCCGAGAGTGGGACATGCGGCGAACTGCCCCATTTGCTTGAGGCGGCTGCTTGAGCTGAGGCCGGCATACCAGCCGCGTCAGCGAAGGCTGGTGCTCACGGCCGCCGCTGCGTGTTGTTGCCTGATTGTCGTCGCGTTGGTCATGGTGGCGCGCCACAGAGCGAATCCGTCACACTCAGTTCCTGAAGTGGCGGCTGTTCAAGAGACCGTTGACCTCTGGAACGCAGGGACGCTTCGCAGTGACCAGCCAAGTCCGTTGCAATCCGTGTCGTTGCCTGCAGCATTGGTGAAGGTGACGATCATCCTTCCCCGCTACAGCGAGCCGGGGCGATACGTGGTCGCTGTCACGCGCGATCAGACGGGCAATGATCTACTGGCTCAAAGCAGCACGGTCGCAACCGGCAATGGAGACCGGCAAGAAGTCTCCGTTGATCTTGATCTGCGGAAATCGCAACCTGGTTCCTATTTCCTCTCAACGACCCATGAGCAGGATCAAGCGTCGTACTACTACCCTCTCCAAATCAAGTAGCCGGTCGCCGTACTTGATCTTGGCACTCACACTGACTTCCTAGTTTGGCTGCGTAGATACTCAACTGCCGCCGTTATTGAGTCATTGTCTGGCTTGCGCGTAGACCATTCCGTCCAAAAATCTCGGGTGGAACTGTCGGGCGTAATTTTCGGCTGGTCAAGCTTTATTCTGGTCGGGAGCAGCACCGCGTCTCCGAGAAGTACTGCTTCGCCCGTATCCAACAATGGCAGAACATCTGTGAGCCCAGCAAGAGAATCTGGCATGAGCCTTCGGATTACACCCTGATCCGTCTCATTCGTAAGCCTGAGCGACAAAAAGTTGTTGCATTGACTCAAGATCGTCTTACTGACGTCGGACGGCCTTTGACTCACGACCAACAGGGAGAAGCCGTATTTCCTACCCTCTTTGGCGATGCGCTCAAATGCGCCCAAAGCCTGGCGTTCGACGGCGTCGGCATCCTCGCGCACGGGCAGATACAAATGCGCTTCGTCGCAGAGGATGGTGACGGGCGTCCGGTTCTGGGGGTTCATCCAAAATTGAACGTCAAACAGCAGCCTTGCGAATGTTCCGGTGACCACTGGAAGGACGTCTGATGGAACCTCCGAGAAATTAATGATCTTTATGCCTTTGCCGCCCCCGGATTCCAGCAACCGCCTGACTTGCTGAGCTAACCAGTCGTAGCTGCTTGTCTCCTTGGCTGGCATAAACATGAATCCGTATCTCTTATCTTCGAGCTTCGCCTCAAGTCTGGAAATGAAGCGGGTGAGCCTGTCTTCCCACTCCCCCTTGACTGGACCTGTTTTCCCAACACCCTTCGTCGTGTTATCGCATTTAAGCAGGTCGAGAAGCGCCGATATTTCATAAGGTATCGGGGAGTCCACGGTGAATGTCTTTTTGACTTGTTCCTTCTTTTGCTTGGTTAATGTGCTCTGCTTAAGGGCCCTCACGTGCAGCGTAAACCGTGAGGCCTGATTAGGCGCATTTTGATCGCTCCTGTCAAGTATCATCGACAGCATTTCCTCACGGTTGAGGAGCCAATATGGCAGGAAGAGCGTGTCCTCGGCCGCTTTTTCCAAATCCCCAGGGCCAGCTATTCTGAATTGCGTGGCGAACCCCCCTTTCTTCGGGTCGGCAAGCGGAGCGTACTCGCCGTGCATATCCAGAACAATGATGTTAGGGTATTTCAGCTTCGCAGCCCGCTCTAGTATTAGTGCAACAGCCCAGCTCTTACCGGCCCCTGTACTGCCGAGAATCGCCGCGTGCCTCTGGAAGAGCTTGTCTCCGTTAGCAATTGCTGCCGCAGAACGGTCCGCAACGAAGGTGCCGAGACGTAGCTGCTCACTCTCTGGTATCTCTTGAGCCAGAATCCCCATGAAACGCTGGAGATTGCTGCCGCTGATGACGTAGCACTCACGGTCGATTTGTGGAAAACTGTCTGCGCCTCGCTTGAACGTGTTCTTCTTTTCGCCATCGACGAGCCGGAACGTTCCGATTAACGCTGCGCGCAATAGATCATTCGGAACTGTTGAAAGAGAGTCGTCTTCGCTCGAGTCTTCCCCCGGAGACAGGTCGAAGCCAAGATTTCTTGTTACCTTCTCAGTGATCGCGACTAGAAACTCCTGCTGTGTGGGACCCTTGATTGCAATGAGGTGACCGATCCCAATGCTCGTGAGCAATACCGAATCGGACACGCTTATAAGCGCCCTACTCGTGTCGACGGATGTCACGCGGCCGATTAGGTCAGAATGAACAAAAACGAGAGCGGGGTCGCTCATGGCTCGAACACCTCCTTAACAAGATTGTTTAGGTCCCATAGCGTTATGCCATTAAAGACATCGATGGCCCCATTACTGAACACTCGCGTGGCGGGAGCGGCCCCGACAGTGGCGTCCTCCAGCGCAAATACATGCGCGGAAAGGTTCAAAACCAATTTAGCCTTCGCAGAAAGACTGTGAGTCAGCAGGACCGTTGGAACTCCGCTCCTGATCCTCTGCGTCAGGTGAGTCTCGAGGTGATCATCGTTGAATCCGTATCCGATGATAAGGAATCGTGAAGCACGGTCGATTGCCTTATTTCCCCTTTCCCGATGTAAATCGAACGGGCTCGTGTAGCCGTCTCGGTACTTGCTTTGGCCCGGGGGGATAATCAGCCTGGTCGCGTCAAGGATCTCGCCGCAATGCCGGACAGGCGTTCCCATGCGGTCGTACCAGTCAAGGCTTCCATGGGGCTTGTTAATGACGAGACGTTCGGCATACTGGTAGTGAGCGGCACCCTTATGGAGGGTGACGTTTCGGCAAAAACCCAGACGTGCCTCTCGTTCGTTGATTCTTGCTGCGAATACTCCATTGAACATGGTGTCAACCCCAAGGCCAGCCTCCTCGGCTGCAACCTCGATGAGCCGATCATAGTTGGTCGTGACTACCTGAACTCCAGTTGTTGGCCGTAGCAGATGCTTGAGGAGCTTGGTGAAGCGGAGAACGCGCTTGCCCTGAAAAACCTCTGCAACCACGCTTCTTTCGCGTCCCGCTATGAAGCGTCCGACTTCCTGTCGCATTGCGTCCCCAAGCTCGGCGGAAGGAGGCTGACTGAAGAGCGCGGGTTCGAGTCCCATGGAGCGAATTTTGGGCAAGAGACTGGCCCATTCCGTTGCGACGGTGCCAGAAAGCAGCGGACCGAGAGAGGCCTCAAGTTGGGCAGCTAAATCGGCCATGCTTGGTAGGCCTTCGGCGCATGACAACCCAGACCCAATGATCGTGACAAGGCCATCGCTCATATGCTGCTGAATTACGGTTTTTAGACTCGCAAGGTCCATGTCCGGTCCCGCTCTCAAGCTGTTAAGAGCCGTAGCAAGAATACCTCAGGGCACCTGGGACGGCGGTGGGCCAAGTCCATGCCAACGAGGACCGTAAATTCGCCCCGACCGCCTTGCTACAGTATCCGTTTGCTCAAGGGCAGCAATTTAGGGGTCGATTGGTTCCGAAAAGAATCAGAGACGGAGCCCCGACCAGAGATCGCAAGTGGCAAACGCCCATTTAGTTAGTAGCTTTTCTCGCGTCGTGCCAATCCGCCAACCCACGTGTTGACCGCAGCTACGTTAGCTGAAGGATCTCCGAATCTGCGGGTCCCGGCCGGGGAACCCCGATAATGGAGTTGAGCTTGGCGCAAGCATAGAACTGCCATTCAACCGCATCGTTGACTGTGCCTGTCGCTCACAGATTCGATGGCAGATTCAAGTTGCCTGTCCTTGTTTCTCCGTACAGTTTGCCAGTCGAATTCAACCAGTTCGTCCGGGGCGATGGGTGTTCCTTCAAGAACCGAACCTTTCCATGTGTAGTACGCCCCGGTTGGCAGCGCCAGTCGGAATCCCTGGCCCACCTTTACGGAAGTCGCGGAAAGGAGCCTGCCGGCAGTCTCTTCGCCGACGATCTTGGCCAGATTGTTCTCTCGCGCAAATGCAACAATCATTTCGGCGGCACTCGCGGTATGACGGTTCACGAGGAGAATCACGCTTCCGTGGAAGTCCTTGCGGCCCAAGCCCTCCGTCTCAAGTACGATGGGTGTCTTGGCCAGCATTGCCGGCGCAAACTGCAATGCGAGCAGCCAGAGCGCCTGTTTGGACGCGGGAATGGCATGGAATCGCCGAAATCGCTGCTTCTCCGAATCCAGATTGGGCGTCACGCGCTTTCTGTCGAGGGCGAACCCCACCGGAATCCTGCCAGGCGTGAGCAGACTCATGACGCGCAGGGCTCCAATCCCTCCTCCAGTGTTCCCGCGGAGGTCGATGATGAGACTGTCAATTTTCCCGAATCTCTCGACGGCGCGCGAGACTTCGTTCGCCACCTCGACTCCGACCATCCCAGGGAACATCGCAACCTTCAGATAGCCCAGTCCGTTTTCCAGATGGCGCGCCTCAACCAGCGTCGGCTCGACAAAATGGAGCTTCTTTCTCTTGGGTCGCGCCACATCGACCGCAACGAGGCGCAGTTGATCGTCTTTGCCGACGATCTCCAGACCAGTTTGCTTGCCCATGGCGAAGACCGGATGCTCCGGCGGGGTGATCTCTCGGCCATCCACGCTAAGAAGAATATCCCCAGGCTCGATTCCGGCATTCGATGCGGCGCCGCCTGAGTGGACATCCTGAAATATCCATCGCTTTCCGAAGGGCGTCTCGTCGGCAAGGTAAGTCGCGCTCAGAGCGGCCCGGCTCGAAGCTCTACGGGCACTGCCATGAAAGAAGCCCAAATGCGAGGTATGCAGCTCGGCCAGCAAGTCACTCATGGACTGTTCAAAGCCGTCTGCCGTGTCGGCCGCTTCAATCAATGGCCGGTGGCGTTCCACAGCATCGCGCCAATCGCCATTCAACTTCTCCGGCCGATAGAATCGCTTCTCCAGAGCGGCCAACGCCTTGTCGAGAATGGTGCGGCGGTCGCGAGCGGAAAGCTGTGGAGGTCCTGGTTGGGCGGAATGATCCACTGTCATCGGGAACTCCTTGATGAGAGATTGCCTTCCGGAGCACGGAAGAGGCTGCTGCGGGGATCACCGTCGAGCACAAAGGCCGCCCAGTAGTACGGGGACGCCCCTGAATTCAGCATTTCAAGTTTCGCCTGCCTAAGAGCCTCGGCCTTCTCCTCGTGGCGGCCGAGGTGGGCATAGAAAACGGTCATCAAGTGAGCGGTCGCGTGGTCCTCAAGTTCCCAAAGGGTAGACACAACACTTTGAGATCCCGCCTCGATAAACGCATTGACGATATTCGCCACACCTTCTTCACCGACTGGTCCCACGCCGGTGTTGCAGGCAGAGAGCGTGACGAGGCTGGCATTGAGATGAAGATTCCTGATTTCGCGTATCTGGAGCAGGCCATCATCCATGGCCTGCTGCTGGGGGGCGAAGACGAGAGCGGAGCGATCTGGGATTTCTGGATCGGCATATCCATGAAGGGCCAGGTGGATCACGCTAAATTGGCCGAGCGGGAGTTGTTCGAAGTTCGTCTTCGTCGCGCTGTCCCCCAAGAGAATGGTGCTTGGTTTGGGCAGGTCTGAGGCAATCGCCTCGACTTCATAGCGGCTCTCTGGAAGTGCAACAAGTTCGCGCCTCATAGGCCCGTAAACAGCTCGGTGAATGCTGGCAAGCAGGGTCTTTGGAGGCGAATTGGTCGTCCATGCCGCCACCCCAACATACGGCAGATCCGCCTTTCCAATCTGCCCCGCGCGATGCTCCAGAATATGAAGCACGGTTCCTGATGGGGCCACGGATACGAGATGCGAGGTCAGAATGTATTGGCCTTTGTCTGCCAAAGCAGAGAAAGGAAGCAAGTGAAGTTTTCCATCCGGCACCACAATCAATGCTTGCTTCTCTTTGAATTCAGGAATGCCTCCCAGGAGTCCGTTGAAAAGCTGTTGTGCGAGAGCAAAGTCCGTCTTCTGTTTCAGAATCTCAGAACGGTATTGTGTTGACTCTTGCTCCAATTCAACCCTGGACGTCAATGTGTATCGGTGGACAGTATCACGCGTCAATGCGAGAGCGTAGGAGTGAGGACTGTCCAGGACATACTCGACAAAAAGCTCGGACGGACGGAGTTCACGCTGGAGTTGGCTAAGGTCAACAGGTTCAGGCGCTTTATCTTCTGCGGTCGAATCTGTATCAAGCTGTAGTTCCGTGTCATAGATGGAGTCAAGGATGCGCCCTCTGGCAGTTGAATCGTCGGTATTGAGCAAGTCAATGTTCAATTTCGACAATTGCTGCTCGGCAGGATTCGGTTCGTGTGGGATTAGGACTTCGTGATGTGCCAAGGATTGCGCCTCAACACGCCCGCGCGCACGCTCGATTACACGAAATGCATCCGCAGTTTTGCCTTGATCGCATAGGAACTCGAAATACCCGGAATAAACCTTGCTGAGATCGGCAAGAAGCTGGCGCTCGACAGTCGGCGTCGGCACTCTGCTAAGTAGGGCGTCCAGCATATCGGCGCTTTTCTCGTAAAGGAGAATTGAAGATTTGTTGTTCCCAAGGCGAGCCATGATCTCTGCCTTTATCGCGAGATCCCTTGGGACGAAATACAACTCATCGGGGATGCGCTCGTTGGATGCAATGGCTTCGTTGATTGCGGTCAATGCCGGTTGCAATGCCCCTTGATGCAGGTACGCCGTTGCTAGTGAACCATCCACCTGCGTCAGGCCGCGCCAATACGAAAGTTGCTTGGCGTATTGAACTGCTTGACCGTAGTCGGACACCGCCTGATCCCATTGGCCCATTCGCTCGTAGACGCCAGCCCTGGTTTGGTAAAGCTCATAGAGATGCCCGGCAAGATGGTAGCCGCTCACTCGCTGCATCTCTTCGCCTGCCAGCGCCAGCGCTTCCCTGTTCTCTCCGAGGCCGCTGAGAGCCTCGATCTTTGCGGTAATGGCAATCGTCGGATACGCAGCGCCGCGGGTCTTGCCGGCAACCTTGATTGCTTCATTGAGCGGTCCAAGGGCTTCCTTGTACTTGTGCATTTCCACCAGGCCCGCGCCATACATACTGGCGTACCGAATGTGGGCGCCGGGATCGGCGGCCTTCGCAACCATCCATGCCTTGACCACATTCTTTTTGGCTGTTGCAATGTCGCCGAGCAAAAATGCAGCAATCCCTTGTTCGCCCATGGCTCTGGATGCCAGCAGAAGTTGGTGCTGGCGCAGTGCCAGTGCCTCCACATCTGCCCATGTCTTCCTCGCCATCCCGGCGTCATAATTCACTTCAAGCATTCCGAGGATTGTCAGAACGCGAAGCCGGGTCTTGGGCTCCTCTGCCTCAGGCAGCGCCAGGTCATGCGTCAGCAACGCAATTTGAGCTGGGACGCTCGTCGAGGACTCGCTGTGTGCCGGCATTTCGCTGACACGCGCATAGAGCGCTTTCGAGAGCTGATGTCTCTGGATGAATTGAAGCTCCGCTTGCCGGTAAAGAGGTTCCGCCGCAATCCAGCTATTGAGCCACGACATCTCGTCGGCTCGCGCAAGGATCGCCTCGGGAGAGACTGGATTCCTCCAGCGGAGGACTTGGCATCCGACCACACCCAACAAGACGACCAGCGGCAAACCGGCAGCGATGCGAAGGGGGGGGAGGAAAGCAATTCGCATAACGCCTCGTTCACTTTGGACGCTTATTCTGGCAGAAAGTAGCCCTCAGAGCAAGAGTACAGTGAGCATGTATTAGATTACACACGGGTTAATCAGTCATTCATCAGTATTCAAATTGGCTGCTCATTTTCCCGTGAAGGATTCATGCAAGGCGATTTCGTACCAACCAGAGGCGGAAACCTCGCCCTACTCTCGAGTAGCCCACGATTCAGGCGTTGGCCGATCAGTGACGGATCAGAATGGACTCCTCACGGAGTGGTAAGCACTGGAGTCGCTAACTGACGCCGAACTTCCGGCTTGCCCATTCGGGAGCAATCCAGAATGAACTTTAAGCCCGACGGCAGATCTGGTCATTGCCGCCGCGATCATAGCCGCTGTTCGTCTGGCGCGGGCCCCGGATATAAGCCGGTCGTCGCCTCGCCTGACAGCCTTGGTGGCCGAGAGCGTGAGTCTGGCGCGAATGATCCTGGACCGAGTGGGCCGACAGTAAGGCGGTAGCCTCGATCCATGTGCGGACGGTACTGGCGGAGAGCGGACAAGCAGCGGATCGCGGAGTGGTTCTGAACCCTGCAACTTAATGCACCAGTTCCATCAGCTTGTTGTAGCTGTCCACAGCAGCGTACTTGACCTGGTCTGAGGTGATTTTTGCGAAGAACTTCTGGGCGCACTTGATCTTTGTCTCTTCAATCGGACGCAGTTCCATCGAGGACATGGACCCCTTGGTCTCCGCGATGAAGTAAACGTGCTTCACCGATCCCTGCTTGAAGGAAATCGCCCAATCGGGCGTGTAGTTCCCGACTGGAGTTGGTATCGAAAATGCCTTCGGGAGTTTAGCGTAGACCTCGACTTCCGTGCCGCTGTCCAGGAGTTCAACGAAGGTCCGCTCGGTGATTGAATCGGTAAAGACGTAGTCAAAGATGTGATGGTTGGTGCGAACTGCTTTGCTGAAGTCCTTCCGCTCTTTCTCTTCGGTGAAAATCTCCACACCGTAGGCTTCGTCGATCGCCCTGTACGTCAGATGCTCGATGATCACCGTGGCTTTTTGCTCGTTAACCAGCCGCGCTACATTGCGCAGGAAGTCTTCAGGATTTACCCGGTACAGTCCGAAAGCGGAAGGCTTGATTTGCTTCAGGATTGCCCCGACCGTTGCCCGCGTCAGCTTAGTTTCTTCGGTCAGCTTGCCAATCAGATCGTACTGCACGGCCGAGTGAACGGATGTTTTCAGCTGCGCGGTCTGTGTCTCGTTGAGGCGAAAGGCCTCCCCTGCCTTGAGCGCCTCAAAGCTTGCTTCCGCGATCTGTTCACCGCGTTGCACGACGTATTGAAGCGGAGCCACTCTGAGCACGGTATCCAGTTCTGCCACACACTTCGAGATCAGTTCTGCGGTTTCAAACTGAACCGCGTACACCGCCTTCTGGTGGATCCGGCTCCAGAGTGCCTGGAACTCTTTCTTCTGGAAATTGGCGTTGAGCGGGTTCTTCTGCCCTTTCCGGCCATCCTCGATCTCCGGCAACTGGGCGGCACTGAATACGGAATCGACGAGTTGGAAGACAGGGGCTGAATGCTGCGCCAACTCCGGCGGCAGCGGGGCCAGCGTGCCAGCCTGTCTGGCATCGTGGTAAGTGGTTGTGATCTTGTCGTCCGTGTCGGTGTAGTCGTTCTTGATTAGGTAGCGAGTAAGCAGCTTTGCCATGGTGGGCGTCACCGGTAGGTCTCCAGCCACCGTCTTGAGCACCTTGCCGGCGAAGTAGGCTTCATCTGCCTTGTGTGGCCGTGCCGACACCGCTGCGGCAATGTCCTTTTGCAGTCCTGCAACAAACTCCTTGTACCCTTCGCTGGCAACTACGGTCAGCACGTTCAGCTCGTGCACCGTCGCAGGATCGTCCATGCGATCGCCGCGCTGGTTGACCGAAAGGCGAAGTCCGCGGCCCACCTCTTGACGGCGGCTGGTCACGTTTTCCGGATCTGCCTTCTTCAGCATCCCGATTACGAATACGTTGGGATTGTCCCAACCCTCTCGCAACGCGGAGTGCGCAAAGATGAAACGCACCGGCTCTTCGAAGGAGAGCAACTGCGCCTTGCGCTTCAAGATCAGATCGTACGCATCCACGTCGTCCGACTCCGCAGACTCGCCCTTAGCGCCCGGATTCACGAACCGCTTGCTTTTCTTGTCTATGGAGAAGTAGCCCTCATGCGTTCGACTGGTCGCGATGCCTCGCAGGTACTGGTTATACGCGTCATCCTCCAGTGTCAGCACCTCATTCAGGCGGGTGTTGTATTCCTCTTCAAAGATCGCGGCATATTCGCCCTCCTTCTCTTCACTGCCCTCGTAGAGACGGTACTTCGCAACCTCGTCGATGAAAAAGAGCGACAACACCTTGATGCCGCGCGCAAAAAGCTGCTGTTCCTTTTCGAAATGCGCGGTCACTGCCTCGCGAATCTGTAACCGGCGCAGCACCATCTCATTGACGTCGCCGACGGCGTCGCCGGCGGTGAGTACCACGCCGTTGGTGAAACTCAATGTGCTGTCATTGGCGTTAATGTCCGCAACAACAAAGCCTTTGTATTGGTCCAATTCGCCCGATTTGGAAAACAAGTTGTCGCCTTTGCCGAGAACCCTTGGCAAGGGCTTGATCGCATTCGATTGGCGGATCTCCATTTCCACTCTGGCTACGGGCGGCTTGTCCCTGAAAACTTCGATGGACTGCAGATAAAGGTACGCGTTCGTTCCCGCCTGACCCTTCAGGCTGATTCCGCGCACGGCAATCTTCTTCACCAGCTTCTGGTTAAAAGCATCCAGGGCATCGAGCCGGTAAATCTTGTTGTGCTCCTGGCGATGCGTGGCGCTGTAGCGCAGGATGAAGAGCGGGTTGAACTCCTTCATCGACTCCACGGTGCGTGCGCCTTCCATCTTCTGCGGTTCGTCGAGGATGAGGATGGGGCGGTTGCGCGCGATCACGTCGATCGGGCGCCGTGTCTGGAAGTCATCGAGCTCTTCGTAGATGCGCCGGGCGTCCTTGCCCCGCGCATTGAAGGCCTGCACGTTGATCACCATGACGTTGATGCCGGCATCGGAGCTGAAGCTCTCCAGGTTGTGCAACGCCTTGGAATCGTAGATGAAGGAGCGAATGCGCTTGCCGTACTGTTCCAGAAAGTGCTCCGCCGTGTCAGCCAGCGACTGCGCAACTCCCTCGCGGATAGCGATGCTGGGAACCACGACGATGAACTTGCTCCATCCGTAGCGCTGGTTCAGCTCGAAGATGGTCTTGATGTAGCAGTAGGTCTTGCCGGTGCCAGTCTCCATCTCAATATCGAGGTTTACGTCGGCGACTTTGGTCTGCTTCAAAGTCTCGGAGACGGGCAGGTTCTGGTGCACCTGAACGGCCTGGATGTTCTTCAGGATTGTCGGCAGCGGCAACGCGATGTCGCTGTTGCGGAAGCCCTCGTTGAACTCCAGCGGCGCCGTCTGACCGCGCCGGACCAGCCCTGGGTCAATGCGGTAACGCAGGCCGCTTTCCATGGGCTGGCCTTGGAAGCAGTCCACTACTGTGGTAACGGCGTCGGTTTGGAAGGCCTGAACTTTGAATCGAAATTTCATGGCTAGATCGACCGGACCTCCGTGTCCGGCGACAAGAGCCGGAAGATCTGGTCCACGTTGATTTTGACGCTGTCGGAACCGTAGCTGGAGTCGCGGAAGACGGCGCGCAGCGGCTTGCGCTTGGCGACCTCCTTGACCAGTTCGTCGGTGATCCCGGTATCAAAGCAGGCGGCCAAGGCGTTGCCATCGACAAAGAAGGCTGATTTGCCGGCGATGGTTTCCTGGGCAATGGGTAGTGCCAGATCCAATCCCCAGTCCACGAGGACCTGGAAGAGAAGGTCTTCCGGGGTACGATCCGGACGGATGTTGTCCACCTGCGCGAGCAAGTCTCCTTGCGCGAGGGCGTCGGGCGCGTAGTAAACATCGCGCATATTCGACGTGTCGATCTTCAGAACGCGGAAGCCGGTGTCGAGGTTGGGCGCTGTCAGGGCTGTATCGGATTTGATTTTTGTTCCAGCGTTGCGAATTCTCTCCTTGCACACGTCGGCGATGGTTTGAAGTGCGTGGCCATTGCCAGCTTCGAGGCCCAACGGTTCAGCAAGTTGCACCGCGATCGCACGTCGGTTGCCGCCATCTTCGGCGTTGATCGCGAATGTTGCATGGGTCATTGCTCCAGAACCCGCAAAGAAATCAAGCACTAGCGCGTTGTCCTGAGGAGGAGTCGCGATCCGTAGTATGCGCTTCAGCATTCTCGTAGGCTTCGGAGTCTCCATTGTTGAGTCGGAACTTGGGAACTTCACAAACTCCAGTAACTCCTTCTTCGCCTCTTGGGTGTGTCCAACTTCCTGATACGTCCAAAGAGTCTGCGGGACCAGGCCAGTCTTTACTTCGCTCAGGAAGCGCTTCAACCGCGGAACATTATTTCCATCGGCTCCCC
>Ga0307372_10009461_pt1 | contig 13420 bp, 11 predicted proteins | sample OX1MG_FD_202533 | JGI IMG/M metagenome (GOLD analysis project Ga0307372, IMG submission 202533) | Soil microbial communities from Risofladan, Vaasa, Finland - OX-1 | ecosystem: Environmental > Terrestrial > Soil > Coastal area > Acid sulfate soil | place: Finland: Risofladan, Vaasa | collected...
GAGCTGGCGAAGGGATTCGAACCCCCGACCCTCTGATTACAAATCAGATGCTCTACCAGCTGAGCTACGCCAGCGGTCACAAACTTCCAATTATAGTTATTCGGACTCAGAATTGCAATAGGCTAAAAAAGAGAAAAATTTCCTCCCTGGCAGCCTCCCTGCCGGTACCGGCCCAATTCCTTTGGAGAACAACCTTTCTCAGGCAGAAACCCACAGTCGCGTCAAAGTCGCGTCGGCCGGGTCTGTAGCGCAGCGTTCGCCTTACAACGCTGCGCTTTTCGAGGCCCATTCAAGAGCCGCAGGGCTAAACGGCGACCCCCTGCGCTACAAAAGCAACCTGCCAGGGCCTGTCCTCAACTTTGCCGGGACCCTGGGCAGCAACTCGCGCGCCGGGGGGTCCCTACTATCCTCCAATTATTTTACCTCGCAACGACCAGCAAGACCAGCAGCGCCAGGTTCATGGCGTGGGCCGCATAGCAGAACGGGCAGTCCGTGCGCAAAATCCGCCGCAGGGCATAAATCAGATAGAAGCCCAGGGCGACGGTTGCAGCGCTCACGGCAATCAGCAGGTTGGTGAAGGTGATGGAATATGACGTCATGCCCAGCCGGAACCCGAAAGCCACCGACTGCCCGGCCACCGCCCAGATGAGCAGCAGTCCATAATAGACGATGCCCGGCAGGGAATTGGGCACGCCGAAGACGCTGCCATAGGGGGTGCGGACAACCGCTACGCAGCTCGATCCTTCGCGCGCGCAAAGCGCCGGGGGCGCCCAGCGCGCCTTCCGCACGCGCCCGTAGTAGGCCAAGGTGAAATAGAGGGCATCCGCAAGCCCGGCAAGCGATAACACGATCACCGCTGCGCGCAGGATCAAGGCGTTTTCTTCCCCGTGTTTTGCTTAAGAGCGTGCTCCCCTTTCCACCGGAACTGCGCTGTCTGTTCCAGCCCCAGGTGTGCGAGCACGCGGCAGCAGAACTGCGTGACGATGTCGTCGATGCTCTGCGGCCGGTGGTAGAAGGCCGGCATGATCGGGAAGATTTCCGCGCCCGCTTCCTGGGCCTGCAGCATGTTGCGCAGATGCACGCGGCTCAGGGGCGTATCGCGCACCGCAAGGACCAGCGTGCGGCGTTCCTTCAAACAAACGTCCGCGGCGCGCTCGATCAGCGTGGATGAAATGCCATGAGCAACCTGCGCCAGGCATCCTGTGCTGCAGGGGATGATGGCCATGCCATCCACGCGATAGGAGCCGCTGGCGATGGAGGCGCCGATGTCGGAATCAAGCAGATACCCGGTTTTCGGCGCTGGGCCGCCCGTCAACGCCCGCGGAATGGATGCGCTTTTGGAAACGTCCAGGTCCAGTTCCTCGCGCAGCACTTTGAGCCCCGCGCCGGAGATGATCAGGTGAATTTTGCCCACGCGGTCATCGGACTCCAGCATCTGGATCATGCGGCGCGCAAAAATCGCGCCGCTCGCCCCGGTGACGCCTACAACGATCGTTTTTGGGCCTGGTAGCGGCATGGAAGCCATCGAAGGCATTCTCCGCCAGCCGTTTCCTTAAAGTCAAGGAAACCCGGAACCTTCCGTTCCTTTGTTATACTCTTAACATTCGGGCCGGCGCGAAGGTCGCTGCGGGACGAAGAACGCGCAACTTGTTCTGACCGGAAACCTGAAATCGCCGGGTCAATCTGAAAGCGCCCTCTTTTAAGATGGCAGGGAATGGTGGGGGAATGTCACCAGAAGAAATCACTCAAATGCTGAAGCAGGTGCGGAGCGGGAAGCTCGGCGTGGCATCAGCCGTTGACCGCCTGCGCAACCTTCCTTATGAAGACATCGGCTTTGCCCGCATCGATCATCATCGCTCGCTCCGGCAGGGATTCCCGGAAGTCATCTTCGCCCGCGGCAAATCTCCGGAGCAGGTTGAAGGGATCGTCCAGGGGATGCTGCGCAACCGCCACAACATTCTGATTACGCGCGGCGACGAAGAATTGTACGAGCGGATCAGGAAGCTCGATAAGCGCACCCGGTTCCATGCGCTTTCGGGCGCGATTTCAATCCGGCGCGACCGCAAGGTCCGCGGCAAGGGCAAGGTCCTGGTGGTCAGCGCGGGAACGTCCGATATTCCCGTGGCGGAAGAAGCCCAGGTGACGGCGGAGGTGATGGGCAACCGCGTCGAGTTTATTTACGACGTCGGCGTGGCCAATATCCATCGCATTTTGAACGAAAGCAAGCAACTGCGCAGCGCCCGCATCATCATTGTGGTGGCGGGCATGGAAGGCGCGCTGCCCAGCGTGGTGGCGGGCATGGTCAGCGTGCCGGTGATCGCCGTGCCCACCAGTATCGGTTACGGCGCCAGCTTCGGCGGCGTCGCAGCCCTGCTCGGCATGCTCAACAGTTGCGCTTCCAACGTCGCCACCGTCAACATCGATAACGGCTTCGGCGCAGGGTACCTGGCCAGCGTGATCAACCGGTTGTGACTACCGACTCCCGCGTGACTACACTTTTCGCGATGCCGCCGGAATGTTAGGAGAGGTGAGCCTTTAATGCGGGGAATCTTCACAATAATTGTCATTGTGCTCGTTGTACTCTTGGTGTTGTTTGTTGTGCGAAGGCGAACGATAAGTACAAAAGGGCCTAGACCCCCAAAGGGGCCGATTGCCAGGGTGGAAGTCCATGAAGACGGTACAGTGACCTTTGACGGCACCGATATCTCCCTCGATGAGCTCCGCGTCCGCCTCAAGAAGCTGAAGGAAGCAGATGGCGCAGTGTGGTACTACAGAGATAGTTCTGACAAAGACGCAGAGGAGACCGGGGAGGCGGTGATCAATGTCGTTATTGAGGCGAGAATTCCCGTAAGGTTGATGGATGAGCAAACTCACAGATGATCGCGGCGTCGTGGATACCCATGAGTTGACTCCTCTCGTCGCCGCCAGGAGAATCAGCGGGTAGATCACGAACTCCTGCGCGGCGCGGCTCAGGCGTTCGATGGCGCGCTGCTGTGTCTGAACCAAGCCACCACCAAGCCAAGTGATGTGCGCAAACCATTCAACGCCCCAAAGGTCTTCCACTTATGCGCTGAATTCGAAACACTGTGCATTGCGTTCGTTGTAAGATGCCAATTCGCATGTACAGAACTTCCACGCCTTCCCGGTTCCTGTTTGGCCTCTGTTTTATCGGCACTTTTGGCGCCTTGGCATTGCTGCACGGTCCGCTGCTGCACCTGCCGTACTACTGGGATGAGGCCGGCTACTACATCCCGGCGGCGCTTGACTTCTTTCATCACGGGCTCCTGATTCCCCAAACGACCCTGCCAACAGGACACACTCCCCTGGTCTCCGTCTGTCTTGCGCTGGCATGGTGGCTGCTGGGGTATGCTCCGCTGGTCACCCGGCTCACCATGATCGCCTTTGCGGCCGCAACGCTTGTTGCCCTCTACGCGCTGGGCCGAACCGTGGCGCGCCGCGAAACTGCGTTGTGGGCCTGCATCCTGCTGGCGCTGTCCCCGCTCTTCTTCGCTCAAAGCTCGCTGGCGTTCCTGGACCTTCCGGCGGCCTTCACCACCACCGTAGCCGTATGGGCGCTGCTCCGGCGCCGCATGGCCTGGTTTGCCGTGGCCGCGTCGGTGGCTGTGCTGACCAAGGAAACCGCCGTCGTCATCGTTCCGGTGGCAATGGTCTTCGGCTGGCGATTCAGAAAGGACCTGCGCAAAAACGACGGGTTGTGGCTGGCCGCGCCGGTTGTCACGCTTGGGGCCTGGGGCATCTACTATCATCATGTGACCGGCTTCTGGACGGGCAATGCGGAGTATCTGCAGTACAACCTGTATTCCACCCTCGAGCCCGGCAGGATTGTGTTGAGCCTGCTGCGCCGCCTGCACCAGGTGTTTATAGCAGGATTCAACGGGCTGCTCGTCGTTGCAGCTCTGCTGGGCTACCGCCGGATGAAGAAGGGGCCTGCAAACGCGATTGGGAATGGCGAACGAGCAAGCGAACAATCCCCGGCCCGCAAGGAGTTCTTCTTCCTGTCCGCCGGCCTGGCCGTTGCCTATGTCGCAATGCTCAGCCTGGTGGGAGGCGCGGTCCTGCCGCGATATCTGCTTCCCATGTTCCCCTGCTTCTACCTGGCGCTCATCATGCTGGTGGATTGTTTGCCCCGCCGGGTGATGCGCGCCGCTCTAGTGCTGGTCGCGGCCTGTTTTGTGGCGTCGTGGTTCATCAACCCGCCCTACCCGTTCGCTTATGAGGACAATCTCGCCTACGCGGATTTCATCCAATTGCATCAGCAGGCAGCGGAGATTCTTTCCTCCCGGCCGGATGGTCCGCGTGTTCTCACGGCGTGGCCTGCCACCGATGAGCTGGCCCACCCCGAGCTGGGATACGTGAAACGGCCGATACGCGTGGCCGGGGTCACGGGGTTCACCGCGCAGGACTTCAGGAACGTTTCCCCCGGCTCGTTTGATCTGCTCTACCTCTATTCGCGCAAATGGGACCCGCCGTCAAACTGGCTGCGGCGCCTTCCGCTGATCGCCCGTACAGACGAATATGCGCCGCCCATCGTTCCGGGTGTTCTGGTAAAGAGATTTCATCTGCGGTTGCTGGCCGCTTTCAGCCGGCGCGGGCAGTGGGTCAAAATCTATGCAAGACAGAAAAACCAGCATCCAGGAGCTCCTGTAAATTTTTGAAGAAACGATTGCACACCGGGGTTGACGGCGATACACTCAGGCGTCACCCATACAGCAGGGGTGAAACATCATTCTCGTTATCATCGCGGAGGAAACCTCAAAATGGACAGCAAAATGATCTCTCGTCGCAGCTTCATGGGACAGGCCGCCGGAGTAACCGGAGGAATGCTGGCGGGACGGGCCATTCGCCTCGATGCAACGGCGCCGGAAGGAGCGCCGGCGCGTCCTGCAGCGCCCAGCGACACGGTGCGCTTCGGCATTATCGGCGTCGGCATGCGCGGCTCGGGCCTGCTGAGCAGCGCCATCTCGCTGCCCGGCGTCGAGTGCGTGGCGGCGTGCGAACTTTACACCGGCCGGCAGGAACTTGCCAGGCAGATTGTGGGCAAGCCCATCCAGGTGACCGGGCGTTACCAGGACCTGCTGGACAATAAGGACATTGACTGTATCATCGCCCCCGTCCCCGACCACTGGCACCATCGCATCGTGCTGGATTGCTGCAAGGCCGGCAAAGACGTCTATGTTGAAAAGCCCATGACCCACGAGGTGCAGCAGGGCTTCTCCATGATCGAAGCGGCCAAGGCGCACAACCGCATTGTGCAGGTGGGCAGCCAGGAACCCAGTTCGGTGCTCTATCAAAAAGCCCGCGAGCTGCTGAAACAGGGCGTGATCGGCGACGTCTGCCTGGTGGAATCGTCGCTCGGCCGCAACAGTCCCTGCGGCGCCTGGAACTACACCATTCCACCGGACCTTTCTCCCCAGACACTTGACTGGGAGACGTGGCTGGGCCCCGCGCCCAAGCGGCCGTTTTCCAAACAGCGGTTCACGCGCTGGCGCAACTGGCAGGATTACGGCGAGGGCGCTTCCGGCGATCTGTTCATCCATTCGCTGACCGGCATCCATTGTGCGATGGATGTGACCGCGCCTCCCAAACGCGCGGCGACCATGGGCGGCCTGTTCCACTGGAAGGAGGGCCGCGACGTTCCCGACGTGATCACCACCATCTACGAATATCCCACCTTCCGCGCCACTTTGCGGGTAACGCTCAACACCAGCGAGGACGAGATTTATCGCTTTATGGGCACGCGCGGGATTATGGAGGTCCACGGGATTGAGAATCCCAGCGGATTTACCATCTGGCCCCAGGACGGCAAAAACCACAGCCCCTGCGCGCCCGCCTGGCCTTCGGAAATGGAGAGTGCGTACAGCAAGCAGTGGCACGCGGAGCACGACACGGCGCCTGGAGCCGCAAAGCCGATCGAGGCCACCGGTTACTACGCTCCGCCGAACTACGACGACACGCGCGAGCATCTGTGGAACTTCTTCCAGTCCGTCAAAACGCGGCGGCCTTCGGTCGAAGGGCCTGAGTTCGGCAACAACGCCGCCATCGCCTGCCACATGGCCAACGAGTCGTACTTCAAAAACTCCATCGCCGTGTGGGACGCCGAAGGGCGCAAGCTCACTTCCGCCTGAGGGAGGGGCAAGGGACCAAGTTCGTGTGGAGGGGGTCCTGGTAACCGATCGTGGGCCGGGCTGCAGAAGATCAGACCATCTGCCGCCCGGCCTGCGACGGGTGTGCGGACATGCCGCAAGGCTTGGCTTCGTTCTTAGGTTCGTTTCTGGTTCGTTTTTTGGCCGACCATTTGTTTTCAGCAACTTGGCCCGCTTCGTTTTCCGGTTCGTTTTGCCGTTTTTCCGGTTCGTTTTTCAGGCTGATCCTTTGTTTTCAACAAAATCGCCCGGTTCGTTTTTGAAAAAAGAATTTTTTTGTCCCATCGCAATCGGTTTAGCAACGTTTTGCCGCTGGCCCATCATCTTCTTTCTCCAACGATTTCATCAGGCTGCTTTCCATTTCGCTGCCGCTTTCGAACTCCTGTTTCATTGCTGTTTGCAGCGCCACATTCGCCACCGAACGCCGCGGCTGGCCAGCGTAGCGGCGGCTTTACGCCGCCATTTCCAAATGTAGCGAGATAAACCCGCCGCTACTTACCGCCATTTCCAAATGTGGCGGGGTAAACCCGCCGCTACTTACCGCCATTTTCCGGCCTGGCGAAATGATTCCACGGCATGACGGCGAGTAGCGAGATAAACCCGCCGCTACTTACCGCCATTTCCCGGCCTGGCGAAATAATTCCACGGCACGATGGCGAGTGGCGGGGCAACCCGCCGCGACTCGGACCTCAAATTGTTTCCGGGTGGCCGGCCGGACCCCGGCCCCGTCATCGATTAGGCTAGCACAATAGCGTACGCGTGTCAAGGAGTTTCTGCCGCGTGCAGGAGGGCGGCCGGGCCGGCTGGGACGATCGCTGGCAGCCCGGCAGGGGTAATTCATGAATTGCCCCTGCTCGCGAGACCGCAGACGCTCAACAGCAACAGTCTGTGCCAGCCGCCGGAACATCCCCTACAGCACCTGGTAAACGTAAACTTCTCCCGGAGTCGCTCCCCGAGGCGGAATTGTGGTGAAGAGGCGTTCCATTTGGGGCACGAGGACTTCATTCTTTCCACCCGGCGCAGAGGCAACGTCTCCCAGCGAGCTGTAGTGGTTGGGACCGTCTTCATGGTAAACGGAGATGACCCCTCCGCCGCAAGCCGCGTAAATGCGTTTGGAAGCCGGATCAAAGATCAAGTCATCCACGCCTACCCCGATGGGGAGCGATTGCAGTTCCTTGCCGGTTTCACTGTCGAAGACAACGATAACTCCGCTGCGGCAGGCGACGAACAGGCGATGGCTTGACGGGTCGAAAGCCATGGCGACGTTTCCCTTGCCCATAGTGACCGGCCAGCTCGTGACGATGGCGCGGGTCTGGCGGTTGACCACGTCCACCAGGCGCTTCGAGGGATTATTGACGTAGAGCAGAGGTCCCGAAGGATCCAGCGCCATGGCTTCGAGCGTGTTGCCGTCAATTTTGATGTCAGCGACTTTCCTGCCTGAGGTCGTGTTGACAACGCTCAGCATGGAGAAGGATTCGTGAGCATCCCCGCCGCCGTTGACAATGTAAAGGTCGTGGGTGGCCGGATCGTAGCCGATCGAGTCCGAGTCCACTTTGAGTTTGGCCGCGCCGATCTGCCGGTAAGTCTTCCCGTTGTAAATCTTCAGTTCGCCCGCGCCGCCGTCCGTAATGTAAATCCGGTTCAAATCGTCACGGAAGAATACCGCGTGCGGAATGCCGATTCCGGTGATGGCTCGAATGTATTTGCCGGTGTGAAGATTGAACACCAGAACTTCATGCGCGCTCTCCGCCGTCAGAAGAAGACGGTTGCCCGGAACGTCGGCGGCAAGATGGTCAAATCGCCCTTTCACCGCAGCGGGCATCGTGTATTTTGCGACAAGTTTTAACGGTGCGGCGGCTTGCGCCGCGGCCGTGAGTCCGGTTACAAACGCCGCCATCATCAATATAAAGGTCAGTTTCTTCATCCTTATCCTCCTGCTGCGCCGTTTCCAAATGAAATCGAGGCCCCTAGCATATGCCAGATTCAGTCCGGAAAGGACGCTTTAATTAAAGCTAAACAGAAGTTAATTTTATTTTCAGCTTGATGCCACAGACCGTAGGGGCAATTCATGAATTGCCCCTAATTCGCGAAAATCCGCAGACCTTGTATCGCAACGTTCGCCTCTTAGCGTTGCGGGTTTTGCCTGGCGCCCCACCCACAAGCCGCAGGGCCGGAGAGCGGGCCCTGCGCTACAAAGGCCACGTTCGATTTGCAGCGTTGCAGGTTTCGCCTGGCGCCCCACGCACAAGCCGCAGGGCCGGAGAGCGGGCCCTGCATTACAAGAAGGGCCCGCGACACAAAAACCAGTGTCGCGGCTACCACTTCCGGCGGTCATAGACCGCCGCTACAGGCCGCCCGAAGCCAGGATGGGCACGACGGCCTGCTGGGCTTCGCCGGTGACGCGGGCGTCGCGCTCTTCGACATAAACATTCACCTCACTGCGCACCCCGAAATCGTCGAGATAGATTCCGGGTTCGACGGAGAAGCAGGTGCGCGGCACCACTTGGCGCGAATCGTGTGTTTCGAGGTTGTCCATGTTGGTGCCGTTGCCGTGAACGTCTTCGCCGATGGAGTGGCCGGTGCGGTGAACGAAATGCTCGCCGTAACCCGAACGCCCAATCACGGCGCGGGCGGCGTCATCCACCTCGTAACCATAGAGCGGCCTTCCCTGCTGCATGGCATCCTTCACCAGATCAACGGCGGCATCGCGCGCTTCCCGCACAATTTCGAAAACTTCGGCGTAGCGGCTGGGAACCGTCCCGCCCACAAAGCCCGTCCAGGTCACGTCGTAATAGACGGCTTCCGGCCTCGACTGTTTGGCCCAGACATCGAGCAGCACAAAATCGTTTTCGCGGATGGGCAGGGCCGAATCCCCGGTGGGACCGTAGTGCGGATTGGCGGAGTTGGCATTGACGGCCACAATGGGAGGCTCGTCCGTCATCACACCATTCGCCGCAAAGATACCCAGCATCTCCTGCTGCACGTCGTACTCGGTGAGGGTCATTCCGGCACGGACGGCAGCGCGAATGGCCGCAAAGGCGCTGTGGATGGCGGCATGAACGGCGTTGCCGGCCTCCAAGTGGGAAGCCAGAGCGGCATCAGACCAGCGGGCTTCAAACAACTGCACCAGGCCGGCGGAAGAGACGACTTCAACCCCGAAACTTTTGACCAGCTCCACCGTTCCGGCGTCCACCAGTCCCACGTAAGGAATATCGTTGAGCGGCGAATACTGCATGGCGACGCGCCGCTTGCCCTCGAGCATTTGCCTCAGATGCTGGCGCTGTTCGCTCCAGGAAGAATAGGGCCGGCGGCTGCCGGGAAGGCCGTCGAGATTGGCGCGCTCGATGCGATGGACCAGGCCGGAAGGCTCGCCCGCGGCCGGAATCAGGTAATACCAGCGGCGCGTGCAGAGAGATGGCGCAATCTTCAGCACGCGGTAGGCGATGGGATCGCGGTGGTGATGGTCGTAAAAGAGCCAGCCATCAAGTTTGGCGTTGCGAAGTTCGGATTGAATGGCGTCGAGGTCCATTGTGGTTCTCCCTCTTCCGGCGGCCTTTTCCCCGCGCCGGTTCCCGGGTTGTCGTGGCTTACCCCGTCAGGGCATGGCTTCAGCCATGCCGGAAAAGCCCTCACCCACTCCTTCGAGTTCCGTCTCTCCCGGCGGGAGAGGGGAAGTCATTCAGGAGGCCGCCGTTTGCAGCGGGGCTGAAGCCCCGCCCTCCTAATGGGCAACGGCAGATGGCGGCACGGTTAAAACCGTGCCCTGACGCTTATTGCCGTCGCCAAACAGATTTCATGCGGTCAATTTCACCCCCGCTCGGGGGCCTTGCGAAAGAACGGCTCCCACTGCTCGGGGCGCGGCGGCGGGGTCAGCAGGCTGACGCCGATCAGGCTGATGAGCGAGGCGGCCAGCGCGGGGAAAATCATGGGCATGATGGGGTCAAGCTGAAACACTTTCCAGATGACCGCCACCGCCGTTCCCGCCGCGATGGAACTCAAGCCTCCCGCCGTCGTGGCGCGCTTCCAGAAAAACGCCGCCACCACTGCCGGCGTGATACCGGCCCCGTAAACGTCGTAGGCATAAACGGCGGTGCGCAGGATGGACGGCTGAAAGCTCTGGGCAAGCGCCAGGAGGCCCAGCGCCATCACCACGATGCGCGACATCAGCACCAGGCTGCGGTCGCTGGCCTTCTTCGTAACGAATCGCTGCAATACGTCATGCACCACGCTGGTGGCGGGCGAAAAAAGATAATTGTTGCCGGTGGAGATCACCTTGGCAAAAATTGCCGCCAGAAAAATCGCTCCAATCAGGGGCAGCATGCCGTACCGCGCCGTATAAGGAATCAGGCCCCAGGCAGGAAGCTGGCCGGATTCGACCCGCGCGTGGAACATCACGCCGCCCACAATGGCCAGCAGGACAATAATCGTCTCCAGCACGACGGTGCCGCAAACCCATCCCACCACGGAAAGTCGCGCGGCGCGCGCGCTGCGGGCGGAAAAGAATTTCTGATACATCGCCTGGTTGCCAAGCATCAGGGTGAAGGTGGGGAGAAAATAGCCGAGCGCCTGGTCCCAGCTCATGGTACCGAAGGCGGTCAAATGGCTGGGCGGCAGCGCCGCGGTGACGGCACTCCATCCACCGGCGCGCGAAATCATCGCGGGCAATGCAGCCAGGCAGCCGGCCGTCACGACCAGCCCAATTACCAGATCGGTGTAAGCGACGGAGGACATTCCCGCCAGCGCCGTGAACAGGATGACGAACCCGGCCAGGATAATGGTTCCCGAGGTTTCACTGAGCCCAAAAGCAAGCTCCAGAATGCGGCCGCCGCCGCGAAACTGGTAACTGACAATCGCCGTGTAGGAGACAATGATGCAGATCGTCCCCAGCACGCGCGCCATGGGACTGTAACGCACTTCGAGAAGATCGGGAATGGTGTATTGCGCAAAGGAGCGCGCGCGGCCGGCAATGAAGTAGATCACCAGCAGTCCGGCCCAGCCGCCCGCCGGCAGCCAGAGCGACGCCAGTCCTTGCTTGTAGGCGAATTCGGCCCCGGCAAAAAGGCTTCCGGCGCCGATCCAGGAACAGAGCAGGGTGAAGATCAGGACCCAGACGGAAAGCTGGCGGTCAGCCACCATAAAGTCCGTGTGGGTCTTTAACTTGAACGACCGGAGGATGCTGACCGTCAGCAGCGCCACCACAATCAAGATCAGGCTGATCGCGTAAATCATCGGCTAACGGCCTTTCTCCTGCACCAGGGCGTTCAGGCGCGCGATTGTTTCCTGGGCGGAACCGCCGGTGATCCGGAAAAGCTTCCGGCGCGATTTTGATCCTGTCACCAGCTCAACCGATGAGCGCGGCAGGTGGAGCGCCCGCGCCAGGAAATCGACAGCGGCTTCGTTCGCCTTGCCTTCCACCGGCGGCGCGGTGAGTTCCAGGCACAGGTCGCCGGCAGCGGTCCGCACCAGGCGCTGGCGGCGGGAACGAGGCTTGATCTTGAGCCAGAACCTGACCGCGTTGCCCTCGGCGGTGAAATCATTCATGGCAATTCCCTGCCGGGATGTCTGAAAAGCATACGCACGCCAAGGCGCAAGGGCGCAAAGAGACCCGCGCCGGGGACATCCAGGGCCAGAGAGACCGCGTTGCGGCACGGATAAATCCGTGCCCTTTCACGACCGCCGGGCGCCGAAAAGGGCCGTGCCGACCCGCACGATGGTGGCGCCTTCCTCGATGGCAACCTCAAAGTCATGGCTCATGCCCATGGAAAGCTCGCGCATGGAAACGCCGGGCAGGTTCCGGGCTTCAATGCGCGCGGCCAGTTCTCGCAGGCGCCGGAAGTACGGCCGCACGTCCTCCGGGTTATCGAAAAACGGCGGCAGCGTCATTAACCCTCGCAACTCGAGCGAGGGGAGCGCGCCCACCTGCTCCGCGAGGCGCACCAGATCATCTTCCTCCACCCCAAACTTGCCGGCTTCCTCACCCAGATGAACTTCAATCAGGACGGGCAGCTTGCGGCCGGGCGCGGCGGCCGAGCGATCAATTTTTTCCGCAAGGGGCAGCGAATCGACGGAGTGGATCCAGTCAAAAAGCTGGCGGGCCTGCTTCGCCTTGTTCGATTGCAGGTGGCCGATCAGGTGCCAGACGGCATCGAGATCGGAGAGCGCCTGGCGCTTGGCCGCCGCCTCCTGCACCCGGTTCTCGCCGAATTCGCGCAGGCCCGCTGCGTAAGCCTGGCGGACGCATTCCGCGGGCATGGTTTTCGAAACGGCGATCAGCCGGACGTCTGCGGGCGCGCGGCCCGAGCGATCGCAGGCCCGGCGAATCCGCTGCTGCACGTGCTCAATATTTTCCGCTACACTCACGGTGGAACCCTCGAAACTTCCAAGCCTGGCGCGACGGCCTGCAATAACCTGGACAAGCCCGTTATTGTATCATCGGCGAGCACCGTGTTTTCGCCTTGTGGCGCTGAAACCTCCGGTGGTAGTATTGCAGAACGCATCCTGGCAAAAAGGAATCCAATTCCAGCTTCCACGGTCTTCGAAGCATCCGGGGACATCGAACAGCGTCAGGTCATTTTGGGCAACGAGGGAGGGGAAAGCAATGTCCCATGGGATTTTCATAACCCTGGAAGGAATTGACGGGACAGGGAAGAGCACGCATGCGCGCCGCCTTGCAACCTACCTTGGCAAGCGCGGAATCCCGGTGGTGCTGACGCGCGAGCCCGGCGGAACCAAAGTGGGAGAGCAGATCCGGCGGCTGCTGCTGAATCCGAAGATCAGCAAGATGTCGTCCCTGACAGAACTGACCTTGATGTACGCCGCCCGGGAGCAGCACCTGGAAGAAGTAGTGCGGCCGGCGCTGGCCCGGGGCCGGGTGGTGATCAGCGACCGTTACAATGACGCTTCCTTCGCGTACCAGGGCTACGGGCGCATGCTGGGCGTGCAGACGGTCCGCGCCCTTGACCGGATTATCTGCGGAAGGACCCAGCCCGACCTGACCCTGCTTCTCGATCTTGATCCGCAGACGGCGCTCGGCCGCGCGCGCAAGCGGAACACGCGCAACCGGGTGAAAAATACGCGGTTTGAAAATCATGGGCTAAAATTCCAGAAGCGGGTTCGGGCGGGATATCTGGCGCTGGCGCGCCAGCAGCCGCGGAGGATCAAACTGATCCAGGCCGACCGGCCGGCGGCGGAAATTGCGGCTGAGATCGACAAGTTTGTCGAGGACCTGCTGGTGCGGCGCCGCGCGCGCGCAGCGG
>Ga0307372_10009462_pt1 | contig 13419 bp, 11 predicted proteins | sample OX1MG_FD_202533 | JGI IMG/M metagenome (GOLD analysis project Ga0307372, IMG submission 202533) | Soil microbial communities from Risofladan, Vaasa, Finland - OX-1 | ecosystem: Environmental > Terrestrial > Soil > Coastal area > Acid sulfate soil | place: Finland: Risofladan, Vaasa | collected...
AGATATTTCGGAATGACGTTGTAATCGGCAACGGCGAGGATGTCCGCCGGCTCATGGAGCGCGGTGATGCGCTTGGCCATCATCACGCTGCCGCCGAATTGCGGCTCGACCGTGACGCCGGGATCGGAGCGCTCGAACTGGCCGTCAATCGCGCGGAACGGCACGGCAAGCGTTCCCGCCGCGAAGATCGTCAGAGTCTCCTTCGCCGCCGCCGCTTCCGGGCCCGCGACGACCAGGGCAATGCCGCACAGCGCGGCGATCCCGGCTTCGATCAGAGTCCTGCCGCCGCGCGCCGGCGGATTTTCCCTTGGTGTCATCTGCCGCTCCGGTCCCCGTCCACTCCTGGCATCATTATGCAGCAAACACAGCATTTCGTTGATATCAGAAATCGTGCATAATTATACCGAACAATGCAGGTTCGCGATGGGCGACTTGATGACGACCGCGGAGGTCGCGGACTATCTCCGCCTCAAGCAGCGCAAGATCTACGACCTCGTTCGCAGCAACGGGATTCCGTGCGCGCGGGTGACGGGGAAGCTGCTCTTTCCCAAGGCGATGATCGATCTGTGGGTGGCGCAGCACACGGAATACGCGGGACCGCGGCTTGCCGCCGCGCCGCCGGTGTTCGCCGGCAGCCACGATCCGCTGCTCGAAGGGGCGCTGCGCGAATCTGGATGCGGGCTGGCGCTGCTCGCCGGCGGCAGCACCGAAGGATTGCGGCGCCTGGCCGAGCGCCGGGCGGTGCTCGCGGGCATTCACGTCGTCGGCCCCGACGGCGGCTACAACGTCGAGGCGGTGCGCTCGTTGAGCCTCGTGAGCGACATCGTCCTGATCGAATGGGCGCAGCGCGAGCAGGGCCTCGTGGTGGCCGCCGGCAACCCGCGCGGCCTTCGCGGCCTCGCGGATCTCAAACGCCGACGGGTCCGCGTCGCGCGGCGCCAGGATGGCGCGGGGGCGCAGATACTCCTCGTCCATCTCTTGAAGCGTGCGGGGATCAGGCTCGAGGATCTCCGCCTCGTCGAGCCGGCGAACCTGACCGAGACCGATCTTGCGGCCTGCGTGCTCGACGGCAAGGCCGATTGTGGGCTTGCCATCCGCGCCGTGGCGCAGCGGTTCGGCCTCGATTTCATTCCGCTCCAGGTCGAGCGGTTCGATCTCGCGCTCCGCCGCCACGATTATTTCGAGCCGCCGGTGCAGGCGCTGCTGCGCTTCGCGCGCGGCCCCGTCTTCCTGCGCCGCGCGGCGGAACTCGGCGGCTATGATGTGAGCGGATTGGGCACGGTGCGATACAACGGCGCCTGATCCGCCTCCGCCTCAGGCCGCCGGCGCCCGGTCCCGCACCAGGGCCAGCTCGCGCGCCGAGACGCCGAGCGTGCGCCAATCGGTCTTCTTCGGCACCATCCCCTCGAACGAGGCGAGATCGACGTGCGCGATGTGCGGCTCGGTCGTGCCGATCGCGGGGCCGCCGTCCTGGAACTGCCGCGCCGCCGCGACCATCTGGCGGCGGAACTGCGCCACCGCGAGATCGCTCGCGCCGAGATAGTCGTGGGTGCGATCGGTGATCGCGCCCATCGATTCCCACATCGCCATGTCCTGCGCCGGGATGCCCTTGATGCCGGTGAAGTCGCCCTCTCTCATCGCGGCGCGGTCCTGCAGGAACCGGTTGCCGAGATTGCGGACCTTGCGATAGTTCGCATCGAGGTCGATGCCGACCTGCGCGGCGCAGAACTTGCGCCACGCCTCCTGGTCGATGCCCTTGGTCTCGTGCCAGGCGATCCAATAGAACATCGTGTTCCCGTCGTCGATCGGGACCAGCATCTGCGCGAGCTTGTACTGGTCGTTGGGCGGGATCAGCACGGTGAACGGCGCGATGAACAGCGTCGTGCGGATGTAGTCGTGGGTTTCGGCATTGAGGATGGGCTTGCGGATCGCGGCATAGCGGAAGCCGAACGAGGTGGGCTGGACCTGAAGCCGCGGCGCCTTGTCGGTCGAGGGCCGGGGCCAGGTCTGGGACGTGGCCTTGGCGCCTTCGACCGCCATCGACGGCATGTCGGAGGAATGGAGGCTCGACGAATGCGCGGAATCGATCGAGCCCTCGAGCACCTGCGCCCAGTTGCAGGCGGTGTGCATCTTGACGATGCTGGTACTGACATCGGGGGTCGGTGCCCAGGGCGGCGGCTCGAATTCGCGCAGCGTCGCCGCCGCGCCCATGTAGATCCAGACGAAGCCGCCGCCTTCCCGCACGGGATAGGATTTATGCTTGATGTGGTCCTTGAGCCGGCTGCCCGCGGGCTCGGCCGCCATGTCCACGACATTGCCCGCGACGTCGAATTTCCAGCCGTGATAAAGGCAGCGCAGCCCGCATTCCTCGTTGCGGCCGAAGGCGAGCGAGGCCTGCCGGTGCAGGCAGTGCTCGCCCAGCACGCCGAGCCGGCCCTTGCTGTCGCGGAAGACCACGAGATCCTCGCCCAAAAGGCGAAAGCGCACCGGCGCGCCGTCGGGCTCGGCCACCTCCTCGGACATGCAGGCCGGAAGCCAGTGCCGGCGCATGATCTGGCCCATCGGGGCCTCGCCCTCGACGCGGCACAAGAGATCGTTTTCCTGAGGCGTGAGCATGGCGGACTCCTCGAAACGCCGCATTGACCGGCGATCCTTAGCGCTCTAAGAATAGCGCCGCCGGGCCCGCCTGTCCAGGGAGACCGCGCCGCTCGGGAGCCAGGGCACCCATGACACCTCCCGCCAAGACCGCGCGCGTCGAGAGCGAGGCGATGCTGCGCCACTGGCTCGCGGCCGTGCCGAACGACCGCCTCGCGCATCTCGTCAAGGATGCGGCGCGCGGTCTGGTGCGCAGCCTGCAATTGCGGCTCACCGAGCACGGCGTCTCGTTCGGCCATTGGGTGTTCCTCCGCGTCTTGTGGGAGGAGGACGGGCTGACGCAGCGCGAATTGAGCGTGCGCGCCGGGATGATGGAGCCGACCACGCTCGCCGCGGTGCGCGCGCTCGAGACGCTGGGCTATGTCCGCCGCCGCCAGCGCAAGGACAACCGCAAGAACGTCTATGTCACCCTGACGCCGGCGGGAGCCGCGCTCAAGTCGCGGCTCGTGCCGCTCGCCGAGGAGGTCAACGCGATCGCGGTCCGCGGCATTGCCGCCGACGCCCTCGCCGTCACGCGCGCGACGCTGCTTGCCATGATCGGCAATCTCGTCGGCGACGAGGCGATGCTGGCGCAGGAAGAGCGCCGGCTGCCGTCGACGCGCGCGTTGGCGCGGCTCATCGAGGCGCAGCGCCGACGCCGCGCCACCCGGGCAAGGCCCGCGGCCGCCGCCCGCGCCGTCACGGCGCGAAAACGCGCGCGCTGAGCGGATGCGACCGGGCATGCTGCGGCCGGCGCCCGATTCGATCGCACTCGAAGAGCGGCTCGGCGCGCTGCCGCGATCGCATGTGAGCTTGCGCGCGCGCGTCGCCGTGCATTGGGACGAGCACCAGATCCCGTTCCTCGAGGCCGAGCACGACGAAGACCTCGCCGTGGCGCTCGGCGTCGTGCATGCGCATCTGCGCTGGACGCAGATGGAGCTGATGCGGCGTATCGCGTTGGGGCGCCTCGCCGAGACGATCGGCCCGCCCGGCGTCAGGATCGATCAGGCGATGCGGGCGCTGGGTCTGGCGCGCATCGCCGCCGCGATCGCAGCGATGCTGCCGCAAGAGACGGCGCGATGGCTTGGCGGCTTCGTCGCCGGCATCAACCACGTGGTTGCCCACGCGCCGGACCCCGGGCCCGAGTTTCGCCTTCTCAACATCGCGCGCGAGCCGTGGCGGGTCGAGGACGTGCTCGCGCTCGGAAGGCTGGCGGCGGCGGATGTCACGTGGCTGAGCCTGCTGCCGCTGCTGCGCGAACGCGACCGCGCGCTCGCCGCCGAGCTCTGGCGGCGGATCGTCGGCAATGCCCCGGCGCATGAATTCGCGGGCGCGCAACGGAGCCGGCGGCGCGCGGCGCGAGCGCCGGATTTCCTGCCCTGGTTCTGGCGCGGCTGCGGCAGCAATTCGGTCGCGGTGGCGCGGTCGCGCAGCGCCGCGGGCGGCGCCTTGATGGCGAGCGATCCGCATCTGCCGGTGATGCTGCCGAACCCGTTTCTGCTCGCCGGCTATCGCTCGCCGTCGTTCCACTGCGTTGGCCTGATGATTGCGGGGCTGCCCTTCATGGCCTTGGGCCGCAACCCGTGGATCGCCTGGGGCGGGACCAATCTTCATGCTGCGAGCAGCGACCTCTTCGACGTTTCCGCCGTGCCGGCGCGGCAGCGGACGCGGCGGCGCGAGCGCATCCGCGTGCGCTGGTGGTTCGACCGCCGCGTGACCATCACCGAGGTGGACGGCGTGCCGGTGGTCTCGAGGCTGTCGCTGCTGCGCGGAACCCGCGGCGATTGCGCGCTGCGCTGGGTCGGCGCAATACCGAGCGACGAGTTCACCGCGATGCTCGGCGTCAACCGCGCGCGCGATTGGGACGAATTTCGCGCGGCATTGCGTTCCTTCGCGGTGCCGGGCCAATGCCTGACCTATGCCGATGTCGCGGGCCGGGTCGGGAAGGTGGCGGCGGCGCATTTGCCGCGGCGTCCCGTCGCGCCGCCGCCGTCGCCGATCCTGCCGCCATCCGCCGCCGTCCACTGGCAGAGCTTCATCACCGCCGACGATCTTCCCACGGCGTTCGATCCCGCCGCTGGCTTCGTCGCCTCGGCCAATGAGCGGCCGCCCGAAGCGCCGGTGCGGGTCGGATATGTGTTCTCGTCCGACAGCCGCATCCTCCGGCTGCGTCAGCGCCTTGCCACGGCGACGGCGGTTTCCTTCGACGATCTCGCGGAACTGCAACAGGACGTTCTCGCGCCAGGGGCGCCGGCCCTGCGCGACGATCTTGTTCGGCTGCTCGGCGCGGACGCGACGGCGCCGGCGGCGCGGCTCGTCGCGGCGCTCGCATCGTGGGACGGGCGCTATGATGCCGCCTCGCGCGGTGCGCTCGCCTTCGAGCTGTTGCTGTTCCATCTGGCGCGGGCGCTGATGGGACCGCGGCGGCTCGCGCTTTACGTGGCGACGTGGAACGAATGGGATCTGGTGCGCGCCGATCTCGCGGCCGCGTTACCCGAAGCGCTCGCCCGGGCGGTGCGGAGAGCCGCGCCGGTGGCGGCGCGGAAGCTCGAGAGATACGGCACATGGGGCGGCATGCACCGGCTGCGGCTCAGGCATTTCATCGGCCGAATTCCCGTGCTCGGGCGCCGCTACCGGTTCGGCGACTGGCCGCTCGCCGGCGGCAGCGAGACGGTCCTGAAGACCGCGCATCGGCTCGCCGGCCGCCGCCACGCGGTAGGGCTCGCGCCGGTCGCGCGCCACATCTCCGATCTCGCCGATCCGGATCGGAATTTCTTCGTGCTGCTGGGCGGCCAGGATGGGCGCGTCGGCAGCACCACGGCACTCGACCAGGTGGCGCTGTGGCGAAGCGGACGCTATGTGCGCATTCCGCTGTCGGTGGCGGCGATGCGCCGCCAATTCCGCTTCCGGGTCGATCTTTCGCCGTGAGCGGCGATGCTTGACGCGACGCCGCTGTTGCGATTCTACGCGCGCCGCCGCGCGCGGCGCCTTGCCGGCGAGGACGCGCCCGCGGCGCAGCGGCACGTGCTGCTGCGGCTCCTGCGCCACGCCGCCGATACGCGCTTCGGCGCGGCGCATGGCTTTGCCGCGATCGACGACGTAGCCACTTATCAGCGCCGCGTGCGGTTGCGCCATTATGACGATTTCTGGCACGAATATTGGCGCGCGGCGTTTCCGGTCCTCACCGATCTGTGCTGGCCGGGCACCATCCCCTATTTCGCCAGGACCTCGGGCACGACCACCGGCGCGACGAAATTCATTCCCGTCTCGCGGGCGATGAACGCGAGCAACGGGCGGGCCGTGCTCGACCTCTTCACGCATCACCTCGCCGCGCGGCCGCGAAGCCGCGTCCTCGCCGGCCGGAACTTCATGCTCGGCGGCAGCACCGCGCTCACCGAAGAGGCGCCGGGGATCGTGAGCGGCGATCTCAGCGGCATCGCCGCGCGCGAGGTGCCGTGGTGGGCGCGGCCGCGCGTCTTTCCGCCGCGCGAGGAGGCGCTGATCGCCGACTGGGAGACCAAGATCGACACCCTCGCCCGCCTGTCGCTCGAGGCGGAGATAACGTCGCTGAGCGGCACGCCGAGCTGGCTCCTGCTGTTCTTCGCCAGGCTTGCCACGCTCCGCCCCGAGCTTCCGCGGCGGTCGGCGAGCTATTTTCCCAAGCTCGAGCTCCTCATCCACGGCGGCGTCAATTTCGCGCCCTATCGCCGCCAGTTCGAGGACCTGCTCGCCGGCAGCCACGCCGAGCTGCGCGAAGTCTATGCGGCGAGCGAGGGCTTCATCGCCGTCGCCGATCGCGGCAGCGGCGAGGGACTGCGCCTCATTGCCGACAACGGCATCTTCTACGAGTTCGTTCCGGTGGCGGAATTGGATGCCGCCGCTCCGACGCGGCATTGGCTCGCCACGATCGAGCGCGGGGTCGATTACGCGATCGTGCTGACCACCTGCGCCGGGTTGTGGAGCTACGTGCTCGGCGACACGGTGCGGTTCGTCGCCGTGCGGCCGCCGCGGCTCGTCGTCACCGGGCGGCTTTCCTATGCCCTGTCGGCGTTCGGCGAGCATCTCATCGGCGAGGAGATCGAGGCGGCGGTCGCCGCGGCGGCGGCGGCGGTCGATCGCGACGTGGCGGACTTCACCGTGACCGCGGTCTTTCCCGCCGGTCCCGACGAGCGGGGCGGCCACCGCTACATCGTCGAATTCACAACCCCGATCGACGAGCGCGGCCTCGCCGCTTTCGCGCGTGCGCTCGACGACCGGCTCGCGGCCGCGAACGAGGACTATCGCGCGCATCGCGCCGGCGGCTATGGCATGGCGCCGCCCGGCGTCGCCGCGGTCATGCCGGGCGCGTTCGCGCGCTGGCTCAAGACGCAGGGACGGCTCGGCGGCCAGAACAAGGTGCCCCGCGTCGTCCACGACGCGACCGCGTTCCGTGCGCTGGAGGAATTCCTCCGGCGCGAGCGCGCGATCTACGCGACGGCGCCATAGCGCGTCCAGAGCGCCGCCCGTGCAAGGGCGTTGCATGCACGCGATCCGCCGCCGAGACTGGGGATCGAGAGCGATTCGGGCGACGGCCGCTTTTGCCGCTGCATCGCGGCCGGTGCCGAGTGGAGACTTCGTACATGAAAGGCATGACCCGGTTCTCGCTCGCGGCGTCGCTGCTGCTGCTGTTTCTGCTGCCGCTGCTGTTCGGCCAGCTCATGGCGACGAGCCTCGTCAAGCTCCATCTCAGCCCGGCCACCGCGGTGCTGCTGACCATTGCCATCATCGTCGGCGGACTCGTCAATCTTCCGGTGAAGCGCATCGAGCGCGACGACGTGATCCCGGTACACCCGCTTGCCATCTTCGGGGTTTATCGCGGGCCGCCCCAGTTCCGCCGCGTCCGGCGCGAGACGATCGTCGCGGTCAATCTCGGCGGCTGCATCATCCCGACGGCGCTGGCGCTTTACGAGCTGGTGCATCTCGCCGCGGCCGGACCGGGGACGCTGGTCGCCACCGCAATCGCCGTCGGCATCAACACGGCCGTGTGCTATTTCCTGGCGCGGCCGGTGCCGGGCGTCGGCATCCTCATACCGGGGCTGGTTCCGCCATTCGTGGCGGCGGCCGCAGCGCTGGTGCTGGCGCCGGCCACGGCCGCGCCGGTCGCGTTCGTGGCTGGGGTTGCCGGGACGCTGATAGGCGCCGATCTCCTGCATCTCGGCGCGATCGAGCGCAGCGCGGTCGGCATTGCCAGCATCGGCGGGGCCGGAACCTTCGACGGCATCGTCCTGTCCGGCATCGTCGCCGCCTATCTCGCCTGAGGCAACGGCGCTAATCCTCGATTGGCAGCCCGACATAGTTCTCGGCGAGCGCCTTTTGCGCGGCCTCCGACCCGAACAGATACGCGAGTTCCGCTTCCTGCAGCTTGAAGCCGAAGTCGCCGGCATCGGGAAAGCGATGCAGCAGGCTGGTCATCCACCACGAGAATCGCTCCGCCTTCCATACGCGCCGCAGGCAGCGGTCGGAATAGGTCTCGAGCGCGCCCGGGTCGCCGTGATGTGCCGCGATCAATCCCTGAGCCAGCGCGCGCACGTCGGTCGCCGCGAGATTGAGCCCCTTGGCGCCGGTCGGCGGCACGATATGGGCGGCGTCGCCGGCGAGGAAGAGCCGGCCGAAGCGCATCGGCTCGGCGACGAAGCTGCGCAGCGGCGCGATGCTCTTCTCGATCGACGGGCCGGTGACGAGCGCCGCCGCCGCCGCCGGATCGAGCCGCCGGCGCAGCTCGTCCCAGAACCGCTCGTCGCTCCACGCCTCGACCGTGTCGGAGAGCGGGCACTGCACGTAATGGCGGCTGCGCGTGAGCGAGCGCATGCTGCACAGCGCGAAGCCGCGAGCGTGGCGGGTGTAGACGAGTTCGGGCGATACCGGCGGCGTGTCGGACAAGACGCCGAGCCACCCGAACGGATAGGAGCGCTCGTAGGTATGAATGGCCGAAGCCGGCACGCTCGACCGGCAGACGCCGTGAAACCCGTCGCAGCCGGCGATGTAATCGCAGTCGATCCGGTCCGCGGCCCCGGCCTTGGCGAAGGTCACATAGGGCCGGGCGCCGGCGAAATCGTGGATGGCGACGCCGTCGGCCTCGTAGACGGTGCGCAGCGCCGCCGCTTCGCGCGCCTCCATCAGATCGCGGGTTATCTCGGTCTGGCCATAGACCATCACCGACTCGCCGGTAAGAACGCGAAAATCGATGCGGTGGCGCCGGCCGTTGAGGGCGATCCCGATCCCGTCATGGATCAGCCCCTCGCGATGCATGCGCGCACCGACGCCGGCCGCATCGAGAAGATCGATGGTGACCTGCTCGAGCACGCCGGCGCGGATGCGGCCCAGCACATGCGCCTGGCTCTGACGCTCGATAACGATCGCATCGATGCCGGCGCGATGAAGGAGTTGCCCGAGCAACAATCCCGCCGGCCCCGCCCCGATGATGGCCACCTCGACCCGCATTTTCGCCTCCCCCCGCCGTGCCGTTGTCGAGGATGCATCCGCCGTCCCGCTACGGCAAGCCGGATCGGCCGCGGCAGGCGCCGCCGCCGTTGTATCCCCGGGCGCGCGAGACTATATCGGAGGCCGGACTGATCGCCGCGGCCACGGCCGGGCGCGAAGGAGGCTCCATGGTTCAGATCGCCGAGCAGGACACGGCCCCGGAAACCATCGAGGCGACGGTCAACTATCTTGTCGAGACGGGCGATACGCCCTTCACCTATACCGGCGGACCAGGCTCGACCGAGGTGCGCTATGGCGGCACGCGCGACCCGCATCGCGTCGTCATCCGCAATGGCCGCCCGCTGGCCGACCGCTTCGCGCTCGAGCGCGAAGGCTTCCATTTCATCCGCCACGACACCAAGGTCGCGGATTTTCTCGACGATGCCGAAGTGCGCCGCGTCTACTACAAGGAGATGGAGGCGCTGATCAAGGCCGAGAGCGGCGCAACGCGCGTCGTCGTGTTCGATCACACGGTGCGCACCGCCGATGACGATTTCCGCGAGGAGAAGAAGCTCCGCGAGCCGGTGCAGCGCGTGCACAACGACTATACCGAGTGGTCGGCACCGCAGCGCGTGCGCGACCTGCTCCCGGACGAGGCCGAGGCGCTGCTGCAGCGCCGCTTCGCCATCGTTCAGGTGTGGCGGCCGATCCGCCACCCGGTCGAGACCTTCCCGCTCGCGATCTGCGACGCGCGCAGCATCGCGCCCGAGGATCTCGTGGTGTCGGAGCGGCGCTATCCCAACCGCGTCGGCCAGACCTATGCGGTGAAATACAATCCGGCGCATCGCTGGTATTGGTTCCCGCAGATGCGCCGCGACGAGGCGCTGGTGTTCAAGGTCTATGATTCGCTGCAGGACGGCCGCGCGCGGTGGACCGCGCACACCGCCTTCGACGATCCGACCGCGCCGCCCGGCGCGCGCCCGCGCGAGAGCATCGAGATCCGCACCATCGCCTTCTTCTGAGCCGGAGCGGTAGCGGCCGGTCGAGGATTAAGCACTTGGCAATCTCGAAGCGGCAAAAAATGATTGAACGCCGCATGCCGGCGTGCGGGGACAGGGTGCGGGGCGCTTTGTGGCCATGGCCGGCGGAATTTTGACGGACCAGCGCCCGGCCATCGCGGCGGCTGGGCGGGCGCGCGGCGACGGATAGCGATGGCCGTCGTCATAGATCCGACGGTCGCCGCGAACATCGTCGGACAACTCGGGACCATGGTCGCCACCGGCCGCTGGCTGCAGCCGGCGCCGCGCGGCACGATGCGCGGCGTCGATTTCTATCCTGCGACGGATTTCGTTTCCGCACTCGTGTTCAGCGCTCAAATCTTCAAGAATACGCATGGCTTCGTACCGATGCTTGCGGCGCCGTCGAGCTTCAACGAGCATATCTTCGTGCGCAAATTTTTTGCCGCGCTGCCGATGCCGTCGCTCGCAGACAAGCTCGAAGCACGCGCCTATGTGCAGGCACGCCTCGGCGACGCGATCCTGCCTTCGGTCGTCTGGGTCGGCGACGCGATCGACGCGCTGTTCGAAGGCGCGCTGCCATCCGGCCGGTTCGTCCTTAAGTCAAGCCTCGGCTCCGGGACGAACCAGATCCTGAATTTGCCCGCCGACCTCGTGACCCGGCGCGGCGAGATCGAGAAGCGGGCGGCGGAGTGGCTCGCGTCCCGCTTCGGTTATGCCTGGGGCGAGTGGCAGTACTGCACCGCAAAGCCCCGGTTGTTCCTGGAAGTCTTCTTCGATTTCAACCCCGGCACCGCGCCGGATGGCTTCAAGATCTTCTGCTTCAAAGGGAAGGCTCGCATGATCCAGGTTCACCTGGATCGCTACACGCGGCACCGGTGCGCCAACTATGACGTGACCTGGAAGCATTTGCCCGTCGCTTATCGAGGGTATGAGATCGCGCAGCGGCGCCGGCCGGACAATCTCGACGCGCTGATCGAGGTCGCGGAAAAAATTGCTGCGGACCTCGAGTTCGCGCGCATCGATCTCTATACCGATGGCAAGCGGATCATCAAGTTCGGCGAGATCACCCTTACGCCGGGCAACGCGAACGCAGCCTACTCGGATTTCAAGTTCGACCGGTGGCTCGGCACGTTCTTCGCCCCGGCAGCGGTCGCGGCGCCGCGCTGACCGGCGGGTGCAGGCGCCGCACTTGCGGTGCTCGACCCTGCCGCGCGGATCGGGTAACCTTTCCCTTCGCCGAGACGATGACGAAGGTCGTGCCGCGCGCAGGGCCGGCGTCGCGATCAACCCTGTCCATGCCGAGGAAATATCATGAGAGCCAGGACCCGCGCCGCGTCGGGCGTCGATGTCGAAAAATACCGCCTGCGCCGGTTCGTCGACCGCCTGATCGAGCTGGGCGAGGTGGAGGTCCATGACGAGCCGGTGCCGCTCACCGCCGTCAGCGCCATCATCGAGGGGACGGACAAGGCGGTGCTGTTCCGCCAGGCGGGACCGGAGCGGGTCGAACTCGTCGCCAAGACCGCGGGCAACCGGCGCCGCGTCGCCGCCGCCTTCGACACCACCGAGGACAAGCTCTATGACGAGTATTTCAAGCGCCTCGCCAATCCGCAGCCGCTGGTCGAAATCTCGTCCGACGAGGCGCCGGTCCACGCGGTGAAGCTCACCGGCAAGGACGTCGATCTCGCCAAGCTGCCGTTCTATCCGCATCACGCCTATGACGGGAGCTGCTATCTGAGCGCCGCCATCGATTATGTCATCGATCCGGCGACCGGGCGGCGGAATGTCGGCTGCCGGCGCCTGAGCCTGCGCAATCGCACCGAGACCGGCACCAACGTGACCGCACCGTCGGACCTCAAGCGCATCTATCAGGGCTGCGTCGCGCGCGGCCAGAAGCTGCCGATCACCTTCACCGTCGGCGCCCACCCGCTCGATTTCGTCGCGGCGACGACGCGCCTGCCCGGCGACGAGTTGGCGCTCGTCGCCGGCTTTCGCGGCGAGCCCGCGCCGGTGGTCAAGAGCCTCACCAACGACATCCTCGTCCCGGCCGATGCCGAGATGACGCTCGAGGGCTATCTCGACGAGCGCGGCTATGTCGAGCCGGAAGGACCCTACGGCGAGTACATGGGATATTACGGTGCGATCCACATGGATCCGGTGTTCCACTGCACCGCCATCACCATGCGCAGCGACGTGCTGCACCACACGCTGCTGCACGGCTCGGCCTTCGTGCTCGACCAGACCGACAGCGCCAACATCTCGGCGATGCGCACCGAGGCCGAGGCGATGAAGATCCTCAAATCCAGCGTGCGCGAGCCGGTCGCGGTCTCTCTGCGCTTGGTCTCGGGCGGCTCGAACACGCTGCGCGTCGCGATCAAGCAGCGCGTCTACGGCGAGGCCAAGGCGGCGATTGCCGCGCTCTTCGGCGGCATCATGCGGCTGAAGCACATCTACGTCTTCGACGAGGACATCGACATCCACGACGAACGCCAGGTGGAATGGGCGCTCGGGACCCGGTTCCAGGCCGATCAGGACCTGATGATCCTGCAGGGGATGATGGGCATGACGATGGACCCGTCGCTGCAGGGCCGCCGCACCGGGGCCAAGGCCGGCTTCGACTGCACCCGGCCGTTCGGCCGCGACGGCCAGATTCCGCTGACGCGCAGCGCCGCCAAGGTGTTCAAGGGTCCGGCGCGCTTCCAATCGGTTGAGCAGGCGCTGGCCGCGGGGCCGATGTTCTATGCCGACATCGTCGAAGGGGTCGGCAGCGACGACGGCCGCGAGGTCGCCGGCGCGCTCGATGCGCTGCGTACGGCCGGACGGCTCGGCCGCGACCGCGACGGCCGCTACTACCTCAGCGAGTCGCGGCCGGGCGTCACCGGGATCGTCGGCGCGCTCTATCACGATCCCAATGAAGGAACCTGAACCGGGCTTTGGCGACAAGGAGCACGACAATGCGTTGGAAGGGAGCAACCCTTGCACTTGTGACCCTCGCGGCGGTGGGGGCGGGATACGCCTATGGACCGGTACGGCCGGCTTATGCGGCCTGCGGTCCCGGCGACAAGATCGACAAATCCACGGTCGCCTCGGCGACCAAGAAGATCGAGGCCGCGGGCTATAGCCATGTCCGCGCGCTCAAGAAGGGCTGCGACAATGTCTGGCACGGCCAGGCGATGAAGGGCAGCGCCGCCGTCTACGTCGCACTCACGCCGAAGGGTGAGGTCTACCAGGAGCAGAACTGAACCGCGCGCCGCCGGCATCGGTGGTGGCGGGAGCGGGCGATCTCTCCTGGCTGGCGGTCAGCAGGGCC
>Ga0307372_10009465_pt1 | contig 13417 bp, 12 predicted proteins | sample OX1MG_FD_202533 | JGI IMG/M metagenome (GOLD analysis project Ga0307372, IMG submission 202533) | Soil microbial communities from Risofladan, Vaasa, Finland - OX-1 | ecosystem: Environmental > Terrestrial > Soil > Coastal area > Acid sulfate soil | place: Finland: Risofladan, Vaasa | collected...
CATCCAGGAGGTGATGCTTCTCAGCGAGAGCATCGAACGTGCCGTGCTCGCGCGGGCCCACACGGATGAGGTTCAGCGAGTCGCGGTCGCCGAGGGCATGCGCCCGATGCGATTCGACGGGCTCCGCAAGGCAGCGTTGGGCATCACAAGCCTGGAGGAGATCGTGAGGGTGATCACATGAGCCTCATCGCACGTTCCGTCTCGAGGTGGGCGCGTGCGCTGGTGGACCTGCTCGTCGCGAGCGGGGCGCTCGCGCCCGAGGACGGAAGTCGGGCGCTCGTCGAGGCAGCAGAGTCCGGCACGTCTGTGGTCGTCCTGCTCGACGGTCGCGGATCGGTGGACGCCGCGACGTGCCTGCGCTACCTGGCCGGCATCTCAGGCCTCGCCACGGTGGACCTTGCCACGTCCCCGCCTCAGCCCGCAGCGCTGCTCACGATGCCGTTCATCCTCGCTCGCCAATACGCCGCGATCGGCTATCGCCTCGAAGAGGGCCAGCTCGTCATCGCCTGCGTCGAGCCGCTCGACGCCGATGACCTCCGGGCGGTCGAGGCGGGTCTGGGTGGTCCGGTCAGTCGCTGCGTTCTCGCCAACGCCCGGATCATCGTGCGGACGATCGAGGAGCTCGCGTCCCGTGACAGCGAGAGCGCCGGAGTCTCCTCTGCCGGCGGCGCGGCCGACGCGGCCCTGCACGGAGGGACGACGGGGGTGAAACCTGTTGCGCCAACGGCAACCAAGGGGAGGCTGCCGGTGAACGAGGAGACGCCGTCACTCGACCAGCTCCTGATGATCGCCGTCGACCAGGGAGCCTCCGACCTCCACCTCTCGGCACAGTTCCCGCCCGCGATCCGCGTCGACGGTGCCATCCGCCCGATCGCCGCCCTCCGGCCGCTCGAGGCTTCGGAGCTGCGCGAGATGGTCTTCGGAGCACTGCCGACCGTGCAACGGGAGCGGTTCGAGGCGACCCGCGAGCTCGACACCGCCTACTCGCTGCCCGGCATCGGACGATTTCGGGTGAGCGTCTTCCAGCAGCGCGGAAACGTCGGAGCGGTTCTGCGGATGATCCCTGACTCGATCCCGGCCTTCGACAGCCTGGGACTTCCTGATGTGCTCGCGTCGTTCGCGACCTTGCGCCGCGGCCTCGTCCTCGTGACCGGTCCGACCGGCTCCGGCAAGTCGACCACGCTCGCGTCGGTCGTCGACATCATCAACCGCAGCAAACCACTACACATCATGACGGTCGAAGATCCGATCGAGTTCATCCACGCGCACGGCACGGCAATCGTGAACCAACGCGAGGTCGGCGTCGACACAAAGTCCTTCGCCGACTCATTGCGCCATGTCCTGCGTCAGGACCCCGACGTCATCCTCGTCGGTGAGATGCGGGACCTGGAGACCATATCGACGGCGCTAACGGCCGCCGAGACCGGTCACTTGGTCTTCTCGACGCTGCACACGCAGGACGCTCCCCAGACGATCGACCGCATCATCGACGTCTTCCCCGACTCCCAGCAGTCACAAATTCGGATGCAGCTCGCCAGCGCGCTCGAGGCCGTCGTCACCCAGCAGCTCGTCATCGGCCGCTCCGGCTCAGGCCGTGTTCCGGTGACCGAGGTCATGGTCTGCACCGCCGGTGTGAAGAACCTCATCCGGACGGCGAAGACCCACCAGCTGTACTCGCTGATCCAGACCGGAGGCGACGCCGGCATGCAGACGATGGACCAGTCACTCGCCAAGGCCGTCATGGCCGGTCAGATAACGGAGAGCGTCGCCTTCGACCGCTCGCACGACCCGAACGAGCTGCGCGACTACCTGAGGTCCGGCGCACTCGAGAAGAAGCGGTCCTAGCCATGGCATCGACGACGTTCGACTACAAGGTCCGCGATCGCGACGGCAAGCTGATCCGAGGCCAGCTCGAGGGCGAGAGCCAGGCCCTCGTGGCGAGGCGACTCCGCGAGATGGGCTTCGTCCCGGTCGACATCTCGCGCGGCTCGGGCCTCGCGTTGAACCGCGAGATCCACATACCCGGCCTCACCGATCGCGTGAAGCTGAAGGAAGTCGCGATGGCAAGTCGCCAGCTCGCGACCATGGTCTCCTCCGGCCTCACCCTCGTTCGCTCCCTGAGCGTGCTGGTGGATCAGATCGAGTCCAAGCCGCTCAGAGCTGCGGTCACCGAAGTCCGCTCCGAAGTGGAGCGGGGCTCGTCGCTGTCGTCGGCTCTCGCTCGACACCCGAAGATCTTCGGTCCTCTTTACGTGTCGATGATCCAGGCCGGCGAGGTGAGCGGACAGCTCGACGAGGTGCTCACGAAGCTGGCGACCTCAACGGAGAAGCAGGTGGCGCTTCGCGCCAAGGTCCGCTCGGCGATGTCCTATCCGCTGATCATGGTGCTCGTCGTCATCGCCGTCGTGGTCACGATGATGATCGTCGTCGTCCCGACGTTCAAACGCCTCTATTCGCAGTTCCACGGCAAGTTGCCTCTACCGACGCAGCTCGTGATCCAGATCTCCAACCTGTTCGCGAGCGTCTGGGTGCTCGCCGTGGTCGGCGGAGTCGTCGTGGCGGTCCTCGGCACCCGGCGCTGGATCGCGACGGATCGTGGCCGACGCGTGTGGGACACCTTGAAGCTGCGTCCCCCGGTGTTCGGGCCGCTCTCGCACAAAGTCGCGCTGGAACGTTTCGCCAGCACGCTGGCTTCGTTGCTCATAGCCGGTGTCGGGATCATCGAGGCCCTCGAGCTGGCCGCTGAGAATGCCGGCAACCGACTGATCGCCGACGCCGCCCGATTTGCGCAGGCAGGAGTGCGAGAAGGACGGTCGCTCGGCTCAGCGCTGTCTGAGTGCAAGGTGATCCCGACGATGTTCACCCAGATGGTCGAGACCGGTGAGGAGTCCGGGACGGTCGGCGAGATGCTCGACAAGGTCGCCACGTTCTACGGCAACGAGATCGAGTCGACCGTCAGCAGCCTCACCTCCGTGCTCGAGCCTCTGATCATCGTCTTCATGGGCAGCGTGATCGGGACGATCGTCGTGAGCCTGTACCTGCCGATGTTCAAGTACATCACCCTCGTCAACAACGCCAAGTAGCGCCCGGCATGAGTGGAACACAAGCAGGAAGGAGCACGACGTGATACGGCGCACCGGCATCGAGGTCAGCACGACCGCGGTTCGCATCGCCGTGGTGGCCGCCGGAGAGCCGCGGCCGAAGTTGCTGGCGTTCGCGCAAGTCCCGCTGCCCTACGGCGCCGTGGCCGACGGCGGGATCGTCGATCGTGGCGCGGTGCGCCAAGCGCTCGCGGAATGCGTGAAAGAGGTCAAGCTCCCGCGTCGCTCCTTCGCCAGGGCGGAGGCGTGGCTGAGCGTCGCTGGTCTTCGCGCGATCACTCGCGAGATCGAGATGCCAGAGGTCCCCGACGCCGAGCTCGACGCCGCGGTGCAGCTGCAGTCTCTCGACATCCTGCCCTTTCCCGTCGACGAGGCATTGCTCTCGGCTCGACGTGTCGCCGGCGGACCGACACCGTCGGGTGATTCCCGGGTGCTGCTCGCTGCCGCCCACCGCGATCTTGTTGAGCCCGTCGTCGAGTTGGTCGAGGAGGCGGGCATCTCCGTGGCAGGCGTCGACTTGGCCTCTTCAGCCCTCGTTCGTTGCTTCGCGGATCCACGGAGGGTCGAGAGCGCAGCCGAGGCAATCGTCTCCATCGGTGCCGAGCTGACGACGGTCGTCGTCCACGACGGCGGTGAGCCGAGCTTCGTCCGCACGATCTCCGGCGGTGGATCGTCAGTGACACGCGCCATCGCTCGGGCGATCGACATCCCGTTCGCCGAGGCGGAGCGGTTGAAGCTGGACCTCCCTGCCACCGCGGAGCAGCTCGCGCGGGTCCGCCCGGAAGTCGTGACCGCCGCTCGCGACGGGGCCATGGAACTGCTGAACGAGATCCGCAGCTCCATCGAGTACTACTCAATGCTGCGAGGCCGGACCGAGGTGCGCCGGGTAGTCCTCACCGGCGGCGGGTCGCAGCTCCCCGAACTGCTTGAGCGACTGCAGCTACAGATGCGAGCGCCCGTCGAGGCCGGGCACTGCTTCGAGCGTATTCATGCCGGCGTGCTGCGTGAGCACGCGACAGCCGTGGACCGAGTAGCGGCCGTCGCCGTCGGCATGGCCCTCAACGAGCCCACGGGCCTCAAGCGCATCGACCTGCTGCCTCCCGAGATCCTTGCCCGACGGCGGATCAGGCGTAACGAGCGCATGATCCTCACGGCCGCCGCGATGGTAGCGCTCATCCTCGCCGGCCTGGGCGTGCTGAGGTTCGTGCAGGTCCGCTCGGCGGAGCACGACGCCGGATTGCTGCAGGCGTCGATCGCCACCTTGCAGCGCGACATTCCGAAGTACAACCAGGTCGCGCAGCAGCATCAGGCGATACTCGCCGACGAAAGCCTCGCGATGCCGCTCGTGAGCCACGAGGTGAACTGGCCCGCCGTGCTGGTCGCGCTACGCGCGCACACCCCCTCGTCGGTGAGCGCGAGCGGCTTCTCCGGTTCGGCCGCAGCCCCCGTTGTCACGAGCACGTCCGCGGCGACAGGCTCGCCAACCTCTGCGGCGCCGACCCAGATCGGTACCCTCAACCTGAACCTCTCGGGCAACGGCTACCCGTCCTTCCAGCAATGGTTCAACGCAATGCTCAAGTCCGGTGCCTTCCAGATCGTCCAGTACTCGGGGATCTCCAGCACCAGCAACGCCGTGCACTTCACGGCTGAGCTCGGCATCACGGGAGCGATCCGGACCGACCGGCTGTCCGTCTTCGAGGAGGCAAAGCCGTGACGCTCTCCCGTGAGCTGTTCAAGCGACCGATCGTCATCGCCTCGCTGCTCGGCGTGCTGCTTGTGGCCATCGGGTGGTGGTTCGCGTGGATGTCGCCCGAAAGCGCCAAGCTCGCCTCCGTCCGCGCACAGCAGGTGCAGGCCGAGACGACTCGGAGCGCCTTGCTCTTCCGCCTCGAGGAGCTGCAGCACGACGCCAAGCAGGCCAAGGCTGCGGCCACCTACCTGTCGCGCTTCGGTCGGGCGATCCCCTCCTACCCCGACGCTCCGGGCCTGGTCGTGCAGGTCTATGACCTTGCGACGCGCGACAACGTCAAGCTTCTCAGCATCACGGACAACTCGCTGATCGCCGACGGTCGGTATTCGACGATTCCCGTGTCGGTCAACGTCTCCGGTGGGCACGACAACGTACTCAGCTTCGTCAAGGGCATCTACTCGATCCCTCGTCTCCTGACAATCCAGTCGCTCAGCCTCTCGGGCACGGGGAACGTCAACCAGTCGAGCAGCGTCAGCACGACCGCGACCATCTCGGCTACGGCCTACACGCTCCACGTCGACAAGACGACCGCCCGGAGCGGATGAGGCCGCGCGGCGGAGCCCGGAGAGCCTGACGGCATGCAGTCGTTCCCTCAGCACGCGGAGCGTTTCCTCCGGATGCTCGAACGCCCGGAGGCCCGAGCACGGCAGCGGCCGCGTCGCCGCGCTCGTGCCGCACGCGGGGACGACGGATTCGGCTTGGTCGAGGCCGTGGTCGCCCTGTTCCTGCTGGCCCTGGTCATGGTCCCCGTGACGCGGCTCGCGATCACGACGACCGGCGTCTCGAACTCCATGCACCTCCGGCTCGAAGCGGCGGACCTCGCTTCCCAGAAGCTCGCCTACGTCGCCTACAACGCGGAGCAGGGTCAGCAGTGGAGCCAGGGCGTCACCAGCGACACCGAAAGCTCCGGGACTGACCGCTTCAACGTGTCGGTCGACGTCGAACCGGTGAACGCCTCGGTGCTCTGCCACAGCGGCGGCGTGCCGCAGGCGTGGTCAGCCCAGGCCACCGTCAGCTGGGGTGGTGGGAGCGCCACCTCGCAGGTGGCGGCCGGCAACTACATCGAGCAGAGCACGATCATCCCGGCGCCACAATCGCAAGGGACGGGCAGCGGCAACGGCGAGATCGCCATCCCCGTGTACCAGCCTTCGGGGCCGCTCGAGACCGCGCAGCCGGTGAGCATCACCGTGACCGGCGCGTGCACCGGATCGTCCTGCCCCGCACAGCCCTACCCGAGCGGACCGCCCTACGCCACGGAGACGGTCAGCACCGGAACCTCTGGTTGCGCCGTCTTCACCGGTCTCTACGCCGACTCGGGTTGGACCTATACGGCATCGGTGACGAACAGCAACGGGTACGTCGACCCGTCCGAACGCTCGACGACGGGCACCGGGGCGTCGGCACCTGCGCTTGCGACCACACTTACGGCCACCGCGGGCACCATCTCGACGCCCGCTGGCGGCGCCGGCTTCACCCTCGCGCCCGCGGCGACCGTCCAGGTCCAGTTCCAGATGACCAACTTCACCGGTGTCACCGGCTCTCCGTCCTCCGCCTCAGCGGCGGTGCTGCCGGTCACGGTGAACTCGAACAGCCCAGGGCTCAGCTGTCCGACGCTCGGGTGCACCCTCGGTGACGGGATCTCGAGCTTCAACGGGCAGCAGTCCGCGCAGCTGTTCCCTGTCAGCGCGGCAAGTGGGAACAACTATCTGGGATGGGCCGGGGGCTCCTGGGGGTTCCCCTCGCCGACGGTGTACGGGTCGACGGCCGGCCCCACATACTTCAACTCCGCTTCTGGCGTCGTGCAGCTCCCGGTCTACCCGCTCACGTTCAAGGTCACGCTGAAGCCCGGAGTCACCTCGGTCGACTTCACGGCAACCCCGGTCGGCACGACGACCCCGTTGGCGCTCAACCCCGCGAGCGGAACCTCCACGGCGACGATGACCACGGGCCTTCCCCTCGGTCAGTACCAGATCACCGCGACACCGCCGCTGGCGTCGTCGGAGTACGTGTGGATCACCCCCGCTGGCGTCTGCTCGGCGACCTCGGCCGCAGGAACGGCGTCGTCGAGCAGTGCCAGCCAGCCGTGCGCAAGTCCTTCGACCACCGCAATCGGGGTGAGCCTGCAATGAGAGCGCCCCACCACGGCTCCGGAGGGATGCGCGGCTCACGCTGGCGCCGATCACGCCTGACACCCGGCAACCGGGAGGACGGCTTCGGGTTGATCGAGATGATCGTCACGCTGCTGGTGTTCGCGATCGTCATCCCGATCGCGTTCGGGACGATCCGCAACCTCGTCCAGCAGAGCACCAACGTCCAAGATCTCGTCGGCAGCATGCAGCAGGACCAGGTCGCCGGCCAGGCGCTCCTGCAGTACCTGCACAGCGCCTACAGCGTGGCGTCGTCCTCGACCTCGAGCAGCCTGAGCGCCAACCTCGAGGTCGGCTACAGCACCGTGACCGCCACGCCGCAGATCGCGACGCTCAGCGCCGCGTGCTCGACAACGGCGACGAGCGGCGTGGGCCAGCTCCTGGTGACGTTGACGCCCTTCGGCGGCAGCCCGACCTCGCAGGACACCTACTACGTCGAGATTCCGCAGTCCGCGGCTTCCGGCACCTGCCCGATCTTCCAGTTCGGCTACGTCCAGGCAGGACACTCCGGCTCCGCGGTGCAGTGGGCGGCGAGCCCGAGCGCGACGGCACCGACCGTCGCCCTCGAGATCACCGCGACCTTCCTCCCCGGACCGCGCATACCGACCGAGGGAGCGGCCGCGCAGCCGAGCACGCTGCAGACCGAGATCTACCTCCAGAACGCCTCGGCCACGCCGGCACCGAACACCGCGACCACCCTGAGCGCGGCATCCTCGCCGGCGGTGGACGAGCCGGTCACGCTCAGCGCGAACGTACTGCCGAGCCCCGACGGCGGAGCGACGAGCTTCAGCGTCACCCAGCCCGACGGGATCTCTGTCGCCTGCCCGTCGTCGGCGCTCACGAACGGCGCATCAAGCTGCACGTTCACCCCTATCGAGACGGGGTCCTACGCCGTCTCGGTGCAGTACTCGGGTGACCAGAGCTTCAACCAGTCGACCTCGTCGACCACCCTGAACATCGCCTACGACACGAGCACGAGCCTCCCGCCCTCGTCGGCGCCGCCCGCATCCACCACCTCGGGCGGCGTGACGACGATCAACGTGACCGCGACGGTCGCGGGTTCGGTGCCCGCCACCTACGCACAACCTCCGGCGCCCGGCGGAAAGGTGCAGTTCACCATCATCAGCACGAACAAGTACGGGCGGCAGTCCACGGTGACCCCGTCGGCCTGCGTCACCGGCATCGCTGTCTCGGCAGGACAGGCCATCTGTCAGAACGTCCCGATCACCGCCGGCGCCGGCAACAAGTACACCGGGACCGCGACGTTCGTCCCGACAAGTGGCTCCTACTACGGCTCGTCGTCGCCGTCGTCGACATGGAGCTACTGATGGGCCATCTCCGCTCCCGCGAACTGGCCAACCGGCTGCGTAGCGCCGGGGTCTCGCGGCTGCAGCGGCTATCGGGGTCCCGCGACGATGCCGGCGCGGCACTGATCATCGTCACGCTCCTGATCGCGGTGCTGGCGAGTGTGGCACCGCTCATGGTGAGTCAGATCAGTGGGAACACCGGCCTTCTCCTGGCCGCGACCGATCAGCACGCCGCGCTCGAGGCGGCGGACGCGGGCGTGCAGTGGTACAAGAACCAGCTGAACACCAACCCCTCCTACTACGAGAGCCCGGGAAGTGACCCGGCGATGGCCACCAATCCCCCCGACAACGGCTGGTGCACGTCGGGGACGGCCGGCTGCGGGCTGCCCTCGAGCACACCCGAGGAGGCCTTCCACTACACGCCGGACCTATCTCCGCTGTACTCGACGACCGGAGCGAGCGCCGGTGAGCTGCTGCTCACCGTGACGGGGCGGGCGGGCGTCCCCGGCAACTACGCCTACGCCTCCGTCCAGGCCAGCTTCAGACGCGCCTCGATCCTCGACAACACCTACTTCTCGAACTACGAGCTGCTCGACCCGAGCGTCATCCAGTCCTACGTCGACGACGCAGGGATCAGCGGCATCGACCAGAACATCGTGTACACCGCCGCCGGCTACATGGTCACCGTGAACGGGTCGTCAAAGTCCGTGCTCGCCGCCACCGTCACCGACGCGGGGGCGCCAAGCGTCTCGCTGTGGACCGCCATGTGCGGCTACTACACCTACCAGCCGAACACGTTCATCGACTCCCTCGGCCAGGTGCCGACCAACAACGCTGCGAATCCTTACTACTCCTCCTCCTATCCGTACTACGGCCCGTTCTTCGGGCTGTACGGCTGGGCGTCGAACAGCCAGAACGCGCCGGGCTCGTTCCAGTTCACGCAGGGTTCGCAGACCGTGACCGTGCCGAACTCGCAGAGCGTCTGCGGCGGGGAGTTCCACTTCATCAACGGTGACACCTTCAACGGTCCCGTCTACACCGAGGACCAGCTGCACATCTGCGGCAGTCCGGCCTTTGAGGGTCAGCCGGTCTCGCTGACCTCGGGTGCATCCTCGAACGAGGTGTACGCCTACGACCTCCCGGGCTCGGTCGCGGTGAACGGCAACAACTCCGGTACGGGCAAGACCTACCCCGCCAGCTCGAACGGCTACTACGCGCCGGGCGGCGTCATCGGCGACTCGTCATGCACGAACAACCCCACGTACGCCTCCGGCGGCGCCGGCGGCCCGGCGTTGAACGGCAACCAGGCGATGCCCCAGACGAACGCGCAGCTAGCGACGAGCGCGGGCTGCGTCTACTCGGGACCGACGATGATCGAGCTCGTCACCCCGTCGAGCGGTACGACGACCATGAACGTGTGGAGCCCGCTCTCGACCGTCGCCGGCGGCACCGTATCCTCGTGCGGCGGGGGGAGCTTCTCTGCGACGACCCCGTGGGTCACCGGGATCGCGCTTCCCTCGAACGGCATCGTCTACGTCACCGGAGCCACGAGTTCCACTGGCGTCAGCGTTCCCGACTGTGTCGACGCCAACGCCGTCAGCACGAATTCCCCCAGCACGGGCAACCCGGGCAACTCGACCTGCACGGCAGGAACCGCGTTCGTCGAGGGTGAGCTCTCGGGTCAGTTGACGATCGCCGCCGCCGGCAACATCGTCATCACGAGGGACATCACCTACCACTGCGTCGACGGGTCGGGCTCGGCGAGCTCGGCGAACCCGGCGAGCGTCTCGGCCTGCACCAGCACCAATACGCCGGACGTGCTTGGACTCGACGCCGGAAACGATGTGATCGTCTCCCGGCCGAGCGTCGGGAGCAGCCCCACGTACTGCTCCAACGACGGCACCGGCACGATCTCGACGTCGTCCAGCGCGCTGACGGCGGCGGTCGCCCCGACCTGCGAGATCCAGAACCCGATCGTCGATGCTGCCGTGATCGCCACGCAGGGCTCGTTCGGCGACCAGAGCTTCAGCCTCGGCCAGTCCGATGGCAACCTCAACCTGAACGGGGCCGACGTCAGCGACTACCGCGGTCCATTCGGGACGTTCGGGAACTGCAGCGGTCCGAACGGGGTGTGCACCGGCTACAACAAGGTCTTCTCCTTCGACAGCCGCCTCGCTTACCTCACCCCGCCCGGTCTCCTCAACATCTCCGGCGCCGTGTGGCAGGAGGTGAACTCCACGAGCTGCGGCGACGTCAACACCGCCACCGAGAACCCGGTGACCTGTCCCACGCTGCCCTGAGACTGACCGAGTCGCGCCGTGGGCCGCGGCCCGAGACGACAGAGCGCGGCCCGCGTGCCCGACCGGCCCGGGCGAAGGGCGCGATGCCGTGGTGGGCGGGACGCGCATCATGGGCCCGCAATCGGGCCCAGCCGGCCCCGCTGGTCGTGCGGGTTCGACTCTCACGTCCTCGTCGGTCGCGCTGGTTACCCTGGCGCGGACGCGTCGGGAGGTTGGGCGCGCGCCAGTGCCTGCACCCGGGCGACCGGCGTGCGGGCTCGTTTCGAATCGCGGGCGGCGGCGCACACGACCTCGTCCTCGCTCGGCCGCGCTCCTTCCCGGCCGGACACCCCAGCTCAGCACCCATCGCGTGGCGGCGGCGGAGCGCGTTGCTACGGTCGCGTCCACGATGGCACGACGACGGAGCCCCAGCAGGCAAGTCAGCGCCGCGTCCGCCGACGACCGCCTCGTGCGCACGGCGACGTGGCGGGGTCTTCGCCCGCACGACGCCATCCACGTCCGCGGCAAGCCCGGCCAGCAACGCCGGTGGGAGTTCCTCGCCTTCGTGCAGAACACGGTCACCGGCGAGTGCTTCATCGAGGTGGTCGGAGGCAAGCTGGAGCGCAACGGCCACTACCAGCGCAACGTGCGGATGTTCCCGCCCGAGCGTTGCTCGTTGCCACCCAGGCGGTCGCGCCGAGTCGCGCCCGACGACGCATCGGTCCAGCTGAGCTTCGACGGCCCGTGACCCGCGGGCGCGAGCTGGATACGATCCCGTCGGCGTCGGAGCGTCCGACGTGTTGACCAGGGAGGATCCGTGAGCGTTCTCGTCGTGCTCAGCAGCCACGCAAAGCCCGACCGCGTCGAAGACCTGAAGGCGCTCTTCCGGGAGATCCTGCCCGACACACGTTCGTTCGACGGCTGCGAAGGCGTCACCGTCTACCAGGACCAGGACGACCCGACGAGGATCATCCTCCTCGAGACCTGGGAGAGCCGCCCGAAGTTCGAGACGTACGGCGCCTGGCGCGCCGGGCGGGGAGACTCCGGCAGGATGGGCGAGCTAGTCGCCGCGCCGCCCCTCTTCCAGTTCCACGACATCGTCGACGCATAAGGCCCTGCCGGTCCCCGACGAGCGCCTCGACGCGCCGAAGCGCCCGGGCGGAGGGACCCGTGGCGCACGCTGAGCGCACGGTGACGATCGGCAGGCCGATCGGCGAGGTGTTCGACTTCCTGGCGGACGGCACGAACAACCCGAAGTGGCGCCACGCGGTGCTCGACGTGACGCTCACCGCCGGCGAGGGCGCCACGGCCACCTACGCCCAGGGCGTGCGGGGCCCCGGGGGACGGCGCCTCGCGGGCGACTACCGGGTCGTCGGCTTCGACCCCCCGCACCGGCTGGCGGTCGAGGTGACCTCGGGCCCGGTCCGGCCGAGCATCGGTTTCGAGCTCCACGAGCTGGCAGCGACGAGCACGAGCGTTCGCTGCACGGTGGACCTCCGGCCCCGCGGCCTCCTCGCCAGGTTGGCCGACGGTGCGGTCCGCAGGGGGATGGAGGAGGAGGTGGCGCACCTCGAGGACCTGAAGCGGTACCTCGAGGAGGCGGCGCCGTAGCCCTCTTCCTCCGGAAGTTCAGCCGAGCCCGTCATCGGGCAGAATCGCGCCTGTCACCATCGTCGACAGGAAGGTCCCCCGGCATGAAGCTCCACAATTTCCCGTCGCGTCTCGCCGCCGGTGCGTTCATCCTCAACGCAGGGCTCGGCAAGCTCTCCGCAGAGCCGGAGACGGCCGAGGGCCTGCACGGCATGGCGACCGGGACGTACCCGTTCCTCGGCTCGATCCCAGCGAGCCGATTCGTTCGCATCCTCGCGATCAGCGAGATCGCGCTCGGCTCGGCGCTGCTGGTGCCCTTCGTCCCCGATCGCAAGGCCGGGTTCGCCCTGACCGCCTTCGCCGCCAGCCTCCTCGGCCTCTACCTCCGCACCCCGGGGATGCGCGAGGAGGGCACCATCCGGCCCACCCAGCAGGGGACGCCGATCGCGAAGGACGTCTGGCTGCTCGGCACGGGGCTATCCCTGCTCCTCGACCGTGCCCGCCCGAGGTCGTCCGAAGCCGGGTGAGCCCCGACCCGCCGGCGCGGGCGGGGCTTCCCGCCCTCCTCGTTCGCGCCCCGAAGGGACCGCAGCCCCGCCACCAGGTGCGCGAACCTCGAGCACGCGCGACGATGTCGTAGCAACCCGGCTGCAAGGAGGCAGAGATGGGCCTGATGGACAAGGTGAAGGCGCAAGCGACGCAGCTCGCCGACAAGGCGCAGGAGGCCGGCAAGACCGGTCAGGCCAAGATCGAAGCGGTCCAGGCGAGGCGCCGCGCGGATGCGCTCCTGGAGGAGCTCGGAAGGATCACCTACCGCGCCCGCACCGGCACCAGCTCGCCTGCGGACGAGTCGAGGAGCAGCGAGATCGTCGACCAGCTCCGCCAGTACGAGGCCGAGCACGGATCCCTCGCCGACGCCGACGGGACCGACGGCGTGACGACCGTCGCGAGCTCTGCTCCGACCACGACCTTCGTCCCGTCGCCAGGCCCGGCCACCGCCCCCGAGGCGACGTCGGCCCCGGCTCCCACCTCACCCCCGGCGTCCGCAGCGGGCGAGACGCAAGGCGTCCCGAAGCCGTCGTTCGGCTCCGGCGAACTCTAGGGGCGGCGAATCTCCCCGGCGCCGCCTTCGCGGGCGCCGGCGCCCGGCCCTTGTGGTCCGACCCTGGCGGCCGCCGGGCCGTAACCGGTTGACGTGCACTTACGCGCTTGGGATCATGACGGCGTGCCGGTGGCAACGATC
>Ga0307372_10009466_pt1 | contig 13415 bp, 15 predicted proteins | sample OX1MG_FD_202533 | JGI IMG/M metagenome (GOLD analysis project Ga0307372, IMG submission 202533) | Soil microbial communities from Risofladan, Vaasa, Finland - OX-1 | ecosystem: Environmental > Terrestrial > Soil > Coastal area > Acid sulfate soil | place: Finland: Risofladan, Vaasa | collected...
GGGCGGCGACCAGGACGATCGACGGGTCCGGGCCGCCGAGTTGGAGGACGCCGGGCTGGGCGTCGAGGCCGCCCAAGAGCCCTCCGCCGAGAGAGATCGCCATGGCCCCTCCCTCCCGCGTAGCGGCCACCAGCCAGAAAGCCAACCTCGCCAGTCGGGCGAACTACCGTTCCGGTTCCCTTTCCGGGCTCGGTGCCCTACTCTCCGGGCATGAGCTATGGGGCCAACCCGGACGACCTTGCCGAGGTCCGGCATTCCGGATCGCGCGCCTGGACCCCTCAGAAGATCGGCCTCTACATCGTCGCGTGGGGCGCCGGGTGGGGCCTGTCGGCCATCCTCGGTGGGGGCTGGTACGGATTCATCGTCGGCAGCGTCTTCGCCACCGGCACTTGGTTGGCGATCCGGGAGCGCTAGCGCCCAGTCGCGCGCGCCGCGTAGAGCCGGCGCGCGAGGGTGTCGGCCATCTTGGCGTTGAACTCGGGCAGGAGCTTGCGGATCTCTTGATCCACGAGCGCGAGCCACTGGTGCTCGGTCTTGGCCGGGGCTCCGGCGCCTAGGATCAGGTGCAGGTCGTTCTTGACCTCCACCTGGACCTGACGGCGGCTGACGGCTGAGGGCTGGTAGATCGCCGTCTGCGCGACCTCCGCGGCCCGAACCTCCTGAGCGAGGTGGCGCGCCCGACCCAGGTGATGGTGCGCGTACGCCAACGTCTCCTCGCGTTGGAGTTGGCTGATCTGAAACTGGCTGAGCGCCTGCTTGGCGGTGCGCTGCTTCTGGGTCGCGTAGAGGAGGCCCATGAGTCCGGCTGTCAAGGCTCCGGCCCCCACCGCGCCGCCCAAGCCGCTGAGCAGCTCGGCTCCCAGGCTGAGAGCCGGCGCCGTACCCGGGAGCACGGGGGGCACGAAGGGCGGTTCGCCCCCGGGCACGACCGGCGGCACGCCACCGGCTGTCCCGGGAATCCCCGCCTTCCCGGGGACCCCGCGTACGAACGCCCCGAACTCGGAGACGAATGTCCCGAAGAGCCTTACGCCACTCGCGAACAGGGCCTGCGGACCGCCCGTGCTGAAGAGCCGGCCGATGATGGGGATGGTCCGCAGAATCTGGATGATGGGGCCGAACACGATCCCGCGCAGCGTCTTGCTGAACAGGATGACCCCCGCCACCGCCGTGGTGATCGCCCCGACGTCGATCGAGCCCACCTTCCACCGGCCGAGGGCCGCGCCGAGGGCCAGCAGGACCGCCGAGATCGGCCCGAACTTCAGCGCGATCAGCCCAAGCCCGACCGCGACGGCGCCAAACGGCACCGCGGCGAGCAGCCCCACGGCCTTGGTGAGCCCCTCGATGCCGAGGATCGCGATGGTGATGGCGGCAGGGGCCACGGTGAGGTAGAGCTTGCCAAGGGCCGCCACGATGGCGCCAACGGCCGCCAACAGGGCAATGATCTCGGTCTTGTGAAGCTGAAAGATTTTGGCCAGGCCCGTGTTGGCGTGCTTCGTGCCGCCCAGTGCGGAGGTGCCGACCATCCACACGTCGAGTTGCTTCAGCATGTCGGTGAGGCCGCCGAGGATGCTGGCCCTTCCGCCCTTCCCCCCGGCTCCCGTCCACAGCTTGGCCGCCAAACTGGCGAAATCGATGATGGTGATAAAGACCTGCTTCAGGAACTCAAACCAGGTGTGGGTCATGGCGAGGAGGACGGACACGTCGCGCGTCCACTTCGCCCACCCAGCCGGCGAATTCATCTTGGTGAAGAAGGTGTCGAGCCACTTCATGATGCCGCCCGTCTTGGGCGCGACGAGGTTGATCGTCCGTAGCACCAGCCGCACCGCCTCGTTGAAGGCGTGCATCGCGTGGGGGAGGTTGCGGTAGAAGACGGCCTCCACGTTTTTGAAGATCTGCATCCCGCCGGGAGCCGCGGCGGTCCCCGTGCTCTCCAGCCAGCCGAACAGCGGCTTGAGATCGCGGCTGATCGCGGACAGGTTCTTGGTGGCGGCGGCGGCGACCAGCGGGATGAACTGGTGGGCCAGGTGAACCCCCTGCATCGCCACGCTGACCGCCGCGACGCGCGCGGCTGAGGTCGCCTGGTCCCAGTAGGTGTTCAGCCCGGTCAGCGCCGTGGCGAGACGCAACTCGGCGTGGACCCCGGCGGTGTTGCCCAAGAGTTGCACGTCGTAGGCGAGCTGGCGGGTCGCCGCCGCCGCCTGGGAGGAGTTCTTGCCGTAGACCGCGACCGCCTGGTTCATGCTCTGCTGGGCCTGCATGAGTGTCTGGGTGTCGGCGATCATGCTGCGCGTGACCGCCAGGTCCGACCCCATGCCGACCGCCGCGACGCCCCCCGCGCCGAGGCCGAGCAGGGCCGCCCCGCCCAGGCCGCCAGCGGCCGAGCCGACGAGGCCGGCGGCGATCGTCGCGACATGCTCGAAGCCGAGGCCCGCGAAGCTCGCGAGCGAGCCGGCCGCGGCCATGCCGAACAGGCCGCCGCCCCAGCCGAGCGACGCGAGCAGGCCACCGCCAGCCTTGCCGCCTCCGGCTCCCGCCGCGGCCCCCGCCACCGCCGCCGCGCCCGCTGCGCCTCCGCCACCCCCCGCAGCCCCGAGCGCCGCGATCTGCGCCAGCGCCGGGGCGATGTCGGCGGTGACGGGCACGGTGACCCCGCCAGCCCCCGCGGTCGACCGCAGCGCGGCAAGGTCCCGCAGGAACGGCGCCGTGTCGGCCCCGATCGGGATGTCCGTCTGGGTCGCGGCGAGATCGCGCAGCGTCGCCTTGACATCGGCGATGGTGCGGTAGAAGGCGCCCGCGTCGGCCGTTACGCGGACTACTACGGGCGGAAGGTATGCACCCCCGAGCGCCATGAGCCTTCCTCCCGCATCATCAGTACCGGAGGGTGCGCCACATAGGCCTCCATCCGGATGCAGTACCGCTCAATCCAGCCATCGGCGACTGGCGCTAGGCTGGCGTTGCGGCGCCGTTCAAACCACCCCAGTGCGCAATTGCACCGGTGACAGAGTAGCCCTCGCACGCACAGTCCACACGACGGTTCGACGGGACAACAGTGGTGGTCATGATCGATGCACCAAGGTCTGCGCTGCCCGGCCTGTGGATCACTGAGGCGAAGTCCGCATATCCAGCAGCAGCCCCTCTGGAGCAAGCGGAGCCCCGAGAGCTGCCCTTGCGTGATCCGATGCCGGTAGAAGTCGTCGAGGCCCAAAAGTCGTCGCCTGGCAACCGCGTCCCTGGCGTACTCAGCCAGCCGCTCGGGATGCTCGACTCGCCACTCTTTGGCCCGCTCGCCGTCCCGGCCACGATTTCGCTCCCGCCGGTATGCCAGATGCTGCTCTCGATGGGCAGCCTCCCACTTGCGCTTGTAGTCGCGCTGCTTACCCGGATGGGCTAGGCGCCACTCGCGAGACCATGCCGCATGGCAAGGGCGGCAGTAACAGTGCCGCGCCCCAGTGGCCTTGGCGGTCACCGGGAACTCTGCGAGTGGCGGCGTTACCATCTGGCATGTCGGTCCTCCTAACCAGGACTGGCCACGGGGTCGGGCGGTCACACGCCGCGGCCCTTTCATTTTACAGTACGCGCGTTCGCTCACGCCCTCCGAATCGCGTCGCCCCAGCGGCGGATGGCCAGGTCGCGGTACCGGTGGCGGACCGCCTCGGCGGCCGGTTTCAGGTAGGGGTGGGGGAACTGGACGACGTGCCGCGCGAAGATCGGCGTGCCGTCCATGGCCCACCAGCGCAGGCGCCGGGCGAAGACGGGCGCAATGGGACCACCCAGCTCCCGCTGGCGCCCGTAGATGACCGTGGGCCCGACGTGCGCCGTGTACGCGCCGCGTCCCGAGGGGACCGGCCCGGTGGTACGGATCGAGCGCGCGAGGTCACCAGGCGTCCCGGTCCGGTGGGGCAGTTCGAGCCCGATCGGCGCCAGCGCGCGCGCCCCGACGTTGACCATGCGGGCGCCCTGGGCGGCGATGGCCAGGCTGGCCCGGCCCATCCGGTCGACGAGGTGGTCAAGCGCTCGGATCGTGTCCTCGACCTCGACCGGCATGAGTCAGCCTCGCTGCGCCCGGCGCGCCTGCTCGTCTTCCATCTCGTTGTCCAGGCCGGCGAGCGCCAGCCCCCACTCCACGGCCACGACTGGCTCGTCCAGGTACTGCTCGTGGGTCAGGCCGGGATAGAGTCGGCGGTAGCGATGCTCCCGCCAGCGTTCCTGCGTCTCGGGGTCGGGAGGGACGGCGGACCGTCCGGTGAGCGCCCATTTGAGGACGCGGAGTCGCCAAAAGGGGTGTCCGACCCCGGCGGGGACGGCGCGAACGCCGCGCTGAGGGTCGCGGACGGCGCGCCGCCCACGCTGTCCACCAGCGCGTCGTACAGGTCGGCTGGCAGATCGCCGATCGTCTCCAGGGTCGGGAGCGGCTGCTCCAGGGTCCAGGAGGCGAGCAGCGCGACGGCCGCGGCCTCCTTGAGATCGAGGAGCGCCTCGGCCTCCTGCCGGGTCAGCCGCACCTCGGCGAGCTGTGCCTCCCGCCGGGCCGCCCAGTCCGCCTCGGTCTCGCCGTCCGCTCGCGCAGGGTCGTCGGGCAGCTTGGCGATCGCTGGGGCCGCCGCCGCCGTCGCGGCCACGATGCACCGCCGATCGCGCCCGCGCAGGTCTGCCTGTTCGCGCAGGATCGCCTGCCCCCCCGGCACCTCCACCGTCCTCATCGCTCCCTCCTGGTGTGCGCCATCCTTCCCAGCCTCAGTACGTGGTCGTCTTTGCGTTGGCGACCGTGGTGATCATCTGCGAGACGCCGCCAGCGGTGGCGTCGGTGCTGGACGGCAGGAGCTGGAAGTCCAGCATCGCCTCAACCCACTCCTTGCCACGGTCCACCTCGCCGGTCTTGAACTCCGCCAGCGTCGAGTGGAGGTTCATGGCGAACCCCGTCCCGCGGTCGAAGAGGGTGAAGTCGAACGCCTGCTGCGTCGCGCTCAGGTACTGGCTCAGCTCCGGCGCCCCGGTCTGCTCGATGACGGTGAGCTTGCCGGCCGCCGACAGGGGTCCGGCGAAGAAGGTGTAGTACGCCTCGGTCCCCGTGAGGGCCGGCACCGGCTTGACGTTGCGGGAGAGGTCGAACTCCCAGTCGACCATGTAGGGGATCGGGGTGCCCCCGATGCTCACCTGCAGGGTCCAGCCGGGGACGGGCTGGACGGACGTGAACGCCTCGGTCGGGCTGCTGGGCGTCTCGGACGCGTTGGCGAACCAGGAGCAGGTGTAGTCGACCAGGCCGGTGGCGTTGCCCTTGAGGGTCAGCTTGTCGAGTTGGGCCGCCGGGAGCTGCCGCCACTCCTCCCCGTCATAGTCGGTGATGGTCATGGAGGGCGGCTGGTTGTCCGAGGGACCCTGGTTGAGCAGGGAGAACGTGTGGCCGGTGAGCCCCGCCACCGTGGCCCCGCTGGGCTGGGCGAAGGCCAACGGCGCCGCCAGGGTGGCCGTGGTGCCGCCGGTCGCCACCTTGTGGGTCTCCTGGGTCATCCCCGCGCCGATCACGACCCAGTCGTCCGTGGCGATCGTGGCCGTGAACGTCACCGATGTGGCTCCGGCCGCCGCCGCCGCTGCCAGGGTGGTGTTGGTGGGCGCGGCGGTGAGGGTGTCGGGGGAGCCCAGGAGCGCCCGCAGGAAGACGGCGAAGGTGTCGAGGTAGGGGTAGCCGTCCCACCCGTGGCCGTCATAGCGCAGCCCCGGCACGAGGTTGTACACGTCGACGAACGACCCCTTGAGGCTGTTGTCCTCCAGGAGCTGCAGGTCCGGCTTGTACTTGGGCGCCTTGGTGCCGACCCAGTACACCGGCGCCACCGGCGTGCCGCGGGCCGTCTCGAAGGCCAGCCCGATGGCGGACTCTGGAACCGCAAAGATCGTCGGTGTGGTCACGTCAGGACTCCTCGGCGCTCACCGCAGGAGCGGCGGGCTCGGATGGGGGCTTGCGGCTCCGGGGCGCCTTGGCGTCCGCGGGAAGCAGGTGGGGATCGTGGAAGTCGTCCGGGAGGTCCAGATCGACCGTCTCGCCCGGTGCCAGGCCGAGGGTGCGCCCCGTCCGCGGGTCGCGCAGACGCGACCAGACGCGATGCTCGGTGCCGGCGTTGCGGTAGGTGCGCATGACAGGCCCTCGGCGGCTAGATGATTTCGAGCGCGATGACGTCGACGCGGCTGTAGACCTGGCTGACGCCGAGCTTCATCGGGCGCGGCATCTCGGCCGTCACCTTGATGTCGGTCCCGTACAGATCGGACCCTTCACCCCAGAGGAAGACCACCCCGGGCTGTCCGGCGTTCTTGTTGGCCTCGATCGCGGCCACCAGGCTGTCGAGGAAGGTGTCGTTGTCGGCCCCGGCCTCCTGCGTGGTGCGCTTCTTGGAGTGCATGACACAGATGAGGCTCACCACGTAGGGTCGCGCCTTGCCTCCAGGGGCGTTGCCGCGCAGCTCGATCCGGTGCTCATCCTGCTCGGCGAGGTGGATGTAGATCACCGCACCCGTCCCGGTCCCGGGCGTGACGCCCTGGAAGATGGTGCCGTCGACGGTGAACTTGGGCGGGTGCGGCATCACCGTGCTGAGCAGGGCGATGTTCTGGGACGACAGGTAGCTGGTGATCGCGGCCCGGACCGTCGCGCGAGGCATTTAGTGACGCCCGGACTTCACCCGGACCCGGTAAGGCATGAGCCAGCACTTGGCTTGGTAGACGTCAGCGTTGGCGCCGCTGGGGTCCTTCTCCGGGTGAATGGGCTCGGCCGTCCCGCTCAGCACCAGGGCCGCGTTCCCCTGGGTCTTGATGAGGGCCGTGGTGAGGAAGACCACAGCCTTCCGGACAGTGGTCGGAAGCGCGGTCACCGGCACGAAGTCCGGCAGCGCCGGGAGGACATGGCTGTTGGCAAACGGCGCCGCGGTCGTCACGGTGGTGCCGCTCACGGCCTGGACCAGCACCGTCTCAGAGGCGTTCCCGTCGACGACCCGCAGCCGCGTCTGACCCGGGATCACCCCGAGCAGGCCGGTGGCCCCGTCAGTCGCTGTCACTTGGCAGGTGCTCGCCCCCGCCGTGACAGGGGCCGCCAACTGGGTGTGGGCGTAGCCGTTGACGTAGCTCCAGACCACGACCTGGGGGCCGCCGGCCCCCAACTGGGGGTAGCCCCGCGCGGGAGCCTCGCCGGCGAAGGCGCCCCCGAGCGAGCCGCCGAGCGGCACGTAGATCGTCCGGCGGCCAAACCGGATCTGCGCCGCCACCTGCGCCCCGACGCTCCCGAGGGTGTTCATCGAGTAGCCGATGTCCACACCCTGGACGCTCACGATCGGCTTGTAGTCGCAGATCAGCCGCATCATCCCGCCGAGGATCGGCACCTGATCCGTCTCCACCGAGAGGGAGGCGGCGAGACTCGCGCCCTTGGCCGCAGCGTCGGCGCCGAAGCAGAACTGGTCCGCCGCAACCGACGCCGTCTGGATCAGGTCGGCGAGGGTTTGGGACTGGGATGCCTCGGAGTCATCGCTCGATCCGATGGTGAGGTTCTCGACATCCATCCCGGTCGGCCAGTTCACGTACTCCGAGCTGGAGATGTACGGCAGCGCCTGGCCCTGGCTGCTGATGGCCGGATTGGCAGCCGGGACGGCAAACGGGGCCGGGACGTGGGGCGCGATCGCCATGGCTCTCCTCCGCTGGCGTCACGGGCGGGACGGGATCAGCCGAATCACGACCCGGGCGCCGATCGGCAACCGCTTGGCGGGCCGGCCCGTCTTGACGTACTCCACCCGATGCTCCAGCGCCTCCACCCCCCACCCCTCTTCCGCGAGGCCGTGGAGAAAATGGATCGCTCCCTCGATGGTGTCGGACGCGTCCAGCCGCTTGGGCACGGGCTACGCTGAACGCCGGCCCTTGTCCTCGGACTCGGCCTTGGTCTGCAGCCGCTCGACAGCGGCCATCGCGGGCGAGTCGCCCCGGCTGGCGGCGGCCTCGGCGGCGAAGGGGCTCGCCCCCTCATGCCACCCCGGTCGCCGCAGCCAGAACGCGGCCACCTCGTCGGGCACCTCGAAGGTGCCGTCCGCGCCGCGCTCGAAGGTCGCGCCATCGGGGGCGCCGATGCGCCATGTCCCGGAGGGCTTCAGGGCCTCCTCGCGACGCTTGATCGGCCCCAGCGTCGGGTCCAGCACGTACCGTTCAACGGTGGTCGTCTCGGCGTGGTAGATCTGCCGCATCGCGTGCCTCCGGTGGCCCCGCCGCTCAGACCGGCGCCCGGGCTGTCCGGGCACCGGCTGGCGGAAGGAAGGGTGTGTGAGCCGAGCGCTCAGGCGACGTTGGCCGCGATGGCCTGGGCCACGGGAGCCCGGTTGATGAGCAACTCGTTCGACCGAACCTCGAAGTCGTACCGCGGGCCGCCGCCAAGCGTCCCAGGGCTCAGGTTCGCCGCGTAGTTGAAGCGCATCGAGTCGTACTGGCAGCGCACCTCGAAGACCGTCCCGATGTTGGAACCGGGGAACGGCACCCGGTCGGTGCGCGCGATGATGGTGCCGGGCGCCACGCGAGGGTGGACCTCGATCATGACCGGCACGCCGCCAGCGGCGCGGTTGATGTACCGGCCGATGTAGCCGCCGCCCGCCAGGTTGGTGCGGGCATCGGCATCGGTCGGCGGCAGGAAGGTGAGCGCGCTGGCCGTGGAGAGGATGAGCTTGGAGATCTCATCCCCCTGGAGCGAGTTCACCATGTAGGCAGTGGGGGAGAGCTGGACGCTCGCCCAGATGTTGTCGTTGATCTCGTCGAGCAGTCCGATGCCGCCCCCGACCAGGGTCAGCGCCGCGCCAGCGTTGTCGATGAAGGTCGCGCCAGAGGACGTGCCGGAGCCCGGGGTGACGGGACCGGTGGCCCCGTAGTCGCCGAGGGTCGACGCGATCACCCCGTTGTAGTAGTTGATCGAGAACGAGGTGTCCGCGAGGTTCGGGTGTCCGTTGCCAGCCACCTGTGGGGTGGCAAGCGGCGCCACGCCAGCGCCCGGCGCAAGCTGCGCGAGCAGCGGCAGGTTCGGGAGCGAAGCCGCGGCCGTCGGCACGGACGTGATGGTGACCGAGGCCACCGTGGTGGTCGTGTAATACCACTGCGTCGAGGCGGTCGAGCCTCCAACGTACCAGTCGTAGGCCACGGCGCCCTTGACCGCTGCGATCGAGGCAGTGACGGTGTTCGCGCCGCCAGAGCCGGTCGTGATGGTCGCGGGGGTCGCCGCGATCGTCCCGCCGCCGTCGAAGTAGTTGGCCCCCGAGCGAGCCGAGACCGTGACGTAGACCGCCGTTGTGGCGGGGATCGACCCGCCGGTGGTCGAGGTCGAAAGGTTGCCGGACGCGAGCGTCGGGGTGCCGAGCGGCCACGCCTGGCCGTTGACGATGTACTCGTCCTGGTAGATGAAGAGCTGGTTGAGGGTCTGCAGCTCCGCCACGGCGAGTGCGTCGGCGTAGTTGCGGGCGACCGCGACCGCGTCGAGGGTGACCCGGCCAGCCTTCGCCACGGGCTGGTAGGCCGCGAAGCAGTCCTGCTCCAGGAAGTTGGTCAGTGAGCCCGAGTAGTCCATGCCGACCGCGGCCGGAGTCTGGGAGGCGTTGATGTTGAGCAAGGTGCGCCAGGTGGCGGTCTTGCTGCCCTCGCCCGCGATCACGCGCGGGAATGCCGAGGTGTTGTTGCGGGCCGGGACGTTGACCGGGACCAGGCTGACAAGCCCGGACAGATCGACGCCCTGGACGCCGGTGGAGACGAAGACGCCGGCCGTCGCCTTGATGAAGGCGTCGATCGTCTCCTTGGAGATGTCCTCAATGGGGAGCGACACGAGTGTGGTTCCTTGTATGGGCGCGCGTCAGCGCGCATCGGGAGGCCGGTCGTCGGACCGGGTCAGATCTGTCCGGAGGCGTGGGCCTGGTACAGCCGCTCGCGCGTGAGCCGCTGGCCGAGATCCGAGGCCCGCGCCGCCGCCTCGGGGCCGGTCTTGCCCAATTCCACTTCGAGCGCCTTCTCAAGCTTCTCGATCTCCGGGTCCGCCGCCGCCTTGGTCATCGGCTCGCTGTGACGGTGCTCGCTGGCCGGAAAGGCCCCACGCGCACGCCCGTCGAGCACGGGTCCGCCGGCGCGGGGCCGCCCCGCGAACGCGGTCACCTGCTCCTGAACCGTCCCCATGCGGGTCGACAGTTCCTTGAGCTGGGTCGCGGTCGCCTTGAGGAGCTTCGCCTCGCGCCGCTGCTGCTTGTTGAGGTACTGGGCATCGACGTGGCCCCCATCCGGGATGGCGTTCACGTCATCGGCGTCAGCGGTCCGGGTGATTCCCTTGCGCTCGCCGGCCGCGTCGATGTCGCCGCCGTTGTTGGCGTTCTTGGCGGCCTTGCGCTTGGTGCGCGCCGCCTTCTTCGCCTCCTTGCGTTCCGCCTTGAGCGCGGACTTCACTGCGGCGGTCGCGCCGGACGCGACCATCGTCGCCAATTCGTCCTTGGTCACCGTGGTCATGATCGCGTTCTCCTCGTCTGTTCCGGCGTGACCGGGGTTGGTGGTGCCCACGCCGGCCAGGACAGCACGCAGGTGGTCCCGGGCCTGACGGAGGTGATCGTCGGTGAAGGCGTGGGCCGCCAGCTTCTCCACCACCGGGCGAAGCGCCTCGGCCTCCTTACGCCCGAGGCCCGCGGCGCGGCCCTTGGGCGTCGGCGTCCCATCCTCGGTCCAGTAGTCATGGTCCGTATCGGTCGCCGGGGTCAGGTCATTGTCATCGTCGTCGTCCGGGTCCACGTTGGCCACGGAGAGCGACCCGGAGGCCTTGACCGCACGCTGTGCCGCCAGCATGTCGATCGCCTCCAGCAGACTGGCGATGACCGTGACGCCCGCCTCCGTCTTGGCGGCGTTGACCGGCTTCGGCTCCTTGGGCACCTTCCGCTCGTCGCGGATGGTGTAGGCACTCGCCCCGCCCTCAGCGCGGGAGTCGCTCCGCGGCTTCCGCCGCTTCGCCCCGGTGGCGGGCCCCCCCAACCCCGACTGGCTCATCGACGCGTCGTGGCCGGCCTCGCGCGGCGTTGCCGTCGCGAAGGCAGGCACGCCGGGCGATCCGTCCTTGGCGGCCTCCTCCTGTCCGATCTGGGGGAACTTGCGGTGGACCGCGGCCTTGACCCGCGCCTCGACCGGCTTGCCGCTGGCGCGCGCAAGCGCGTTGCGCGCATGACTGGCATCGGGAATGGGGTAGCTGCCGCTCGCAGGGGCCTTTTCGGGAACCGCGAAGTCCGACTTCGGCAGCTTCTTGCGGTCCTTGGCCTTCAGCTTGCGCTTGGTGACCGTGTCCTCGATGGCGTCGGCCTCCTCGCTGTCGCCGTCCGGCTCCGGGGGCGCCTGCGCCTTGAGCACCAGGAACGGGGTGCCGTTGGCCGGCGAGGCCACGCCCGAGACCTTCTCGGCGGTCAGCTCATCCAGCTCGGTGATCTCGGTCTCGGGCATGTCAAATCCTCAGTTGCGCCAAGCGCGCGGGGGTTGGCGTGGAACGGCGCGCCCCGCCTTCGGGCGACCAGCCACGCACCAAGTCCTGCTGGACGCAGTCCCAGCCATAGTCATCCCAGGTCCCGCCGAGCATCCAAGCCCCGGTCTTGACCACGTACTCGCGCCCGTCGACCGGAGACGTGACCGTCCAGTCGGGGCAGCGCAAGATGTAGGACTCGGTCGGGGTGAAGTGGCCCGACGTGCCCTCCGCGTGGAAGAGGCTGACGTCGCGGAACTTCGCCATCCACTCCCAGGCGGTCTTTTCCAGGGCCTCCGCGCTCACGAAGTCCCGATGGCCGTCGGCGGCCACGCTGACATCGGGGGTCCAGGCTGGATAGGCCACCCCCAGGGTGAACTGCTTCGCCGTGGCCGCCTTCACCACCTGGCAGGTGGCATACGCGCTGGCGCGGCTCTTGCGGGCCTTGCCAATCAGCGAAAGCGTTCGCACCATGTTCGCAACCGCGCCATGCTCGTTCGTCCCGCTGGCCTTCGCGGCTGCACGGAGATCGGGCAGGGTGAGGTGGCGCGGGTCTCCATGGTTGTCGAAAGGCCTCAAGCATCCGCAGTCGGCGCACAATGTGCTATCCTCCACCTATGCGGGACTGCTCAGCCCCTGGATGCGAGAAGCGTGCTAGAGGGCGGCTGTGCTCAATGCACGCGGCTCGGATGCAGCGACACGGGAACCTGGACACCGTCAAGTTCGCCGGGGGGCAGTACGCAAGAGGTCGCACGGTCAACGAACGCTTCTGGGCGCTAGTCCAAAAGGGCGATGGGTGCTGGGTTTGGACTGGAGCACGAACGGCCCGCGACGGGTACGGACGCTTTTGGACTGGATCCGGGTCGGTGACGGCCCACCGATGGGCCTACGAATCCACCTTCGGGAAAATGGCGGAGGGACTCGTCCCCGACCATCTGTGTCGGAACCGCGCGTGTGTCAATCCGGCCCACCTGGCGCCGGTCACCAATCGTGAGAATCTGCTCCGGGGAACCGCCCCCGCGGCCTTCTACGCCAAGCGCGACGTCTGCCACCGATGCGGCGGAGGACTCCGGCTGACCACCGTCCACCGCGGCAAGCGCGGCGGCACATCCGGCCGACCGGGTGCGGTCGTCACGGTCCGCTACTGTCCACCTTGCAACCGCCGATGGGCACAAAAGCGAGCCCCTACCTCCTGACAGGTGGCTCGGGCTCGGCCGGCGGCCGTCCGTCGCGCACCCACAGCCACGTCCATCCGGCCTCGACGGTGCGCTCCGCCACCGGCAGCGGCAGGCCGCGGCGTCGGCGCTTGGCCTTGGTCCCGCGCCATCCCACGGTGCGGAGAGCGGCGCGGTGCCGGTCGCGGATCGCGCTCATGGCGGTCCCTCCGGGCGGAACTTGCGCTTGAGGCCCTTGGGGGGATCGGCGCTGTTGAACGGCACGAGCACGGTCGTGTACGGCGCCGCGGCCTTCGCGTTCGCCAGGTCGTTGTCGAGCAGGAGCGCCACGCCGTTGGCGCGGCACCACTGGGCCTTCGCCACGGCGGGGGGGTTGGGGAAGACGACGAGGGTGTCCCAGCACGCGCCGCAGCCGAGCGCCTTCAGGTAGGCCACCTTGTCGGCGCAATCCTGGGCGGTCGGATGGGCCGTGGAGGACCCGGTGAGGATGGCGACGTGATGGCCGGCTGCACGGAGCGCGGCGAGGAGCGACCCGAAGGTCGCCGGGTCGCTATCTACGCTTCCGTCGACGTCCGCGGCCACCAGCACGATCAGCCTCCCGGGGGACGGATGGGTTGGGTCTGCTGCGCGGCCGGGTGGTGGGCTGGCGCGGCCGCCTTCGCCTTCGGCCTCGACTTCGGCCTCGACTTCGGCTTGGTCGGGGCGGTCGTGACCGGAGCCGTGACCGGAGCCGTGACCGGAGCCGTGACCGGGAGCGCGGT
>Ga0307372_10009467_pt1 | contig 13414 bp, 17 predicted proteins | sample OX1MG_FD_202533 | JGI IMG/M metagenome (GOLD analysis project Ga0307372, IMG submission 202533) | Soil microbial communities from Risofladan, Vaasa, Finland - OX-1 | ecosystem: Environmental > Terrestrial > Soil > Coastal area > Acid sulfate soil | place: Finland: Risofladan, Vaasa | collected...
TTGGCGAAGCGTTGCGAACGCTGCATCAGCCGCCCGCCGACGCGGACCCGGCGAAGTTCGAAGCCGGCGACAGCGCGGCACATTTCGCGCTCGCCTTCGACGAGATGTTCGCGTTTCAGCTCGCGATAGGGATCGATCGGATGCGGGCGGCGCGGCGCAGCGGCGCGAAGATGGACGCTCCGGCAAATCTCAGCGCGCGCCTGCTCGAGATGCTGCCGTTTACGCCGACGCGCGCGCAACTACGCGCGATAGGCGAAATCGGCGCCGACCTTGCCCGCGAGCATCCGATGAATCGCCTGTTGATGGGCGACGTCGGCAGCGGCAAGACGCTGGTCGCACTATGGGCGGCGTTGCGCGCGGCCGAGTCGGGATGGCAGGTCGCGATGATGGCGCCGACGGAACTGCTCGCCGAACAGCACTACCGTAGCTTCATGGCGCTCTGCGGCGCACTCGGCGTGCCGGCCGCGCTGCTGCTCGGCAAAACTCCGCCGGCCGAGCGCGCGCGGACGCTCCGGTTGCTCGCCTCGGGCACGATCCCGCTGGTCTTCGGCACCCACGCGCTCATCCAGGAGGGCGTCGCGCTCAAAAGCCTGGGCCTCGCGGTCATCGACGAGCAGCATCGCTTCGGCGTTTTCGATCGCGCGCGTCTGAAAGCGCTGGGCCCCAGCGCTCACGTTCTCCTGATGACGGCGACGCCGATCCCGCGCAGCCTGGCGCTCACGTTGCTGGCCAACCTGGATATTTCGGCGCTCGACGAGATGCCGCCGGGGCGGACGCCGGTCCTGACCGAAATTTTTACCGAGGACCGGCTCGCCGAGGCCGACGCGATCGTGCGCGTGGAACTCGAGGCCGGGCGGCGTGCCTACTATATCGTTCCGCTGATCGAGGGCGAGGAGGAAGGCGACGAGCGATTTTCGGTGGCGGCGACGGCCAAGCGGCTCGGCGCGGGACCGCTCGGTGGTTTCAGAATCGGCACCCTGCACGGCAGGATGCGCCCGGCGGAGAAAGAGCGCGCGATGCGTGCGTTTCGCGACGGCGCGCTCGACGTGCTGGTCGCGACCACGGTGGTCGAGGTCGGGATCGACGTGCCCGAAGCGAGCGTGATCGTGGTGGTCGCGGCGGAGCGTTATGGCCTCGCCCAACTTCATCAGTTACGCGGCAGGGTAGGGCGCGGATCGGCGGCCTCGCGATGCTGCCTGGTGGTCTCGCGCGAGAACGGCGGCCGCACGCGGCTCGATGTGCGGCTCAATGTGATGGTCCGCGCCGCCAGCGGCGCCGAGGTCGCCCGCGCGGACCTGGAACTGCGCGGCCCCGGCGATTTGCTCGGCGCCAGACAAAGCGGCGCGCTTCCGCTGCGCTTTGCCGACTTCATCCGCGACGGGCGGCTTATCGAGCAGTCGCGGGCGATGGCGGAAAGCTGGCTGAAGCACGATCCCTCGCTCGAACTGCGCGAGTCCTCCGGCGCCCGAGCGGCGCTCCTGCGCATGCTGGATTTCGGCTTCAGCCTCGGAGATGTAGGCTAGTCGTGATGGCGCGGGCGAGATCCAAACCGAAAGGAAAGGGCTCGGAACCACAGATCGTGCGCCGGCGGGAGGTTTCCGCCGGCGGGCTCATCTGGCGGCGCCTCGGTGACGGGTCCGTGAGCCTGGTGCTGGTGAGGCCGGCAGGACGCAGCACTTGGGTGCTGCCCAAGGGGCATCTCGAGGCCGGCGAGACGGTCGCGCAGGCCGCGACGCGCGAGGCACGCGAGGAGAGCGGTCTTACGGTGGGCGCGATCGAGCCGCTAGGCGAAATTTCCTACGTCTATTCGTCGCACGAGCGCGGCGGAGCGGCGCTCGCGCGGATTTTCAAGCGCGTGCACTTTTTCCTGATGGAACACGCGGGCGGCGATCCCTCCGCGCACGACTCGGAAATCGACGAGGTGGTCTGGTTGACCTTCGATGAAGCGTTGGCTCGCGCGACTCATCCCAGCGAGCAGGCGCTGATCGCCAAGGCGCGCGCGATGCTCCGCGCGTAGGGTCGCGCCGATTTCCTTTTTCCTTGCGCTCGAAAAGCTCCGCGCAAATTCAAAATGGCCTATGGGCGAGGCGGAACGGGCCGCGCGGATGCGCCAGCGCCGATCACGCTCGCCCGCCATATGGCCGGCGCGAGTTCGCTCGATTGCGCGGCGCCCGGACCGATAATCGCCAGCACCGCGGCGCCGCGGCGCTCGACATAATGCGGCGCCGGCGCGCCGCCGCCGGCGCCTCGATCCAGGATCCTCTGGTAGGCGCGGGCAAAGTCCGCAGCATTTGTATAGTCGCTCAGCGCAACGATCCAGATGACGGTGAGCGCGCCGTCCTTTTGCAGCACCACCATCCGATCCCCGCGCCATCCGCGCGCCAGCCCCGCCTGCGCCGGGCCGCCCGGAGCGCGGGTCAGAATGACGCGCAGGAGCAACTCGCCGTAAGTGTTTTCCGCAACCTCATGCCATCCCCTGAGCGCCGGCGTCCATCCACCGACGGTTATCGCCAGCGGCGGTGAGGAATGATCGAAGTAGAGCGCCGGATCGAGGATCTGGCGCGTCGACAAGGGCGGGTTGCGATACAGCGTATTCACCGCCCTCCAGCCGCCGCGCTGGTAGACCTCGCCGACGAAGCGGGCCCCGTCGGTGTACTGAAAGATCAGCGAATCGCGCAGCGCCATCGGCGTGTCAGCCGATTGGACGTCGAAGGGCTGGGGCAGGTCCCCGAGATGAGTGAGCATCGTGCCGACAATCCCGGCGTTGACGAATCCGGCGTTATAGCAGTAGCCGACCAGCATCGCGTCGCCTTCGGCCACAGACTTAAGCGCCAGTGCGCGATCGTCATTATCGGCGATTCGATCGAGCGCGGTGTTGACGCCGAAATATTGATCCTGCAGCGCGTGGGTCAACCCGCGTGCGATCGGGATATCCTCCGTCGAATCGTTGCGGGTGAAAGATCCCGCAATCGCGGACCACAAGCCGGGCTTGGATTCGCGCTTGACCATGATCATCTCCCGATCCCCTGGATCGTAAAAAGCCACGCTCCGGCCGCTCAGCACGCGTATCGTCTGGGCCTTGAGATCGGTTCCTGGAGCATAGAGTCCGGTCAGGCTGCCGACTTCGGCCGCGCGCCGGAACCCGGCTTCGTCGCGATGATGGGCCACTTCGCGTTCCAGCAAGCGGTTGGCCTGCTCCCTATCCATCAGCACCAGCGGCACGTCGGTTCTGAAGTTGAGCTGGCGCAACTCCTGCACATTGGAATAAATCGGCTCGGCCCGCTGAAGGCTGACCCTGCCGCCGCTCGCCGCCCAGGCGCATCCGGCAAACGTGAGCAGAACGAGCGCGGCGCCTCGATGAAGCCGCGATGGGCGGCGCGAGCGCATCAGCGCGCGGCGGCGAGCCGGCGAAGCGATGCGGCGAGGCCGCGCGGCGCGCCGGCATGGAGTGACGGGCCGCCCGGCGTAATCGCCGGCGGCGGAGCCGTGATCGTGCTGGCCTTCCACACCGCCGGTGCCAGCCGGTCGAAATGTGCGGCCGCTTCGCCAACCATCACCAGCACCGCCTTGCCCTTGAGCTCGACGCGATGCGCCGCCGGATGGCCATGCAGGCGATCGAGCACTTTGCGATAAACCGCCGTGAAGCGGGCGGCCGAGTCGGCGTCGCGAAACTCCAGGATCCAGATGACGCTCACCGCTTCGCCCTTGCGCAGCATCACGATCCGATCGCCGGCCCATCTGGCGGCCAGCGCCAGGTCCGGCGAGGCCGTGCCGCGTGTGTTTTGCAGGATGATGCGCAGGCCGAGCTCGCCCAACGTGTCTTCGTCGGACTTATGCCAGCCGGGCAATCGCGACCCGTAGCCCGCGACGGTGACCGTGTACGGCAGGGTGGGGTGGTCGAAGTAGAGCGAAGGATCGATGATCTGTTGGGTGGATTGCGGCGGATCGCCATAGAGCTGGTCGACCGCCTTCCAGCCTCCGTGCTGGTAGGCTTCGGCGACGAACTGGACGCCCTCGGTGTACTGGAAGATTAGCGGCTCGGCCACGCCGCGCGGCACGCCGGCGGCCGCGCCCGTGAAGGTTTGCGAGAAGCTCTTGAGGTTGCCGATCAGTGTGGCGACGATGGCCGGGTCCATGCGGCCCAGCATGCAGGCGTAGCCCGCGATGGTCGCGTCGCCCTCGGCCACCGAGTGCAGGGCGAGCGCGCGGTCGCCGTTGCTCTTGAGCGCTTCGTCCTTGGCGCCGAAGTCGAAGTTCTGATCCTGCAGCGCGTGGGTGAACTCGTGCGCCAGGATCATGTCGTCGAGCCTGGTCTGGAGTTCCGGCGTTTGGCCGGGAAACTCGCGTTCGAGCGCTCCATCGACGACCACCATGGTTTTCTTCCTGAAGTCGTAAAACGCAATCACCTGGCTCTCGAGCAGGCTCATGTTGGCGGCCTTGAGATTGATCCCCGGCGGGTACAGTCCAATCAGCGCGCCGGCGCGGCCGTCGGTGTCGATCGTCTCGGGCGTGTATTCGCTTTCCAGTTCCGCCGCCAGCAGCTTGCCCACCTCTTCGGTGCTGCGGACCACGATCGGAACCTTGTGCTTGAGCTTGAGTCGACGTATTTCCTGGACGTTCCGTTCGACCGCGGCCGCCTGGAGTTTATTGATCTTGCCATTTTCCGCCTGCGCGTGCGCCCACGACGTGCCAGCCGTCACCAGGAGCAGCGCGGCGATCATCGAAAGCAGCGGATGACGCGGGCAGGAGCGAGTGGGGTGTTTCATTCGCTGATGATTATGACCGGCAGTCCGAAGCGCGCGGTCTGGACTGCGCGCGCATGGGCCTGCTCGCGGGTCGCGAACCCACCCATCCACACACGGTAATAGCGCCTGCCCTCGGTATCAAGCTCGCTCAGCCGGACGTCGGGGTAGTAGGCGGCAAGGTGAGCGCGAACATGCTCGGCGTTGCCCCGGTCGGCGTACGATCCTGCCTGAACGAAATATTGCGGCTCGCCGGTCGGATCGAATACCGGCGTCGACACCAGGTCCATCCGTACCAGCGCGGTGCCGGGACCAACCATACCGAGCGCGCACGCCGCGGAATAGGAGAGATCGATCTTGCGCCCTTTGCGAAACGGGCCGCGATCGTTGATTCGCACTTCGACCGCCCGCCCACTGCCGAGATCGGTAACGATCACGCGCGAGCCCAGCGGAAAGATGCTCGAGGCGGCCGTCATCTGGTCCTGGTTGTAGATTTCGCCGGTCGCGGTCGGCCGGCCGTTGAAGCCCGGCCCGTACCATGAAGCCTTGCCAACCATCGAGCGGATCGAACCCGACCCGGCCGCGGCGGCGGGCGCAGGCGTCGCGCTCGGCGCCGACTGGCGCGAGGCGCATCCCGCCACCGTCGCACAGACGACCGTCGCGAGCCCGAGCCACCGCCACATCATTCGCACCCCTCGCGCACCCCTCGCGCGACCCTCGCGCTCGAACCCGCAGCCCGGCGCGGCCGCTTCCTCATCGGACGATTATAGGCGGCGGTCGGCGGCTTAAGAAGTACGTCCGGCGCTTGGCGGGTGGTTCTCGAGAGGTTCTGTTGACAGCCGATGGGCGACGCGTGTCGGCGCGTCCGCTTGCGCGTGGTAGCATCGGTCCTAGCGCCGTCGGCCCCGGCCGCGCGCGCCACGATGCTGCGCAACAGAGAGGATCTCGAGGAGCTGGAGGCTCGCACGCTCGCGCCGTACGCGATGCTTTCGCGGATGAGCCGCGGACGGCGTTTTCCGGAGCCGGCGCATCCGATGCGCACGGCGTTCCAGCGCGACCGCGACCGCATCGTTCATTCCGCCGCCTTTCGCCGCCTCGAATACAAGACCCAGGTCTTCGTCAATCACGAGGGCGACTACTACCGCACGCGCCTGACCCATACGGTGGAGGCCGCGCAAATCACCCGCACGGCGGCGCGGGCGCTCGGGCTCAACTCGGAGCTGGCCGAGGCGGTCGCGTTGGCGCACGATCTCGGCCACACGCCGTTCGGCCATGCCGGCGAACGGGCGCTGCGCGCGCTGATGGAGCCCTACGGCGGTTTCGATCACAACGCGCAGAGCCTGCGCACGGTCGACTGGATCGAAGTCCGTTATCCGAATTTTCGCGGGCTTAACCTGACTTTCGAGGTCCGCGAGGGAATCATCAAGCACTCGGAGTTCAAGCTGCGCCCGGCGGCGGCCGAGTTCGACCCCGCGCTGTTCCCGTGTCTGGAGGCGCAGATCGTCGACCTCGCCGATGAAATCGCCTACCTCGCGCACGACGTCGACGACGGGTTGAAGGCCGGAATGCTCGCGGTGGACGATCTCGACCGCACGCGCCTGTTCCGCCAGGCGGCCGCGGCCGCGCACGAGACGAGCCCCCGGGCCGAGCCTGGAGTCGTGCGCTACCAGACCGTGATTCGCATGATCGACGCGATGGTGACCGACCTCGTCACCAACATCGACGCGGAGCTCGAGCGCGGCGCAATCGGCGGCGTCGACGACGTGCGGCGCGCGGGGCGGGCGCTCGCGAGCTTCGGGCCGGCGATGGCGCCGATGGTCGAAGAGCTCAAGCAACTGATGCGCGAGCGCCTGTATCGCCATTACCGGGTCAGCCGGATGACCGGCAAGGCAGGCAGGGTGCTCGAGCGTCTGTTCGAGACTTACATGGGCGAGCCGCGCCAGATGCCCGACCACGTGCTGCGCCGTATCGAGTCCGACGGCGAGGCGCTCGCGCGCGTGGTCGCCGACTATATCGCCGGGATGACCGATCGCTTCGCGCTCGACGAGTATCGCAAACTGTTCGACCCCGATGAACGTGTCTGACCCACCGTCAGACGGATCCGGAAGGAAAGGGCGGCCGACGGCGCGCATCCGCGCCGCGACGGTGCGTATTGTCATCCGGCGCGAGGATCATATCGGCGACGGGCTCGGCTTTATCTTTCTCGAAACTGGCGGCGTCGACCACGAAGCGATAATCCAACGGCTGCGCGAATACCTCGGCCCGCGCATCAGGATCCTCAAGGCCGAAATCGGCGCCGAGCAGATCGAAGTCGAGGCCGGCGGACGGCGCTTCGCCGAGGAGGCGGCGCGGTTGACCGAAGCCGCGCAGGGGCTGCGGCGCAAGGGTGCCTCGCGCAACGCGATGGCGCACTTCAAGGAGGCGCTCGCGCTTGACCCGCTCAACGTGATGGCGCTCCGTGGGTTGGGCGCGTTGCTGGCGGCGCGCGAGGACCATTCGGCGGCGTTCAGGATGCTGTGCAAGGCGCGCGAGGCCGGCGGCGACAGCGCCGAGGTGCTGCACGACCTCGGCCGGGCGGCGGCCGGGATGGGGCGAATCGCGACGGCGATCGTGTACCTCGAACGGGCCTGCGAACTGGCGCCGGACAATCTGGCGATTCGGCGCACGCTGGCGGATCTGGGGCGCAAACCGCGCGCCACGGTGAAACTCAAGGAGCGCGCGGCCCTAAACCAGCGCGATCGTCAGGACGGCGGCTAGCACCGATCCGACGGTTATTCCCGGGATATCCCCGGCTTGCGAGCCACCAGGATGACATTGTCGCTGAAAAACCTGCCGCGCAGCCATCGCGGCCAGTGAATTGGCGTAAACGGGATTCTCCCGGAATTCGTGATCGACATGAAGGCCTCGTCGCGCATCTCAACAATTGGCCATCTTGACCTGTTTATTCGAGTTTAGTAGCGTTGTGTAGTGGTTTAAGGGGGAGGGGTGACATGACCACAGTTTACGCTCTAATCCGGAAATCTTTGCGTGGCCAAACAGCGACCGAGTATGTGCTGGCCGCGGCGCTTATCGCGGTAGTTGCATACAGCCTCTACGCAACATTGACTGGCTCCGCCTCTTGAGCCATGCCGTCCTGGATCCGGACGGTTTCACAGGGGGCGCAGGTCATGCACAGGCATGAGGCGATTGATGACGTGGGATGGGGGAGGGCGTGGTAGGGGGCCGCATCAGTGGTTCGGCATCGGCGAATTGATGCGGAAATGCCGGACCAGACAGTTCCAATCCGGATGAGCGCGGCCGACCAGAATCGGTCGCCGCGCTTTTCGCGAGCGTCGTGCGTGCGGTCCTGTTTATTTCGAGAGTTCGACGAACGCTTCCACGAAACTGGGCGCGTCCTTGGCAAAGTCGAGCGGTCCCGTTTCCATGTATGGGTCTGGCGATTTGGCGATCTCTTCCGCCAGGCCGTCGCAGTAGACCTCCAGCAGATGCCCGTCCGGGTCCCGGAAATAGACGCTCTTCGTAACTCCGTGGTTAACCGCTGAGACGATCCCGATCCCGTGGCCCTTGAGGTCGGTGTAGGCGGCGTGCAGATGCGCTTCGTCGCGGAGGCGAAAGGCGATGTGCGACAGCCCGACCCTGTTAGCCTCTGAATCTGGGGCCTTCACGTCGACTTCGATCAGGGCAATCTCATGATGGTCGCGGCCATTGCTCGCGAAGAAGGCCATCTTGATTGACGGCTCGACTTTCATGACCTGCAACCCCATGATTTCGGCATAGAACTTCTTGGAGCGTTCAAGGTCGCGCACCTTGATCACCACATGGCCAATTCGATCGGGGCATATCATATTTGCGGCCTCCGTCGGTCTGGCCGAGCGTATCGCGCACCAACCTTTGGCCGCAAGAGCGCTCTTGAGCGGAAATTCAATGGATGTCGACATCAACCTAAGCGCCATTCAAGTGACATAATATTTCAAGGGCGGGTTACGGACGCTTCTGAAGGCAGGGAAGAACCCGCGCGACCGCTCTGGAAGCCGAAGCGAGCAACCAGCGCCCGTTAAACCCTTAAACCTCGTCGTTTGGAGGGTCTGGCGCGAAGCGCCCCCGCTCGTCGCGCACGGCAGAGCGGGCGCGGGCGCGGCCGCCACGGACCTTGATGGCGCTTTTCCGTGGGCGCGTCCGCGAATGGAGCAAAAACGCTCCCACGGCCGCCAGCGCTTCAGCAAAACGCTGGAAAGGGTCCGTGCTGGGCGCGCCTTCGAAATCCCGCTCTAGGCGGTATGGTGGGCGCATGTTCGACCGCCGAAAACGCGCTAATTCGGCGGCTGGCGGTCGGAGACTTTGGCTTCCAGAGCCGCGATGCGCTCTTCGAGCGCGCTGATTCGCGCCGCTGGATCGAAAGGTCCGAAGTGCTGTTGAGCCACGGTGCCGCTCGGAACCACGCGGATGCCGTCGCCCCGCGCCTCCGGAGCGTCGTTGATGACTTTCGTTGCTGGCCTGTTCATTTGAGCCTCCGAGTAGGGAAACCCTACCTACTGGCGCATCGGCTGGCAACAAAAAATCGCTGTGGCAGTGGAAAAAGCGAAGGGCCTAAGGCGGAAACCTCAGGCCCTTGCCTTGCCACCCTCTCGGGAGGCAGGATTGCGATGTTGGGTCGCATGGCCAACTTAGCAACATCTAAAGCTTCACGGCAAGTGGCATCCAGCCTGAAGCAGCTCTGCGCGCGCGGGTGCTGCCCACAGTGCGGCGCGCCGCTGATTCCAAATCGTGTCGCGCCTTCGCCAGTGGCGGGCGCGTTCGGCCCCGGCTTCGCCTCCAGGTACTGCCACTGTCCGCACCACGGATCGCTCGCCCCGCTCGAAGGCTTCAGCGGTCCGCAACGTTCATCCCAGCGGCGCATGCTCCGCAAGGCTTCCGGCGACGGCTGAAGCGTGCCGTGGTGGCGCGGTTTGATTGCCGCCACGGATAATTAAATAGTTCACTTCGATAGCAAGTTGCTAATCGAGCAATAGCAAGTTACTATCGAGTCGAGCGCCGCGATGCTAATCGCGCGAACCCGGCCGCGGCAAGTGAGCATGCACCGTGTGGTGTTACCGTGTAGACCTTGCCGCGAGAGCGTGACGGGTAGTTCGAGACGGCTGAAAAGGCGTGCAGGTAGCGGATGGCTCGGGAGTTCGAGACGCCTCTCGCGGCGGCTTTCACAAGGCCAAGCTGCCGCGAGAGGCGTTTTCTTATCTAATAGGGAAGGCGATGGAGGCGGACAACCCTGCGCGGCGTGCCGGAGTCTGCGACGGCGCGCGCGCTTGTCCGTCTCCGTACCTCACCGTTTGATGCCTTCAGGCTTGACTGTTCCGACTGCTTTGACCGCGCATATTGAGTAGTCAATTGAATAGGCGATTGACTACTTAGTTCGCGTCGCACCTTGTCATGCTGCCCGGCGCGCTCATAAGGACAGAACTGAAAGCCCTGCTCCGTCGCGAGCAGTGGGTTGCGGCATTCAATGCAGTAGGCAAGGGCCTCGCGCCTCACTCTGGCGATCCGCGCCAGTGCGGCGCGGCACTGGCGCTCAAGCAGCGGGTCATCGTAGAGCCCAGCGTAGACGAGCGGCTGGCGTTCGCGGAGCCACGCCTTGAAGCTGGCGCGCCGTGCGTTGCCGTCATCCGTGCGCCGCGGCCGCGGATCGGTCGAATTCGAGGGCGCAGGCTCGCGGAAAAGGTCGCCACGTAACAGCTCGGCCAGGATGGCATCGTCGGCGCGCTCGTCGGATTCGCTGGTCGGGACGGCCGGATGCAACTCGCGCAACTCGCAGTGGAGTGGTGCGCCCTCGAAGCGTTCACATGCCGGCCGGGCTTGGTGCCGAAGCCTCATCCGCGGTCCCGCGTGCTGGCGGGATCGCCGCCAGCGCCGCGCTCCGCGATGGTTTCGGTCGGTCCGTTGGCCCGGCCGCGGGCTTCGGTCTTCGGATTACGACCGTATTCTACCGCTGTGGCAGGCTTGGACCAAGGCACGCCACCACGCTATTCAAGTTGACATAATATTTCTTATGCGAAGCTGACCCGGCTTCGCGCGGATCGCGTGCATCCGGACGTGGCGATGCGCCGCGCGGAGAGGGCTTGGAGTGGTGATGGAAACCACCGCCCCAAGGCCCAAAGCGATCGCGAGGCGTGAACGCGAGGAATCGCGCCGCGCGATCGACGTAGTTGACGAGCTGCGTTTCGACCTCACCCTCCTCGAATCGACGGTACGCGCGCTGCGTCGCGAGATCGGCGAACTCCGCGCGCGCGTCCGGGAACTTGAGCGCGACCTGGACGATCGCCCAGCCGACCGCGAGGCGCGGCGATGAGGCGCGGTGCCGCTGCCCACGCGCGCGCGCCGCCTTGGCGCGGCCGTGGGCGTTGTAGTCGCGGAGCGCGCCGCGCGAGAAGCCCAACCCGCGCACGCGCGTGACGGCAGGACCAACATCATCGCCTCGGATCGTCGCCCTACCCCGGCGATCCGAGGCAAAGGGGAATCGCGAAAATGAAGCTCATACTCTTGCCCCGATTTTTTTCGCGCACGACGGCGCGCGTCGACCAACGCGCGCGCGCGGCCGCGCAGACCGTCGCGCTTTCTTTCGAGTGCAACAGCGGCGGCCACGGCCGCTGCGCGACGGCCGGCTGCGAGTGCTGGCACCACGCGCGTAAAGAAAAGCCGGCGCCGGCGCGAGCCGACGCGCAGGCGGCAGCGGAGCGGTCGGACGGGCCGCTCGATTCATTGTTGCTGGTCTGCCGCTGTGGCGCTTCGCACTACGCGACGGCCGCCGCGCTCGATTACCTCGATTCGTTGCGCGCGGCGCGCGATCTGGGCTGGCGCGACTTCGGCCGCGGCCTCGACCCCGGCGCCGAGCTGGCGATCGCGGCGATGCGCGACGCGCGCGGCGGCGCGCGCGCCCTGGTCAACGCGCGGTGTCCGCGATGCGCGGGCTGCGCGCAATGCGAGACGCTGCCATGAGCGCCTACCTCGATCGTTGCCTGGTGTGCGACGCGCCCTGCCCCGACCACGCGCGGCTGCATCGCGCGAGCGACGCGCTTTACGGCCGCACGCGGCGGCGCATCATGCGCGCGTGCCCGCGCTGTTGGGGCGTCGCGAGCGCGATCGCGGCGGCGCTTGGCGCGCGCGGGTCGGCCACGATGCGCGCGCGGGTGCTCGACCTCGCAGCCCGGCGAGGCGAGTTTGCGTTCGCGGCCACTGCGGAGGTGTCGCCATGAACTGCATGGGATGCGCCGCGCGCGTCGAGAGCGTTTACGCCTGCATGGCGGAGGATCGGTGCCTGACCGCGCATCTCTGCATGCCGTGCCTCCAGGCGCACGCGCGCGCGCGCCACGCCGGCGAGGCGGTGTACGCGATCGCGTGCTGCCGCGGCGATACCGTGCGCCTCGCGCACATTGTGCGCGAGGCCTCGGCACGGCTACGTGACGCGCCGGTGGCGGCCGGGCGCCCGATGGTGTCGCCATGAGCGCGCCGCCCTATCGGCGCGTTCGCCGGTGCGAGCGGTGCGGCGAGCCGGCGGCTTGCGGGCTGTTCTGCTCGTGCGGGATGCGCCTGTGCTGGACGTGCGCGGGCAAGGAGCCGCACGTCTCGCGCGCGTGCGAAGACCGCGAGGTCACCGAATGCGCCCATGGGCTGCCGTTCACGGCGAGCTGCCCTGGCTGTGGTCGCGTGGTGTCGCCATGAAGGCGCCGCGCGTAACCAACAACGGCGGCGTCGGCAAGATGGACCTCTCGCCGGAAGCGAAACTCAAACTTCGCGCACTGGTGCTTATGTGGCGCGAGACGATCGACCTGATGATGGCCGGGGCCGCGCACGACCTGGCGCCGGCGATGGAAGCTCAGCTCGCGACGGCGGCGGCCGTCCTAGTGCTCGCGAGCATCAGCGCCGGCGATGGTGCCCTGCTCCGAAAAGCGATCGCGGAGATCGAGAGGCGGCGGCCATGAGCGCGCCGGGGCGGCAGATGCGCCGCTTGCGGATCGTGCTCGATCGGCCGCCGCCGGCGCCGTCGATCGCGCCGCGGCTGCGCGAGCTGCGCGCGCGGATGGAAGAGAGCGCGCGGCAGCGCAATCGCGATCGCGCGCTCGGCAGGCGGCGGCCATGAGCTGCGAGCGGATACCGCTGCCCGGCGGCGGCGTGGCGGTCGTCTGCGGCGCGCGCGGGCGGCGCGCGCATCACAGCTCGTGCCGATGCGGTCGCTGCGAGCGGCGGCGCGAACTGGCGCGCACGCGCGCGCGCCGCGAGCTGCTCGCGGGCGCGCATCCGGCGCCCCCGCAGCTCGGGCTGTTCGCGGCGCCGGCGCCCGCGCCGCATCGGCGGCCGTAAGCGCAGCGGGTCGAGGCGGAGCGGCGCCGTCGGCGCCGCGGGGCGGTGTGTTGGTGAAAGAAGCGGATGGGGCGGACCTGGTGGTGGTGGTGGTGGCGATGGCGGATCGGGATCGGCAGCGGAGCAAAGCAAAAAATCAAACTGGCGCGCGTCCTCGAGGCGCGGCGGCGGCGTCGTCGCGTCTCTTCCCCGCGGCGGCTTCGGCGGCGCTACCCCGAGCGTCGCAGCCGCCCGCCAACGGGGCGCGCGCCTTTTCCCCCTACGCGGCGTTGCTCCGCGACGAGCGCGACGCGGAACGGCCCGTAGTCGGCACAACCTGGGGC
>Ga0307372_10009468_pt1 | contig 13411 bp, 7 predicted proteins | sample OX1MG_FD_202533 | JGI IMG/M metagenome (GOLD analysis project Ga0307372, IMG submission 202533) | Soil microbial communities from Risofladan, Vaasa, Finland - OX-1 | ecosystem: Environmental > Terrestrial > Soil > Coastal area > Acid sulfate soil | place: Finland: Risofladan, Vaasa | collected...
CGTGACCGGCGAGCAGCAGGGTGATCAGCTCGTCGCGGAGACGCTGGTCGCCGGCCACCGGGTCGGGTGCCTGCCGGGCGGCGGCGATCAGCCGGGACAGAACGTCATCGGCGCCCCCGTGGTTGATAGCCCCGTGGTTGATAGCCCCGTGGTTGATGACCAGCCGGTCGGCGACCTCCCGCAGCTGCCCTCGCGCGCGCCGGAAGCGCAGGTGCCCGGGCAGGGGCAGCCACAACGGCATCATGCTCAGCGAGACCATCTCGAACATCGCCTGGTCCTGGACGGCCTCGAACGCGTGGCCTATCGAGGCGAAGGCCCCCAGATCGGCGTCGAGCAAGGTGCGTCCGAGCACGCCTAGGGCGAATCGGGTGAGCTCACTCATCACCTCGACCGGTGCTCCGCCCTGATGTGCCTGGAGCCTGCCGACCAGGCTGGCCGCCTCTTCCGCGACGACCGTCGCCTGCCGGGCGATCCGGTTGCTCTGAAACGCTGGCGCAATCGTGGTGCGCTGGTCACGCCACAGGTCGCCTTCGCTGGTCAGCAGGCCATCGCCGAGGACCCGGCGCGCCTGCGCCAGCCCGATCCCCTTGTGGTAATTGGCGCTGTTGTCGGCCAGGACGTGCTTGGCGTGGTCGGGGTGGTTGAAGATATAGAGGAGTTTGGGGGGCAGGGACACCCGGACCGCGTCCCCGTACTGGGCGACCGCCGAGCTCATCAGGCCAAGTCGGTCCCGGACGAGCCTGACAAAGATGCCTGGCAGGGCGCGGCGGGGTGGCCCCGGCGGTGTCCGGCGAAGGGCCGGCTCCGGGGCGGAAGTGCCGGCTGGCCGGCCGGTGTGGCTCATGCTGTCACCTCGGTGGGTTTCGGGCTGAGCTGATGGAAGCGGCCGTCGAAGAACAGCAGGGCGTCGCCGGCGGCCCGCCGCTCTATCGACAGCAGCTTCCCCGTGAAGATCGTGTGGTCGCCGCCGTCGAAGGTGCGCCACAGTTCGCACTCGAAGCTGGCCAGGGCGCCGTCGATGAGCGGCACCCCGGTCAGCCGTCCGGGAAGCCAGCCGATGGTGTCGAACTGGGCCGCGCCGAACTGTCGCCATCGGTCAGCGAAATGCCGGGCCACTGGCTCCTGGTGGGCGGCCAGCACCGATATCCCGAAAGACTTGGCCAGCTGGAGGCTGCGGTGCATTTTCGCGCCGTGGGCTACGCAGATCAGGACGAGGGGCGGATCGAGCGAGACGGAGGCGAAGGAGTTCGCCGTCATGCCGTGGGGGCTGGCGCCGCCGACGGTCACGATGGTGACGCCCGTGGCGAAGGCGCCGAACGCCCTGCGGAGCAGTCGCTCGTCCGCTACGTCGTCGGGGGATACCCGGGCGGCGCTCACGCGAGCTATGCCCCCTCGACCAGGGCCGCGGGGGCGTATGGCCGCAGCGCCCGCCGGAGGGACTCGGGGACGCGCGCGGGCGCCGTACGGCCGCTGGGGCCGCGCATGCACGCCACCCGCTGCCGGCCGCGGGCGATCAGTACCTCGCCGCCGCCCGGGTCCAGGCGGACGTAGTCGAAGCTGAACTCCAGCTGCGTCTGGGCCAGTTCGAGCAGGTGCATGCGGATGGACAGCTCGCTGAAGGCGGTTATCTCGGCGAAGAATTCACAATCGACCTTCAGGGTGAACAGCTTCAGGTCGCCGAACAGCTCGTCAAGGACCTCCGGCGCCTTCTCTTTCAGGAACATCTCCCGGCAGCGGCCCTGCCAGCGCAGGTAGTTGACGTAGTAGACGTTGCCGACGAGGTTGGTCTCTTCGAAACCGACCGTGTGCAGGTATTCGAAGTAGTTCTCCATGTCCTACGACCGCCCTTCCGCGGTGAGCACGGCGAATACGACCAGGTCCGGGGAATCCCGCAGGGTCGTGGCGAAAGTGGCGACATGCAGGCGGCCCGAGGCAAAGACCGCCCATCCGGTCCGTCGCGGCGGGGTCACGGTGAGGGGAGCGCCCGCCGGGAGCCCGGCCTTGCGCAGGCACTCGATGGCCGTCCATACCCTGGTCCCGGCGGTGTCCAGGTCCTCGCCCGTCTCGGCGGCCAGCAGCTCGGCTAGGGCCTGGTGAGACCCGAGCAGCCCGTCCCAGGTGGCAGGAGATCTGGGTGCCACCGCCTCGACGTCGCAGCCCACCGTCTGGGTGGCAGCGACGCAGAACGTCAGCCCGGCGGTGTGAGAGGACGAGATGGCCTGGTCGCCGTCCGTCTCGGGCCGCCCGTCGGGCCGGTACCGGATCGTGACCCGGCGGCCGAGGGCGCGGCCCGCCGCCAGGGCGGTCATGGGCCGGCGGTCCCGGCCGTCGCCGCCGGCGGCGTGCGGCTCGACGGCGATCGCGACCCGCGTCCCGACCAGCTCCTCCAGGGTCCGTTCCAGGTAGGGGCCCAGTAGCGGGATCACCCACGGGCCGCGCCCGTCGTTCTTGCGCACGGCCTGCAGTCGCAGCCCTTCCCAGCGCTCGACGATCGCGCCGGCCGCGGTCCGGACGGCGATGTCGTAGGTATAGGTGTCCCCTTCGCGGTGCCGCTCGGTGGCGCACAAGCGCAGTTTCCCGGCCGTGGTCACCTGGTCACCACCCGGGTAGAGCCGGTCGATGCCGACGGGCAGCAGCGTGGCGTTCGGCACGCAGACCTGGAGGCCGTGCATCAGCGCGTCACGCGCGCCCGGGTCACCCAGTAGCAGCCGACCAGGCAGGAACCCGGCGAACCAGTCGTCGTCGAAGGCCGCCACGTCGGCGTCGACGTGCCGGGCCGCGGCCCGGTGGTAGCCGAGCAGCCGCCGGAAACGGCCGCCTTGGAACAGCACCGTCCCGTACAGGTCGGCGGCCGGATCCAGCGCCGTCATCGGCAGGTCGTCGCCGACCTGATCCGGCGGACCATCGGGGACGCCGGCCCCGGCGAAACGCAGCCGGGCCCGGAAGTGGTCGGCCGCGAATCCGGTCTCGGCGCTGCTGATGGCCACTTCCACGATGTCGCGGTCGGTGACGACCGCGGCGATCCGGATCGTGGTGGTGCCGCCCGGCGGGACCACCACCGGCCGCGAGAACTCGGCCTTCTCGATGACCGGCAGGTCGGTCCGCCCGGCAGCCGCGAGGGCCACCTGGGCCATGGCCTCCAGGCCGATCACCGCGGGCAGCAGCAGATTGCCGTCCAGGAGATGATCGGCCAGGTACGGGTCGGTGCCGACGTTCAGCTCGGCCTCGGTGACCAGTTCGACGCCGTGGTATCGGATCAGCGGCCTGGCCACGAAGCGCAGGAGCGGCAGGTCCGGGTGATCCCGGCGGACGGTGTCGATGTTGCCGGTACGACCGCTGATCACGACGATGGTGGGTGCGTCGGGGTCCGTGACGAGCCTGCGCATGATCTGCACGCCCTGCTCGGGGGTGATCGGGGTGATGCCTTCGCGGGCAAGGGATTCGACGACCGACAGCCGCTCCCCCATGCCCACCCCGGACCAGACCGACCACTCCATGCACAGGCACCGGCACCGCGGGTTGCCGTCGGCGACCGCCTGGGTGAGGGCGGCCAGCCATTCGTTGGCCACCGCGTAGTGCGCCTCGCCGCTGAGCCCGGCGCGGCCGATGATGCTGCCGAAGGTGACCAGCAGCCGCAGCCGGGCGGGGTCGACCGCGTCGAGCACGGCCTGCAGGCCGTCGACCTTGGGGGCGATGGTCTGCCGGAAGGCGGTCAGGTCGAGGCTGGCCACGGCGGCGGGCTCGTTGCGCCCGGCGCCGTGCAGGACTCCGGTCACGGGCCCGAGGGTCCGCGTCACCTCGGCGATAGCATCGCGAACCTGGCCCGGATCAGTGACGTCGGCCCGGAGGTAGAGGACGTCGGTGCCGTTGTCAGACATCCGCGCCAGGTTCGCCGCGAGCTCAGGGTCCGCGGCCGGGTCCGAACGACCGAGGATGGCCAGGCGGGCCCGGGTGTCAGCGGCCACGGCCAGCGCGCATTCAGCGGTGATGCCCTTTCCTCCCCCGGTGACCAGCAGCACATCGTCGCCATCCAGCGGCTGCCGGGTGCTGTCCGGGCTGGCGGGCATCGGCCGGAGCGTGGGCACCCGCCGCAGCCCGCCGGCGTCGTAGTAGGCCTCGGCATAGCCGGTGGTAGCGGCGACCTCGGCGACGAGCCAGTCGACGGCCTCGGGCACGGGCGGAACGTGGGCGATGGTGACGCGCAGCCGCGGGGCCTCCAGCCGGAGCGTCTTGGCCAGTCCGGCGGCGCCGCGCCCGTGCTGGACCAGGACGAAGCGAGTTCCTGGCTCGCCGGTCAGGGCGGCCTGCGCCCCGTCCAGGGCCAGTTGCAGGTGCTGCTCGGTGCAGTCCCGCGGCAGCCAGACCAGGATGCCGGGGCCGACGTGGGCTCCTCGCAGGGCCTGGCGCAGGGTCTGCGCGAGCGGGTGGCCGGGGGGAGCGTAAGCCAGCCAGTCCCCATCGTCCTCGGGCGGGGACGCCGGCGGAACGGGCTCTTCGTCGAGGTCGACGACGTAGGGCCGGGCCCAGGCGGCCGCACCCCCGACGGCCGGCGCGGCCACCATGCCCGAACCCGTCTGCGCCAGGGTGTCGAGAGCGTCGGCGAGCTCGCGCAGCGTCGCGGTAGCGAAGTTGGTGGGGACCAGGACCGGCGGGATGCCGCGCAGGAGGGCCGCCTCATTGATCAGCTGCCCGACCGTGATCGAGCTCAGGTGCAGATCGTCCAGGAGCCTGCTGTCGTCGGCGACCAGCGAAGGGGGCAGTTCGGCGCGGTCGGCCGCCTGGCGGCGCAGCATCTCGATAGTCGGCTCCCCGGCGAGCTCCGCCCCGACGACGGCGGTGCCCGCCCCCGCGGCCGCCGGGGCGGGCGGCGGAGCGGTCGCGGTGACCGGCTGGATCTGTACCTCGGGCGCCTGCTCACACGGGCTGGCGAAGAAGGTGAAGTCGGCACCGATCTCCAGCGGCCGGACGAGGCGACCGCGGAAGAGAGCCTCGTGGTCGACGGACGCACCCGCGACGTAGGCCGCGGCCAGGACCCGGAGCGCTGCGGTCATGGACTCGTCGTCGGTGTCCAGCGCGACGCACGGCAGATCGGTGATCTCCTGCGCCAGGCCGGTGAGCACCCGGCCGGGACCGACCTCGATCAGCAGGTCGGCGTCCTTGGCCGCCAGGCGGAGGGCCTGGCTGAACAGCACCGGATCGGTGATCTGGCGGCCCAGCAGCGCGCGGATGTCGGTACCCGGCGGCAGTTCCTCCCCCGTCACCGTCGAGATGATCCGTCTGCCCACCGGGCCGAAGCGCTCCTGCGCCAGTCGCGCGGCGAACACCGCGGCCGCAGGCTCGACCAGAGGGGAGTGGAAGGCATGCGAGACCGCCAGGCGGATCCAGGGGATGCGCGCTTCGTCGGCCCTGCGCCCGGCGGCGTGGACGGCCTCGGCCGACCCGGAGATGACGGTCTGGCTCGGCCCGTTGTATCCGGCGATCACGACCGGCAGCCCGGCGATGAGAGCGGCCACCTGGTCCGGGGCGGCGCTGACGCCAGCCATGATGCCCGCGTCGCTGCGCTCGGTCATGACCTGGCCGCGGATCGTAGCCACGCGCAGCAGCGCCTGCTCGTCGAGCACGCCGGCCCAGTGCAGCGCGGAGATCTCGCCGAGGCTGTGCCCGACCGCGACGGTCGCCTGGAGCCCCAGGGCGCCCAGGGTCCGCAGTCCGGCCATGGTCCCGGTGACGATGCGGGGCTGGGCCATGGCAGTGGCCGACATGTCGCCGCTCGTGGGCAGCGCCGCCCAGGCGTAGACCTCCTGCGCCTCGGCGAATCGGCGGCGCAGCGCTCCGTCGCTGGTTCCGCGGCCCGATCCCTGGCCGGGGAAGAGGTAGCCGATCCTGGCCGGGCGGGCGGCGTGGCCCAGAAAGCTCAGGCCGTCCGGGGTGAACCGCGCGGTCTCCCCGGCGTCGAGGCGCTCCAGCAGCTGCCGCAGCCGCTGTTGCGCGTTCTGCGGCGAGGAGACAATGACCGCGGCGCGGTAAGGCCGGCCGGACAGACGGCGCTGGGCGGCGTCGGCGGCGTCGGCCAGCTGGGCGTAGGACAGGTTCGGCACCCAGTCGGCCAGCTGCGTCAGCCGCCCGTGCAGGTCGCGCGGCGACGCAGCGTCAACGAGCAGCAGCTCCGCGTCCTGGCCGGAGGCAGCCAGAGCCCTGGTGGCGGCGTCGAGCCCGCCCCGCCGCGGGGCTGTCCCCTCCACCACGAGGTGGGTGTTGATGCCGCCGAACCCCATGGCGGTGACGCCGGCGCGGACCGGGACGCCGGCGGGCCACTGCTCGGCCGTGCGCAGCACCCGCAGGACAGCCGGCTCCTCGGCCAGCACCGGGTGGGGGTCCACGCAGCCGGTGGTCGGCGGCAGGACCTGCCGGTCGACCGCCATCACGGCCTTGATCAGGCCGGCCACCCCGGCCGCGGCCTTGGTGTGGCCGATCATTCCCTTGATGGAGCCGATCGCCGCCGGCCCGGCGCCGGAGCCGGCCGCGGCGCCGGCCGCGGCCCTGGCCTGCGACAGGGCGGTGAGCTCGGTGGCATCCCCGACCTGCGTCCCGGTGCCGTGGCCTTCGAACAGCGCCACCGTGTCGATGCCGCACTGGGCCCGCTCGTAGGCACGGCTGAGCGCCAGCCGGTACCCGCTGATCTCCGGGCGGGTGATGCTGCCCTTGCCGTCGGAGGAGATGCCCCACCCGGTGATGGCCGCGTAGATCCGGCGGCCGAGCTCGATAGCATCCGGCTCGCGCATCAGCACCACCATCCCGCAGCCCTCGCCCGGCCAGAAGCCGTTGGAGCCGCGGTCGTACACCCGCATCTCGCTCGTGGCGAGCGCCCCGGTCATGGCGAATCCCACCATCTCGAAGGGATCAATCGACAGGTCGACGCCGCCCGCTATCGCGACGTCGACGTCGTGGTCGAGCAGGGCCTTGCACCCCGTCGCCACCGACAGCAGCGAGGAGGAGCAGGCACCGTCGACGGAGTACCCGCCGCCCTTGAGGTCGAAGTAGTTGCAGATCCGCCCGGCTATGGTGTTGGACAGGCCGCCGGCGAGGGTGTCCTCGTCGATCGGGGGGAACGGGCTCTTGTAGCGGCGTTCAAGGTCATCGAGAAACAGCGCGAGCTGCTCGTCTGGCCACCCCTGGTCCTGCAGGGCGCTGGCGAGGGTCCGGCGCACATAAGGCCAGCGCAGCCGCATCAGGTTGGCCCGGGCGAACTCACCGGTGAGGGTGTTACCGACGATCACGCCGGTCCGCTCCCGGGGCAGCCCGTCGGCCTGCGGGAAGCCCGCGTCGGCGAGCGCCCGCTCCGCCATGTCGAGGGCGAGCCAGTGGGTCAGGTCGGTCGACCGGTAGGTGCTGCCGGCGATCTTGTGGGCGATCCGGTCGAAGGCGTATCCCTCGATGACCGCGGCACTGCTGGCATAGAACCGGTCCGGGGTGCCCGGCTCGGCGGCCCAGTAGTCCTCTCGCCGCATGCGCACATCGGGTAGCCGGCGGAAGGCCCGCCGTCCCGCTAGGACGTTCTCCCACAGCTCTGTCGGCGACGTGGCGTCCGGGTAACGGCACGCCATGCCAATAACCGCGATCCTGGTCATGCGAGGACAGCCTTCCTCCCGGCGATTTGCGCTCGGCCGTCAGATCTCCGGTCTGGCGTGCCTGCGGCCTAGCGCACGGTCTAACGCCTCCCGAGGGAGACCAACTCTTCCGCGACGGACTGCCGCCATATCTCATAGGCCGGCACCAGGCCGCGGCCATCCCGGGCCGGGCCGCCCGCTCGCTCAGCGAGCTTCCGCGCGCAGACATCGGCTGCCTGCGCTGGCGTCATGCCGCAGAGCACCCGGGTAGCCAGCTCCACATGCGGAACCACCAGGCCGGCCCGAAGCCGGGCCTCGGCGCCGAACGCGCAGCCCTGAGCGACCGGCGCGCGGTAGTCGCCGGCGCGTTCCCGGAGGTTGCGCAGTTCCTCCTCCTCGGCTCCGCCCGCGTAGGTCGCGGCCAGGCCCACGCCGCTGTACAGGTCGGCGCGCCGGTGCTCGGGAAACCCGTCGATGGTCGTGGCGACCAGGTCGGTATCGGTCCCGCAGACGAACCAGAGGGCGCGCCCGACACCCTGATCGATGGCGTGCTGGGCATACCAGCTCGGGCCATCCGCGGGCCAGGGAAAGGAGGGGTCCTGGAACTGCTGGCGGACATAACGATCGGTGCGGAAGTACGCCTGGTGGAAGCCGTACCCGTCCAGTACGAGCCAGCGCAGCAGCGGGTCGGGGGCGCTGATCGTGGACCAGCGGAACCTCGGAAGCCGGGCCATCGCCCAGCCCATCCCGACGTAGACCATGTAGATGTGGTCGGAGCCTGGTCCGCTGACCAGGCCGTCCAGCCGGCGGCGACCGCCCGGCAGGCCATCCATGACCGCGAACCCCATGGCCGCGCCCTCATAGGCGAAACCACGGAAACGGACCGGGATCTGATCGAGTCGCGGCTGCGCCGCGGTCGCGGAACCCGCCTCGGTGGCGCAGGCGTAACCCTGAAGGAACGTGCGGCCGATTGTCTCGAGCAGATCTTGAGCGCCGGGGTTCTTCACGTGGAAGCCCCGCACGTCCAGCCGGGTCGCGGACTCGTTCGGCGTCAGAATACGACTCCGCAGCCTCTGCCAGTAATTGGCCATTTTATTCTCCCGAATGAGCCATTCGTCATATCTGGCCTATCGTGAATGTATCCGTGGCCGACGCCGCTGTGCCTACCTCGATCGTGCTGGCCCGATCCTGGCTCTGGCGAACGCCGGCCCGGACCCATCGTCCGGCAACGGCCCGCCCGGTCGGCCGTTTGCCGGTCAGCATTTACCAGGAAGAATCGGAGCACCACGTTGCGTAGCATCGATGCGAATCCCTAGGAACACCTCTCACATCGGCGAAACCACCGTTCAGGTACCCGGAGGCACGTGCCATGACACTTGCGGACACGCCATTCGCGTTCCCTTTTAAGGCCGATTCGCTTTACCATCCCGCTCCCCAGTGGGCGGAGCTGAGAGAACGGCGGCCCGTAGCCGAGATCCGGATGCCGGACGGAACCACGGCGTGGCTGGTGACCCGTACCGAGGATGTGCGGCAGGTCTTCTTCGACCAGCGCTTCAGCCGGGCGGCCGCGGCCGCCGCCGCGACCGCGGCCGGACAGGGCGGGGTCAGCATGGCGGCCGGCTCCGAGTCGATCATCGGCATGGACGGGCCGGAGCACACGCGCCTGCGCAGTCTCGTGGCGGGCACCTTTACCATCCGGCGGACCGAGTGGATGCGGCCGAAGATCCGTACCGTGGTGCATGAGCTACTGGACGGGCTGCAGGCCCAGCCGCAGCCCGCCGACCTCGTCCGGCACTTCTCGCTGCCGCTGCCGATCCGCGTACTGTGCGAGGTGCTCGGCGTGCCGCCCGAGGACCACGAGGTCTTCCGCAGCTCGGCGGAGGTGGTGGTCGGAGACGAGATGCGCGACCCCGAGCAGAGCAGGGTGTTCCTGAAAAGGCTGCTCGACTACTTCGACGACCTGATCGCGAAGAAGCGCGACCGCCCCGCCGACGATCTCATCACCGTGCTGGTGCAGGCCAGGGACGTCGACGGCAAGCTATCGGAGCATGAACTCCGGCTGCTGTGCCTGGTGATGCTGATCGCCGGGTACGAGTCCACCTCCGCCGAGATCAACATGTTCGTGCTGACGCTGCTGCGCCATCCGCGGGAGTGGGCACGCCTGAAGGCCCAGCCTGACCTGCTGCCGCAGGCGGTCGAGGAGCTCCTGCGCTTCGCGCAGCTCACCGACGTCGGGACCGGGTTCCCCCGAGTCACGACCGAGGAGGTGGAGCTGAGCGGCGTCACGATCCCCGCGGGGGCCGTGGTGCTGCCTGCCTTCATCCCCGCGAGCCGCGACCCGGCGCTGTTCGACGAGCCGGACCGCCTCGACCTGATGCGCGGCGACAAGATCCCGCATTTCGGGTTCGGGGCAGGCGCCCACCGCTGCCTCGGCGCCGGGCTGGCGCGCGTGGAGCTGCAGGAGGCCATGCGCGGGCTGCTGACTCGGCTGCCCGACCTGAGGCTGGGCGTGCCCGAGTCCGACCTGCGGCTCATGGAGGGCCGGATCGTGCATACCTTCGAGGCACTGCCCGTGTCATGGTAAGCGGCTCGGACGCCTGGCGGCTGCTGGCGTGGCGCTGGAGACGGCCATGAGCCCTCGTCGCTCCAACCCCCTGGTCCGCCCGGCTCTGATCGAGATAGGCGCCCGCCTGCTCCTGGAGGAGGGGCCCCGGGGGCTGTCTACCCGGCGCCTGGCGGCGGAGGCTGGCTGCTCGAGCATGGTCGTGTACACGCATTTCGGCGGGATGAGCGAGCTCGTGCGGGAGATGGTGCACGAGGGCTTCGCCCGGCTGCAGCGCTACTTCACGAGGGTCGCCGATACCGAGGATCCGGTCGCGGACATGGCCCTGCTGGGCCGGGCGTACCGGCACAACGCGACGGCCAACCCCCATCTGTTCGCCGTGATGTTCGGGGCGTCCTCCCTGGCCACCTTCTCCCTGTCGGAGGCGGACCGGCAGTACGGCCGCTTTACCCTGGCCAAGGTCGTGGACTGTGCCAGCCGGTGCATCGCCGCCCAGCGGTTTGCCGCCGAGAACTCCGAGCTGGTGGCTCACCGGATGTGGAGCGCGATCCACGGCGTCGTTATCCTCGAATTGGGCGGCTACCTCATCCCGCCCTTCGACGCGGACTGCTGTTTCGAGGACCAGCTCGCCGCGCTGATGGTCGGCGCGGGGGACTCCCGCGAGGCGGCCGCGCAGTCGGTGGCAGCCTCCCGGGCACGGCTGCGCCGCGAGGTCGAGGATGCCCCGGCCCGGGCCGCCAGCGAAGACGCCACGACCGCCGCGGCCATGACCTGAGCCAGGCCGGGAGTCACAGCGGGATGTTGCCGTGCTTGCGCGGCACCGGCAGGGCCCGCTTGTTGCGCAGCATCGCCAGGCCGCGGGCGAGCGCGGCGCGGGTCTGCGCCGGGTCGATGACATCGTCGACCAGCCCGCGCTCGGCGGCATAGTAGGGATGCATCAGCTCCTGCGTGTACTCCGCGACGAACTTGCCGCGCAGCTGCGCGGGGTCGGCGGCGGCGGCCAGTTCCTTGCGGTAGATGACGTTCACGGCCGCCTCCGCGCCCATCACCGCGATCTCGTTGACGGGCCAGGCGAGCGAAAGGTCGGAGCCGATCGAGCGGGAATCCATCACGATGTACGCGCCGCCGTACGCCTTGCGCAAGATGACCTGGATGCGCGGCACGGTCGCCTCGCAGTAGGCGTACAGCAGCTTGGCGCCGTGCCGGATGGCCCCCGCGTGCTCCTGCTCGGTGCCGGGCAGGAAGCCGGGGACGTCGACCAGCGTGACCAGCGGGATGCCGAAGGCATCGCAGAACCGGACGAATCGCGCAGCCTTCTGCGAGGCGACGACGTCGAGCACGCCGGCGAAGCTGATCGGCTGGTTGCCGATCACGCCGACGACGTCGCCGTCGATGCGCGCCAGCGCGCAGATCACGTTCGGCGCCCAGTTCTCGTGGATCTCCAGGTAATCGCCGTCGTCCACGAGCTCGGCGATGACCAGCCTCATGTCGTAGGGCTTGTTCGGCTCGGCCGGGACGATCTCCGCCAGGCGGGGCCTCTCGTCGGTAGCAGCACCCAGGGCCGGAGCGCTGGGCGGAGGCTCCAGGCAGTTGCTGGGGAGCATCGACAGGAGATAACGCACCTCCGCCATGCAGGTCTCCTCGTCGTCGCAGACGAACGTGGCGACCCCGGTACGACGGCCGTGGACGTCCGCGGAGCCCAGCTGCGCGTGGGTGACTCGTTCCCCGCTCACGGCCTCGATGACGTCCGGGCCGGTCAGGTACATCCGCGCGGTGTCCCGGACCATGAAGGTGAAGTCGGTCAGCGCCGGGGAGTAGGCGGCCCCGCCGGCACAGGGCCCGAGCACGATACTGATCTGCGGGATGACCCCCGAGGCCTGGACGTTGCGGCGGAAGATCCCGCCGTATCCGTTGAGCGCCATCACCCCTTCCTGGATCCGGGCGCCGCCGCTGTCGTTCAGCCCGATGATCGGGGCGCCGTTCTCGATCGCCAGATCCATCACCTTGTGGATTTTCGCCGCGTGCACCTCCCCGAGGGAGCCGCCGGAGATGGTGAAGTCCTGGGAATACACGAACACCCGGCGGCCCTCGATCGTCCCGGCACCCACGACGACCCCGTCGGTGTACGGCCGGGCGTCGTCGCTGCGCCGGCCGTCTGCCGGGCGGCGACGGTGCATGTCGAGCTCGATGAACGATCCCTCGTCGAGCAGGAGGCCCAGTCGTTCTCGTGCGGTGCGCTTGCCCATCGAGTGCTGCCGCTCGACCCCGGCGGGCCGTCCCGCGACGATGCGCGCCCGCAGCCGGTCGCGCTGCGCGCGCCGCTCGCTCATCGACGGCGCGGGCGCGGGCGCGGGCACGGGCACGGGCGGCTCGGTGACGGGATGCCCGATGGCATGGTCCGCCCGGTCGCCGTCCGCGGACCCCGATCGCGGAACAGGGACTCTGTCCAGCAGCATAGAAGGAACTCCTTACCACATACCCGCCGAAATTCGTTATAAATAACGCCTCGTCATTCTGGCGATCTCAAGCGTGCAGCAGCGGGGGCTTTCATGACTTCTCCCGACGTGCTCTCACCGCTGACCCAGCGGCCATTCCATAACATCGCAATTCATCACTCTGGCCTTACGGCAATTAATAGCGGTGTTATTTGAATGCGCCAGCCTCGGTCCGCGACGGCACCGCGGGCGGCCGGCGGCCGCACGTCGCGGGTCCCCGATCCCAGCGCCGCAATGCAGGAGATGCCGGGCCGCATGAGTCCTGCGACGGTAAAGGCGGTGCGAATAGCGACTCAAGGAGATGATCGCGGTGGGTAAGAAGATTGGAACCCGCGCCGTGGTGCTGGGCGGGAGCATCGCGGCGTTGTTCGCCGCTAGGCCTCTCTCAGAGGGCTACGACGAGGTTGTGCTGGTGGACCGTGACGATCTGCTCGGAGTCCGCGAGGCACGGCGCGGAGCCCCGCAGGGACGGCATATCAATGGCCTGCTGGCCCGCGGGTCGCGGGCGATGGAGGACCTGTTTCCCGAGATCACCGCCGAGATGGTCCGGGACGGCTGCCCGATAACCGACCTGGCCGGAACCGTCCGCTGGTACATGAACGGCGTGCCGCTGCAGCAGGTCCGCGCCGGACTGACCAATGTGGCCGCCCGGCGCCCGCTCATGGAAGCCCACGTGCGCGAGCGGGTAACGGCGCTCGGCAACGTGAGCTTCCTGGAGCGGCACGACGTCACCGGCCTGGTGACCA
>Ga0307372_10009471_pt1 | contig 13409 bp, 13 predicted proteins | sample OX1MG_FD_202533 | JGI IMG/M metagenome (GOLD analysis project Ga0307372, IMG submission 202533) | Soil microbial communities from Risofladan, Vaasa, Finland - OX-1 | ecosystem: Environmental > Terrestrial > Soil > Coastal area > Acid sulfate soil | place: Finland: Risofladan, Vaasa | collected...
CAGCATGATGGCGCGTGTCGTCAGAGTGGTTGATTGTCGTGGTCATTTTCGGGGCTCGCTTCCCCGCCCTCAGTTCAATGAATCAGCAGCTCAATCTGCCTCACTGAAGGTTGACACAGAGGGGTGTGGACATTGCTCTTTCCCTTCCAAGCGAAAGAGTCTCCACAATTTCCAGGGCGGTTCAATGAGATTGGAACTGGCAAGCCACCAGAGCCACTTGGGCCCTCGGACTTGCTCAGGAGTTCGAGCCCGGAGATCTCGCCACATGAATGGTGTCACGATGGCCCACACCAAGCCTGCGACGACAAGAACACTGACTCTCCGGTTCCTCATGGAGTGAGAGTGCCAGACGATTGCACATCCGTTCAAAAGGACAAGTGCCCCACACCGCCGGCTCGAGGTCGCTCATCGGCCGGAGGCAGCTTGCAGGTCGCAAGCTGCCCCGCTCCGGGCGCTCCTCATGGCGCACTCGTCGCTGGTCAGATCTTGAGCAACTCGTCCGCTTTGGCAAGCCAGAACTCAACCTCATCGAACTGCCTGCGTCGGATTGGCCAATCGATGATCCGAATGAACAGGTGGGCCAGATATGCCTGTGTCTTCAGTTCGTCCAGGTCATCGAATGCCGAAGCAAACAATCGGGCGCGCACGCCGGGTTCACAGGGAATGGTCAAGCTAGTCAGGGCCAAGGTGACAACGTCGAAACTGGCGTCACCCACCACGGCGAAGTCTGTGTCGACGACAGCAGCGAGCGAGCCATCGGAAATCAAGAGGTTGCCGCTATGAAGGTCCCAGTGAACGATGTCGCGTCCGATGAGATCGGACTCGCCGATCGTGCTCCCGAATGCCTCGACCCGGTCAACGAGGGATCGGGTACGCCTATCAAAGTTCCGAAGTGACGAGTGGAGGCAGTACCCCTCACCTCCAACGGTCAGCGTCTCCATCAAGGCCGTCGGCCAATGAACGGGATCATCTGGTCGAGCCAGGCCGAGCCTTCGTGAATGGAGATCAAGGAGCCGATCCACGAGCTGGTGATCGAAGTGTTCAGGAGGACTTCCTGGCATGAACTCTTGGATCACGAAGCGGACCTCGTCGGCATCGACCACCGATTGGGTTGGAACTGGCCAGTCGGCAACGCTCCGGAGCCTCTCTGACAGGACGACGGCTTCTCCGCGAAGTTGCCGACTCCCTGGCCTCGAGTCCCACTTCACCACCACCGGGCGACCATCACCGCCAAGGAACTCGTGAGCCCCCGTCTCGCCGCCGCTCAGCCTCCTGATGAGTTGATACGGCTTCCCAGTCTCCTGAGCGAGCAATGAGGCGGCGGCTTCAGCACTGATTGCCGAGGCGTCTCCCATCACACGAGTGTTGCACCAGTGATCGATCGAAGGTGCCCCCGATCGCCCCGGATGGGTGGGGGACCGGTTGGTTGTCGGGCGGCAGGCAGGGTGGCGCCACGATGTGTCCAGTGGAACGAGGGCATCCCAAGGTCCCTTGCGCGCGTCGACGGTACTCTCGACATGTGAACCGGAATGGGCTTCATGCCCAGAGGCCAAGTCTTGGGGCCCACCCCCCGGACATGGACCACGGGACATGCAGCGGACCGTCAGCGCATGGAAAGATCAGCCTCATGCCGCTCGATATCGACCACGAGGACGAGCCAGGGTTCGTAGCGGCAAGGGAGTTGCTGCTCGGTCGGTTCGCCCGCTGGCTGGCAGGAGAAGACCGGTCCTCGGTCGAGGAGATCGACGAACTGGTCGGAGATGCAGGCATCGCCCTTGACTGGAAGTGGAGCTATGGGGACGGGGAGCTGGCGACGTGGCGCACCGGCGACGTCGGCGAGTTCCTCCTCGAGTGGTGTCCACGGAAGCTGAGCGTCACTCAGGCCGACTGCATCACGATCCCCCCGGCCATGGGGTCGTTCCTCAGCTTCCTCGACGACGAGGCACTCCTCGGTCCCGGTTCGGCCTCCGTCGACCGACTCATCGAAGCGGTCACCTCGCTGGCCGACGAGTTCGTCGTGGCCATGGGTGACCGCTCCAGGTTCGGCCTGGCCAAGTCGATGTTCGCGGCAGCCACCGACGAAGGGGTCGATATGACCGACCCCGAGGAACTCCACGCGTGGATGGAGCGCTTCAACGAACTGCCGGAGGCGGAACGCCACCGGCTGCTGCCCGACTCAGCGTTCTCAGGGCCGCGGCCCCGACGCAGCCTGCCACCGGTCGCCTTGCCAGCCGAGGACGACGTGGCCGCATCGAGGAAGGCGGCACCGATCCTCTCGATGTTCCGGGACCTTGCCGACTATGTCGGCGCAGGGCGCAAACTGACCCAGAAGGGCCACCTGACCTTGGCTGACGCTCGGGCCCTGGTCGACCTGCTCGGAACGGGCGACCTCGTGGACAGGCAGATCGGCGACCGGACGTTCCGGACGACCAGTTCCGACAAGCTCTACCGGCTCCGGCAAGTGTTCGCCTGGGCCAAGAAGGCCGGTGTCGTGCGGGTGGCCCATGGCAAGGTCGTCGCCACCAAACGCGGCCTTGAGCTCGCCGACGATCTCGGCGGGTTCTACGACCGGGCGGTGGATGCGCTATTGGCGATCGGGCCGCTCACGTCTCAGCGGTTCTCCGAAGCGTGGTTCGCCTGGCCCGAGGTCGACAAGGTCCTCGACTCGGTGAGCGCCCACCTCCTCATCGCCCCGTATGGGGCCCAGGCTGCGTTCCCACTGGAGGACATCGCAGCAACGGCCGCAGGGGTGGTGCTCGAAGCGTTCAGCTTCCGGGTGGAGGACGATGAGGTGGCGCGGAGGGTGACGACCGATGTCGCCGACATCATGGACGCGTTCGAGCTGGCAGGGGTTGTCCGGCGGATCGGCGCCGTCGACCCGGGCGACAGCCGCCAGACGTCGGGGGGATCGGTGGTGCTCACCCCGGCGGGTGTCGTCTGCGCGAGGCGGTTGCTCGCCGACGCCGGCTACGACACCCCTGTGGCGGATCGTTTCGCGGACGGCAATGCCACGGACCTGCTGTTGGGCACCGACGGGGAGGGCGCCGCCGTCGTTTACGGGGAGGTGATGGCATGGCGGGCGGCCCGCGAGCCCGGCCAAGCAGCCGCCGAGATGTCCGACGCGGTGCGGGAGCTCGACGACCCCGCCCTGCGGAACCTCGGTCTGACCATCCTCGGAGAGATCGGTTCCGACGTGGCTACGCCGTACGTCCGTGAGCTTGTCTCGGAACCCGGGACTCGCGGCTTCGCCCTGTGCTGGCTGGTCGACCACGGACAGTCTGAGGAGGAGGAGCTCTTCGACCCATCGGACGTGCACGGGTTCGTCGACGTCCTCGGGTGTCGCATGGTGACGGGTGGGCCGGACGGCCTGATCTCGACGCTGGCGCTGGCCGGAGACTACGGACGACAGGTCGACGTGATCGCCGGCATGTGGAGGGCGCCGTCGCCGATGACCGAGCTGGTGCTGACGGCGATCTCCCAGGTGCACCCGACGAAGGTGGTGGCCAAAGCGGCGCGCAGGGCGCTCTTCAAGCGACGCAGCTCGAGGGGTGACGCCTGAGGCCCATGCCCTGCTTGGGCTGCTTTGGTCGCCTGCGGGTCGATGTACCCACAATAAATCGCACACACGTGTGAAAAAATGCGAGACTAGGCGCATGGACTTCGGAGATCCTGTCGAGGCGTTGATTCCGGGCGTACAAGGCCGCGTGCTGACCGTTCTGGCTCGGACCGAAGCGGAGCTGACCATGCGGGCTATCGCCGAGTTGGCAGGCGTGAGCGCCAATCAGGCCACTGTCGTGCTGAACCGCCTCGTGCGCCTGGGGCTCGTGGAGCGCCGGGACGTGGGATCCGCTGGTCTCGTGAGTCTGATCAGGGACAATGAGGCGGCACGGGCAGTGCTCATGCTGGCAGATCTCCAACGCGGGGTGTTGGCGCGGTTGACGGGGGAGGCGAGGAAGATCCGGCCGTCCCCGGCGTGTCTCGTAGTGTTCGGTCCCTTCGCCCGTCGTGAAGCACACGAGAACAGCGACATCGACGTGCTCGCCGTGCCGCCTCCCGAAGCACAGGTAGATGACGGACGATGGACGGCAGCGCTCGGCCAGTGGACCGATCGGGCGGCCCGGATCGCCGGCAATCCGGTCAATCTGCTCGAAGTCACCATGGACGAATTGCCGAAGCTGGTCCGTCGCGAGGGAGAACCGTGGCGGACGATCGTGGAGGAGGGGGTCGTACTGATTGGCGCCTTTCCCTCCGAGGTCAAGGCAGGGTGATGACGGCTGCACGCCGACAGACGCCGATGCGAACTGCTTCAGCTCCTGATGCCAGGCTTCGAACGTCGATCGAGACACCCTGCCTCTACGATGAAGGGATGGCCTACCAGCGCCCGAGCATCGCCGACGTCGCCCGCGAGTTAGGCGCGTGTCTTGCCGATGGCGACGAGTCCGGAGCTCTTCGGCTTGCGTTCCGGTGCGTCGAGCTCTTCGAGCGGGCACCGGTCGACGATCGCCAGGACCTCGTCGCCTCCGAGCCCGTCCCGACCGGGGACGCCCGCTTCGACGCCCTGCTCGCCGCGATCTCCGAGTACCTCTGCGCTCGCGAGGGACTGCTCGCCCCGACCTGGGTCGAAAATCCGAGCCGATTCCTCGACCAGTGGTGGTTCGTCTCGGGAATCCACTCCCTGCACGCCGACGCCATCGCACACAGCCCGATCTCCTTCGCCCGACGGGGTGTGTTCATCACCGCGGGCGCGCTGGCATACGCATAGCCATGCTGCTCGATCGCGAGGAGCTGCTCGCAGCACTTCGGCTCCTGGACGAGGAGCTCGGCGCCGTCGGGGTCCGGGGTGAGGTGTTCGTGGTAGGTGGCGCGGCCATGGCCCTCGCCTATGACGCCCGGAGGGCGACGGTCGACGTGGATGCCATCTTCGTGCCCGCGGCGGAAGTGCGGAGGGCGGCGGCACGGGTCGCCGAACGTCTGGAGATTGAAGAGGACTGGCTGAACGACGGAGCGAAGGCGTTCATGCCGGGCTCGGATCCCGAACGTATCGGTGTCTTCGAAGGAGATCACCTGAGCGTCGCCGCGGCTTCACCTCGCTACCTGCTGGCCATGAAACTGTTGGCATCCCGACTCGAGCGTGATCAGGACGACATCCGGTTCCTCTATGACCTGTGTGGTTTCTCCACCGCCGAGGAAGGCCTGGACCTGATCGAGTCGACGTACCCCGATCGTGCTATCGCTCCGAGGGTGCGGTTTCTCCTCGAGGAGATGTTTCCTGGGGAAGGGCGGCAGATTGCACCGCGAGATGCACGACGGAGGGACGGCCCAGGGATGGAACACTGACCGGTCGGCCCTTGATCGGACCAAGCCCGGGGGACGGTGGGCAATCGCCGATTCCATCCCTACTTTATCCCTACAACTCGGCGGAACCGGGTGGATCCAGGATGACTCGATCCCGAATAGACGCAGGTCAGCGCACTGGAGGCCACCAGCTGGACCCCCGGATCCGAGCACCCAGATCTACGAGGACACCAACCAGATCCAGCGGGTGGTCATCGCCAAGAAGCTGGCGGGATAGGAGTTCCGGCGTCGCCAGTCGCGGTGTCGAAACTTGGTGGGCGCTCGACCAGGGAGGGTTCCATGGAGACGGGCGGGAATGCCTCGCAGCCGGACCCTTGCTCGACGAGGTCTCCGTGGCCGTCCCGAGCACGCGATCACACGGGGAGTCCGTCCCCTACCAGGTACGTTGATGTCAGTCGGCCTTTACGCTGCCCAGGTATGGATCTACTATAAGTAGAACTATGTTGGAGATGAGGATTGACCGGGATGAACAGGTCGCCTTGCACGACCAGGTTGCGGCGGAGATCCGAAGGGCCATTGCTGAAGGCGAAGCTGCTCCTGGAGAGCGTCTGCCTCTGGCCAAGGACATCGCCGCCATTCTCGGCGTGAATAAGAACACGGTCCTACGGGCCATGCACATATTGCGAGACGAGGGGCTGCTCGAGTTCAGCCGTGGCAGAGGCGTTACCGTCGTGGGGGCGCCCGAGCGTGGTCTTGTTGTGAGCCAAGCCCGAGAGTTCATGTCCTTTGCCCGCCGATACGGCTACCGACGATGTGACGTACTCAAGTTGATTCAAGAGCTGCCATGACCATCATCGACGAAGCGCCGAGCCCACCAGCAAGTCACGATGCCGAAGCACTATTTCCAGAGACTCGTCGCCGGCGCCGGCGGATTCGCATCACTTTCGGGGTGCTCGTGCTTGTGGTCGCTGCGGCCATCGCAATTCCTCTTGGGGGACACTTCTTTGGCCACGACCGTTTGGGTGCAGGAAAGCCGCCGATCCATCGCGTGTCGACCGCGGTCTGGGCGGATGCTCGCCGCACGTGCGATGGTCCCGGACTTCGGGCAATCTCGGCGAATTCAAGCGGCAAGGCCCATCTTTATGGTGCCTATCCCACGACCGTGCGCCTCGCGGTGAACTGGCCGACCAAGATCTATCCCGTGTCGGGACAGCAAACGCCGACGACCGTATCGAGCGGGAGCCATCCGGTCGGTCACTTCGACGGGTGGCCGCCTGGTCTCAATAGTTCGCAACGAGCCACCATCTGCATCTTCACGGGCAATTTTGTTTACAAAGTTCCCTCGATGCAGGGTGTCTACTCCGACCAGCGGGCCAGAGTATTCCTGGTCTACGTGGGAGTAATCGGCTCGGGGTTCTCGATCACACCAGCAAACTCCATTCCCCGAACCCCAGTTCCGGTGGCATAAGGAAAGACGAGGGTGCAATGCCTGGGGTGGCCCCTATCGCCGGGATTGAGCACCTGGAGACATCGGGCTCCATTGTGTGCCTAAGGTTCTGACAGACACCGGGAGGGTCACCATGAGTGAAGAAGTCGAAGTGGGAACCGTTGCGGAACTGCAGCCTGGCGTCATTCGCGGCGCAGGCCACTATGCCGTGGGGAACGCTGGAGGCGAACTCTTCGCGGTGAGTCGGCGTTGCCGCCACCTTCGCGCCGATCTCGCCGAAGGTTCACTCGATGAAGAGGGTTGCCTCGTGTGCCCCTGGCACGGCGCGAAGTACGACGTCTCGACGGGTCGCATGACCCTCGGCCCGCAGGGTGCCTTCGCCAAGGTCCCGGGCCTTGATGCGGCCTTCCGACTGTTGACCAGGGTGATTCCGCTGCGCCGTGGCAAGGTGACCGAAAGGAACGGGAAGGTCTCCGTTCAATAGGGTTCGCCGTTTGCGCTGACTGCCTCCGATCGATGCCGGGTCGTGGCCGTCCGACGGGACGGACCAGGCCTCCCGCTGCTCTCTCCCGTGGGCCGACGGCGCACCCGATCGCCTAGTGCGGACAGAGGGGAGCCAATGCATTCGTGGCCGGTGTCGTGACAGCCAAGGTTTCGCAGCCGGGGGCAGACGAGTCTTCCCGCTGAACTCCGACACCGATGGGGCATTGCCGAGGGCGGCGACGTTGCGTTCGTCGACCTCGGGGATGCTGCACTTGTCCTACCGGGCGGCAAGGAGGCGGCGAAGGCCGACGTGCGGCGGGCATCGGCGGGCGGAGCGTACGCCGAGGGTCTGGCCGCCATCGGCGACCCCGACCTTTCCCTCCAAGCCCCTCCTGCTCGACGACCGGGCCTTTGAGCGCCTCGGACCGGTCCTCGGACCGTGGCGCGCGAACTCATGCTGGCGCTGCCCGATGATGTCGACCTGCCGGAGCCGAGACTCGTCGTCCCGGCGATGGTCGACGTGCAGCGTCGTCATCCGGTACCGAACGTCTTGAGCATCGAAGCTGTCGTTGCCGCGCTGTTGTTGGGGGCGAACATGGTCCTCCGTCCTTCGACTGTCCGAGGTCAGCTTCGGCCGGTCCTTCGAAACGAGGGCCTTGCGTTCCAGGCGGTCGACCTCCCGTAGGCGGGGACCGTCCCCGAATCCCGGGGTGACCATCTCCGGAGATCGGAGCTCACCGATCCCGGAACGCCGTTGGTGCGTGGCGGACGTTCGGGTTCAAATTGCGGATCGCAGACGAACACGAGCACCCGGATCTACGAGGGCACCAACCAGATCCAGCGGGTGGTCATCGCCAAGCAGCTGCTCGGGTAGCACCTCGTCGAGGCAGTCGCGGCGAAGGGGACGTCGATGACGGCCTACCTCCAGCGGGTGCGTACCGAGGAACGACGGTCGACGATGAGCCCAGCCGGTCACTCCTGGCCCGCGGATGGTGGCGGCGCAGTGGCGGCCCGCCCGCAGCCCGCCCAGGAGTCAGGCCGGCCGCAGAGGTGTTGATCCCACCCGACGGCAACCGTGGTCGTCGGGCCGACTCGGGTCAGGCCGCCGAAGCCGAAGCCGAAGCCGAAGCCGAAGCCGAAGCCGCCGACGCCGACGCAGCGGCAGCGGCAGCGGCCGTCCGCTCCGCACGCCGGCGCAAGGACCAGCCCGGCCCGCGCAGTACGTAGGACAGGCGTTCGGCCCAACCCGTGGAGGAGGCGATGTCCCGGGCCAGGTCGACGTACTCGTGGGTGGCGATCCGCGCCGGGTTGAACGTGTCGATGTTCGTGGTGAGCCCGTACACGACCGGAGTGTCCTCGGGCTCGAAGGTCCCGAACAGCCGGTCCCAGACGATCAGGATGCCCCCGTGGTTCCGGTCGAGGTACGGGCGGTTCGATCCGTGGTGCACCCGGTGGTGGGAGGGTGAATTGAGGGCCCGCTCCGCCCGGCCGATCCGGTCGATCGCCTCGGTGTGGATCCAGAACTGGTAGATCAGGTTGACGCCCCGCGCCGTCGCCACCGCGTCGGGCGGTACGCCGAACAGGCACAGCAGGCCGTATGGGATCGTGGTGCCGAGGGCGTCGGCGACCGGCTGGCGCAGGGCGGTCGACAGGTTGTACCGCTCGCTCGAGTGGTGGACCTCGTGGACGGCCCACATGTAGCGGCTGGTGTGCATGAACCGGTGGTTCCAGTAGTAGAGGAAATCCCACCCGACGACGGCGGCGGCCAGCGCAGCGGGTCCGCTCCCGAGCGACGGGACGAGCCGCCGGGCCCACAGGCGTTCGGAGGTGGTGGCCGTGGCCCAGGCACTGGTGATGGCCACGCCCCCCACGGCCACGGCGACGACGCCCCCGACCGAGGCGACCCTGCGGGCCGTCGACTGCGGCCCGACCGACCGACCGGCATCGTCCCCGCTCGAGTCGTCCCCGCTCGAGTCGTCCCCGCTCGAGTCGCCCCCGCTCGAGCCGGGCGTGTCGTCCCCCGGCATCCGGCGCTCGGACCGGCGGGCGACGACGTCGGCGGCCGTGGTGACCGCGGCGGCCACCACGGCCACACCGACGGCGGCCTTGGCGAACCGGCCGCGACCCGGGGTGATCGGGCGGAGGAGCCGGGGCACCACGAAGGGGGCAAGCAGACTCAGGTTGCCCATGGCCAGGCTGGCCAGCGTGTCGCGGCGTTCGTAGTCGCCCGCCGACGGTGCCCCGCCCCGGGCCAGTCGGCGTCGTTGGGCCAGGTACTCGACGCCCATGGCGGCGAAGTACCCCGGGACGGCCACCACCGTCAGGTCCACGGCATCGGTTCCGGGCTTCGACAGCCAGGACACGGTCAGTCCGTCCCGGTGACGGTCACGGTGCGCCCCGGGAGCCGGCCCCGTACCGGTACGCGGCCGGCGCAGCGCACGCGTGCACCTTCGTCGCACTCATCCGGATCCTCCCCTTGCTCGGATGGCCGGACGAAGGGCCGACCGCCCGCACCCGGTGGCGCCGGGTGCGGCGGGCATCCCCGCCCGTCCGCCCGGCAGAGTACCGCACCGGCCCGTCCGGGCCGCCTGCGGTCCGGAACCCTGCGTCCCGTCCCGTCCCAGGGCCGTCGATAGGCGCGGCCCGGGATCAGCCGCCGGTTCCCGCGCGCAGGGGCCGCAGCGCTCCGTCGAGCCTGGCCAGCTCAGCCAGCATGCCGGCGGCGCCCAGGGACAGCGCGTCGTTCGGGACGAATCGCCCCTCGTCGTCGAGGAACTGAGCGACGAAGGGGATGTTGACGGCCTCGACCACCGGCGTCATGCGCAGCGCGGCCACCACCGGCTTGAGTGCCGTCATGGCCCGGGTCCCGGCGGCGACCCCTCCGTAGCTGACGAAGCCCACCGGCTTGTAGTTCCACTCCGCGTGCAGGAAGTCGAGGGCGTTCTTGGTGGCGGCGTTGAAACTGTGGTTGTACTCGGGGATCACGAACACGTAGGCGTCGCCCCGGTCGATCGTCTCGCTCCAGGCGATGGTGTGGGGGTGCTCGTACCGGCGGGCGACGGGGTGGCCGGGCTCGTCGAGCAGCGGCAGCGCGACCTCTGCCAGGTCGAGGAGCTCGACGGAGAAGGCGCCCTGCTCCCGGGCGATGCCGTCGAACCACAGCGCCACCGGGAGTCCGACCCGACCCGGGCGGGTGCTTCCGATGATGACCTGGAGGGTGGACTTGGACACGGGGCTCCTTGGGGGTGGCGGCGACCGGGCGGAACGGGTAAGTGGTTGTGTGCGCAACTAGCTTACGTGCGACGCGGGGCCCGCCGATCCACACCCTCCGGCGGTGGCCGCTGGTCCCGACCCGGGGTGTCGGCCGGTCGGTCCGGGACGGGCCGGGCACCAGGTTCTAGAACCGGTTCTATACTGCTCCCGCCGGGTTCCGGGCGACGACTTCCGGGCCGGCTGCCAGTCGAACTCGCACGCCACCAACCGATACGCACAACTAGGGGGAACCTCCATGGCCCAGCCGGTGATCGTCGAAGCAGTCCGCACGCCCATCGGGAAGCGCAACGGGTGGCTGTCGGGGTTCCACGCCGCCGAGCTGCTGGGCACGGCCCAGGTCGAGCTGGTGAAGAAGGCCGGCATCGACCCCGGTTCCGTGGAGCAGATCGTCGGTGGATGCGTCACCCAGGCGGGCGAGCAGGCGTCCAACGTCACCCGCACCGCCTGGCTGAGCCAGGGCATGCCCTACGAGACGGCCGCCACCACGGTCGACTGCCAGTGCGGCTCGGCGCAGCAGGCCAACAACTTCGTCGCCAACCTCATCGGCGCGGACGTCATCCACTCGGGCATCGCCTGCGGGGTCGAGGCCATGAGCCGGGTGGGCCTCGGGGCCAACGCGTTCAACGGGCCGGGCAAGTCGCGCCCTGACGAGTTCCCGTGGGACATGCCCGACCAGTTCAACGCGGCCGAGCGGATCGCCCAGAAGTACGGGATCACCCGTGCCGACGTGGACTGGCTCGGCCTCGAGTCGCAGCGCAAGGCCGCGGTCGCCGTGGCCGAGGGCCGCTTCGATCGGGAGATCGTCCCGGTGGAGGCTCCGGTCATGGGAGCCGAGGGTCCGACCGGCGAGCGCAGCCTCGTCTCCCGGGACCAGGGTCCCCGCGAGACCACGGCCGAAGGCCTGGCCGGACTCAAGCCCGTCCTGCCCGACGGCATGCACACGGCCGGCAACAGCTCGCAGATCTCCGACGGTGCCGCCGCGGTGCTGTGGATGTCCCAGGAGCGCGCCGGCGAGGCCGGGCTGCGCCCCCGGGCCCGGATCGTGGCCCAGACCCTGGTCGGCTCCGATCCCTACTACCACCTTGACGGACCAATCGCCGCCACGACGGACGTCCTGAAGAAGGCCGGCATGACCATGGCGGACATCGACATCTTCGAGGTCAACGAGGCCTTCGCCTCCGTCGTCATGTCGTGGGGCAAGGTCCACAAGGTCGACTGGGACAGGGTCAACGTCAACGGCGGGGCGATCGCCCTCGGCCACCCGGTGGGCTCGACGGGCGCCCGCCTGATCACCACCGCCCTCCACGAGCTGGAGCGGACCGACAAGAACCTGGCCCTCATCACCATGTGCTGCGGAGGAGCGCTCGCCACCGGCACGATCATCGAGCGGATCTGACACCTCCGGGTCGCCGATCCGGGTAACGGTTGGCGGGGCCACCCGCACGTGGTTGCATGGAGGGATGCGCCCTCCGTCCTCCCCGCGGGCGCGAGCCGTCGTGCGACTCGCCTCCGTCGTCGCCGTGGCCGTCCTCGCCACCGCGTGTGCGAGTGCGGCGGTGTCGGACGCGGCCGGCCCGGCAATGGGCGCCAGCGCCCGCGTCGAAGCCACCGCCTCCCGCTCGACGACCGACTCGTCGTGGACGACGTTCGACCAGAACGGGTTGCGGACCGGCGTGGACGCGTCCGGCGACTCGTTCTCGCCGGCCACGCCGGCGTGGACGTCCCCCGTCCTCGACGGCAGTCTCTACGGGCAGCCCCTCGTGGCCGGCGGGCGGGTGTTCGCGGCCACGGAGAACGACACCGTGTACGCCCTGGGCGCCGACAGCGGTTCCGTCCTCTGGTCGACCCATCTCGGAGCGCCGTTCGACCCGGCGAACTTCCCGGGGGGGATCTGCGGCAACATCCACCCGACCGTCGGCATCACCTCCACCCCGGTGATCGACCCGGCGCGCGGCGAGATCTTCGTGGTGGCAGCCGAGCAGGCAGGGTCGGAGGCCGCCCACCATCTGGTCGGCCTGGACCTCTACACGGGCGGGGTCGTCCTCGACGAGGTCATCGATCCGGCGTCGGTCACCTCGCCGGCCCACGAGCTCCAGCGTGCCTCGCTGGCCCTGGCCGACGGGCGGGTGATCGTCGGCTTCGGCGGGAACGCGGGCGACTGCGAGCCCTACCACGGCCTCGTCGTGTCCGCCCCCGAGGCAGGCGGGCCGGCGTCGGTGTTCACCGTGGCGGACGCTCCCGGCGACTCGCAGGGCGCGGTGTGGATGGGCGGTGCCGCCCCGACGGTCGACGGCCAGGGGAACGTGTGGGTCGCCACCGGGAACAGTGCGTACACCAGCGGCAGCCCGCCCTACGACAACAGCGACGGTGTCCTGAAGCTCGGCCCGACGGCCACCCTGCTGGACGCGTTCGCCCCGAGCTCGTGGCTGTCCGACAATGCCTCCGACGCAGACCTGGGTTCGACCACCCCGGCGCTGCTGCCCAACGGGCTCGTCTTCGAGGTCGGGAAGGCGAGGACCGCTTACGTGCTCCGCCAGTCGTCGCTCGGCGGCGTGGGCGGCCAGGTGGCCTCGAGCCCGGGCTTCTGCGGGTCCGAGGCCTTCGGGGGCTCGGCCGACCTGAACGGCACCCTGTTCGTGCCGTGCGGTGACGGGCTGCGCGCCGTGCAGCCGACGGCGTCGGCACCCACCGCCCTCTGGCGGGCGGCGAGCGGCGTCCACGGGTCGCCCATCGTGGCCGGGGGACTGGTGTGGTCCATCTCCTCGGGAACCCTCTATGCCCTGGACGCGTCGAACGGTGCCACCGTGCAGCAGTTCGCCATCGGCTCGAGCCCGTCCTCGTTCCCGTCGCCGGCCGCTGCCGACGGGCTGGTCATCGCCCCGTCGGCGAACCAACTCCATGCGATCCGGGG
>Ga0307372_10009473_pt1 | contig 13406 bp, 10 predicted proteins | sample OX1MG_FD_202533 | JGI IMG/M metagenome (GOLD analysis project Ga0307372, IMG submission 202533) | Soil microbial communities from Risofladan, Vaasa, Finland - OX-1 | ecosystem: Environmental > Terrestrial > Soil > Coastal area > Acid sulfate soil | place: Finland: Risofladan, Vaasa | collected...
CGGACCGGCCTCCGGGATTGACCTGGGCGCCGGAACGGAGCTGGCGATCGGAGCGGGGCTGGCCGGCAGCGGCGGGGGCGTGCCGCCGAAGACCGGGCAGAGGGCCTGGTGCGCGCACCAGTCGCAGAGCCTGCTCTGCCGCGGTCGCCAGTCGCCGGTAGCCCGCGCTCGCTCGATCGCCTGCCAGAGCGCATTGATCTTGCGCTCGGTGGCGAGCAGCTCAGCCTCGTCGGGGGCGCAGCGCATGATCTCGCCGTTGCCGAGGTAAATGAGCTGCAGCTGGCGCGGGATGGCGCCGCTGGTGCGCCAGACGACCAGGGCGTAGAACTTCATCTGGAACAGCGCGCGCGCCTCGTACTCCTCGCGCGGCGCGGTACCGGTCTTGTAGTCGACGATGCGAACCTCGCCGCTGCGGGCTACATCGAGCCGGTCGATGTAGCCGCGCAGGGTCAGGCCAGAGTCCAGGACGGTCTGCACGGACATCTCGCGGTGCGCGGGCTCGAGGCGGGTGGGGTCCTCGAGGGTGAAGTACCGGTCGAGCATCGCGCTGGCCTCGTCGAGCCAGACGGCGCGCTGCTCCTCGTCGGCGAAGAGGCTGGCGAGCTCGGGCTCGGCGGTGGCGAGCCGCTCCCATTGCGGCAGCACTAGGCCGCGGGCGACGGTCGGCGTGCGGCCGGGGGCCGGCTCATCGAAGAGGCGCTCCAGCACGGCATGCACGAGTGTCCCGCGCGCCGCGGCGGGGCTGGGCGGCTCGGGCAGCCGGTCGATAACGCGGAAGCGATAGAGCAGGGGACAGGTCAGGAAGTCGGCCGCACGGGAGGGTGACAGGCTCCGGTGAACGGTCACCTCGGATGCCGCGTGGGGCACGGCCGTCGCGGGCACTTCTGTCGCGGTAGCCGCGGGCGCTGCGTCGCTCATGCATCGGAGCCTAGGGGAGAGCCCTGACACTGGGGGCGCGACATGCGTCCGTCGAGCGGTGAATGGCCGCCTACCGCGTAGCATCAGTGCGTGGCAGGTATCTCCCCCGAGGATGACCCTTCGCGGGGTCAGCAGTTTCAGCAGCCTGAGCAGAAGCCTGCTGCGGACAATCGGCGTGACCCAAGGCTCGGGCTGATCGTGGCCCGCGTGTTCGGCATCCCCGTCTATATCTCGCCGTACTGGTTCCTGGTCGCAGGGCTCCTGGTGTACCTGTACGCGAACTCGCTGGACAGCAACGTCCAGCCGGTAAACGTCCGCTACCTGGTCTCGGCCGCGTTCGTCATCCTGCTTTACCTCTCCGTGCTGGTCCACGAGCTGAGCCACTGCGTGGTCGCGCGGGCGTTCAAGCTGGCGGTGCGACGCGTCCTGCTCTATCCGCTGGGCGGGTTCTCCGAGATCGAGCAGGAGCCGCCGACCCCGGCCCAGGAATTCCTGGTCTCGGCCGCGGGCCCGGCTATCTCGCTGGCGCTCGCCGGCGTCGCCGCCGCGCTGACCAGGGTGTTCCCCGACGGCCTGCCGAACCTGCTGATCGATCAGCTATTCCGCGCCAACCTGCTGGTCGGAATCTTCAACCTGCTGCCCGGCCTCCCGCTGGACGGCGGCCGGATTTTCCGAGCGGGGATCTGGAAGCTCACGGGCAAGACCGCGACGGCGACCGTCGTGGCCGCGTGGGCGGGCCGGGTCCTGGCGGTGCTGCTGATCGTCGTGCCGATCGGGCTCACGGGTGGCCGGCTGGGCTCGCTGATCAGCAGCTCGTACTGGCTGTGGCTGGCGTTCATCGCGGTGTTCATGTGGATGCAGTCGGGGCAGGCGATCAAGGCGGCGAAGGTCCGCGAGCGGCTGCCTGGCCTGCAGGCCAGGCAGCTGGCTCGGCGGGCCATCCCGGTTCCGGCGAACCTGCCCCTGGCGGAGGCGATCCGGCGGGCCGACGCGGCGCAGGCGCGGGCCCTGGTGATCGTGGATCACCAGCAGGCGCCGGTCGCGATCGTGAGCGAGGACGCGGTGATGGCCACGCCGGAGCAGCGCCGGCCATGGGTCGAGGTCGGGGCGCTCGCGCGCACGCTCGATCCGGCCATGGTGCTGTCCGCCGACCTTGCGGGGATCGAGCTGATCGAGGCGGTGCAGCGCAAGCGGGCCAGTGAGTATCTGCTGATCGAGCCATCCGGCCAGGTCTACGGCGTACTGGCCGCCACCGATCTCGACCACGCGTTCGCGGGCGTCTGAGGCACCGCGAACCAGGGTCGCCCATCAACTAGCCTGTCGGCGTGATCAAGCAGCCCCGCGGGCCGTTCATGCCCGGCGACCAGATTCAGCTGACCGACCCCAAGGGCCGTCAGCACCGGCTGGTACTGACGGCGGGGCGGACCTTCCACACCCACCGCGGCGCCGTCGCGCACGATGACCTGATCGGCAAGCCGGAGGGCAGCCTGGTGATGTCGGCCGGCGGCACTCCCTACATCGCCCTGCGGCCCCTGCTCGCGGATTACACGCTGTCGATGTCGCGGGGCGCCGCCGTGGTCTACCCCAAGGACGCCGCGCAGATTATCGCGATGGCGGACATCTTCCCGGGCGCCACGGTCGTGGAGGCGGGCGCGGGCTCGGGCGCGCTGTCGTGCTGGCTGCTGCGGGCGGTGGGCGAGGAAGGGCTGCTGATCTCCTACGAGCGCCGCCCGGACTTCGCGGAGATCGCCCGGGCCAATGTCGAGCAGTTCTTCGGCGGCCCGCATCCGGCCTGGCGCCTGACGGTCGGGGACCTGCCCGGCGGCGACCTGCCCGCGGCCGGCTCGGCCGGCGGGGAGATGGCGGAGGCCGATCGGTTCGTGCTCGATATGCTCGCGCCCTGGGAGCACGCGGGCATCGCGGCGGCGGCGCTGATACCGGGCGGACTGATCTGCTGCTACGTGGCGACGACGACTCAGCTGGCCCGCACCGTGACGGCCCTGCGCGAGCAGGGGAGCTTCGCGGAGCCCGCGGCGTGGGAGACGCTGCAGCGCGGCTGGCACGTGGACGGCCTGGCGGTGCGGCCCGAGCATCGCATGGTGGGGCACACGGGCTTTCTGGTTACCGCTAGAAGGCTGGCCGACGGCGTCCAGGCCCCGCCACGCCGGCGCAGGCCCTCCAAGGGTGCCCAGGCGGCCGATGACCTGGCTGAACTGGCCGGTGACGAGATGTAGCAGACTCGGTTACGCGGTGGCGCTGTTCCCGGATCGTGACTCAGAGACCTAGAGTCGGGACTGCCGCAAGGTTACGGAACGACCCTGGATAGGTAGGGTCTAGGTAAGTCGGCTCTCCTGGAGGGGGTGAGGGGCATGGGCTCTCGTGACGACAGCGCTCGCAGCGGGCGGTATGACGACGAGGTCAAAGTCCTGACCACGAAGATCTCCTTCCTTGAGGAGGAGGTCACAGCACTGCGCGGCAGGCTCGCTGATTCTCCGCGGCAGGCAAGGCTGCTCGAGGATCGCCTGCGCGAGGCGCAGACGAGCATGGCCGCCGTTACGGGCCAGAACGAACGGCTCACCGGAACCCTCAGGGACGCGCGTGACCAGATCGTGGCGCTCAAGGAGGAGGTGGACCGGCTCGCGCAGCCGCCGAGCGGGTTCGGCGTCTTCCTGCAGGCGGCGCAGGATGGCACGGCGGACGTGTTCACCGGCGGACGCAAGATGCGCGTCAGCGTGAGCCCGAGCATCGACCTGGACGAGCTGCGGCCCGGCCAGGAGGTCGTGCTCAACGAGGCCCTCAACGTCGTGATCGCCCAGGGCTACGAGACGATCGGTGAGGTCGTCATGCTCAAGGAGGTCCTCGACGGCGGCGACCGGGCGCTGGTGATCTCGCACGCGGACGAGGAGCGAATAGCGAGGCTGGCCGAGCCGCTGCGCGAGCAGAAGCTGCGCGCGGGCGACTCGCTGCTGCTGGAGCCGCGGTCGGGGTACGTGTACGAGCGCATCCCGAAGGCCGAGGTCGAGGAGCTCATCCTCGAGGAAGTGCCGGACATCTCCTACAAGGAGATCGGCGGGCTCGGCCCGCAGATCGAGCAGATCCGGGACGCCATCGAGCTGCCGTACCTGCACGCGGACCTGTTCAAGGAGCACCAGCTGCGGCCGCCGAAGGGCGTGCTGCTCTACGGCCCGCCCGGCTGCGGGAAGACCCTGATCGCCAAGGCGGTCGCCAACTCGCTGGCTAAGCAGGTGGCGGAGCGCACGGGGCAGAGCGCGAACGACGGCCCGGACGGTCCGGCCCGGGAGCGCCGGAGCTTCTTCCTCAACATCAAGGGCCCCGAGCTGCTGAACAAGTACGTCGGCGAGACGGAGCGGCACATCCGGCTGGTCTTCCAGCGGGCCCGGGAGAAGGCCAGCGAGGGCATGCCGGTCATCGTGTTCTTCGACGAGATGGACTCGATCTTCCGGACCCGCGGCTCAGGCGTCTCCAGCGATGTGGAGAACACGATCGTGCCGCAGCTGCTGAGCGAGATCGATGGCGTCGAGGGCCTGGAGAACGTCATCGTCATCGGCGCGTCCAACCGCGAGGACATGATCGACCCGGCGATCCTGCGGCCCGGCCGCCTGGACGTCAAGATCAAGATCGAGCGGCCGGACGCGGAGGCCGCCAAGGACATCTTCACCAAGTACGTCCTGACCGGCCTGCCGCTGCACCCCGACGACCTGGCCGAGCACGGCGGCTCGGCGGCTGCGACGGTGGACGAGATGATCCAGCGGGTCGTCGAGCGGATGTACTCCGAGACGGAGGAGAACCGGTTCCTGGAGGTCACCTACGCCAACGGTGACAAGGAAGTGCTCTACTTCAAGGACTTCAACTCCGGCGCGATGATCCAGAACATCGTCGACCGCGCGAAGAAGATGGCCATCAAGGAGTTCCTGGAGACGGGCCAGAAGGGCCTGCGCGTGGCCCACCTGCTGGCCGCCTGCGTGGACGAGTTCAGCGAGAACGAGGACCTGCCGAACACGACTAATCCTGACGACTGGGCGCGGATCTCGGGCAAGAAGGGCGAGCGGATCGTCTACATCAGGACGCTGGTCTCCGGCAAGCACGGGACCGAGGCCGGGCGCTCCATCGACACCGTCGCGAACACTGGCCAGTACCTGTAGCCGGGCTGGTAACGCGGCGTGGCGAGGGCGGCGCGTGCGTGCGGCGGCTAATCCGGCACTAGGCTCTTTAGCATGAGCGTGCGCCGGGTGATGGGCATCGAGACCGAGTACGGGATATCCGTGCCCGGCCAGCCTGGGGCGAACGCGATGGTCAGCTCGTCGCAGGTGGTCAATGCCTATCAGGCCGCGACCGCCGCGCGGGCCCGTCGCGCCCGGTGGGACTTCGAGGAGGAGAACCCGCTGCGCGACGCGCGCGGCTTCGACCTGGCCCGGGAGGCGGCCGACTCCTCCCAGCTCACGGACGAGGACCTGGGCCTGGCCAATGTCATCCTCACCAACGGGGCGCGGCTGTACGTGGATCACGCGCACCCCGAGTACTCCGCGCCGGAGTGCACGAACCCGCTGGACGCGGTGCTCTGGGACAAGGCCGGCGAGCGGGTGATGGCCGAGGCAGCCGCCAAGGCGGCGTCGATGCCGGGCGGCCCGGCCATCCAGCTATATAAGAACAACACCGACAACAAGGGCGCATCGTACGGCTGTCACGAGAACTACCTGATGAATCGCGCGACCCCGTTCGCGGACATCGTCAGGTACCTGACGCCGTTCTTCATCTCCCGGCAGGTGGTCTGCGGGGCCGGGCGGGTCGGCCGGGGCGCCGACGGCCGGGACGAGGGCTTCCAGATCAGCCAGCGGGCCGATTTCTTCGAGGTCGAGGTCGGCCTGGAGACCACGCTCAAGCGGCCGATCATCAACACCCGCGACGAGCCGCACGCGGACCCGGACAAGTACCGGCGGCTGCACGTCATCATCGGCGACGCCAACATGAGCGAGGTCTCCACCTACCTCAAGCTCGGCACCACCGCGCTGGTGCTCGCGATGATCGAGGACCGGTTCCTGGCGACCGACCTGTCGGTGGAGACGCCGGTGGCCGAGCTGCGGGCAATCTCGCATGACCCGTCCTGCCGCCACCTGGTCCCGCTGCGCGATGGCCGCCGGATGACCGCCGTCCAGCTGCAGATGGAGTACCTGGAACTGGCGCGCAAGTACACCGAGGACAAGTACGGCGCCGATGTCGACGAGGCGACCGCGGACGTCCTGGACCGCTGGGAGAGCGTGCTGTCCCGGCTGGCCGAGGACCCGATGCAGACCGCCCGCGAGCTCGACTGGGTGACCAAGCTGGAGATCCTCGAGGGCTACCGGTCGCGGGACGGCCTGGCCTGGAATCATCCGCGGCTGCAGCTCGTCGACCTGCAGTACTCCGATGTCCGCGCCGACCGCGGCCTGTACAACCGGCTGGCGGCGCGCGGCCGGATGAGCCGGCTGCTGGACGAGCCGGCGATCGAGCGGGCGATGCTGGAGCCGCCGGAGGACACCCGCGCGTTCTTCCGCGGCCGGTGCCTGCGGCAGTACCCGGAGGCCGTGGCCGCCGCGTCCTGGGACTCGGTCATTTTCGACATTCCGGGCCGCGAGTCCCTGCAGCGAGTGCCGACGCTGGAGCCCCTGCGCGGCACGAAGGCACACGTGGGTGCCCTGCTGGACCGGTGCCGCACGGCCACTGACCTGGTATCGGCCCTGACCGGGCGGGACTGACGCGCGCTCGCGGTCCGCCCGCGGCTCGCGTTTCGCGGCACATCGCGGATCTATACCGATGCTGGCCGGCAGGGTTGGGCCGGGCATAGCGGGGCGAGGATAGCGTTTGAGACTGTGGGCGGTAACCGCGGATCCACGGAGGTTTGAGCATGGCGACGAAAGACACCGGCGGGCAGCGGCAGGCTCCGAGGCGTACCGAGGAGGAGGAGGAGAGCGAGGCGCAGTCCGGCGAGGCCGTCAAGGAGCGACAGGACAAGCTGACCGATGACGTCGACGCGATCCTCGACGAGATCGACGAGGTCCTCGAGGAGAACGCCGAGGAGTTCGTCCGCTCCTACGTGCAAAAGGGCGGCGAGTGACGCGGGCCGGCGTGCGCGGCGGCGGGCCGGGCGGCATGTTCACTCATAGCCGATTCCTCCCATAGCCGACGCGGCGCGGCCAGCGCGGCTGCTGGGGCGGGTGAGCAGTAGGGTCATGTCAGGACTGCAGGCGTTCTAACCGGAAGGACTCGCGGGTGGCCCCTGAATCCGACGGCCGGCGGCTGCCGGCCCCGTTCCTGACGGCGGGGACGTCGTCGTTCTCCGACTTCCTCGACATGGCCGCGCCGACCTTGCAGCCGGCCAGGCTGGGGGTCGCGGGCGGGATGCCGTCCGGCGGCCCCGACCTGCCGCACGGCACCACGATCGTCGCGGCGATCTGCGCCGACGGCGTGGTGATGGCGGGGGACCGGCGGGCCACCGCCGGGAACATGATCTCCCAGCGGGACATCGAGAAGGTGTTCCGCACCGACGAATTCTCCTGCATCGGCATCGCCGGCGTCGCGGGCATCGGCATCGATCTCGTCCGCCTCTACCAGGTCGAACTGGAGCACTACGAGAAGCTCGAGGGCCGGACGCTGTCGCTGGAGGGCAAGGCGAACCGCCTGGCCGGGCTGGTGCGGGCCAACCTGATGGGCGCGATGCAGGGCCTGGTGGTGGTGCCGCTGTTCGCCGGCTACGACGAGGACCGCGAGCATGGCCGGATCTTCGCCTACGACGTGGCGGGCGGCCGGTACGAGGAGCACAAGTTCCACTCGATCGGATCGGGCTCGGTGTTCGCGCGGGGCTCCCTCAAGAAGCTCTACCGCGACGACATGTCCGTCGCCGACACGGTGATGGCCTGCATGCAGGCGCTGTACGACGCGGCCGACGACGACTCGGCGACCGGCGGCCCCGATGTGACCAGGCGCATCTACCCGGTGGTGGCGAGCATCACCGCCGATGGCTTCACGCGGCTGTCCGACGAGGAGGCCGGGACCTACGCCCAGGCGGTGGTGGACGGCCGGATGCGCCGCCCGGATGGTCCCACGGCGCCGCTGCGGGAGCCCGCCACCTAGCCCGCTATCTCACTCGGCCCGGCCGGCCCGGTGACTATGCAGATCTGACCACCTCGAGTAAGGACAGTGCCAGCGGTGTCGATGCCCTTCTACGTGTCGCCCGAGCAGGCGATGAAGGACAAGGCGGACTTCGCGCGGAAGGCCATCACGCGAGCCCGCAGCGGTGTCGTGATCGACTGCGACGCCGGGATCCTGCTCGTCTCACCGAACTCATCCCGGGCCCTGCATAAGTTCAGCGAGCTGTACGACCGGATCGCCTTTGCGGCGGCGGGCCGGTACAACGAGTTCGAGCGGCTCCGGCAGGCGGGCGTGCGGTACGCCGACCTGACCGGGTACCAGTACGACCGGCAGGACGTGACCGCCCGCGGCCTCGCGAACTGGTACGCGCAGCTGCTCGGGACGATCTTCACCGAGAGCGTCAAGCCGCTGGAGGTGGAGATCGTGGTCGCCGAGGTCGGCGCGAGCGCCGAGCTGGATCAGATCTACCGGATCACCTTCGACGGCACCGTGAGCGATGAGCATCACTTCCTGGTCATGGGCGGCCAGACCGAGCAGGCGGCGGCGGTGCTCAAGGAGCGCTACTCCGAGGGCATGACGCTGGGCGGGGCCATGGAGGTCGCCATCGCGGCCCTCGCCGACCAGGCCAACGGCGGGGGCGCCGAGATCACCGGCGCCCAGCTGGAGGTCGCGCTCCTGGACCGGTCGCGGTCGCACCGCACGTTCCGGCGCCTCACCGGCGCCCGCCTCGATGCCGTGCTCGCCGAGGCGAGGTCGGCGGCTCCGGAGAGCCCCGCTCGGGAGAGCGACACCCCCGAGAGCGGGACCACTGAGAGCGACACCCCTGAGAGCGGGACCACCGAGAGCGGGACCACCGACGCGGGCTGACGCGGGCTGCATGGCCGGGCGCGGCAGGCGCCGATGTAGTGTCAGGGAGTGCGCGGCCCGGCGGGTGGCTGCGCGGGTAATGGAGGAAAAGTGACGGCCGACCTGGTAACCATCGCGGGAGTCGACGCGCCGACCAGGCTGCTGATCGGCGGGCACTGGTCCGCCGGGCGGCGGGGCGTCCTGCCGGTCATTGACCCTGCCACCGAGGAGCCCATCGCCGAGGTAGCCGACGCCAGCGAACAGGACGCCATGGATGCCGTCACCGCGGCCTATGACGCGCTGCCCGGCTGGGCGGCCACGCCGCCGCGCGAGCGCGGCCAGTGCCTGCGGCGGGCCTTCGAGCTGATGACCGAGCGCGCCGAGCCGCTGGCCCGGCTGATGGTCCTGGAGAACGGCAAGGCGCTGCCGGACGCCCGCGGTGAGATCGCCTACGCGGCCGAGTTCTTCCGCTGGTACGCGGAGGAGGCCGTGCGCAACGAGGGCTCGCTGTCGATCGCGCCGTCGGGCGCGAACCGGATCATGGTCCAGCATCAGCCGGTCGGCGTCAGCGTCCTGATCACGCCCTGGAACTTCCCCGCCGCGATGGCCACCCGCAAGATCGGGCCGGCCCTGGCCGCGGGCTGCACGGTCGTGCTCAAGCCGGCCAAGGAGACGCCGCTGACCGCGCTGGCGGTGGCCGGCATCCTGGCCGAGGCGGGCGTGCCGGCCGGCGTGGTCAACGTGCTGCCGACCAGCAAGCCCGGCCCGCTGACCGAGGTGATGCTGGCCGACCCCCGGGTGCGCAAGCTGTCGTTCACGGGCTCGACCGAGGTCGGCCGGATGCTGCTCAAGACCGCCGCCGACACCGTCACGAACTGCTCCATGGAACTGGGCGGCAACGCGCCGTTCCTGGTCTTCGAGGACGCCGACATCGACGCGGCCGTCAGCGGCGCGTTCGTGGCCAAGATGCGCAACGGCGGCGAGGCGTGCACCGCCGCCAACCGGTTCTACGTCCACGAGTCCGTGGCCGGGGAGTTCTCGGCCAAGCTGGCCAGGCGGCTGGCGGCCGTCCGGGTCGGGCCTGGCCTGGAGGACGGCGTCGAGCTCGGGCCGCTGGTCAACGCCGACACCCGCGACAAGGTGGCCGGGCTGGTGGATAGGGTCGCGGGGGACGGCGGGCGGGTGATCCTCGGCGGGCACGCGCCGGACCGGCCGGGCTACTTCTACGAGCCGACCGTGGTCGACGACGTGCCGGCCGACGCGGGCATCCTGAGCCAGGAGATCTTCGGGCCGGTCGCGCCGATCGTCCGGTTCGCCGACCAGTCGGAGGCCATCGCGCTGGCCAACACCACCGAGTACGGCCTGGTGTCCTATCTGTACAGCACCGACCTGCGGCGCGCGCTGCAGGTGGCGGAGGCCCTGGAGTCTGGCATGGTCGGCATCAACCGCGGTGTCGTATCCGATCCGGCGGCCCCGTTCGGCGGAGTCAAGCAGTCCGGGCTGGGCCGGGAGGGCGGCCACGACGGGCTGCTGGAGTTCACCGAGACCAAGTACATCGCGGTCGACTGGTGACGCCAATGCGGGGGGACTGAGCCGATGGACAGGCGGATCTTCGGCCTGGAGAACGAGTACGGCGTCACGTGCACGTTCCGCGGCCAGCGACGACTGTCCCCGGACGAGGTGGCGAGATACCTGTTTCGCCGCGTGGTCTCCTGGGGCCGCAGCAGCAACGTCTTCCTGCGCAACGGCGCCCGCCTGTACCTGGACGTCGGCAGCCATCCGGAGTACGCGACCCCGGAGTGCGACAGCCTGATCGACCTGGTCACCCACGACAAGGCCGGCGAGCGGATCCTCGAGGGCCTGCTCGTCGACGCCGACCGGCGGCTGCGCGAGGAAGGCATCGCCGGCGACATCTACCTGTTTAAGAACAACACCGACTCGGCCGGCAACTCCTACGGCTGCCATGAGAACTACCTGGTCGGCCGGCACGGCGAGTTCGGCAGGCTGGCGGACGTGCTGATCCCGTTCCTGGTGACCAGGCAGATCATCTGCGGCGCGGGCAAGGTGCTGCAGACGCCCCGCGGCGCGGTCTACTGCGTCAGCCAGCGAGCCGAGCACATCTGGGAGGGCGTCTCGTCGGCTACCACCAGGTCCCGGCCGATCATCAACACCCGCGACGAGCCGCATGCCGATGCCGAGCGGTTCCGGCGGCTGCATGTCATCGTCGGCGACTCGAACATGAGCGAGACCACCATGCTGCTCAAGGTCGGGTCGACCGACCTGGTGCTGCGGATGGTGGAGGCCGGCACGATCATGCGCGACCTCACCCTGGAGAACCCGATCCGGGCGATCAGGGATGTCAGCCACGACATGAGCGGGCGGCGGAAGGTCCGGCTGGCTAACGGCCGCGAGGTGAGCGCGCTGGAGATCCAGCAGGAGTACCTGTCCAAGGCGATGGAGTTCATCGACCGCCGGGGATCGGACCCGATCACCGACCGGGTGCTGGACCTGTGGCGCCGGACCCTGCGCGCGGTGGAGACCGGGGACCTGAACACGGTCGCGCGGGAGATCGACTGGGTGACCAAGTACCAGCTGATCGAGCGGTACCGCGCCAAGCACGACCTGTCCCTGTCCTCGCCCCGGGTGGCTCAGCTCGACCTCGCCTATCACGACGTGCATCGCGGGCGCGGCCTGTACTACCTGCTGCAAAAGCGCGGCGCGGTCGAGCGGGTCTGCCGGGACCTCGACATCTTCGAGGCGAAGTCCGTGCCGCCGCAGACCACCCGGGCGCGGCTGCGCGGCGAGTTCATCCGGCGGGCTCAGGAACGGCGGCGCGACTTCACCGTGGACTGGGTGCACCTCAAGCTCAACGACCAGGCCCAGCGCACGGTGCTGTGCAAGGACCCGTTCCGCTCGGTGGACGAGCGGGTCGAGAAGCTGATCGCCGGAATGTAACCGCCCGGCTCGATCACGGATCGTGCTCTCACGATCACTCTGAGTTGCTAACATCGCGGACGTGAGCCGCGACCCCCGGATGTCGGTCATCGTGCCCGCAGCTAACGAGGGCGCGCTGATCACCGACGTCCTGGATCGGCTCTTTGAGTCCGTCCGGCTGTCCTGCGAGGTGCTAGTGATCGTGGACAGCGCGAGCGATCCGACGGCGGACGTCGTCGAGCGCTACGCCGACAAGGAACCGCGGCTGCAGTGCCTGGTCAATGCCTATGGCCCGGGGCCGGCCAACGCGATCCGCTTCGGCATGGACGCGGCCCGCGCGGACGTCACCGTGGTCACCATGGCCGACGGCTGCGACGACTCGGGCCAGATCGATGACCTGGCCCGGCTCGTCGAGCGCGGCGTCGCCGTGGCGGCGGCGTCCCGGTACATGGCCGGAGGCCAGCAGGTCGGCGGCCCGCTGATCAAGGGCCTGCTCTCGCGCTCGGCGGGCCGGTCCCTGCAGTTGCTGGCCCGGACGGGCACCCGCGACGCGACGAACTCCTTCAAGGCCTACTCCACGGCCTTCGCCCGCTGCGTCGGCATCGACTCGCGGCACGGGTTCGAGATCGGCATCGAGCTGACCGCCAAGGCCAGGCGGCTGCGGCTGCCGGTCGCGGAGATCCCGACCATCTGGCTGGACCGGCCGGCCGGAGTCTCCAGCTTCAAGGTCATCCGGTGGGTTCCCCGGTACCTGCGGTGGTACCGGTTCAGCTTCGGTCCCCGCCTGAGCGTCGATCAAGTCCGGGCCCGGGCGCGAGCGGGGGAACGCTGATGGAACGGGTTCTGGTCAGCGGCTCAGCGGGGTTCATCGGCGGCTACGTCACCGGCGAGTTGCTCCGGCGCGGATACCAGGTCGTGGGCATCGACGACTTCTCCAAGTACGGCCCGGTGCCCTCGCCGCACGACGGCGACCCGGCGTTCAGCTTCTGCGAGGGTGACGCCGCCGACGCGGACCTGATGGCCGGCCTGCTCGCGGACTGCGACCACTTCATCGCCGGCGCGGCGATGATCGGCGGGATTTCCTACTTCCACGCCTTCCCCTATGACCTGCTCGCGACCAACGAGCGGATCATCGCCGGCTCCTGCGATGCCGCCATCCGGGCGCACCGTCAGGGCCGGCTGCGGAAGGTCACCTACGTGTCGTCGTCCATGGTGTACGAGTCCGCCGATAGCTGGCCCTCGGCGGAGGGGCAGCAGCGGGCGGTGCCGCCGCCGCGATCCGCCTACGGCTTCCAGAAGCTGGCGGTCGAGTACTTCGCTCGCGCCGCCTGGGATCAGTACCGCCTTCCGTTCACCATCGTCCGGCCGTTCAACTGCGTCGGCGTCGGGGAGCGCCGGGCCGTGCGGGACGCTGAGGTCTCATCGGGCGAGATCAAGCTCGCGATGAGCCATGTGGTGCCCGATCTGGTGCGCAAGGTGCTCAAGGGACAAGATCCGCTGCGGATCCTGGGGTCGGGGACTCAGGTCCGGCACTACACCTACGGCGGCGACCTGGCCCGCGG
>Ga0307372_10009474_pt1 | contig 13406 bp, 11 predicted proteins | sample OX1MG_FD_202533 | JGI IMG/M metagenome (GOLD analysis project Ga0307372, IMG submission 202533) | Soil microbial communities from Risofladan, Vaasa, Finland - OX-1 | ecosystem: Environmental > Terrestrial > Soil > Coastal area > Acid sulfate soil | place: Finland: Risofladan, Vaasa | collected...
GCGCACTGGTTCGGCGCTGTGGCCAAGGCCAACGCCCTGCGGCTGTCGCCCGCCTGAGGTCGCGCTCAGATCGACCTAGTGTTGATGCCGTGAAAGGTGACCGGGTCGAAGTCGTCGTCGACGTCGGAGACGGCGTCCAGCGCTTCGACATCGGTGCCACCCGAGCGGGACGGCGTGTCGAGATCACGAATTCACGCGGGTCGGTGGAAGTCACCGAGGTGACCAGGTCGGGTCGTGCTGTGCGCACGGCCCGCTTCATGGCCGCCCGGGTGGTGGCGGTGGTCGAGCACCCCGCCGAGGACGCCGACCGCTGAGCGGACCCGCCTGGGAGTCGGTCCGGGGGGTACTCCTGGACCTCGATGACACGCTCATCGAGGAAGAACCCTTCGCGCGGGCCCAGCTCCGCGCCACCGCCGATCTGATCCCGGGGGTCGACGCGCTGTCCTGGGACGACGTCGTGATCGAGTCGGCTCGATCCCTGTGGAGGACGTCTGCCTACTACCCCGAATTCCTCGCCCTCGGCTTCGCGTCGTGGGAGGGCCTCTGGGCCACCTTCGATGGGGTCCACCCCCGTCTCGAGGGATTGACGGACTGGGCGCCGACGTACCGCCGCGCCGCGTGGCGAACAGCACTCGATGTCGTCGATCACGACCGCGGGCCCGACTCCCCCGCCGACGGGCGCGGCGATGACCTCGTCGACAAGCTCGTCGAGCGCTACATCGAGGGACAACGATCGGGACATCCGGTGCTCCCCGGCGCCGTCGAGCTCGTGGCGCGACTGGCCCAGGCCATGCCGGTGGCGCTCGTGACGAACGGGCCCCCCGACATCCAGCGGCTCAAGATCGACCAGGCCGAGATCGGTGCGTATCTCTCCGCCGTGGTGATCTCGGGCGAGACGGGGATCGGCAAGCCGGACCCGGCCGCCTTCGGTCGCGCCCTCGAGCTCCTCGACGCCTCGCCCGAGCACGCCGTGATGATCGGTGACAGCTGGGAGCGCGACGTCGTGGGAGCGTTGGGTGCGGGAATGCGCGCCGTCTGGATCAGCCACGGTCGGACGCCTCGGTTCTCCGACTCCCGGGTGTCGGTGGCGCAGGGGCCGCACGATGTCGGACTGCCGTGATCGCCACCACGCTCGGAAACACCGGGCTGGCTGTCACGCGCATCGGCCTGGGTCTCGCCGCACTGGGGCGACCGGCCTACATCACCTTGGGGCGCGACGACGATCTCGGGCCCGAGCGCGACTCGGCCACCATGCAACAGCGCTGTCACGACATCCTCGACCTCGCCTACCGGGCCGGGGTCCGCTACGTGGACGCGGCTCGGTCCTACGGACGGGCCGAGGAGTTCCTGGCGTCGTGGCTGGCGTCGCGCCCCATCGCTCCTGACGCCATCACCGTCGGATCGAAATGGGGATACCGCTACGTCGGGGACTGGGACATGGCCGCCGCGGTCCACGAGATCAAGGACCACTCCCTGGCCATGTTCCGCGACCAGCTGGCCCAGAGCACTGCACTGCTCGGTCCTCATCTCGACCTCTACCAGGTCCATTCGGCGACGCTCGAGAGCGGCGTCCTCGACGATCGCGCCGTGCTCCACGCCCTGGCCGAGTTGGTCGACAACGGCGTCACCGTCGGGTTGACCGTGAGCGGACCGCGCCAGGCCGACGTGGTCCGTCACGCCCTCGAGCTGGGCGTGGAGGCTGCGAACCCCTTCTCGACGGTGCAGGCCACCTGGAACGTGCTCGAACCGTCGGTCGGCCCCGCACTCGTCGAGGCCCGGGCCCGGGGGTGGGGGGTCCTCGTCAAAGAAGCCTTGGCCAACGGCCGGCTCACGGGCTGGGGCCACGATCGTCGCACGAGCGCGTTGGAGGATGTCGCCGCGCGCCATGGGGCCTCGGTGGACCAGGTGGCCATCGCCGCCGCGCTGGGCCAACCCTGGGCCGATGTCGTCCTGAGTGGTCCGGTGACCGCCGCCCAGCTCGAGTCGAACCTGACCGCACTCGAGCTCACGCTGTCCGACGAGGACTGGGAACGCCTCGCATCGGTCGTCGAGGATCCCACCGATTACTGGGACCGCCGCAGCGCGCTGCCCTGGAGCTGAACGTGCCGTCGAGGTTCGGCCCCGGTTGATGCGGGGTCGGGTGATGCTCTGGGCTCAGATGTTGATGCGCAGGCTCAACTCGTCGAGTCGCCGGCCCATGGCGTCAGGGGTCATCCCGAAGAGGCACGCGATGGCCCGGACGTCGCTCGATCGGATGGTGATGAGCTGTCCGTTGAAGTCCTGACGCTGCACCTGGATCATGCTCACGAACCGCCGGATCAGGTCACGTTCCGGACCGCTCACGTCGCGTAGTCGCGTGAGGTCGATCGTCACGGTGTCGCTGTTCTGCCAGGGCTGGGCGGCCGGACGTTCGGGCGGCGTCGATCCGGGAGACCCCGGTGCCTCGGCGTCCTTCGACATCCACCACCGGGTGGCGTCACTCTCGTTCGGGAGGAGCTGGTCGACACTGACGCTGTAGAGCTTGGCCAGGCGTTGCAGTCTCGACACCGAGACCGCCCGCTCACCTCGCTCGTAGGCGCCGAGCACCGACGCCTTGAACTCCTGGGACGAGGTGGCTTCGACGGCCTGGAGCGACAGGCCCAGTTGGTTGCGGACGACGCGCAGTCGGGCTCCGACGGCACGGATATAGGACTGGGCAGCCTGCGAGTATTCCTCGTCGGCGGATGTCGCCGTCTCGTCAGCCATCACCCGTGGTCCCCGCTCTCGGCAACGACGAGCCCCCAATCTGCTCCGGCCGTCCCGTTCGCTACGCATCCTACGAAGTGACGGCTCGTGTGGACGGGATACCCGTCGACCAGGGCCGAGGCGCCTCGAGAACCGCCGTGCAGCCACTCTGCGTGAATCTCGAACCGGGATTTCGGAGGCACTCGATTGCGACTTCGCCCAGGCGCGCTCACCGATCCAGCCTTCCAACACGTCGCGTTGGTCGAGATCGAGAAGCGACGGGGCGAACCCGTCGGTGCCGTAACAGGCGTGACACAGGCCGGCCCGTTGCAACTCTTCGGTCGCCCCCCAGCTCTCGAGGAGACTCGCGACCCGGTCGAGATGGTCCAGCAGGGTGCCTCCCGGATGCTCGATGCGGTCGGCGCCTCGTGCCGCGAGCTGGTCGTGCACATCGACCGGGTCGGGCGGGTCGGGCAGGTCGTGCCGGCGCATGATGCCTCCTCGGTCGCCGCAGGTGTCGACGCCGTTGTCCAGGACCATCTCAGCGTTTCGGGGTGTCAAGAGACCCTCCGTCGCCGAGGCCCCAGCGGGGCGAGTGCGGGCGTTGTCGTACAGTGGGCAAGGTCGGAGATCACCGCGGTCGGGACCACCCGACCACCCTCTTGCACCGGAGGGCACCACGCCTTGCACCGGAGGGCACCACGCCATGAGCAGCTTCCCGTATCACGACCGCTTCGAGATCAACCGTCGGCTCCCCGACGCGGGGCGGAGCCATCAGGAGATCCTCGGTGAGCTCGAGGTGATGGCGAAGGAAGAGGACGCGTTCTGGGAGACCGGGAAGTGCTCGGGGACGATGTACTGCGGCGACCACGACCACTATCACTTCCTCAACAACGCCTTCGGGTTGTTCGCGCACGTCAACTCGCTACAGCGCGACATGTGCCCGAGCTCCACCAAGTTCGAAGCCGAGGTCATCGCCATGACACTCGACCTTCTCCACGCCGAGGCGGTGACGGGCTCGACACCGGCAGGCCTCGTGACCACCGGGGGCACGGGGAGCATCGCCCACGCCATGCTGGCCTATCGGGAGCAGGCCAATCAGGAGCGCGGCGTGACCCGACCCAACGTCATCAAGCCCGAGACCGCCCACCCGGCCTTCGACAAGGCGTGCCATCTCTTCGGCATCGAGTTGCGCCGGGCGCCGGTCGACCCCCAGTCCACGCTCGTCGACGTCGACTGGGTCGACAAGAACATCGACGACCAGACCGTCGCCATCATCGGCTCGGCCTGCAACTACGGCTACGGAACCGTCGATCCCATCGAACAGCTCTCCGATGTGGCGCTGCGCCACGGCGTAGGGCTCCACGTCGACAGTTGCCTGGGCGGGTTCATCCTCCCCTTCGGCCAGGAGCTCGGGTACGACATCCCGGTCTTCGACTACCGCGTGCCCGGGGTCACCTCCATGTCCGCCGACACCCACAAGTACGGCTACGCGTTGAAGGGCACGTCGGTGCTGACCTTCCGCGACCAGACCCTGCGCAACTCCCAGTACTTCTTCCTGACCGACTGGAGCGGCGGGAAGTACTGCTCTCCGGGCATGGAGGGATCGCGCTCGGGCGGGCTGCTCGCCGCCACGTGGGCGTCGATGGTGCACCTCGGTCGGGAGGGATATCGCAACCACGCCCGACGGATCTTCGAGACCGCCGAAGCCATGCAGGGCGCGGTCCGCTCGCATCCCGAGCTCAAGCTCCGTGGCAAGCCGACGTTCCTGTTCAGCTTCACCTCTGATGTCTTCGACGTCTACCACGTCAATGACTTCATGCGACTGCGGGGGTGGCGGCTCAACGGCCAGCAGTACCCGAACGCGCTCCACATGGCGGTGACCCGACCTCAGACCCAGGCCGGTGTGGCCGAGGCCTTCGCCGTCGACCTCGCCGACGCCGTGGTGTACGCGCAGGAGCACAAGGACGAGGCGCCCAAATCCGGTGCCATCTACGGCGGCGTCGTGGGCGGGATGACCGACGAGGCCGACAGCTTCATCAAGGCGGTCATGGCCGACATGATGGACGGGTACCAACAGGTCCCCGGGGAGGAGTGACCCTGGCGCGCCACGAGCGGTTCGTCCTCGCCGTCGACCTGGGGACAGGCGGACCGAAGATCGGCCTCGTGTCGCTCACCGGCTCGGTGGCGTGGAGCGACCATGTGACACTCACCACCCGTTTGTTCGGCGCCGGTGGTTCGGTCCAAGACGCTGAGGAGTGGTGGAGCGTGATCGCGGATGCCTCTCGGCGGGCGATGGCGAGCGGCGTGGTCCGGCCTGACCAGGTCGTGGCGGTGTCGTGCACCGGGCAATGGGCAAGCACGGTCCCCGTCGACGAGGACGGGCGACCCGTCGGTGACTGTGTGATGTGGATGGACAGCCGTGGGGGCCCCCATACCCGTCGTGCCGTGGGAGGGCCCGTGTCGGGATACGCCCCTCTGACGTTGTGGCGGTGGGTGCGACACAGCGGCGGCGCGCCTTCGACGTCGGGTTCCGACCCCATCGGGCACATGCTCTACCTTGAACACGACGAGCCGGCCACAGCGCAAAGAGCCAGGTGGTACCTGGAGCCGGTCGACTACCTGTCGATGCGGTTCACGGGCATCGCCGCGGCCTCCCCCGCCTCGATGACTGCCGCGTGGCTGACCGACAACCGAAAGCCCGACCGTCTCGTCTATGACCGCGACCTCGTTCGACGCGCCGGGGTGCCCGCCGAGAAGCTCCCGCCCCTGGTGCCCACGGGCTCGGTGGTGGGCGAGGTGCGTGGCGAGGTGGCTGACGAGCTCGGCCTCCCCCAGGGCGTCCGAGTGGTAACGGGGACCCCGGATCTCCACTCCGCGGCGGTCGGCTCGGGAGCGGTCCTCGACTACCAGACCCACCTCGTGATCAGCACCACGTCGTGGATCAGTTGTCCGGTGCCGATGAAGAAGACCGACGCCGTGCATCAGATCGCATCGGTGCCCGGACTCAGTCCGGGTCGATATCTGATCGCCGACAACCACGACACCGGCGGCCTGTGCCTGGAGTGGTTGCGAGACAACGTGATCGGGCCCGGTGACGGCCTCTTCGACCCACCGCCGGGCACTGCGCCCAGCTTCGATGCCCTGACCACGTTGGCGGGGTCGGTGCCGGCGGGCAGTGGGGACGTCGTCTTCACCCCGTGGTTGGCCGGGGAGCGGTCTCCGGTCGACGACCGCAAGGCCCGGGCCGGCTTTCACAACATGTCGCTCGCCACCACGCGGGCGCACCTGGTCCGGGCTGTGCTCGAAGGCGTGGCCTTCAACAGTCGGTGGCTCCATGATGCGGTGGAGCGATTCGCCAAGCGCCGACTCGATCCCCTGCGCGTGATCGGAGGCGGTGCCAGCTCGGACCTGTGGTGCCAGATTCATGCCGATGTCATGGGACGAACCATCGAACGCGTCGCCGCGCCCTTGCACGCCAACCTGCGCGGTGCGGCGCTGTTCGCGGCTTTGGCCCTGGGGGAGGTGGACCTCGAGGAAATCGACGGGCTCGTCTCCATCGATGCCCGGTACGAGCCTGATGGCGCCAACACGGCCACCTATGACCGCCTCTTCAACGAGTTCCCCAAGCTCTACCGCTCGCAGAAGCCGATGTTTGCCCGCCTCAACCGGCCCCGGATCTCGGCCGAACCATCCCGGCCATACTGATCCGATGACAGCGCGGGCGCGTCCTCCCGGACGATCGGGGGTCGCACCCGGACTGGTCGTGCTCGTGAGCGCGGTGGTCCTCGTCGACACGGTGTTCTTCACCGCGCTGACCCCGCTGCTCCCCCATTACGTCCACAATCTCGGCCTCTCCAAAGGCCAAGCCGGCATCCTGGTGGCGTCGTACCCTATTGGGACTCTCCTCGGCGCGGTCCCCGGCGGTGTTCTCGCCAGCCGTCTCGGCGTCCGACCGGCGGTGCTGATCGGATTGGCCGCCATGAGTGGGGCGAGCCTCGTCTTCGGGTATGCGCACTCGCTGGCACTCCTCGACATGGCCCGATTCGTCCAGGGCGTCGCCGGTGCCTGCACTTGGGCGGGCGGGCTCGCCTGGCTGGCGGCGGCGGCCACCGCGGAGCGACGGGGTGCCGCGCTCGGCACGGCATTCGCTGCCGCGGTCGGTGGCGCCCTTCTCGGCCCGGTCATCGGCGCCGTGGCCAGCCACGTGGGAACCGGGCCGGCCTTCGCAGCAGCCACGGTGGCCGGCGGCACGCTCATGGTGGCGAGCCTTCTCGTCCCCAAACCAGTCGTCGCCACGCGCCAGACCCTGCGCAGCGCGTTGCCGGCGATCTCCGAGCCCGCTATCTCCGTGGGGCTGTGGTTGACGTTCGTGGCCGGGCTCGCCCTCGGCGTCGTCGACGTGCTCGCCCCGCTACGGCTCAACCGGCTCGGTGCCGACGCACTCGTCATTGCCGGCGTGTTCCTGGGTTCGGCCGCGGTCGAAGTCGTCCTGGCGCCCTTGGTCGGCCGCCTGGCGGACCGACGGGGTCGCATGGTCCCGGTGCGCCTGTCGCTCATGGCGGCCATCGCCGTGGCCGTGCTCGCACCGTGGCTCCGCCCCCTCCCCGTCCTCGCCGTCCTCCTCGTGATCGGGCTGCCCGCCTTCGGGACATTGTTCGTGCCCGCGGCCACGATGATCGGCGACGGCGCGGAACGTCGGGAGCTGCATCACGGCCTGGCCTACGGCATGGGGAACCTGGCCTGGGCATCGGGCCAGGGCGTGGCGGCGGCGGCCAGCGGGGCGCTCGCCCAGGCGACGGCCGACGCTGTCCCCTACCTCCTTCTAGCGGCAACAATGGCGATCACGGCAGTGGTCTTGCGGCGACGAGACATCGGAGGAGTCCTGTGAAGTTCGCGCCGGGTGAGGCCATCCTCCACCTCTCGATGCCGGTGCGCGACCTGGAGGAGTCCCGGCACTTCTACGTGGACGTGCTCGGCTGCGAGCCGGGTCGGGTCATGGAACGGGCCATCGACGTCTTCTTCTTCGGTGCCCAGCTCACCCTGCACGAGCGGCCCGCCGAGGTGCTCGCCCCCGAGCATCAAGGGGTCCGGCACTTCGGGGTGACGCTCACGGACCAAGCGTGGCGCGCACTGGTCGACCGCCTCCGTGCCGATGGCACCGTGTTCCTCCGGCCGCCCGCCACCGACCACGCCGGCACCCCCCGCGAGCAGCACAAAGCCATGGTGGCCGACCCCAGCGGCAACGCCATCGAGCTCAAGACCTACGCCCACCCCGACGACGCACTCAGGGACTGAGCCGCCCACACGGGTTGATCGGAATCTCTTCTGGCTCTCTGGCGTTTCAGGGAGTTGAGCGAACGATGGCCAGGAGGAGACCGTGGCAGGGGTAAACGATTTCAACACGAATCTCATCGAGGAGTTCCATGCCAACAGCGGCAAGCTCGGTGGGCCCTTCGAAGGCGCCCAGGTGCTCCTGCTTCACCACAAAGGCGCCAAGACCGGCGCCGAACGGGTCAATCCCGTCGCATACCGGAAGGTGGGCGACTCGTTGGTCGTCTTCGCGTCGAAGGGGGGAGCGCCCACCAACCCCGACTGGTACTACAACCTGCGCGCCCATCCCTATACCACCGTCGAGGTGGGGACCGAGACCATCCCCGTCGTGGCCCGCGTCGCCGACGACGCGGAGCGGGGGCCCATCTGGGAAGACCAGAAGCGTGACAGTCCGGCCTTTGCCGAATACGAAACAAAGACGTCGCGCCAGATCCCTGTCGTCATCCTCGACCGCGCCAAATGAAGCGCGAGGTACGTGGGGACACCGTGGTCTACGGGGTGCACGAGGTACGCGGGGGCTGAGAGGGCCGCGAGACTCGTGGATCAGTTGAACAATCGCTTTCCGCAGACCTTCACCGTCACCGACCGTGTCGGGGGTCCGCGTGACCGCAGCGCCCACACGCTGAATTGACGCTCCCGAGCCGACGCACGAAGATCACGACTCGAGAAGCCCGTTCGGCACCGATACCGCGGCGCCGGAATTGCAAATCGCTTTGGGGGGACACGTGAAACTCGCCCGTACCGCTGGATCACTACTCGTGGCCGCGCTGGTCGTGGGGACTGTGGCATTCACTGGCGCAGGGACCGCATTTGCCGACGGCAACGGTGGATCGTTCCACGGGGACCACCATCACAACGGTCCCGCCACACTGTTCGTGTCACCCTCAGGCCAGACGGGGAACCCCGACGAGTCGTGCAACTCCGCTGGATATTCGACAATCGGCGCGGCGGTCAGTGCGGCGAGCCCGTGGTCCACGATCGAGGTGTGCGGAGGCACCTATCACGAGCAGGTGGTGATCAGCCAACCGTTGTCGATCGAAGGTCGGAACAACGCCACCATCGACGAGACCGGCGTCACCCCGACCTTCTCGGTGCCCATGCCTCCCGGCCCCGACATCACCATCTTCGCCGCTGTGATCATCATCAGCTCCAACGTCGAGGTCGAGAACCTCACCGTCACGGGCGCCATGGGCGAGGGAATCATCGCGGCCGGGCTCGGCGCCCCTATCGCCCATGTTGACATCAACCACGACCGGGTCGTGAACAACGACCTCGGTGGAGGTGTCCCAGCGGTCTCGACCTACTTCCAGTGCGCCGCCAATGGTCAGATCCCCGGTGACTGCGGTGAGGGGATCCACTTGATCGGAGGCGTGGGCTGGTCAGTCGTGAGTGACAACTTTGTGAGCGGCAACTCCGGAGGGATCCTCCTCTCCGACGACCTCGGTCCCACCCACGACAATCTGATCGAGGGCAACACGGTCACGAAGAACCTCTCCGACTGCGGGATCACTGTTCCGAGCCACAACGGCAACGCCCTTGACGCCAACGGCAAGCCGCAGCCGTCGGTCGCCGGCGTCTACAACAACGTCATCGAGGACAACCGGATCACCGCCAACGGCACGGCTGGCGAGGGCGCCGGCGTCCTGTTCGCCAACGCCGGACCGGGGACGGCGTCCTACAACAACTGGGTCATCGACAACTACATCGCCGGCAACGAGCTCTCCGGGGTAACGATGCACGCCCACACCCTCGGGCCCGGGCAGTTCGAGGACCTGAACGGGAACAACGTCGTAGGCAACTGGATCGGCAAGAACAACACCGGGGGCGACCCCCTCGACTCGAGTCCCCCACCCGCACCCCCGGGTGTCACCGACATGGCGACGACCGGCGTGCTGGTGTTCTCGGGGGGCACGACCGTGAGCTTGCGGATCGCCCACAACCACATCTTCGACAACCAGGTCGGGATCTGGCTGAGCTCACCGGTGACGGCGCACGGGCTGGACGACAATTCGTTCCATGACGTGACCACGTCGGTCTCGGCCAACAACTAGGGCGACCCGGTCAGGACCTCCCAAGAGCTAGCCAACCCGAAGCAGCGGTACTTGGGGCTCGCCGCGCCCCAAGTACCGCACGGTTGCCGCCCGCGTTGACGGCCAACGGAAAACCCCGAATTTCTCCGGCGCGCGTCCTAGGCTCGGCGAGATGCCGGAGGCGCTGTGGGTCGGGGGGTCGACATCGGTCATCGACCTCGTTGATCGGTCCCGCCAAGGGCCTTCAACCAACGGCCACACCGCCAAGCACCACAACGGCGTTCCATTGTGGGAGCCCCGAGCCAACGGGATCGGGAAAGTGCTCGGTGACGCGCCATTGTGGGAGCAGCCACCTCTTGTCAACGGCCACGCCAAGTCCCACAACGGTGCACCGTTGTGGGAGCCCCGGCCTCCCTTGAGAGACACCACGGTGATCGACGTGGACCGGGTCGTGTGCCTCGACGGGGTCCCCTTGTGGGAGCTGCGGATCGACGATCAGGTCGACAATCGGGACGGCGATCGGACCGGGGGTCTGGCCTCGCACCTCGAGAGTGTCGGGCTCCCCACGCCTGATGAGGTCGAGGCGCCCGGCTCGACGACTTCTGGTGGCCTGTCCCTGGCGTCGGTGGGACGCCTGGCGGTGCGGACCTATCTCGGCGCCCGGAGCGCGGCCGGAGACCCCCGGCTGACCGGCGTGTTGCGCGCCGCCCCCAGCGTGGCGTCGTTCATCGCCCGGAGCAGGGTCCGGAGTGCGGGGGCCGCCCACGACGACACCGTCGTGCCGGTCCGGGCCACACCGGGGTTGGCCCTGCAGGCCTATCTCGACGAGGTGCTCGTGGCGGTCCTACGGCACCCCGAGCTGCTACCCAAGGCGAGTGATTGCGCCTCGGCGGCGGCCGACATCCAACGACTGCGCGACGTGTTCGACCGAGAAGGGTGGCTGGAGCGCCCCGCCACCTACCACCGTGACCCGCCACCGCCGCACGACCTCGAGGCCTGGAGCGAGCACCGGGCCGGGTTGGGCTTTGAGCACGTGGCGTTCTCGAGCGGGTGGGAGCCCAGTCCTCTGGAGCCGGGATGGGCGAGATGGATGGCGCATGAGGCCAACCAGACCGTGCACGCCTCGGTGTCGCGGGTCCCGGGCCGACACCACCGGTCCTGGTTGGTGTGCGCGCACGGCCTCGGGATGGGCAACAACCCGGCCATGGACCTGCGGGCCTTCCGGGCCTCACAACTGGCCCGGCGGGGCATCAACGTCGTGGTCCCGGTGCTCCCCTTGCACGGACCACGCGCCTCGGGTCGGGGACGGGGTGAAGACCTCATGACCATCGACATGGTCGACTCCATGCACGGTGTCGCCCAAGCCGCCTGGGACGTCCGCCGGATCATCCGCTGGTTACGCGAAGAACAAGGTGCCGAGCAGGTGGGAGTGATCGGGTATTCCCTCGGGGGGCTCGTGGCCTCCATCGTGGCCTCGCTCGAGGACGACCTCGCCTGTGTAATCGCCGGCATCCCGGTGGTCGACCTGCCCCATCTGGTGCGTCGCCACAGCCCACCCGACATCGCCAGGCTGGCCGACACCAGTGGTGTGCTCGGACCCAGCGCGGACGAGGTCCACCGGGTGGTCTCACCTTTGGCCATGGACTGCAAGGTCCCCTTCGAGCGCCGGTTCATCTTCGCCGGCCTCGCCGATCGGATGTCGACCTTTGGCCACGCCCGGCGGCTCTGGCTGCACTGGGACCGACCCGCGTTCGAGACCTATGCAGGCGGGCACGTGGGTTTCTTCTGGTCCCCCGCCGTCAAGCGCTTCGTCGACGAAGCACTGCGGCGGGCGTATACCAACGCCGCCGCCGCATAGCGGGTGCCTCGAAGCGGTGGCGGCGGCGGCGGTGTCAGCCGGCTGTGACGCTGTGACGCCGGGCCCGACACCGGCTTTCACCTGATGAAGCCCGGCAGGTACATTCAGGCCTCCTGATCGTCGGGGTTCCCCGCGATCACGAACAAGGGGGACTCGATGGCGAAGAGCGCGCGCACGGGCAAGCTCGGACTCGGCGTTCTCGGCGCCGGGAACATCGCCGACATGAACGTGGCCGGATACCTCGAGCACCCCGATTGCGAGGTCCGGGTGGTATGTGACGTCGACGGCGCCCTCGCCGCCGAGGCCGCCAAACGGTGGGGGGTGCCCCGGTCGTGCACCGACGTCGACGAGCTCCTCGCCGACGACGACATCGACGCCGTCGAGATTCTGACCCCCACGCACCTGCACTACGCGCACATCAAGGCGGCCCTGGAAGCCGGGAAGCACGTCTCGGTGCAAAAGCCCATCACGAACTCCGTCGACGAAGCCCTGGAGCTCGGGCACCTCGCCGACGCGGCGGGGCTCACCCTGCGGGTCAGCGAGTGCTTCGTGCATTACCCGCCCCTCGAGACGGCCCGAAAGCTCATCGGGGAGGGGGCCATCGGTCGCCCCATCGGCGTGCGCATCAAGACCGTCGTCGGCCAGACCGACTCACCCTTCCAGGCGGCACTTCGCCCCGAGGGCTACGGCTGGCGCCTCGACAAGCGGAGCCCAGGTGGCCACCTCTTCGACGACAACGTCCACAAGTACGCCATGGCACTGTGGCTCGTCGACCCCGACATCATCTCGGTCCAGGCCGTAGTGCGTCGACGAGACATCTTCTTCGAGCCCTGCGCGGTGATCTTCGAATACGACGACCCCGAACTGCTCGGCACCATGGAGGTCCAGTATGCACGCGACATGTGGATGCGTTCTGGCTACTTCGGCGCCGACGAGTTCTTCGAGGTGCAGGGGGAAGAGGGGTTCGTGTGGGTGACCCGGGCCACCGGCGAGATGCTCGATCTCCCCCCGGTGGTCCTTTACCAGGGGAAGGACAACAACCGGACCCTGACGGAGTTCGACCAGATCGACGCCGATTGGGGGACGGGGTTCCGGCGCTCCTCGGCTCACTTCGTCGAGGCCCTCCGGGCCGGGACTCCGGCCGCGATGTCCGCAGCCGAGGCGGCCAAGGTGCTGCAGCTGTGCTTCGCCGTCTACCAGGCTTCGGACACTCGCCAGCCCGTGGATCCCCGGACCATCACGGGATCGGTGACCCCGGCCGGCTGGGCCGAGTGGTAGTAGCCGACCCACCCGACCTCGACCAGACGCCGGACTACACCTGCTCCAGTCGCACGATAGGGAGTTCCCTTTGCACCGTGCGGATGTAGCCGCGCCACTGCTTGTTGTATGACGCCGCTCTCGGGAGCATTCCAGCACGCTCGTCGCCGGCAAGGGCGCGTGCCCGCACCGGGACCGAGCGT
>Ga0307372_10009477_pt1 | contig 13405 bp, 6 predicted proteins | sample OX1MG_FD_202533 | JGI IMG/M metagenome (GOLD analysis project Ga0307372, IMG submission 202533) | Soil microbial communities from Risofladan, Vaasa, Finland - OX-1 | ecosystem: Environmental > Terrestrial > Soil > Coastal area > Acid sulfate soil | place: Finland: Risofladan, Vaasa | collected...
GTTCTCGGCCACCTTCAGCGAAGCCATCCGCGCGCTGGTCGCCGGCCTGCTCAACGACCCGGCGCGGGTCGAGGTGGCACCGCGCAACACTCCCGCCGAGCTCGTCGAGCAGCGCGCGCATCCGGTCGACAAGGCACGCAAGGCGGCACTGCTGGCGCATCTGGTGTCCAGCGGCGACTGGCGCCAGGTGCTGGTGTTCACGCGCACCAAGCACGGCGCCAACCGGCTGGCCGACCAGCTCGAGCGCGCCGGCCTGGTCAGCTCGGCGATCCACGGCAACAAGTCGCAGAACGCGCGCACCAAGGCGCTGGCCGATTTCAAGGCCGGTCGCGTGCGTGTGCTGGTCGCCACCGACATCGCCGCACGCGGGCTCGACATCGACCAGCTGCCGCACGTGATCAACCACGAGCTGCCCAACGTGCCCGAGGACTATGTGCACCGCATCGGCCGCACCGGTCGCGCCGGCGCCACGGGCGAGGCAATCTCGCTGGTCAGCGCTGACGAGCGTGGCCTGCTGCGCGACATCGAGAAGATGCTCAAGCGCACGCTGCCGTCCAGCGTGGTGCCCGGTTTCGAACCCGGCACCGCAAGCGCCCAGGAGCGCGCCGAGGTTTCGGCGCCGCGACATGCCAAACCGCGATCACGCGGCCCGCAGAAAACGTCCGCCGATGCGCCGCGGCGCGGCGCGGCAACGGGCGGCGGCGATGCCCGCGCCGCGCAGCACCACTCGCGGCGGCCGCGCAGCCAGAGCAGCAATCGCAACGGCCGCGTACCCGGCCCACGCTGAACGCGGGTCATCCTTCCGGCCGGATCGTGTGATCCGGCCGGAAACGCACGTCATCGATCCCCGCGTGCGCCGCGCTCAGCCGGCGTGAGCCAGCTGCGCCAGCCGGCGCAGCGCCACCGAGGCGATCGGATAGTCCATGCTCTGGGCGCGGATCTCGGCCAGCATGCCCAGCGTGTATTTGAGCTGCGCGTCGTCGCGGCCCAGCCAGGTGGCCACCGGCGACGCGTCGCCCGGGCGCGCCGCGCCGATGACCTGCACCGCCAGCGTGCGGTGTTGTGCCGCCAGTTCGTCGCGCAGCGAGCCACGTGCCTGCGCGTGCCAGCGGCTTTCCACCGGCAGCTCCTCGATGCGCGCGCGCAGCCAGTCCAGTTCGAGCGCCGAGCCCAGCTGGAAAAACACCCCCCCAACCTGCTCGACGTCGCGCCGGCTGGCGCTGGCGACCTCGATCACATCCAGCGCCATGGCCAGATCCGGCAATCCCGCCAATGCCTGCGCCAGCGCTGCGGGCAGCCCCTGGCCAACCCAACGCTCGCCGGCGGCGACGAACGCGGCCCGCGCCGCCTGCGGCAGGATCTGCGGCAACGCGGTGCGCAGACGCTGCATGCCGGGCGCGTAACGTTCGACGTGCACGGCGATGTCGAGCCCGGCAGCCGGCTGGCCCAGCAGCCAGCGGGTCAGACCGCGCACCAGCTCCCACACCGCCAGCACCGCCTCGATCTGCGTGGCGTCGGTCACCTGCCCGTCCAGCGATTCGATCTCGGCCCACAGCACGCGCGCGTCCAGTACTTCGCGGGCGATGGTGAACGCCTTGGCGACGGCGGCCGGGCTTTGCCCGGTGTCCTCCTGCATGCGCAGCATGAAGCTGGTGCCCATGCGGTTGACCAGGGTATTGGTCACCGCGGTGGCGATGATCTCGCGCTTCAGGCGGTGCCGCTGCATGTGCTCGGCGTAGGGTTCGTGCAGCGGCTCGGGGAAATAGCGCATCAGCTCCCTGGACAGGTACGGGTCCTCGGGCACGTCGGAATCGAGCAGCTGCTGGTAGATCTTGATCTTGTCGTAGGACAGCAGGATCGACAGTTCGGGCCGCGTCAGGCCCAGTCCGCGCGTCTTGCGCTCGACGAGCTCGGCATCACTGGGCAGGAACTCGATCGCACGATCCAGCACGCCCTCGGCTTCCAGCGTGCGGATCAGGTGCGCCATCGAGCCCAGACGCTTGACCGACATGCGCTCCATCAGGCTGATCGCCTGGTTCTGGCGGTAGTTGTCCCACAGCACCAGCCGCGCCACCGCGTCGGTCATCGAGGCCAGCAGGCGATTGCGGTCGTCGAAGCTCAGCTCGCCGCGCTGCACGGCGTCATTGAGCAGGATCTTGATGTTGACCTCGTGGTCGGAGGTGTCGACGCCGGCCGAGTTGTCGATGAAGTCGGTGTTCAGCAGCACGCCGTTGAAGGCGGCCTCGATGCGGCCGCGCTGGGTCAGGCCGAGGTTGCCGCCCTCGCCGACGATCCGGCAGCGCAGCTCGCTGCCGTTGAGGCGGATGGCGTTGTTGGCGCGGTCGCCGGCGTCGGCGTTGGTTTCGGAGCTGGCCTTGACGTAGGTGCCGATGCCACCGTTCCAGAGCAGATCGACCGGCGCGCGCAGGATCGCGCGCAACAGCTCGGCCGGACTCATCTGCTCGACCATTTCCTCGATGCCCAGCGCCGCGCGCACGGCGGGCGAGACCGGAATGCTCTTGGCCGAACGCGGCCAGACGCCGCCGCCTGCGGAGATCGCACCCTTGTCGTAGTCCTGCCACGACGAGCGCGGCAGCTTGAACAGCCGTTCGCGCTCGGCGAACGAGACCGCCGCGTCGGGATCGGGATCGAGAAAGATGTCGCGGTGATCGAAGGCGGCGAGCAGGCGGATGTGGCGCGACAGCAGCATGCCGTTGCCGAACACGTCGCCGGACATGTCGCCGATGCCGACGCAGCTGAAGTCCTCGTTCTGGCAGTCGCGGCCCAGCGCGCGGAAGTGGCGCTTGATCGACTCCCAACCGCCGCGCGCCGTGATCGCCATGACCTTGTGGTCGTAGCCGTGGGAGCCGCCCGAGGCAAACGCGTCGCCCAGCCAGTAGCCGTGCTCCAGCGCGATGCTGTTGGCGATGTCGGAGAATGTCGCCGTGCCCTTGTCGGCAGCCACCACCAGATAGGGATCGTCGCCGTCATGGCGCACCACGTCGGCCGGCGGCACGATGCCGTCGTCGACGATGTTGTCGGTGAGATCCAGCAGGCCGTTGATGAACAGCCGGTAGCAGGCGATGCCCTCGGCCAGCTGCGCCTCGCGGTCGCCGCCGACCGGCGGGCGCTTGACGAAGAAACCGCCCTTGGAACCGACCGGCACGATCACCGTGTTCTTGACCATCTGCGCCTTGACCAGGCCCAGCACCTCGGTCCGGAAGTCCTCGCGGCGGTCCGACCAGCGCAGTCCGCCGCGCGCCACCGGGCCGAAACGCAGGTGCACGCCCTCGACGCGCGGGCTGTAGACGAAGATCTCGCGATAGGGCCGCGGCTTGGGCAAGTCGGGTACCTGCGCGCTGTCGAACTTGCAGGCGATGTAGTCGCGCAGGCGGCCATCGCGGGTCTGGAAGAAGCCGCTGCGCAGGGTGGCGCGGATCACGCTCATGAAGCTGCGCAGGATGCGGTCCTCATCGAGGCTGGCAACGCCGTCGAACAGCACCTTGAGGGTGGCGATCACCACCTCGATCTGGGTCGCGCGTGGTGAACCCAGCGCATCGACCAGGTCGGCGGCCAGCTGCGGATGCGTGCGCGAGACGTCGCCCGGCAGCAGCGCGTCGAGCTCGGTGGTCAGGCGTGCGCGCGCCGCTTCCAGCTCGGCCACGGGCAACACTTCGCGGCGCGGATCGAACTTGGCCAGAAACAGTTCCACCAGCAGGCCGGCGATCAGCGGATAACGGTTGAGGGTCTCCTCCATGTACGTCTGCGAGAACGGCACGCCGACCTGCAGCAGATACTTGCAGTAGCCGCGCAGCAGCGCGACCTGGCGCCAGTCGAGCCGGGCCGTCAACACCAGTCGGTTGAAGGCGTCGCTCTCGGCCTGGCCGCGATAGGCCGCTGCGAACGCGCGCTCGAAGCCGTCGGCCAGTTCGCCGATGTCGAAGGCCAGCGCCGGCGGAGCCTCCAGCTCGAAGTCGTGGATGGTCAGCTCGGAGCCCTGCAGGGTCAGCGTGTAGACGTGCTCGGCGAGCATGCGCACGCCCATGTTTTCCAGCATCGGCAACGCCACCGACAGTGCGATCGGCGCGCCGAAGTGGATCAGCTTGAAGCGCAGACCGCGGCCGCGCGGCGCGCGGTACAGCGACATGCGCAGATCGTCGGGCCCCGACAGTGCGGCCAGATGCTCGACGTCGGCGGCTGCGATCTCGGGCGTGACCTCCTCGATGTAGCCCGCCGGCAGCGCACGACCGTAGCGAACGGCCAGGCGCAGTCCGCGCTCCTCGCCGCAGCGCCGTACCAGGCACTCGCGCAGATCGTCCTGCCAGTTGCGCACCAGTTCGGTAAGACGCAGTTCGAGCGCAGCGGCGTCGACCTGCGGGCGAGCGCCGGCGCGCAGCCGCACCACCACGTGCAGGCGCGCCAGCGCCGCTTCGTCCAGCAGCACGGTGGCATCCACCCGCTCGCCGTCCAGCGCCTCGCGCAACATCTGCTCGATCTTCTCGCGCACGCCGGCGGTGAAGCGCTCGCGCGGCAGAAACACCAGACACGAATAGAAGCGGCCGTAGCGGTCGGTGCGCACGAACAGGCGCGTGCGGGCGCGCTCGCCCAGTTCGAGGATGCCGGTGGCAATGGCGTACAGCTCGTCTTCGCTGGACTGGAACAGCTCGTCGCGCGGCAGGGTTTCGAGAATGTGCCGCAGCGCCTTGCCGGAATGCGAGTCGCGACGCAGTGCCGAGCGTTCCATCACCGCCTCGAACTTCTGCCGCACCAGCGGCACGTCCTGCGGCCGGCGCATGTAGGCGCCGGAAGTGAACAGGCCGAGGAAGCGCTGCTCGGCGACCGGACGTCCCTGCGCGTCGAAGCGCAGTACGCCGATGTAGTCCATGTAACCGGGGCGGTGCACCGTGGCACGGGCATTGGTCTTGGTCAGGATGATCGCGTCCACCGCGCCCGACTGCGGCAGGCTGGTGGCCACCAGCGACTTCAGCGAGCGCGGTGTCAGCCGCAGCTCGGGGTTGCGCAGAATGCCGAGACCGGAACCGGCACGCGCGTCCAGCACCTCGTCGCCGCCCCTGGCGGCGACCTCGTACTCGCGATAGCCGAGAAAGGTGTAGTGGTCGTCGGCGACCCAGCGCAGGAACTCCTGCGCCTCGGCGACATCCTGCGGCTGCAGCGGACCGGTGCGCGCGGGCAGTTCGTCCGCGATCGCCAGCATGCGCGCGCGGATCGCCGGCCAGTCGCTCACCGCCAGGCGCACGTCCTCGAGCGCGCTCTCGATTGCCGCGCCCAGGCGCGCGATCTCGGCGGCATCGGCGAGACGGTCCACCTCGACGTGCGTCAGCGATTCGGATGCACCGTCACCCAGTGCAAGCAGGTGCCCGCCGGCGTCGCGCTGGCTCGCCAGCACCGGATGCAACAGGACATGAATCTCCAGCCCGGCCGCCTGCAATGCCATCCCCACCGAATCGACCAGAAACGGCATGTCATCGGTGACGATCTGCACCACCGTGTGCGGGCTCTCCCAACCGTGCTTCGCGCGGGCGGGGTTGAATACGCGCACCGCGGCGTGACCGCTGCGGCGCGCACGCAGGAATTCGAGCAGATCCAGCGTCAATGCCGCCCAGTCCGCGGCATCGCGCAGCGCCAACTCCTCGGCCGGCGCCCGCGCCAGCAGTGCAGGTACCAGCACCCGCGCCTCGGCGCTGCGGGTGCCGGGCAGGCGGGCGATGACCTCTTCGAGCAGCCGCGTGACGGGCGAAGAAGCCTGGGACGCATGGTTCGATGGCATGAGAATTCCAGTTGCAAGCGAAGAAATCGCACAAGCATATCGCTTCGGTCGCGCTCTGATCCACGCCGACCTGCGCGGGCGCGGAGCGACTTTCCGCCACGGTTCAGGCGCAGGCGTGGCAAGCCGCAAACGCGATCGCGCTAGCACAAGACCGCGGCGCCTGCCACTGCGGTCGGTTGGCTCGCACAATGCTTGACCCCGCCCCGGTCAAATAACTAAACTCACCGGTGTACTTGAGCCTGGCAGCGCCAAACCCGGCGCGCGCGCCGCATTGGCCAAGCTGGCAATCACCGTGTGTACATGCCTCGTATCCCCCGATCCGCTCGCCCCTGATCTGCTCGCCTGGAGCTTCCCCATGATCCGCCCTCGCCTGCGCTCTCTCCTGCTCGCCGCCGGCATCCTGCTGGTAGCGGCCTGCAGCAAGGCGCCCAGCTTCACGCCGCCGCCACCGGAAGTGGATGTGGTCAGCGCGCACGCCGTGAATCTGCCGCTGACGCGCGATCTGGTCGGCCGGCTGACGCCGACGCTGACGGCGCAGGTCAACGCACGCGTCACCGGCAACGTGCTGCAGCTCGCGTACACCGAAGGCAGCGACGTCAAGGCCGGGCAGGTGCTGTTTCGCATCGACCCGGCGCCACTGCAGGCCGCACTGGACGCGCAGCGCGCCGCGCTGGCGCAGGCGCGCGCCACCGCCGCCAACGCCGCGCAGACCGCCAGCCGTTATGCCGATCTGGTCCAGCGCGGCCTGCTCGCGCGCCAGACCTACGACGTCGCCGAGGCCACCGCGCGCAGCAGCGCCGCCGCCGTGCAGCAGGCCGCTGCCAATGTCGAGGCGGCGCGGCTCAACCTGTCCTACGCCACGGTGACGTCGCCGATCGCCGGCCGCGCCGGCATTGCCCTGGTCACCGTCGGCGCGCTGGTCAGCGCCTCCGCGGGCACGCCGATGACCACGGTCGAGCGCATCGATCCGATCTACGCCAACTTCAGCGAGCCGTATTCGGAAGTCGAGAAACTGCGTGCGGCGCAGGCTGCGGGCCAGCTCAGGCCGACCGCCGGCGGCACCCCGGCGGTGCAGCTGGTGCTGCCGGACGGTCGCGTCTACGCGCACCCCGGCGTGCTCGACTTTTCCGACATGGCGGTGGACCCGCAGACCGGCGCGGTGCAGCTGCGCGCGCTGATCCCCAACCCCGACCGCAGCCTGCTGCCGGGGCTGTTCGTCACCGTGCGTCTGCACGTCGGCACGCTCGATCACGTGTTCCTGCTGCCGCAGACCGCGGTGCTGCGCGACCCCAGGGGCGCGTTCGTCTACGTGCTCAACGGCAAGGGCATCGTCGAGCAGAGGCCGGTGCAGCTGGGTGACATGCGCGGCAGCGCGTGGATCGTCAGCGGCGGCCTCGCCAACGGCGAGCGCGTGATCGTCACCGGCGTGCAGAAGGTCAAGCCCGGCGCGCCCGCGCGCGTCGCCGCGCCCGGCGCCCCCAAGCCGGCCCAGGGCTGAGGACTCGCCATGCCCCGTTTCTTCATTGATCGCCCCGTCTTCGCGTGGGTGATCGCGATCCTGATCATGCTGGCCGGCATCGCCGCGATCTTCCGCCTGCCGGTCGAGGCCTACCCCGAGATCGCGCCGCCCAGCGTGGTGATCAACACCAGCTATCCGGGCGCCAGCGCCCAGGTGGTCGAGGACACCGTCACCTCGGTGATCGAGCAGCAGCTGACCGGACTCGACGGCCTGCTCTATTTCAGCTCGTCGTCCAGCTCCAACGGCGGCTCCAGCATCACGGCGACGTTCCGCAACGGCACCAACCTCGACATCGCCGCGGTCCAGGTGCAGAACCGCGTCGCCGTCGCCGAGCCGCGGCTGCCGGCCGAGGTCATCGCCAACGGCGTGACGGTCAACAAGGCCAACGCCGGCTTCCTGATGGTGGTCGCGCTGCGCTCGAGCAATCCGCAGATCGACGCCTACGCGCTGAACAACATGCTGGCGTCGCAGGTGCTCAACCCGATCCTGCGCATCCCCGGCATCGGCAGCGCCAACCAGTTCGGCTCCGAATACGCGATGCGCATCTGGCTCGACCCGCGCAAGCTGCAGGGTTACGGCCTGTCGGCGACGGACGTGCTCGCCGCGGTCAGGGCGCAGAACGTGCAGACCGCCGCCGGCGCGATCGGCGCCGCGCCGGCGCTGGCCGGCCAGGCGATCACCGCGTCGGTCAACGGCGAAAGCCGCTACACCACGCCGCAGCAGTTCGCCGGCATCATCCTGCGCACCAACAGCAACGGCACCACGGTGCATCTCGGCGACGTCGCCCGCGTCGAGCTGGCGCCCTACAACTACGCCTTCGCGGCGCGCTACAACCGCCAGCCGATGGCCGGCGTCGGCCTGCAACTGCTGCCCGGCGCCAACGCGCTCACGGTCGCCGCCGCGGTGCGCGCGAAGATGGACCAGATCGTGTCGACGCTGCCCGCGGGCATCACCTGGTTCTCGCCCTACGACAGCACCACCTTCGTCAGCATCTCCATCGACGAGGTGGTCAAGACCCTGTTCGCGGCGATCGTGCTGGTGTTCCTGGTGATGTATCTGTTCCTGCAGAACCTGCGCGCCACGCTGATCCCGACCCTGGTGGTGCCGGTGGCCCTGCTGGGTACCTTCGCGGGCCTCTACATCGCCGGATTCTCGATCAACATCCTCACCCTGTTCGGCATGGTGCTGGCCATCGGCCTGGTGGTGGACGACGCCATCGTGGTGGTGGAGAACGTCGAGCGCCACATCACCGAGGAAGGCCTCGCCCCGCGCGAAGCCACCATCCTCGCGATGCAGCAGATCACCGGCGCGATCATCGCCATCACCCTGGTGCTGGCGGCGGTGTTCATTCCGGCGGCGCTGCTGTCGGGCAGCGTCGGCGCGATCTACCGGCAGTTCTCGCTGACCATCGCCATCTCGATGGGCATTTCGGCGTTGATGGCGCTGAGCTTCACCCCCGCGCTGTGCGCCAGCCTGATCAAGCCAGTGGATCACGAGAACCGTGCGCTGGGCTGGTTCAACCGCTGGTTCGGACGCATGCAGCAGCGCTATCTCGACCGTGTGCGTTCGGCGATCCACCACACGCCGCGCTGGGGGTTCGTCTACGCGCTGATCATCGTGCTGGTCGGCGTGCTGTTCTGGAAACTGCCGACCAGCTTCCTGCCCGAGGAAGACCAGGGCTACGCCTTCGCCATCGTGCAGCTGCCGCCCGGCGCCACCCTGCAGCGCACCACCGCCGTGCTCACCCAGATGGAGAACGTGATCCTGAAGAACCCCGCCGTCGAGGGCATGGTCGACGTCGCCGGCTTCAGCTTCATCGGCTCCGGCGAAAACGTCGGCCTCGCCTTCATCCGTCTCAAGCCGTGGAGCGCGCGCACCAAGCCCAACGAACAGATTGGCGCCTTCATCAAATGGGCCAATGGCGCGCTTTACGGTATCAAGGGTGCGCAGATCTTCGTCGTCAACCTGCCGGCGATCCGCGGCCTCAGCCAGTTTGGCGGCTTCGACATGGAACTGGAAAACCGCGCCGGATTGAGCCGCGAGAAGTTGATCGCCGCGCAGAACATCCTGCTGCAGAAGGCCGCGCAGAGCCCGCTGCTCGACAGCGTGCGCCCGAACGGGCTTGCGGACGCGCCACAGCTGCAGCTGCACGTGGACCGCGTGCAGGCGGCCTCGATGGGCCTGTCGGTCACCGACGTCTACAGTGCCTTGCAGCTGATGCTGGCGCCGGTATACGCCGACGACTTCAACTACGGCGGCCGCGTGCTGCGCGTGCTGCTCGAGGCCGACGCGCCCTACCGCATGAGTCCGCAGGCATTGCAGGACTTCTACGTGCGCAGCAGTACCGGCGCGATGGTGCCACTGTCGACCGTGACCACGGCCAAGTGGACCCTGGGCCCGCCGGTGCTCGAGAGCTACAACGGCTACCCGTCGATCGAGATCGTCGGCAACGCCGCGCCGGGCGTCAGCTCGGGCCAGGCGATGACGGCGATGCAGAACATCATCGACCGCGACCTGCCCAAGGGCATCAGCTACGAGTGGACCGGGCAGTCGCTGCAGGAAGTGCTCTCGGGCGCGCAGGCGCCGATTGTCTACGGCATGAGCCTGATCGTGGTGTTCCTGGCGCTGGCAGCGCTGTACGAGAGCTGGTCGATTCCGGTCGCCGTGCTGCTGGTGGTGCCGCTGGGCGTGTTCGGCTCGCTGGCGCTGACCTTCCTGCGCGGGCTGTCGGACGACATCTACTTCAAGGTCGGCCTGATCGCGATCATCGGCCTGTCGGCCAAGAACGCGATCCTGATCGTCGAGTTTGCGCGCGAGCTGCAGCTCAAGGAGGGCAAGGGCCTGATCGCGGCGACGATGGAAGCCGCGCGCCTGCGCCTGCGTCCGATCCTGATGACCTCACTGGCGTTCATGCTCGGCGTGCTGCCGCTGGCGATCTCCAGCGGTGCCGGGGCCAACAGTCGCCAGGCCATCGGCACCGGCGTGATCGGCGGCATGCTCGGCGCGACCCTGATCGGCATCTTCATGATCCCGGTGTTCTACGTGGTCGTGCGCCGCCTCGGCGGCGACCACAGCGACGGCACCGAGGAGCAGGGCGAGGACGTGATCCGGCCGTTCGACTGAGCGGCTGTGAATCTTTCTGCTGCGCGCCCGCTTGGTTCCCTCGCTCCCAGCCGCGTTGGGGGCGAGTGAGCCACGTCGCCGAGTAGCCCGGATGCAGCGCAGCGGAATCCGGGGTCAAGCAGCACCGGCGATGCGGTAGGTGACGATGACCCCGGATTGCGGCCTGCGGCCTGCATCCGGGCTACGCGAACCGATCTCGCGCGGGGGCCAGGGGTTCACAAAGGACCAACGGTTTGGCAATTTTGTTTCTTCAGAAAACCGGTGAAGCCATCGGCTGCGCGATCACGATCACGACGGCGCTATCCTCGGGCATCGGCCACGCCGGAGCCTGCGCATGCACACCGAACATCCCCGACCCCATTCACGCCGCCGCCGATCGCAGCTGATGACAGCGCTGCTGGCCACGATCGCCGCATGCGCCACGATCGCCAACGCGGCGCCGGCCACGGCCGCCCAGCCGCACGCCACGATGCAGCAGGTGCTCGCCACCTCCAAACCGTCCGACTGGCGCGCGCTCGATCCGGCCCACACGCTGGTGATGACCTTGCCGCAGGGCCGCGTGGTGATCGAACTGGCGCCGGCGTTCGCGCCGCGCCACGTCGCCAACATCGAGGCGCTGGCGCGCGCGCACTTCTTCGACGGCTTGACCATCAACCGTGTACAGGACGACTTCGTCACCCAGTGGGGCGACGCCGATTCGGACATTCCTTCCAAGGCGCGACCCTTGCCCGCAGATGCCCGCGCGATCTTGCCTGACGAGTATGAGCGCAGCGCCGCAGGGCTGGACTTCACGCGCCTGCCCGATGGCGACGTCTACGCGCCGCAGGTGGGTTTCGCCGACGGCTTCCCGGTCGGCCGCGATCCGCGCACGAACACGGCCTGGCTGCTGCACTGCTACGGCATGGTCGGTGTCGGCCGCGACAATCCGCCCGACAACGGCAGCGGCGCCGAGCTGTATGCCGTGATCGGTCAGGCGCCGCGCCAGCTCGACCGCAACATCACCGTCGTCGGGCGCGTGGTCCAAGGCATGCATCTGCTGGCGGCGCTGCCGCGCGGCGGCGGCGATCTCGGCTTCTATCGCGACCCGGCCCACCGCACGCGCATCCTCGGCGTGCGCGTCGCCAACGAGTTGCCTCTCGCCGAACGCCCGCGACTCGAGGTGCTGCGCACCGACACGGCCACCTTCGCTGCGCTGATCGAGGCACGCCGCGACCGCAGCGAATCCTGGTTCGTGCGCCCGGCAGGCCGGATCAGCGTCTGCAACGTGCCACTGCCGGTGCGCATGACGCCGGCGGCGAAGCCGTGATCCGACGGCTCTTCCGCGCCGCCCGCGGACCACGTATCGTCGCGCCCCTGCCGCCAGGCCGCCCCTGAAATGCACCCGCTTCGTCGTCCATGCTGGCTCGCAGTACTGGGGATCATTGCCGGCATGATCCTGCCGATCGCGGCGCATGCCGCGGTGCTGTCGTGCGCGATCACCATCGAGTCGGCGTACGCGACCACGTTCGCGCCGGTCCGCCCGAAGCCTGTACACAGCCCGTCGGACACCCAGGCGCTGCTCGACCTGTATGGCGTCGGCCATGGCGTGATGCAGCTGTTCGGGCACGCGGCCAGCTGGGCCAGCGTGCGCTGGATCCGGCTGCACGCCGCGCATGGAAATCCCGCCGCCCAGCACCTGCTCGGCGTGATGTATGTCCAGGGCCGGGGCGTGGCGCAGGATGATGCCCGGGCCGTGCAGTGGTTCGATCGCGCCGCGCTGCAGGGCGACGTCGGCGCCGAGAACGACCTCGGCGTGATGTATGCACAGGGGCGCGGCGTGCCGCAGAGCTATGGCAAGGCCGAGGGATGGTTTGCTGCCGCTGCCCGAAGCTTCGCACCGGCGCAATTCAATCTCGGCGTGACCTTCGAGTTCGGCCGCGGCGTGCCGGCAGACCCGGCGCGGGCATTGACCTGGTACCACCGCGCCGCCGAGCAGGGATTCGTTCCCGCACAACGGACACTGGGCGTGCTGTACGCGGGCGGCCACGGCATTGCGCAAGACACGGTCGCCGCCTACACCTGGGACGCGCTGGCCAAGGCGGCATCACGGCCGCAAGGCGCGGGATTCACCTGCGCCGACAAGGCGATGGCCGTGCTGGGCACGACGATGAGTCCGGCGCAGCTGGCCGCAGCGCAGCGCAATGCCGAGACCTGGTGGCGCAAGCACCACAAGACGCGTCTGTATTGATTGCGCTGATCGAGTCTGCACATGATCGTGCGGACCTGCTGCCCGGCATCGTTGCTACGCAACCCGTAGCGGTCGTCGGTATGGGTACTCGGACCCCGGTTCCACACACGGAGCTCTTGCGCATGGCCAAGATCAACCTCGACACAGCCCCGATCCGGCACGGCACCGGCTACCCGGCGCCCTACGATCAGCCCTGCCGCAACCGGCACCGCTGGCAGCTGGGCGACGCCGCCGGCCTGAGCCAGTTCGGCGTCAACCTGCTGCGCCTGCCTGCGGGCGAGTGGTCCAGCCAGCGCCACTGGCACGAGACCGAAGACGAGTTCATCTACGTGCTGGAGGGCGAGGTGGTGCTGGTCACCGACGCCGGCGAGGAACGGCTGCGTGCCGGCGACTGCGCCGGCTTCAAGGCCGGCGCGACGGACGCGCATCACCTGCAGAATCGCAGCGGGCGCGAGGCGCTGATCCTGGAGATCGGCACGCGCAATCCCGAGGGCGACGGCGCGCACTACCCCGACATCGATCTCGATCTGCCGCGCGGCGCACGGCATTACACGCATCGCGACGGCACGTCTTACTGAACCGTGCGACTGCGGGAACTCCTGCAGGATGCGATCCAAACTGCGGGCGCTCGGCGTGAGTGACGCAAAACGGCCGATTCTGTTGAAAAACTCGTCTCTGGAAGGCGCTCATGGCGACCGCGGCACGCGGCACGCCGATCAAAAGCTTAAGGATTCGGGGGCGCACGCGC
>Ga0307372_10009478_pt1 | contig 13403 bp, 11 predicted proteins | sample OX1MG_FD_202533 | JGI IMG/M metagenome (GOLD analysis project Ga0307372, IMG submission 202533) | Soil microbial communities from Risofladan, Vaasa, Finland - OX-1 | ecosystem: Environmental > Terrestrial > Soil > Coastal area > Acid sulfate soil | place: Finland: Risofladan, Vaasa | collected...
CTGCTCATCGAAAGGGGAAGGATTCTTCTGTGACCTTTCTCCGGAGGGGCTGAAGGCATTCGAGGCGATCAAATACACAACCGCATATCCCGCCGGCGCAGTGCTGTTTGTGGAAGGACAGTCGGCGCAGGGCGTCTTCCTGCTGTGCAAGGGCCGGGTGAAGCTCTCCATCACGTCGAGCGAAGGCAAGATTCTGATCCTGAGAATCATCAAGCCAGGAGAGATCCTGGGATTGCATGCAACGGTTTCTGAAACTCCTTTCCAGGCAACCGCTGAAACGCTTGAGCCCTGTCAGGTCAACTTTATAAAACGCGAGGACTTCCTGCGCCTGCTCCGTAATCATGGAGATGCCTCCATTCGCGCTGCGCAGCAATTGAGCGGCAGTTATCAGACGGCTTGCGAGCAGGTCCGCTCCCTGGGCTTGTCGCAATCGGCGCCGGAAAAGCTGGCGCGCTTCCTGCTCGAATGGTCATCCAAGGGGCAGGCGACCAAGCAGGGAGTCCGGGTTACGCTGACCCTGACTCACGAGGAGATCGGCCAGATCATCGGAACTTCGCGGGAAACCGTGACGCGAACTCTGGGTGAATTCAAATCCAAACACATGGCCGAACTGAAGGGCTCAACCCTTGTGATTCAGAATAAGGCGGCGCTCGAAGCCTTCTTGGGCGGGTAAGATTCAGGAGAGCAGCAAATCTTCGGTTTGGGGTCGAAAACCATGGGTTTGCCAGGCCTCAGGCGCTTCAAAAGATCCTCCTGATGGGTCCTAACACCAATTAAAACAATCAGATACATGCGAACACTGCCAGTGTGAATCGCGTCACAAGGGTCGGTGATGTAGGTCACTGCGAGGCCATGAACGGGCAGGTAGACTTAACTCAATTGAATACCGCCCGGGAATCCGCCCCAGCGGCCGACGATTTGCCCCACACGTGCCGTTCGATTCCCGGGTTTACCTCCTTCCCAACGGGAGGAAACCCGTTGTAGGCCATGCCGGAGCGTTTGCTCAAATCAACTGGGCCTTTGGCCATCGGGTGACTGGCCTTGGCATTGGGCTGCAATGCCGTAACGGCGGCTCAGCAGCATGGGACTGCGGATGCGGCGGAGTCGTGGGAGGGAACGTTTGAAACCGCAGCGCTGAATTTCCGGGCTGTCTCCATCGGCCGATCTCCCGTGAGGGTATTTGGATATTCGCAAAGAAGGATCGTACAAGGGGTCGTGAATTACGGCACAGGCTTGGGTGACAGTCATCACTGCTCATCCGTTGCAGGTCCGTCTAAACTCACAAAAGTTTGAGGGAAGATCAATGAAAGAAATCCACGTTGCAACATTCGGCACTCCGGGCGCGGGCAAGCTTCAAAGTCCCCTGCCGCCGGTGGCTCTGACGGCCTTGCAGGCCATTCAGTCGACGAAGGTATATCCAAAGGGATCTGAGTTTTTCCTGGAGGGTCAGTCGCCGACTGGTATTTATATTCTATATTCCGGCCGGGCCGAGATGTCTGTAACGGACAACGAGGGCCGGAAGATGATGTTGGGAATGGCGCTGCCAGGGGATGTTCTGGGATTAAGCGCTGTGGTTTCGGGAAAGCACCACGCAAAAACAGCCGTGGCGGCGATGCCCAGCCAAGCAGGCTTTATCAAGAGCAAGGATTTTCTCCACTTCCTGGAGCATCATTCAGAAGCTGCATTCTGGGTTGTTCAGTTGTTGAGTGACCGAGTAATAACCACCCTTGAACAGATCTCCTCCATCAAGCACACACCTTCCAGGGACATCAGGGAATAGCGCAGGGCCCCAGAGGGTTTGCCTCCAAATTGCAATTGCAACTTTAGTAGTGGCCCTCACCCGGGTGGACTTTTCCGTGGAACACGCGATGAACGTAAGTGCTGTAAACGATCACTCCGATCATGCCGGCGGCATTGGCAATCAGGGACACGCGAAGGGCGTGCGGCGAAGACGCAGCATTGTAAATGTTCAAGCTGTACGCCGGGTTGAGCGTTGAAGGAAGAAGATTCGGATACACCGTCAACGCGGCCGTTACCATCAGCGCAAGGATGACCAGCGTCGATGAGCGGAAGGCAGCACGATCGCGACCTTCTACGCGAGACCAAAAGCCCCAAACCAAACCGGCCAGAATGAAGAAGGGTATCACCCACGCCAGGGGGTGGACCTGAAAGGTGCGGGGTGTGCCGGCAAGCACGGCGAACGTGGCCGCCGTGACCACAAGGGCCATCACCGCGGCCGCCCGCCAAAGCGCCCGGGACCACCGGACGGCCCGTTCAAGCAGCGCGCCCTCCGTCTTGGTCCGCAGGTAATTCGATCCGTGCCAGGCAAGGACCACCACGCTCAGAATTCCCGTCAGCAGCGCATACGGATTCAGCATCAGACCGAAAGTGCCCTGGAAATATCCATCCGGGCCGATCGGCAGCCCGCGCACAATATTTCCCAATGCAACGCCCAGCAGCAGAGCCAGCAGAAGGCTGCCGACCCAGAATCCGGCATCCCATAACGCCCGCCACAGAGGGTCCTTCACCTGGCTCCGGAACTCAATGGAAACGCCGCGCAGAATCAGGAGCCACAGCACCAGCATCAAGGCCAGATAAAAACCGCTGAAGGCCGACGCATAAACGCGCGGGAATGACACCACCATCATGCCTCCGGCGGCAATCAGCCAGACTTCGTTGCCGTTCCAGACGGGTCCGATGGAATTGAGCACGGCACGCCGCTCCTCGTCTCCTTTCGCAATCCAAAGCGATAGTGTTCCGGCACCCAGGTCATAGCCGTCCAGGACGGCATAAGCGGCCAACATGGCGCTAAGCACCCAGAACCAGGCAATGTTCATTGCTTAAAACCTCCCTCTGCAAGGGGCTGTTCCATCCCGGCCCCGTGAGCAAGCAGCTCCGCGCGCAACGTCATCCTGAGCGCAGCGAAGGACCTGCTTTGTGCGTGTCCAAGAAGATCCGGCAGATGCCTCGCGGAGTTTACCCGGAGCCTCTTCACTTACCGCGGTCGCCCATTTATGAATCATCCGGGTCATGGCCTGTGCCCCCATGCTACCCGTGCGCCGGCGTTCCTTGCTCCTCCGGCCCCTGGTGGATGATCTGAGCCACAAGGAACAGAAAAAGGATACCCAGCAGAGCATAGATGCCGGCAAAGCCCATCGTGGTAAAGATTGTTTCACCGGCGGCGACGTTGGCGGAGGTTCCCGCCTGGGTTTTCATCAGTCCATATACCAGCCAGGGCTGCCTGCCCACCTCGGAAACCAGCCACCCCGCCTCATTGGCAATATAGGGAAAGGGAAGGGTCATCATCAGCATCCACAGGAACCAGCGGCTCGAGTAAAGCTTGCGCCTCCACAACAGGAACAGTCCGATCAGCATCTGGGCGATGAAGATGGTTCCCAGTCCCACCATGATGTGATAGCAGTAATAGGTGAGTTCAACCGGCGGCCAAAGGTCTCTTGGATAGCTGTTCAGCCCGTCGACCGTGGCGTGGAAATCACCGTAGGCGAGAAAGCTGAGAAAATCCGGAACGTAGACAGGATCAATCAGCTTGCCGGTTTGCGTGTCCGGCATTCCCACAATCGCCAGAGGAGCGCCCTGTTCTGTTTCAAAAAGGCCTTCCATCGCCGCAAGCTTGGTGGGCTGATACTGGACAACGCTGGCGCCGTTCAAATCTCCGGTGGGGAACAGTTGCGTGAGTGAGAGAATGACGCCGGCCACAACCGCCGTCTTCACCGACAGCCTGCCGAACTCCCGGTGACGGTCCGACAGAAGGTAAAAGGCGCCCAGGCCGCCAATGACAAAGGCCGCCGTCAGCAGGGCCCCGTTGATGGTGTGGGCGTACTCCCATATTGCATAAGGATTCAGCAGCACCGCCCAAAACGACTTCAGCCGGATGCCGCCGGAGGAATCCATGACATATCCCACCGGGTGCTGCATCCAGGCGTTCGTCGCAACAATGAAATACCCTGACAGCAGGGACCCCCCGGCAACGCCAAGCCCTGAAAGCCAGTGCAACGTCTTTCCCACGCGCTTTTCGCCCGCCAGAAACATGCCCAGGAAACCGGACTCCAGAAAAAACGCGTAAACGCCTTCCAGAGGAAGCGTCTGCCCGAACACCCCGCCACCGAAACTTGAAAAGCGGCTCCAGTTGGTGCCGAACTCGAATTCCAGCGGAATGCCCGTTACGACTCCCAAAGCAAAATTGATGGCGAAGATTTTGGCCCAGAACCGGGCTGCGTCGGCGTACCGCTTGTCCTTCGTCAGCAGGTGCAGGGTCGAAAAAACGGCGATGAAAAATCCCAGTCCCATGGTGAGAATGGGAAAAAGGTAGTGGAACATCACCGTAAAAGCGAACTGGATTCGGTGGGCAAAAACGGCTTCGTTCATAGACCCTCCCTCGAACAGATGCGGACCGTGTTCCCAGAGCACGCCGGCGCGATAATGGGAAGGCGCCGTTCATCCGCCAGCAAGCCGAACGAAGACGGCTGCGGGCCCGGTATGCTTTGGAGAGGGGACAGATTCCGGGCCGCCTCTTTCCTGCGCCCGTCAAAATCCTGACGGTCATGCTGAGCGGGCAAGCTTCCAGCACTCCTGCGCAATGGCCCAATCTTCCTGCGCGGCCACCACGACCACACGGACGGCGGAGTCCGGCCTTGCAATGTCACAATCAACCGGAGACTGATTATTCTTCAACTCATCGAGCTTGAGATTGAGAAATTCGAAACCGGCGCAGGCTGCGGCGCGCACCTGGGGCGAGTTCTCACCGATTCCGGCGGTAAAGACCAGGGCATCCATGCCGCCGAGCGAGGCCATCATCGCTCCCACATAACGCCGCAACCGGTGAATAAACGTGGCAAAAGCCAGCCGGGCACGAGCATTTCCGCTTTCAATGGCCAGCAGGATTTCCCGCATATCGTCGGAGACGCCGGAAACGCCCAGCAGCCCGGACTCACGGTTGAGAAGTTCCTCCAGCCGGTCAGCAGAATATTTCTCTTCTCTCAGCAGATGAATCAGAATGCCGGGGTCAATTGTACCGCTCCGGCTTCCCATCATCAATCCTTCGAGCGGCGTGAAGCCCATGGTGGTGTCCACGCTGCGGCCGTTCCGCACCGCAGCCAGCGAACACCCATGCCCCAGATGGCAGGTCACGAGTCGCAGCGATTCCAGGTCCTTCCCAAGGATCTGAGCGGTGCGCGCCGCACAGGACTGATGGCTGATTCCATGAAAACCATAACGGCGGATTCCGCGCTCAAACCACGCGTACGGGCCGGGGTAGATGGCTGCGCACTTCGGCATCGTCCGGTGAAATGCCGTGTCAAAGACGGCCACCTGCGGCTGGGACTTAAAGATTTGCTCAGCAGTTTCAATCCCATCGACTTCGGCAGGATTATGCTCGGGAGCAAACACCGACAACCGGGAGATCTCCTGCTTGACCTCAGCGGTCACAAGCGTCGGCGCAGAATATTTCTCGCCTCCGTGGACCACGCGATGGCCAACGACATCCACTTCGGCGGAATTTGCCAGGACCCGCGCCGGGCCCTCCCAGAGAGTTTGCAACAGGCGCTCGGCGGCCGCCCGCTCCGAGTGAATGTCAGGCTGCTCATCAACAACCTGACGGCCCGCGCGCTTGGCCCGAAGCCGCACATTCTTGAACGGCCCCTCCCATTCCACATGGGCTTCCCACAACGGGACTGGAGCCGTTTGGGGCAGCGGTCCGGCCATTTCGTACAGGCAGCTTTTCAGGCTGCTTGAGCCCGCGTTGAGCACCAGGACCTTCATGCGGCTTCAACACTTTCCCCTTGGGGGTTTTCGGCCAGGGCCTGAGAAAAGAGATCCATTCTTACATCCCTTCAGGTAAGCAATGAGGGAGATTGATTTACAACGCAGAATACCACCGGAAGCTTGGTATCCGCAACCCGGCGTACGGACCGCAGTACCCTGATTGGGCGGCTGGATTTTCGCTTTTTGTCCATCCAATTGCCAAAGGAGCCATAAGCAACAGGGCCACCGGGCAAGCGCCTTGCACCGCATCCAGTTTTCTGCTGGGGCGGCCCCAAGAACGTTTGCACCTGGGACGGCACGCAGGATGCGCATGGCGGTGATAATTCTTCGCGCTTGCGCCGGGTCGCTAACGATGGCCTGCCGAGTCGTTAAGACCCCGATTTCTGATGTCCTGCCTCCATGCACAATGTGGGCATCGGCGCCGATACGGGCTGACGAGAATGTTATATTACCCAGTACCGGGGCTACGTTAAAACACGATTAGGGAATCACACGCCGTACAGCCGTCAGCAGCCGAACGGGGCCGACAAGGCCGGATTCCAGCAGCGGAGAATCCTTGTCGAAATGCTTCCATGTGGTGAAAGTAATCCGTCCGCCCGGAGGCTTGGGCTTGCCTTCAAGATACCAGGCTGGCAGCTTCCTGATTGCCCCGCCAAACAGGCTGCGCGGGTCGCCTTGCCGTGATAATCACTGATCATGGACATGGAGGCAGGATAATAAAATGTCTCGCCCAACCCCCCGATCGCCATGAAAGAAAACAGTTGGTGAAAGGTGCGCGCAAGCGGAGTGAGGATGGCAATCGTGCTCCACGCGTAGAGCCTCCCGATCACGTACCCTTTGTATCGATCATTCCGCATGAATCGAGGCGCCCTCAAAGTTCCTGGAACAAGGTTTCCGTCAACTCGATATTTCGCAGAGATCCAAGCTTCATGGGGCTGAATTCCATTTTGATTCCCAAGAAATCAAAATCCATCGCGGCCGCCTGCCCGGCAATGTCCGGACTGGCAACGGTCAGGGTAAGTCCACGACTGGCTTGCCTTCAGGAACTGTTTTCCTGACGGAATTGCCGCCCACGCAAGTTGTTCGTCAATCCCTGGCAAGCTATTCCTGCTTTTACTAAAAATTCTATTTCTTGATGACCCAGACTTCGGCAACCTGGCAACCGCTGCCATTGTGGCCTAATCCGGCCTCTCGATGCCAGATCAGCGTGAGGTCTCCGGTCTTGGTTGCTTCGCGCGGGATATCGAACTCCAGGGGCTTGGGCGGCCACGGCTTCTCGATCAGCGGATGGATGGGATATCTCCCATTGCAATCAAGCCGGATCTTCAGGCGTGGCGCATCACCACCGTAGACGACTCGAACCTTATACTGCGCATGGCGGTCAAGCCCGTGGTATTGCATTTGGAGCGGCGCATCGAACATCGACCCGGCCCAGCATTTCCAGGCCGTGGGTATCGGCGCTCTCGACCATTCCGGGTAGCCGTGCCCGACCAGCGCCGAATGCCGGAACTCGGGGTCCCGTTTTGATCCAAGTCCGCGCACGAGGTGCGGCTGCTGCGACAGGTCTCCGAGATTGTCGTAAAATCCGCCGGGGCCGGGATCGGCACGGTCCAGAATCTCCAGGATTGCCTTGTACTGCTCATCGTAAGCCGACAACTTGCGAATCTGGGCAAACTGCTGTCTCAACCATGGGGCGTCGTTGAGCGGCGCATCGAGGGTATCCAGGTTGGCCGCACGCGACACCGCCTCGGCTTGATAGCGTTCGACCGCCAGTTGCATATGAATGCTCTGAAACAACGCCTCGCCAAGTTCAAGGATGCGAGTTCGCAAATCCTGCGCAGAGAAATGGGTGAGAGGCCGATTCAGGCATTCTTCCGCCTGATGGAGCAACACCGGAAGGTCCACATCACTCGTCGGCTTGGTCCTCTGTCCTCCGACGTCGAGCGGGTCCGGCCGGACACCCACCCGCCGGACCTCGCCAAGCACCGCCAGTGCCTGCTCTTCCGCGTGTGTTTCAGTAACCAGCCGCTGCCGGACAAAGGCGTCGTAATAGGCCCGATAAAGGCCCATTTGGAAACGCCAATTTTCGAGTTCCGCCGGAGTGGCACTCCTCTCCATGTCCTGGAATTGTTCGAGCGTCGTGTCCACCTTTCCGTTCGCCAGCAGAGGGCCTCTCCAGTTCTCCTCCAGGCCCAAAATGCCCTGAGCGAAATCATCCCTTAGGCGATCTGAAATGAAGTAGCCGCTGTAATCGCGCAGAATTTCGATCACCGGCCTTTGGGGGTCCCAGGCGAGCGAACTCCACAGTATTTTGTTGACGTCGTCGTTGCAGCCCTCGGAATATGAAAGGAACCCGACGGAATCCGGGGCCTGAAGCTTGAAGATGTCTGCGTAATCCCGCGGTCTCGGATTGATGACTTCGCGCCCTTCCGTCAAAGCATAAGCCAGGTCCCAATCCGGTACCGGAAACTGGCACTCCACGCTGTGGGTAATGTCAGGATATAAGCGGATCGGATAACGCTCCGGGAGCCTCTGCCGCAGGACGGATACGTCAATCCGCATCTGGGGGCCATAGACCACGCCGGAAAGCCAAGCCGGCTGCCGATCGATAAGTTCAAAGAATTCCTTCATCCAGGCTTCGTCGAACGACTGAGGCGACATCCACATTTCGGCGTGGGGATGGTAGCGATGCAGGTTTTGCGTCTGCTTTTCGAGCAGGGCCATCATGTATTTCGGTTCGGTATGGCCCGGATCACCTCCTGGCACCATCACCGCATCAACCCGTGGCAAGGCTTTAAAGACTTCTCCCCATTCGCGGACCGCCAATTCGACGGTCTCCGGATTCGAGTAGTCCTTGTCCATGGCGGGGTACCAGATCCAGACGTCCAGGCCGTACTCGTCGGCGAGGCGCGACATCTCAACCATCATCTGCATCGGTGGCAGCGGAAAATGCGGACTGTCCGGCTGATCGTCAGAGCGTGGAGGGATGAGTTCAACGGCGTTTGTTCCGAACACGGCGAGGTCACGGTAATACTGGTCCCACAGGGGGACGCTCCAGGCGTCGTAGGCGTTGGTCTTGGGACGATAGCCCAACTGGTGGCCACGCAGCTTGTATTTCGGGGAGGTCGCAATATCCAGCGGTCCGCTCAGTCCGACCTGCCGTTTTGACATTTGAAGGCTGCGCAGCAATCCTCCCACTCCAAACAACACTCCACGCTCTCCGGCGCCCGATACCAGCACCAGAGTTGAACCTGAGTTGCTTGCGGTGCGCAGACCATAGCCCTCGGGGCTGGCAAGCTTCCCGCCCTCTGAAATCAGCCCGTGCGGCAGCCCGGCGCTGATCTGTTTCAACGCTTGATCGGGACCGATGACGATGGCAGAATGCGTGCCGGGCCCAAAACGATGAACAACAGGCCAGCGAAATTCGGTGCGTTTCTCAACTTCTTCAACCAGGACCTGGACGGCTTTGCGCTCTCGGCGGGAAAGGCCCTCCGGCGCCACTACGACCGCATTCTTCAGGTCTATCGGTTGTCCAGGACTCTGCGCGAGGAGACCAGGGGTACGGCCGCCCATCCAACCCAAAGCGCCGGTCATCCCGGAATAAAGCGCACTGTCCTTCAGAAAACGTCGCCGATTCATCTCCACCTCATGCGAAGAAATTCTCTCATGAACATTCAGCGTTTCCCGGCTCTCTCGCGAGGCTGCTGGCCAGCATTCTTTCCGCCCTGCCCTCCCAACCGCATCCGATCCAGCTCTTCCAGAATCTGCGAAGGCAGAGGCATCAGCCGGTTCATCTCATGCTGCCGCTCCTGGTCCTGACGTAGAGGTTTGTTTCCTTTCCGACGGACCTCGGGTATCGATGCTCTGGCTTTTCCAGGCCGGCAAATTTCACCCAGACCTTCCCCGAGGAATCTGCGAAGCCTTTCTGGTAGCAGACCGGGAGAAAGTGATTATCGCGTTTCAGTCTCACCCCCGTGTGCAAGGCGGCTCCCCTTGTCGGAATAAACGCTGCCCTCGCACGCGTACTCGCCAGTGCTCGGCTGTCGCCTAGTACTTACTTGCAGAAGTAAGCGCATTTTTAACCTGTTGATAATAAAGGCAAATCCTGCTCTAAGTCGATACGCGAATTAAAACAAGTAAGTACTAGCTCACGCACAGGGCGCCGCGAAGGTCACACCATGACCGGACGGTGAGACTGGGGACATAAAGCTGGGCGACCTCCCGGTAACAGGCCAACTGCCCCCCATCCGCTGAAACGAATTGGTCACAGTAAGGCAGATACACCGCCATAAACGTGTCCGCCCAGCCAGCTTTGAGAGACCGTGGCGTATTCGGCAGGCGGACGTTCCTGTCATAAAGGGCCGCGCAAAGGGCACCCATAAGGCATTGGAAGGGAGCGCTTCTGTCCCAGAAGTTACGGGCCGCTCCCCCGTCGGCGGAGTGCCCCGCGATGCGGTCGTACAGGCTTCGTGTTATTTTCCAGAATTGGCCCCCGCGCTGGAGCCCACCAATCAATTCCCCAACGCTCTCAGGCCGGGCGGACGGATTCGCCGCAAATACCTTATCGAAGGCTGGCTTTGTGTCGTCGAGCATCCTTTTGAACAGTTGCTTCATGGGTTCCGCTTCCTCCCGCGCCGCCGCCGATTGGTCATCACCGATGACCGCGCTGCGGACCGCTGCCTCTACAGCCTCCTCAAGCCTTACATCGACCTCGCTCCATTCAAAGGTCGACGTGTCCCTATCGAAGGCCTGGATCAGCATCCGCAGAAGTTCGCCGACGGGCAAAAGGCAGTCGCCTGACGTAAGAAGCTGCTTGCAAATCCCGAACAGATGCTCCCTCCGCGCGCCGCCTGAAGTCTGCGCGACCTCGTTGATGCTGGTAAAGGTAAGGCGCAGAGAAAATCCCGACACAAGGCCGTTGATCAGGATGTCGCACTCGGGGTCGTCAACCAAGCGATTGATCGCAGATGTATCGAATGTGAGGATCGGTTTGTTTCCCATTGCGCCTTGCTAGGTCGGCAGCCACCGCCCCTTTCAGGAGAGGATGTACTGGAACTCCTTGTCCATGGCCCTCTTCGCCCGTACTTTGTTACCCTCCAGGCGATACATCACCTGCCTTGTCACAACCGCCGACAGGCCTTGGTGCGTTTCCCAAGTCTCGCCGGTCGCTACGCCAGGCCACTGCGCCAAATCGGCCGGTGGCGCACACTCCGCTTCCGGACGAATCTTCGTATACCCAGCCGCTCTGGCCTTTTCCTTTAGCTCTTCAAGATTCATTGTTCTACCCCCCTCGCACGGGCGCGGCCTCCGCACCCTCGCTGCGCCAGGACAGGTGCAGGATCATGGCGCAGACCAAAACACCCTATTGTCCTTACCGAATTTCAGACACGGCCCGTCGTCCGTCACCTCGAGCTTCAGGCTCGGCCCGACCGTGGGCTGAGCCTCGCGACCTAGGCCCATGAACAACTCCTTGGCGCCGGAGGGAGCTACTTTCAGGCTCAACTGTCCCCTCCCGCTCGGGTCGTGTAGCGTTAGATGCGGCCGGCCTTTCCACACCCCAACAGATGCAACCGGCTTCCCGTTCGCGTCGACGAGCATGATGAGCGGGCCGTCCCCCGACACTAACAGGTCTACACTCTCCTGCCCATTCGGGCTAGTGAGGCTCATTCGTGGGCCGCCTTCTGACAGCGCTACGTGTACACCCGGCTCCCTGTTTCCATAGAACAAACCTATCCTTGGGCCGCGCTCATCCACCAAGACGTTCAAGACCGATTTTTGGCTCGCGTCGTAGAATTCAAGCCACGGCAGTCCCCCTTCGTCCACACCTACGCACGCTCGCACGTTCCCATCGGCGTCGAAAAGGCCGAGCCATGGTCGCTCTTCCGTCTGGCCTGCTGGAATCGACATGCCCAATTCGGCCCTGCGCACTCCATGTTCGTCCGTAACAACGAACCTTTGCGCATTGACCGTCCGCGCCGCTTCAGTCCGGTCGGTGTCAGAGTGTTCAACCGCCAGTGCCTCAAGGTGAGCAACTTGCTTTTCGACGTCTTCCAGCCGTTGAGTAAGGGCCTGCAATTCGGGGGTCATGTTGGCTCTCCTTCCTAACAGGGTCATTTCCGCGCCAAAGTACTGGCTCCGGGTCGGTCCTCAAGTGAACCCGGAATTTCCATTTTGGACCTCCCGGACTCCGCCAGTGTACACCAAGCCGCCTCACAGAATACTAACTGGGCGGACGTGGCGGAGTTGTCGGTGAGCCGGGAAACGCCCAGCGCCACTACCGCCGCCGTCACGGACAGACCTGCGGGCTCGACGATCTCTGTCCAAATGAAATCTCCGGGATGGGGCGGGTTCTTCATCGGCATATTTGGCACCTTACTCAAAAACGGTTCAGTCGCCGTCATTCCGAGTGAAACGAGGAATCTGCTTGTAACCGGGGGACTGAAAACAAAGCAGATTCCTCGGCCCGATCAAGAACATCGGCCCTCGGAATGACAGACGAAGGAAGTTTTTGAGACCTGTTAGAGCACTTCTCCGGCCATCAAATCTTCCAGGCTTTCGCGGGGACGGATCAATTCAACCTTGCTGCCGGCGATCATGACCTCAGGCGGGCGGGGCCGGGAATTGTAATTCGACGAGAGGACGTAGCCGTAGGCGCCCACGGTCATAACGGCCACCAGGTCTCCGGGTTCGACGCAAGGCATCTGGCGGTCGCGCGCCAGGAAGTCTCCGGTTTCGCAAAGCGGCCCCACCACGTCGGCCACAAAGGTTTTTACGGTGCGGCGTTCGACGGGAACGATCTGATGCAAGGAGCCGTAAAGCGTGGGGCGCATCAGATCGTTCATGCCGGCGTCAACCACCACAAAATGCTTTTGCTGATTGTTCTTGATGTAGAGAACGCGGGTTAAGAGGACCCCGGCATTGCCCACCAGCGACCGGCCCGGCTCCAGGACCAGGCGATAGGGCGTCCCGGCCAGTCGGCTTTTGAGTTCTGCCGCCAGGCGGTCCATGGCCAGCGGGTTTTCATCCACGTAGCGAATGCCGTAGCCACCGCCCAGATCAAGCAATTCCAGATCGATTCCCTCGCGCTCGAGCGCCCGCGCCAGCTCCAGAATTTCCTCGAGCGCCTGAACGAAAGGACCGACATCGAGGATTTGCGATCCGATGTGGCAGGCGATGCCGCGCACCTTCAACTCCGGGGCGGCGGCGGCGCGCCGGAAGAGATCCACCGCCTGGTTTTTGGGCACGCCGAACTTGTGGATGAATTGCCCCGTGGAGATGTAGGGATGCGTGTCCGCCTCGACGTCGGGATTGACGCGGATGGAAATGTTGGCCTGTTTCTTCAGATGGCGGGCGCGCCGCGCGATGGCGTCCAGCTCTCCCGCCGATTCCACATTGAACATCAGGATGCCGGCGGAAAGCGCGGCGTCGATTTCGGTTTCGTCTTTTCCCACTCCGGAGAACACAATCGTGTCGGGCCTCGCTCCCACCTTGAGGACACGGGCCAGCTCGCCTCCGGAAACGATGTCAAAGCCGGCTCCGGCCTGGCGCAGAAGGTTGAGGACCTTGAGGTTGGAATTGGCCTTGACCGAGTAGCAGACCAGGTTGGGAATGCCGGCCAGCCG
>Ga0307372_10009479_pt1 | contig 13402 bp, 15 predicted proteins | sample OX1MG_FD_202533 | JGI IMG/M metagenome (GOLD analysis project Ga0307372, IMG submission 202533) | Soil microbial communities from Risofladan, Vaasa, Finland - OX-1 | ecosystem: Environmental > Terrestrial > Soil > Coastal area > Acid sulfate soil | place: Finland: Risofladan, Vaasa | collected...
GACCTAGATACTCGAGTTGTCTGACGGATCGCGGCCCGAAAGACGCGACAAAGTGCCTCTCAGCTGGGATAATGGGCTTTGCGAAAGACCCCATGCCCCAGGAAGAAAGGCACCCGTCAGGTGCGAAGAATACGCCGTTGCCGCCCCGTTGTCACGCTTGGACAAAGCGACCCGAACCTCACGCCGCGCGCCGGACTCCACCTTGTCGCCGAGCTCGACCGGATCCTCGGGATGACGGCCACCGTTGACCGTTACGTCGGTCCGACGACGACTCGCCGTCGCGGGCTGTCTGTGGGAAAGCTCGTGCTTTCGGTGGCCGAGATGATGCTCGCCGGCGGGGACTTCATGGTCGACCTCGATACCCAGCGCGGCGATCTCGCTGGCGCTCCACTTCGCGCGGTGCCCGAGATCCCCGCCTCGACGACGTTCCTCGGCCGGGCCAAGAGATTCGAGGAGGGTGTCTTTTCCGGCATGGAGATCGCAATGGGCGAGATGACCCGGGTGTGGTTCGCTCTGTTGCCCGCGAAGAAGCGGGCCGAGCTCATCGCGAAGCGCCCGAGCATCGACTTGGACCCGACTGACGTCGAGGTCTACGGCACGAAGAAGGAGGGCGTTGCCTGGAACCACCAAGGCCAGCGCGTCGGACGGCCGCACCCGGCGGTGTGGGCCGAGGCCGGCGTCGTGCTCGCCGCAGACCTCGGCTCGGGGACGAGCGATCCCCGCCCCCAAGCCGCCTCGCTCATCGCCCGTGCTGTCGCCGCGCTCCCCGGAGGGCTCTTTCGTCCGATAATCCGTTGTGACTCGGGCTTTTTCGACAAAGACGTCGCGATGGCAGCGCTCGACAACGGCGCGGACTTCGCGATCGTCGCCAAGCGCAACCCTGCCGCCTGGCGGGCGTGCCGGGAGATCGACGAGGGCGCCTGGCAGCCCGCCCAGGCCATGGACGCAGAGGTTGCCGAGTGCGACTACTCGCCTGTCGGCTGGCCGAAGGCGACGCGCTGTGTCGTGCGACGGGTGCGTGTGCATGCCGACGAGCTGAAGAGCGATCCCCGGTCGCGCCGTCGCAGGACGATCGACCCGAACCAGCTCGCGCTTATAGAACAAGGCAAGGCCGGCTTCGTCTACGCTTACAGCTTCATTCTCACCAACCTCGACTGGGAGGTGATCGAGATCGAGGCGTGGTTCAGAATGCGCGCCCTTGTCGAGGAGAAAATCAAAGATGCCAAGCTCGGCGCAGCTCTCCGCCACCTCCCGTCGGGCTTTGTGGCGGTGAACCGCACCTGGATGTGGTCGGCGTTCCTCGCGCTCAACATCTCCACGTGGCTCCAATCCCTCTGCGGTCTTGATGGCGACCGGCACGGCCGCGCACACGGCAAGCGCCTGCGGCGAGAGCTCATCGCCGTTCCTGCTCGGGTGCTCCACCACGCGCACCGCATCGTCCTCCGGGTCGCTCCCGAGCACCGCGACGGCGTGTTCGCCGACGCGTGGGCCACGCTCGGCACGATGGCGAACTTCGCCGGCCCCTGAGCGACTCGGAACATCTGGCCACCGCGCCCTGGCCGGCAGCACGAATCACACAAACTGCCCGGATCCCTGAGCGCACGCGCCCCGGACTCGGTTACGGCTGGGCCAACGAGCCGTCCATCCCCGCATTGGCGAACTCCTGCTCCCTAGAAAAGTCGGGAGCTCGTCAATTCGAGTATCTAGGTCTGATGACCGACGCCGCCGCGCTGTCCAACTCTCTCAGCGGCACGCCTACAGCTGCGTGAGCTCGAACCGCTTCCAGCGCGTGGGCGACGACGCGGCCAGCTTCGCGCATCACTGAAATGTCCTGCGGGGATTTCAGCTCGATCATCATGTACCCACGCTCCCGCTCGCCTGCTTGCCGGCACTATCATACCGGTATTAGTATTCGAGCATGGTACGGATCCCGCTGACACCCGAGGAGATTGATCGTGGCCACAGGCTGGGCGCGACGCTGCGTGCGGCGCGGGGCTCCGCGAGCATGGGTGCAGTCGCGACTGCCGCTGGCCTGTCCGTCGAGACGCTTCGCAAGATCGAGACCGGGCGCATCCCCACACCCGCGTTCTTCACGGTTGCCTCACTCGCGAGCGTCCTCGGGCTTTCACTCGATGACTTGTCGGTGCAGGTCACAGCCGAAGAGCACAAGGCGAAGCTCGAGGCGTCGTAGCTGCGGCAGGATCCGTGACGCGCGTCCGTCCGCTGTGCCGCCTGCGGACTCCATCGCCGAGGCGCCCACGCGCGAACCGTTATGCGCTGCCAGAACGCCAGCCAACTCTGCCCGCCAACAGCGCAGATGAATCGTTCGGGCGCGCCGGTCATCCGGGCGCTGCTCGCACTGCCAATAATGGAAAGCTTTCAGCTTTCGATTATGCCAATCGTCGATCCATAGGAGGTAGTCCATGTCGAAAGTGCGAGTGCACAACTTCTCGATCTCAATCGACGGATATGCCGCTGGACCCGGACAGACTCTCGACGTCCCGCTCGGCGCAAGCGGGCACTTGCTCCACGAGTGGGTATTCAACACTCGCGCCGGACGTCAGATGATTGGCGAAGACGGGGGCGATGAAGGCGTCGACGACGAGTTCTTCGCCCAGCGGGAAGTCGGTGTTGGTGCCACCATCATGGGGCGCAACATGTTCGGTCCAATCCGCGGACCGTGGGGCGACGAGAAGTGGTCGGGCTGGTGGGGAGAGAACCCGCCTTTTCACTGTCCAGTCTTCGTCCTTAGTCACCACCCACGCCCTGCGATCGAGATGCAAGGGGGCACGACGTTCCACTTCGTCGACTCCGGCATCGAGGTTGCGCTCGAAAGAGCACGCGAAGCAGCGAACGGCAATGATGTATTGATTGGAGGAGGCGCGGCCACGATCCGCAAATACCTAGCCGCTGGACTGATAGACGAGATGCACCTCGTGATCGTGCCCGTTCTACTTGGCAGCGGGGAGAGGCTTTTTGAGGACCTTGCCGGGATCGGTAACAGCTATCACTGCGCGGAGCACGTCAGTTCGCACGCCGTCATGCACGTGCGCCTGTCGCGGATGGAATCTTCCGCACGCTGACAGAGCTTCATCGATCGCCACGCGAGCTCCACCGGCGGTGCTACGCCGAACGACTTTGACCCGTTCGGTTACAACCCTTCGAGAAGAGACCGATTCGGCGTTATCCGCTAGCTCAGCCAGCGCACCGGACGGCGCACCACAACAGCCACCCGTGTCGGGGTACACACCTTCGGGCGTCGCGGGCATCGCGTCCTCCATGAGAACCGCATGGTTCTCATGAGGTTCTCACGGGGGTGCCTCGCGTGCAATCCACAGGCATCCTAAGCCTCTGACCTGCACTTTCAGAGTCGGGCTGCCGGGATTTGAACCCGGGACCTCTTGACCCCCAGTCAAGCGCGCTAACCAAGCTGCGCCACAGCCCGTACGGAGCGCATCGTAGCCGCGCACCACGCGCCCACCTGCCGGCGTCAGCCGTGCCAGGCGTGCCCCGTCAGCCAGAAGACCAGCCAGACGAGTCGGTAGACGAGATAGAGCGCCGTCGCGACGAGGAGCACCTTGAAGTGCCATGGAGCGGGCGGCGGCGCGTCCTCGTCCTCGCCGTCGCCGGAGTGCGCGCCCCCGTCCGGTGTCGCCCGCGAGGTGGTCATGTCGCCTTGCCGCGAAGACGGACGCGCAGCTTGAGCGGTGTCGGCCCGAGCCCGAACCGCTCCCGGAGATAGTGCTCGAGGTAGCGGAGGTAGCTCGCGTGGATCCGTGCGCTCGTGAAGAGCGTGATCGTCGGCGGGTCGATCGCTCCCTGCACCGCGTAGAGGACGCGCCCGTTTGGCGAGGGGTGCGCCGACTGTGCCGCCTTCAGGGCATCGTTGAGCTGACCTGTGGGGATGCGCTCGTGGTAGGCGTCGACCGCCGTGCGAAGTGTGGGGACGAGCCGGTGGACGCCCGAGCCACTGGCTGCGGAGATGCGGAGCACCGGCGCGTAGCTGAGAAAGGCGAGCCGGTCCTCGACCTCCGCCGCGACCGCCAAGCGGCGCTCCGTGCTGCACAGGTCCCACTTGTTGAGCACGATGACGATGGGGCTCCCCGCGGCGTCGACGCGCTCCGCGAGCCGTTGCTCCTGGTGCGTCACCCCTTCGACCGAGTCGACGACGAGCAGCGAGACGTCCGCCCGGTCGATCGCCGCGAGGGAGCGCACGAGCGAGTAGTACTCGCTCCCGGACCCGATGCGCGACTTGCGGCGCAACCCCGCGGTGTCGATGAAGCGGACAGGGCCCTCGTCGGTCTCGACGAGGGTGTCGATGGCATCGCGCGTCGTGCCGGCGACGTCGTGGACGACGCTGCGCTCGTCGCCGACGAGGCGGTTGAACAGCGTCGACTTGCCGACGTTCGGACGGCCGACGATCGCGACGGACGCGATCTCGGGGCGCCCGGCCGAGCCGGGGATGTTCCTGCCGGTGCCGTCGCCCGCACGCGCTCGCTCGCCCTGCGCCGCGGCGACCGGACCGGCCGCAACCGCTGGCGACCCGCTGGCCTCGTCCGGGAACCGCGCGACGACGAGGTCGAGGAGATCGCCGACGCCGCGGCCGTGGATCGCGCTCACGAGCACCGGCTCGCCGAGCCCGAGACGGTAGAGATCCCATGCCTCGGACTCCTGGCGATCGGAGTCCACCTTGTTCGCGACGACGACGACCTTGTCCGACACCTTGCGCAACAGCGCGGCGACGACCTCGTCCTCGCCCGTCGGGCCGGTCGTCGCGTCGAGGAGGAACAGCACCACGTCCGCGCCCTCGACGGCGCGCAGCGCCTGCGTCGCGACCTTCGCGTCGAGCACGTCGCCGCGCTCGACGACCCCGCCGGTGTCGACGATGACGAACGAGCGACCGCGCCAGTCCGCGGCGAGCTCGAGACGGTCTCGAGTGACCCCCGGCCGCTCCTCGACGATCGCGACGCGCTTGCCGACGACTCGGTTCACGAGCGTCGACTTTCCGACGTTCGGCCTACCCGCGACGACGACGACAGGGAGGCGCGCTCGTGGCTCCGACGCAACCGACGCCGCGCCGCGCGGGTGCGGGAGCGGGAGCGGGAGCGGGGCGGGCGTCATCGCGCCGCCCCGGCCGTCGCGAGCCGGACTCGAGAGGCAGCCCGGCCCGAGCCGATCGCCCGGCGTAGGGCCGCACCGTCGGACTCGACGATCTCGACGGGCACCGGCAGGTCCACGGGCATCAGCCCGTCGAGGAACCGGCCCTCGTTGAGACAGACGTCAGGGAGCAGGTAACGGCGCGCCTCGTCCGCCCCGGCGAGCGCCGCGACGAGATCCGCGCCGGTGAGCAGCCCGGCGACCGCGGTCGTGCCGCCGAAGAAGTCGTTGCGCACGACGAGGACCTCGACGTCGTCGCGTCCCGCCCGGGCGAGCAGGGGGCGGAGGACCTGTCCGCCGTACTCTCCTGTCACGACTGTGACCGGGCGGGGGCTCGCCGCGGCGCTCCGCCGGAGCGCGATGGGCGTGCCCGAGACGGCCCCCCGTGCACCCTTCACCCCGCGGGCCTCACGGGCATCCGCTGGCACCCGCGTCGCGCGGTAGCCGGACGCGGGCGCGCCGTCGACGCTCTGGAAGAAGCCGCCGTGGCCGGCGCCGCCGACGGACCGGCCGGTGAGGAACGCCTCTGTGAACGCCGCGACCATCCCGATGCCGTTCTCGTGCTGGGGGAACCCGTCGTAGGAGGCGGGGGCGGGCATGTCACGGCCAGCGAGCAGGTAGTACTCGTCCGACGCGTGGACGAGGGCGCGCCCGAGCACCTCCCGATAGCGCTCTTGCCACTCCTCGACCGTGTCGATGACCTCGGCCGCCTCGGCGGTCGTGTGCGCACGCATCGCCGATTCGTTCGAGTAACGGCTCACGCCGAGCGGCACCGCGGCCGCCGTCGCGAGCTCGGGGAAGCGCTCGAGGACCCCGGCGAGCGTGTCGTGGAGGACCGCGCCGTCGTTCACTCCCGGACAGACGACTATCTGTCCGTGCACCTCGATGCCGTGGTCGAGCAGCGCCCGTAGCCAGCGCAGGCTCGTCGCGCCGCGCCCGTTACGGAGCATCCGAGAGCGCACGTCGGGGTCGGTCGCGTGGATCGACACGTTGAGCGGCGAGAGCCGCTCGGTCACGACGCGTTCGAGGTCCAGCTCGGTGAAGCGCGTCAGCGTCGTGAAGTTCCCGTAGAGGAACGACAGGCGGTAGTCGTCGTCCTTCACGTAGAGGCTCCGGCGCATCCCCTTCGGGAGCTGGTAGATGAAGCAAAACTCGCAGTGGTTGTCGCACGTGCGGATCCTGTCGAAGACCGCCGAGGAGACCTCGATGCCGAGCGGCTCGCCCGCGTGCTTGTGCGCGCCGAGCTCGAGCACGAGCCCGCCGCGTGCGACCTCGAGCTCGACCACCGCCTCGTCCGCGAGGTACTGGTACTCGATGACGTCGCGCGGGACGGCACCGTTCATCGAGCGGATCTCGTCGCCGACGACAACGCCGGCCCGGTCCGCCGGGGACGCGGGCGCGACGGCGACGACCTGCGGAAACGGCACACGCCCATGTTACCGCTACTACCCTGTCAGCCGTGAAGGTCGAACGAGTCCTGCTCGCCGAGCCCCGCGGCTTCTGCGCCGGCGTCGAGATGGCGATCAAGGCGCTCGCCTGGATGGTCCGGGTGTTCGAGCCCCCCGTCTACTGCTACCACGAGATCGTCCACAATCGGCTCGTCGTCGAGGCCTTCGCGAGCCAGGGAGTCGTGTTCGTCGACGACGTCGCGGACGTCCCGGCAGGCGCACCGCTGATGCTCTCGGCGCACGGCTCCGCGCCCGAGGTGGAGACCGCCGCCGCGGAGCTCGGCCGCACGGTCGTGAACGCCGTCTGCCCGCTCGTGACGAAGGTCCACCACGAGATGAAGGTGCGCGCCCGCAAGGGGTACACGGTTGTCTACGTCGGACACGCGGGGCACGAAGAGGCGATCGGGACGATGGCCGTCGCTCCTTCCGCGGTCCGCCTCGTCGAGAGCGAGGCCGACGTCGACGCGCTGTCCGACCCGGGGACGCCGGTCGCGCTGCTCGCGCAGACGACACTTCCGCACGACGAATGGTCCGGGATCGCGGAGCGCGCGCGCGAGCGCTTCCCCGACCTGTGGATGCCCGGTCGCTCCGACCTTTGTTACGCGACGACCAACCGCCAGGCCGCCCTCCGGGCGATCGCGGGCCGCTGCGACGTCGTCGTCGTCATCGGATCTGCGAACTCCTCGAACACGGTCTCCCTCACACACGTCGCGGCGGCGACGGGCTGCGGGCGGGTCATGCGCGTGAACTCGGCCAGCGAGCTCCCCGACGACATCGGTGGGACCGTCGGCGTCACCGCGGGTGCCTCCGCCCCCGAGTGGCTCGTAGAGGAGGTCGTCGCGCGCCTCGCCCCTGCAGCGGGCGTCGAGATCGTGCGCACGGTGGAAGAGGAGGAGTACTTCCCACCGCCACCGGAGCTGCGGGACCTTCTCCGGGCAGTGGCGACCGCTGCGTCGGTGGCGGTGGGCCGGCCCGCGACCGGGCCCGCTCCGTCCGCCGAGGACCGCCATGTTCCCGCTGCACGCATGCTCGCGCAGCCCGCGTGAAGAGCCGGGAGATCGCCCGGCGGCGGTCGCTCGATGCTCTCGTCGACGACGTCGCCGTCGCGGACCTCGTCGCGATCGAGGGCGACCCGGAGCTCGCGCCCGTCGCGGTCGTCATCGCGTCGTACAGGGAGCGCGAGAACATCGGAGCCGTCGTCACCGCGATCCCGAAGCGCATCTGCGACCTCGACGTCTCGGTCCTCGTCGTCGTCGACGGCGAGGAGGACGGCACGGCGGAGATCGTGCGCGCCGCGGGGCACCTCGCGGTCGTCGCGCCGGTCAACCGCGGCCAGGGGGCCGCGCTGCGCCTCGGGTACCGGGTCGCGCGTGACTACGGCGCTACGTACATCGTGACTGCGGATGCCGACGGCCAGACCGATCCGGAGGACCTCGGCGTCGTGCTCGAACCCGTCGTGCGCGGCGAGGCCGACTTCGTGAACGGCTCCCGCAGACTCGGCACGACACACTCGACCGGCACCGTGCGCAACACCGGCGTGCTGCTGTTCGGAAAGCTCATCAGCCTCCTCACCGGGACGCGCGTCACCGACACGGCGAACCCCATCCGGGCGATGCGCGCCGAGCTCACCTCCCGGCTCCTGCTCGAGGAGCCCCAGTACCAGGCGTCCGAGCTGCTCATCGGTGCGATCATGAGCGGCGCGCGCTACGCCGAGCGCCCCGTGACGATGCACGCGCGCACCTCCGGACGCTCGAAGAAGGGCGGCAACCTCGCCTACGGCTACCGCTACGGCAAGGTCTTCCTCGCCACGTGGTGGCGGGAGCGCACACGCCGGGGCCGCTGAGCCGCGCGCCTCGGGAAGGTCGCGAGCGGCCGCTGAGCGCCGACGGTCACCGCTCGCCGGCCGAGAAATCCGCCCAGGTCGCCGCGACCCCATCACGCACGGAATAGGCGGGGCGCCAGCCCGAGGCCGCGGCCTTCGAGATGTCGACGATCACCGCGGGCATCTCGCCGGGCTTGCCGGCGACGTGCTCCTTCGCGATCTCCACGCCCGTGACGTCGCACGTGAGCCGGTGGAGCTCGTTCATCGAGACTGACTCGCCCGCACCGATCGTGAGCACGTCCGGCCGGCCCATCCCGAGGCCGTGCTCGATCGCGGCGGCGGCGTCCGTGACGTACACGTAGTCACGGAGCTGCTCCCCGTCGCCGTACACCTGGATCCCTCCGGACGCGAGCGCGGCGCGCATCAGGCGCGCGATCACGCTGTCCTTCGTCTGCATCCCGGCGCCGTACACGTTCGTGAACCGGAGCGAGACGCACGTCATCGCGTACGACGACGAATAGGCGCCGAGGAGCATCTCCGCGGCCGCCTTCGTCGCGCCATACGGCGTGAGCGGGTGCAGCACGAGCGACTCGTCGATGATCGACCGGCCGACGTCGCCGGCGACCGCGTTGGTCGAAGCGAAGACGACGCGGGGAACGTCGAGCTGGCGGCACTGCTCTAGGAGGTACTCGGTCGCGACGACGTTCGTGTGGAAGACGGCGTCCGGCTCGTTCACGGACTGGAGCACCGACGTGATCGCCGCGAGGTGGACGACCGCGTCGAGCCCTGCGACGACGGCAGCCTCGGCAACCGACCTGTTGCGCAGGTCACCGACGATGCACTGCACCTCGGCGTCGGGGAAAGGCCTCAGGTCGACGACGCGCACCTCGTCGCCGCGCGCGCGAAGCATCGACACGACGTGCCGACCGATGAAGCCCGAACCGCCCGTCACCAGGATCCGCAATGCACCCATCCTCTCGTCCGTGCCGTCACTGCGACGACGTCCCCCCGGGGCTCGCAGCCGGGCCGGGCCGTTCCGGTCCGGCCGCAGAGCGGGCCTGCGCCGCGTCGAACGCGGCCTGGACAGCCTGGCGCACGCGGTCGTTGAACGCACGGGTCGCGGAGCGAGGCACGCGTGCCCGTCCGCCGGCTCGGGGCACCACCTCGTCGGGGACGACCGGCGCGCCGACCACGATGCGGACGCGCACCGGGCGCGGGAACTTCGCGCCGCGAGGCATCGAGCGCTCGAGACCGGACACGCCAACCGGTAGCACGGGCACCCCCGCACGCAGCGCGAGGTACGCGGCGCCCTCCCGGAGCTCGCCGACGACCGGGCCCGAGCCGCGCGTCCCTTCGGGGAAGACCACGAGCGGCTCGCCCGCTGCGAGCACCTCGAGCGAGCGGTTGAGCGCGTCGCGGTCCGCTGCGCCGCGGTGCACGGGGAAGGTGCCGAGCAGCTCGAGCAGGCGACCGACCGACTTCACCTTCCACACCTCGCCCTTCACGAGGTATCGGAGCCGGCGGGTCGTGACCCGGGCCACCACGAGCCAGTCGACGTTCGACCGGTGCACGGGAGCGAGGATGTAGGGGCCGGTGACAGGGAGGTGCTCGGCGCCGATCACGCGTCCCGGGAACCAGACCCTGCTCGCACCGACCGCGATGAAGCGGCAGACCGCGTAGAAGCGGAGCTCCGCGGCCGAGATCGGCCGAGCTCCCACCGCCGGCGGCGAATCGCCCACGGCGTCGTTCTCGCTCACAGCAGCGAGACGATCTCGTCGACCACGTCCTCGACGCTTCGACCCGTCGAGTCGACGACGACCGCGCCCGCGGCGACGACGAGTGGTGACGCGAGACGAACCGAGTCGAGCTCGTCGCGGCGCCCGATCGCCTCCCCCGCCAGTGCGACGTCGGTGGCATCGAGGGCCGAGGCGGCGATGCCGGCCGGTCCGTCGAGGGCGCCCGCGAGATCGATCTGCCTGTCGCCGGCACGCCGTCGCGCACGCTCGACGGCATCCGCCGTGAGGTACACCTTCAGGTCCGCCCCGGGGAGCACGACGCTGCCTATGTCCCTCCCCTCGACGACCCCGGTCCCCCGACTTTCCACCCAGGCGCGCTGGCGGGCGACGAGCTCCGCGCGGACGCGCGGGTGCGCGGCGACGACGGACACGGTCGCGTCGACGTCGTCGCCGCGAATCGCGGCGGTCACGTCCTCGCCGTCGATCAGCACCGTGTCGCCGACCTCGAGCCGCATGCCCACGGCGAGAGCTGCGAGTGCCCCTTCGTCGTCCGCGGACACCGCCTCGCGCATCGCGAGGAGCGTCACGGCCCGGTACATCGCGCCGGTGTCGAGCCGCTCGACGCCGAGGCGGCGGGCGAGCTCCCTCGCGACGGTGGACTTGCCCGCACCGCCGGGACCGTCGATCGCGACAACGGTCACCGCAACTCGTCCAGGGTCTCGAGGAAGCCCGGCCAGCTCGTCGCGACGGCTCCGAAGCCGTCGATCTCGACCGTCGCTCCGCGGCCCGCGGCGAGCGTCGCGACCGCGAGAGCCATCGCGACGCGGTGGTCGCCGTGCGAGCTCGCCGCTCCTGCCGGCGACGCGCGCCCCCCGTGGACGACCATCCCGTCTGCCGTCGCCTCGACGGCCACGCCCATCCGAACGAGCTCGGTCGTCATCGTCGCGATCCGGTCGCTCTCCTTCACCCTCAGCTCCGACGCGTCCGCGAAGACCGTCGTCCCCTCGGCGAAGGCCGCCGCGACCGCGAGAACCGGGATCTCGTCGATGCAGTCCGGGATCTCCGCGCCGCGCACATCTGTCGCGCCGAGAGCACTGTGACGGGCGATGATGTCCGCAGTCGTCGCGCCGCGCGTCACGAGCGTGATATCCGCGCCCATCCTGCGGAGCACGTCGACGAAGCCCGCGCGGCCCGGGCCGACGTATACGTTCTCGACGACGACGTCGCTCCCTGGGACGAGAAGCGCCGCGACGACGAGGAAGGCGGCCTGTGACGGGTCGCCGGGCACGTCGAGCGCGAAGGGCGCAAGCGGACCGGGACGGAGCCGAACGACGTACTCCCCGCCCTCGTCGCCGATCACGGGTGCACGGCCCGCGAGCGCGAGCATCTCCTCGGTGTGCCGGCGGGTCGCGACCCGCTCGCGCACAACGGTCTCGCCGCTCGCGCCGAGCCCGGCGAGCAGGACGGCCGCCTTCACTTGAGCGCTCGGCACGGGCGGCGAGTAGTCGATCCCCGCGAGCTCGCCACCGCGGATCGCGAGCGGGGCGAACCGACCGCCGTCGCGCCCGTCGATGCGAGCCCCCATGGCCCGGAGCGGTGTGGCGACGCGGTCCATCGGGCGACGATGGACCGACGCGTCGCCGACGATGACCGTGAGGAACGGCTGTGACGCGACGACGCCGGTGAGAAGCCGGATCGCCGTGCCTGAGTTCCCCACGTCGATCGGCCGCTCCGGCTCGGCCAGATGACCGCCGCGTCCCGAGACGAGGATCCGACCGGGGGGCCACACGGCCGTCGAGCGCTCGCCGGTCGACGCGTCGCGGACGGGCGCGCCGAGCGCTTCGAGCGCAGCGGCGGTCCTTCGCACGTCATCTCCCGCCGAGAGGCCGGAGATCTCGGAGTCACCGGACGCGAGCGCGCCGAACAGCAGCGCTCGATGCGAGATGGACTTGTCACCGGGCACACGAACGGTGCCGCGTAGCGGGCCGGCGGCTACGACCGTCGCGACATCCTTGCCATCGTGCGCCTCCCACGAGTCTCGCGCCGCTGCCGCTCCCGCTGCCACGGGCGTGGCGCCGACGGAGCTCATCCGAGCCTCGAGAACGAGGGGCGGTAGCCGAGGCTGACGAGCGCGTCGCGCACGACGTCCGCGGCGTCCGCGTCGATCACGAGCACGAGAACGCCGCGCTCGCCTTCGGCGGAGTGGGCGATCTCGAGGTCGCGGATGTTCGCGCCGAGGGCGCCGAGAACAGTCGTGACCTCCGCCAGCACACCGGGCCGGTCCGGGACGGGGAGCCGGCACTCGACGACGGACTCGGGCCGGGGCACGCGGGGCGGGAGGTTCCGGCGCGCCGCACGCGCCCGCTCGAGCAGTGCGACGAGGGCGCCCCGGTCCTGCTCGACGAGCATCCTGCGCGCCTCGTCGAGCCGGGCACGAAGGTCGTCGAGCGCGTCGAGGACGGCGGGGGCGTTGTCACGGAAGATGTCCGGCCAGATGCGAGGGTCGCCGGCCGCGATGCGCGTCATGTCGCGAAACCCGCCGGCCGCGAGCCGGAGGAGCACTGCGTGCTCTGCAGAGGCGTCTGCGGCGAGGGACATCAGGTTCGCGGCCGCGAGGTGCGGGAGGTGCGAGACGATCGCGACGAGGGCGTCGTGGCGGGCAGGCTCGAGGTCGACGACGTCGGCCCCGAAGGACGCCACTATCGACCGGACGCGCTGGAACGCCGCCGGGTCTGTCGACTTCGTCGGCGTGAGCACCCAGGTCGCGCCCGCGAACAAGTCCGGGTCCGCACCGTCGGGGCCCTCCTGCTCGGAGCCGGCCATCGGGTGGCCGCCGACGAAGCGCGGGTCGTCGACCGACGCGACCACGCGTGCCTTCACTCCGCCGACGTCGGTCACGACGAGACCGGCGTCCCCGGACCGCGCCCGGAGGAGCTCGCGCGCGACGGGGACGATCTCGGCGACCGGCGTCGCGACGAACACGATCGACGCGGTCGGGTCCGCGGCGGCGCTGTCGACGACCCCGATCTCGAGCGCGCGGTCCCGTCGGCCCGGGTCGAGATCGTGCCCGCTCACGTGCCAGCCTGCGGCACGAAGCGCAAGCGCGACCGAGCTCCCGATGAGCCCGAGGCCGACGACCTCCGCCCGGCCCGTCACGTCGGGAGCGGTCACGGGCGCGGCGCCCTGTCGAGCACCTCACGAAGGCGGACAGCTCCTTCGAGGTAGACGTTACGGATCTC
>Ga0307372_10009480_pt1 | contig 13402 bp, 12 predicted proteins | sample OX1MG_FD_202533 | JGI IMG/M metagenome (GOLD analysis project Ga0307372, IMG submission 202533) | Soil microbial communities from Risofladan, Vaasa, Finland - OX-1 | ecosystem: Environmental > Terrestrial > Soil > Coastal area > Acid sulfate soil | place: Finland: Risofladan, Vaasa | collected...
CGGAGATCGGGTTGAACTTCGGCATGCGGTCGCGCGTGAAGCGCATCATGTCGACGATGACGCGCATGTGCGGCCGGGGCGGGAAGATCCACTCCTTCTGGGCGATGTACTCCTTGAGGATGTCCGTCTGGACGGTGCCGCCCAACCGCTCCGCCGGCACGCCTTGCGTCTCGGCGGCGGCGACGTACATGGCCAGCATGATGGCCGCGGGGCCGTTGATCGTCATCGACGTGGTGATGCCGCCCAGGTCGATGCCGTCGAAGAGCACCTGCATGTCGCGCACCGAGTCGATCGCCACGCCGCACTTGCCGACCTCGCCGAGTGCCCGCGGATGATCGCTGTCGTAGCCGAGCAGCGTGGGCATGTCGAACGCCACCGAGAGGCCCATCTGTCCTTGCGAGAGCAGGAAGTGGTAGCGCTCGTTGGTCTGCTTGGCCGTACCGAAGCCGGCGAACTGGCGCATCGTCCAGAGACGCCCCTGGTGCATCGTCGGATGGATGCCGCGCGTGTACGGGTACTCTCCCGGGAGGCCGAGATCGCGCGTGAGGTCGAGGTGGGCCACGTCTTCGGGGCCGTAGAGCGGCTTGGTCGGCAGATCGGAGATCGTGCGGTCCATCGCCCCGGCGCCCGGGCCGGTCCTCAGCTTCGCTTGGTCGTAGTCAGCCTGCCACTTCGTCCGCGCCGCCTCGTACTCGGGGCTCGAACCGGTGCCCAAGCCGCGATCCAACATCTTGGCCACGGGTTAACTCCGCTTCTCGAAAAACATTCGCTCTATTATACTCCCGCCTCGCGGTGGTGGGCCATTTCGGATTCCGAAGGTGCATGCCCCCCGTGCTCCGCGGGGGCGTTCAGCCCCTTCACCGTGGCCCGCACCCGCGGCGCCATGCGGGGCCGCCCGCCGGGGGCCGCCTTGACGTCCACCGCCGCCAGCACCCGTTCGGCCGCGGCGTACGGGTCGAGGGCGCGGTCGGCGACCTGCTCCATGAGGCCGGAGTCCATCGCCCGGAGCATCGCCTGGTCCACGGCGCCGGCGAGGCGCCCCAGGACCAGGTTGCGCACCTCGTGGGCAAAGGCGCTGGCCCGTTTGGCACGGAGTTCCCCGCTCTCGTGCAGGTAGGCGCGGTGGGCCCAGAGCGCCCCCCAGAGCTCATCGACCCCCTCGCCGCTCATGGCCTGCGTCATCACCAGCGCCGGAGCCCAGCCGTGCCAATCCAGCATGGTCATCATCGTGCGAATCTCGCGCTTGAGCTGGGAGGCCATCGGGTGGTCGGCCTTGTTGACCACGAAGATGTCGGCGATCTCCATGACGCCGGCCTTGAGCACCTGGATCGAGTCGCCGGAGCCTGGCTGGAGACAGACCACGGTGGTGTCGGCCACCTCCGCGATCTCGATCTCCGACTGCCCCACGCCCACCGTCTCCACGATGACCAGGTCCTTGCCGAAGGCGTCCATGAGCATCACGGCGTCGCCCGTGGCGCCCGCGATGCCCCCCAGGTGGCCGCGGCTGGCCATCGAGCGGATGAAGACCTCGGGGTCGGTGAAGTGGTCGGCCAGGCGGATCCGGTCGCCGAGGAGGGCCCCCTGCGAGAACGGCGAGCTGGGGTCCACCAGGATGAGGCCCACGCTCTTGCCCTCGGCGCGGGCCCGCTTGACCAGCGCCCCCGTCAGCGTGGACTTGCCGACGCCCGGAGGCCCGGTGATGCCGACCGTGAAGGCTCGGCCGGTTTCCTTGAAGAGGGAAGCGATCAAGGGGGCGGCTCCACCGCTCTCGGCCACAGAGATCGCCCGGGCGAGGGCGCGCCTGTCGCCTCGCTTGATGCCTTCGACTACGTCCAACGGGGAAGTCCTCCGAACCGGTGAAGGCTTCGGTCGGAGCCAGGGAACCCCTACCGTTCGCTCAAACGTTCGCCCGGCAGGAGGACTCATCACGTCACGGACACCGAGCCGCCTTTGGGCGCTCATGTTGCTCGTCGTCTTCGCGCTGGCCGGCACCGCCGGCTGCAGCAGCGCGCAGGCGCATCTCCCGGCGGACACCCTGGTCGCGCTCGAGGCGGGTGATGCGCCGACGCTCAGCCCGCTCTACAGCACGAACTATTACTCGACGGTCTACGAGAACCTGGTCATGGATCCGCTGGTGAACGTGGGCGGCCACTTCCAGCCCATCCCGTGGCTGGCCACCTCGTGGAGCAGCGGCCCCGCCCACCTCCACTGGACCGTCCACCTGCGCCGCGGCGTCACCTTCTCCGACGGGGCGCCCTTCACGTCGAAGGACGTGGTCTTCTCGTACGATACGTATCTGAACCCGAAGGTCGGTTTTCCGTATCAGGGGCAGTTCGCGTACATCAAGAAGGTCACGGCGCTCGGACCGTACACCGTGCGCTTCGACCTCTCGCAGACCAACGCGCTCTTCGTCGCGGAGGGGCTCAACCTCCCGATCCTTCCGCAGCACATCCTGGGCAAGATTCCCCCCGCGCAGATGCACAGCTCGGGCTTCGGCGAGCACCCCGTCGGCACGGGCCCGTACACGCTGGTGCGGTGGCGCCACGACGACGAGCTGATCTTCCAGCGCAACCCCCACTGGTGGCACGGCCTGCCGAGGATTCCGCGCATCGAGATCCGCGTGGTCCTGAACAGCCAATCGGAGAGCGAGGCGATGGAGAACGGCAACGCCGACTTCTACGACGGCATCCCGACATCGTCGTACGCGCTCCTGCGGGGCGACGATCCGAACCTCACGTACGTCCATCTGCCCGACCTCTACTCCGTCTTCTTGGAGACGAACGACGCCCTGCCCGGCCTGCGCGACGTGCGCGTGCGCCAGGCGATGATCTACGGCTGGGACCGCGAGGCCTTGGTGAAGGGGCTCCTCCACGGTGACGCCATCGTGGCCACCGGCATCGTGCCGCACGGTCTGCCGGAGTGGTACGACCCCAACGTCAAGCGCTACCCGTACGACCCCGCGAAGGCGCGGGCGCTCCTCGAGGCCGCCGGGTGGCGCATGGGCTCCGGCGGCGTGCGCGAGCGCGACGGCAAGCCCCTGCGGTTCACGCTGCTGATGCCCAACGCCGGTGCGGCCGCCGCCGACCTCGGCGCCGACTACCAGGCCGACATGCGCGCCATCGGCATCGCCATCGACGTCAAGATGCTCGACTACGCCACCTTCATCGAGGACCTCGACAAGAGCGACTTCCAGATCGCGTACACGGGCTGGGGCGGCACCACCGATCCCGACGAGTTCACCTTCCTCGACTCCTCGCAGTTCCCCCCGACGGGCAACAACGCCGGCCACTACGTGAACCACGCCGTCGACCGCGTTCTGCGCGCGGGACTGCGCGAGCTCAACCCGGTCAAGCGCAAGGCGCTCTACGACCGCATGCAGGTCCTCACCGCCGAGGACCCGCCGGTGATCTGGGCCTACGACGTCTACTACCGCGCGGCGTTCTCCAAGCGGGTCGAGTTCAATGGCGCGCACCTGCTGCCCGATCAGTACATCTGGAACAACGTCTGGGACTGGAGCCTGCGCCCGTGACCACGTACATCGTCCGGCGAGTGCTGGGCGCGATCCCCTTGCTGCTGGTGATCACGCTCATCTCCTATGCTCTCATGGGTCTGGCCCCCGGCGGTCCCACGGCCCTGCTCACGCGCGAGGCGCACGCCATGACGCCGGCTGCGCGCGAGCAGATGCTGGCGATGCTGGGCCTGAACAGGCCCTGGTACGTGCAGTACTTCTACTGGCTCAGCGCGCTCGTGCTGCACGGCAACCTCGGCACGTCGTACGTCGACGGCCGCCCGGTGCTCGAGAAGATCCTCGAGAAGCTCCCCATCACGGTGGAGCTGCTGGGGCTCTCGCAGCTCTTGACGCTGGCCATCGCGATTCCCGTGGGCGTGCGCTCGGCCGTGCGGCGCAACTCGCTCTTCGACCACGCGGCCACGGTGGTGGCCTTCGCCACCTACGGCATCCCGGTGTTCTGGCTGGGCCTGATGATGATCGACCTCTTCGCCCTCCACCTGCACTGGTTTCCCGCCTCCGGATATGCCTCGCTGGGACACGCGCACGATCCGCTCGACCACCTGCGCCACCTGATCCTCCCGGCGGTCACGCTCAGCATCGTCAGCCTGGCCGGGTGGATCCGCTACCAGCGCGGGGCGATGCTCAACGTGCTCGACGAGCCCTACGTGCGCACCGCGCGCAGCAAGGGCCTCTCCGAGCGCGTGGTGATCTACCGTCACGCGTTGCGCAACGCGCTGATCCCGACGCTCACCCTGCTGGGCCTCACGCTGCCGGCGCTGGTGGGAGGAGCGTACTTCCTCGAATACGTCTTCTCGATTCCGGGCATGGGGTATCTCTACTTGACGGCCGTCTTCGAACGTGACTATCCCACCGTCATGGGCATCACGCTCCTCACGGCGGTGCTGGTGGTCTTGGGGAACCTGCTCGCCGACATCGCGTATGCCGTGGCCGATCCGCGGGTGAGGTACGACTGATGAAGCTGGTCGTCAAGCGCTTCCTGCGCGAAGGTCCCGCCGTGGCCGGTCTGGCGGTCCTGATCATCGTCATCGGGGCCGCCATCATCGGCCCGCTGGTCGATCCATTCTCGCCCATCGCCATCTCGCACGCGCTGCTGGGCAATCCGCTGGCGCCGTCCCCAGCGCATCCCTTCGGCACCGACCTCCTGGGCCGCGACGAGCTCGCGCGGGCGCTGGTCGGCGCGCGCGTCTCGCTGACCATCGGCTTCACCGCGATGGTCGTGGGCATCGTCTTCGGAACCCTCTACGGCGCTATCTCGGGGGCCGCGGGCGGCGTAGTCGACGCGCTGATGATGCGCGTGGTCGACGCCCTGCTCTCGTTCCCGTCGTTCTTCCTGATCATCACCGTCGAGGCGCTGACGGATCACTTCACGCTTGCGGTGGTGGTGCTGGTGATCGGCATGCTCTCGTGGATGGGCGTGGCGCGCCTGGTCCGCGGCGAGATCCTCTCCGTGCGCGAGCGCGACTTCGTGGAGGCCGCGCGGGCGCTGGGGGTCGGCCCCGTGCGCCTGCTCTTCCGCCACTTGATCCCCAATGCGTTCGCCCCGGTGGTGGTGGCCGCCACGCTCGCCGTCGGCGACAACATCCTCACCGAGGCCGGGCTCTCGTTCCTGGGCCTGGGCGTGCAAGTCCCCACGCCCTCGTGGGGCAACATGCTGCAAGACGCCCTGCTGCCGGCGGCGCAGTCGGCGCCGTGGCTGATCCTCGTCCCCGGCTTGCTGATCGTGGTCACCCTGCTCGCCTTCAACGTGGTGGGCGAGGGGATCCGCATCGCCTTCGACCGCTCGATCTCGCAGAGCGCCGCGCCCGCGGCCTCATCGGCCGCCGAGGAAGCCGCCGCCTGACCTTCGTGCCGGCGCGCTAGGCTTTGGCGCCTCCGCGCGCGTATCTTCCGCCAGACGCCATGTCCACCAGCAGTCTCGGACGCGTGACCCGCGTCTTCGCCGCCCTCGCGCAGAGCCAGCGCCCCGGCACGCTCCTCGGACGCGTGGCGGCGGAGCTCGCACGCCTGCTCGATCAGCCGCTGGCGCTCGTGGCGCTCTCCGCGCCGTCGTACTACGTGCTGGCCGGGGCTACCGGCGTGACGCCGGGGCGCCGCCTGCAGCTGCGCCACACGCCGCTCGACCCCGCTCGTCTCCCCGGCTTGGCCGCCGCCGTGGGACGCGCGATCCCCATGCGCCTCGACACCGCCGAGCTGCCGCACCGCTGGCGCGAGACGCTTGGCCCGCTTGCGCTGCTGGTGCCCATCTGGAGCCGCGACCGCCGCGGCGGGCTCTTCCTGCTCCCCTCGCTGGGCGCGGAGCGCGAGGAGCGTCTGCTCATCGCGGAGGCGCTGGGCTACCAGACGGGGATCGCGCTGGAGAACGCCGAGCTGCTGCGCCGCGTCTCGCAGAAGGAGCAGGCGCTGCGCTCGATGGTGCGCTCGCAGATGGAGGCGCAGGAAGAGGAGCGCCAGCGCGTGGCCGGCGACATCCACGACGGACTCACCCAGCAGCTCGTGGGCATCTGGTACCGCGTGCACGCCTGCGAGCGGCTCATCGAGACCGCTCCGCAAGCCGCGCGCGAGGAGTTGGCCGTCATCAAGGCGCGCATCGACGAGTCGCTGGTGGAGGCGCGCAACGCCCTTTACAACCTGCGCCCGTCCACGCTCGACGACCTCGGCCTCCTGCCCGCGCTGCACTCCCTGGTGGCCCGCTTTCAGGAAGAGACCGGCGTGCACGGGCGCATCGTCGCCGAGGCGCTGCCGGACCTCCCCGAGCACTACGAGATCGCGCTCTACCGCATCGTCCAAGAGGCGCTCAACAACGCGCGCAAGCACGCGCAGGCGCACAACCTCTCCGTGCTCATGCGCACGCGCGGCGACCGCCTGGCCGTCGAGATCCGCGACGACGGGCGCGGCTTCGACTCGCGGGCGATGCGGCGCTACCGCAACGCCGCCGCGCACTTCGGCGTGGCCGGCATGAAGGAGCGAGCCAAGCTCTTGGGCGGTACGCTGGCCGTGCGCAGCGCCCCCGGCCACGGCACCTCGATCCGCGTGATCATCCCCTTGCCGCTGGAGGTCCGAGCCCTTGCCTAGCACCCCGGAGTCCGCCGCGCCGATCCGCGTCGCCATCGTCGACGACCATCGCATGGTCCGCGAGGGCCTCATCGCGATGCTCCGCCACCATGCCAACCGCGTCGCGATCGTGGGCGAGGCCGGAGAGATGCAGGAGGCGCTGGAGATGATCGCGCGCGAGCGCCCCGAGGTGGTGACCTTGGACATCCGCCTGCCGGGGAACAGCGGCCTGGCCGCCTGCCGGGCGATCCGCGAGCGCTTTCCGGGCGTGGCGGTGGTGATGCTCACGGTCTACGAGGACGAGCAATACATCGTCGAGGCCCTGCGGGCGGGAGCCACCGGCTATCTGCTCAAGCGCGTCTCGGACGCCGCTTTGGTGGAGGCCCTCGAGGCCGTGCGCCGCGGGGAGACCGTGGTCGATCCGGCACTCGCCGCGGCATACGAGCGCGCCCAAGGGGCCGGGGGCAAGCGGGCCCCCTCCTGGCCGGGCGGCAACGCCGGCCTCACCCGCCGCGAGAGCGACGTGCTCACCTGCATCGTGGAAGGCCTGCCCAACGCGGCGATCGCCGAGCGCCTCAGCATCTCCGAGGAGACCGTCAAGAGCCACGTCAAGGCCATCCTGCGCAAGCTTGGGGCCCGGGACCGCGCCCAGGTGGTGGGCATCGCGCTGCGCGAGCGGATGGTGCCGGTCGGTCCGCCCCCACCCTAGCCCGGCCGCGGGCTTGACGGCGCCCGCCCCTCCTGGTACTCTAACCGGGCCGAAGTAGAAGCCCCGCTTCTCACCGGACGGCCTCGGCCAGTCCGGTTCTCGCACGAATCCCCGTCGTGCAAGACGTCGCGTCGGCAGCGGCGCGTGGAGCGGGCTCAGTCAAAGGAGTATCGCTCATCGCTAGACCTCTCCGAATCAACGAGCAGATCCGCATCCGTCAAGTTCGTCTGATCGACGACGAAGGCCAGCAGCTCGGCGTCGTGCCGACGGACCAGGCCCTCGAACTCGCGCGCAGCAAGGGACTCGACCTCGTCGAAGTCTCGCCCACCGCGGCGCCGCCCGTATGCCGGATCGTCGATTACGGACGCCTCAAGTACGAACAGTCCAAGAAGGACAAAGAGGCGCGCAAGAAGCAGGCGCACAACGAGCTTCGCGAGGTCAAGCTGCGGCCGAAGATCGACCAGCACGACTACGAAGTCAAAGCGCGCATGGCGCAGCGGCTGCTCAGCGACGGCGATAAAGTCAAAGTGACCATCATGTTCCGAGGCCGTGAGATTACGTACGCGAACTTCGGCCGCAGACTTCTGGACCGCATGGCGCAAGACATGGCAGCCGTTGCCAACGTCGAGCGCGAGCCGCGTTTGGAAGGCAAGAACATGTTCATGATCCTCGCGCCTCGCGCGGAAGTGCGGGCGAGCGCGAGACAACAACCGGCCCCCCAGGGCGCGCCCACGGAGCCGGCTCAAGGAGCGACCAGTGCCTAAGATCAAGACGCACCGTGGAACCGCCAAGCGCATCAAGGTCAGCGCTACCGGCAAGATCCAGCATGAGCATCAGTTCAGCGGCTGCCACCACATCTTGACCAAGAAGAGCTCGAAGCGGAAGCGTCACTTCCGTAAGACCGCGATTGCCGCGCCGGGCGACGCCCGCCGCATTCGCGCGCTCGTGCCATATTTGGCGTAACGGAGGGAGACAACAGATATGGCTCGCATCAAACGCGCCGTCAACGGTCACAAGCATCGTCGCAAGGTCATGAAGCTGGTCAAGGGGTTCCGCGCGGCGCGCCGCCGGAACTACCGCGTGGCCAACGAGGCGCTGCTCAAGTCGCTCGCCTACAGCTTCCGCGACCGCCGCGTCCGCAAGCGCGACTACCGCTCGCTCTGGATCTCCCGCATCAACGCCGCCGCCCGCCGCGAGGGGATGAACTACTCTCGCCTGGTCAACGGCCTCAAGCGGGGCGGCGTGGCCGTCAACCGCAAGATGCTCGCCGAGCTGGCCGTGAACGACGCCACCGCCTTCGGCAAGCTCCTGGCCCTGGCCAAGCAGCACCTGAGCGCCTAGAGCCCGCGGCTCCGGTCCGCGGAGCGTCGCGACCCCCGACGGCGTCCCACGCAGCCCGCGTGCGGACGCCGTCGCACGTTTCGGGAGAAGCATCGATGCCCACCATCGCCGGAGCCCACAACGAGCGCCTTCGCGAGCTGCGCGCGCTGCGCGACCGCAAGGGGCGCCGCCGCGCGGGGCGCTACCTGATCGAGGGTCCCACGCTGCTGGCCGAGGCGCTGGAGAGCCGCGCGGCGATCGAGACGCTGGTCATGACGCAAGCCGCCTACGACGCCCATCGCGACCTGGCCGACCGCGCCGAGGCGGGCGGCGCCGCCGTCTATCTGGCGGAGGAGCGCGTGCTTGCGGGCATCGCCGAGACGGTCACCCCGCAAGGCATCGTCGCCTCGACCCCGGAGCGCGGCGCCACGTTCGCGCAGGTCCTGGACAACGGAGGCCTCACGCTCGTCCTCGCCGGCGTCGGAGATCCCGGCAATGCCGGCACGCTGTTGCGCAGCGCCGAGGCGTTCGGCGCGGGCGGCGTCTGCTTCGTCGACGGCGCCGTCGACCCGTTTGCCCCCAAGGTCGTGCGCGCCGCGATGGGGGCGCACTTCCGCCTGGCCGTGGCGCGCGGCGAGGGCGAGGAGCTGGCGCGCCTGGCGCGCGAGCGCCGGCGCCCCATCGTGGTGGCCGACCTGCGCGGCGAGCCCTCCCACCGCTTCGCGTTTCCGCACGACATGCTGCTGGTCATCGGACACGAGCGGCGCGGCCCCGCGGCGTGGCTCGAGCGCGCCGACGCGCGCGTCGGCATCCCCCAAAAGGGGCGCGCGGAGAGCCTGAACGCGGCGATGGCGGGGAGTATCCTGCTCTACGAGGCAGCCGGAAAACGCGAGTGATTCGGGCTTTTGCGGCCGCTTGTCAAGACCTTGAGGCCCCCTAAGCGCTATGATATACTGGTCCCGCCGGGCGACCGGCCATGAGCCTGAAGAGATAGGGGTAACGCCAGACGATGCTAACCTCCGAGTTCTTCTGGAAGATCTTCAAAACGACGGGATCGATCAACGCCTATCTGCTCTACAAACAGCTCGCACCGGCACGAGCGCTCTAGGCCGCAAGGATTTCCGAGGCGCCCCGGCTGAATAGCCGGGGCGTCGTCGCTTTACGCACCTGTCGAAGCGGTTCGCACACGCCGAGTCCGCTTTCTTTTTGGGGTTATGGATTTCGAACGGGCACTTGCGGAGGTGGAAGCCACCTTCGAGCAACGGCTTGCCGCGGCTACGCGCGATGCCGAGGTCGAGGAGCTGCGCGTGGCCTTTCTGGGCCGCAGCGGGGAGCTCACCCTCATGCGCCGGGCCATCGGCAAGCTTCCGCCGGAGGCGCGCCCCGCCGCCGGCCAGCAGATCAACGCCGTGGCCGAGCGCATGGAGCAGCGCCTCGGCTCGGCACTCGACGCGGTGCGCGCGCGGGGGCTGGAAGCGGCGCTGAGCCACCGCGTCGACGCCACCTTCCCGGCGCTCGAGCGCCGGCGCGGCTCGACCCACCCCATCCGGCGCGCGCTGAAGGACATCTGCGACTTCTTCGAGCGGCGCGGATACGCGGTGGTCCTGGGTCCCGAGGTCGAGACGGAGTACTACAACTTCGACGCCCTCAACATCCCGCCCGACCATCCGGCGCGCGAGGGCTTCGACTCCTTCTATCTCCCCGGCGGACTCCTGCTGCGCACGCACACCTCGCCGATGCAGGTACGCACGATGCAGGCGCACCAGCCGCCGATGGCGCTGGTGGTTCCCGGCCGCTGCTACCGCCGCGACGCGCTCGACGCCCGCCACTCCTTCGCCTTCCACCAAGTCGAGGGACTGGTGGTGGCCGAGGGCATCACCATGGCGCACCTCAAGGGCACCATGGAGGCGATGTGCCGCGAGCTCTTCGGACCCCAGCAGCGCGTGCGCTTCCGTCCCTCGTACTTTCCCTTCACCGAGCCCAGCGCCGAAGTCGACACCACGTGTCCGGGCTGCAACGGCGCGGGCTGCCGCACGTGCAGCGGCAGCGGGTGGTTGGAGATCGGCGGGTCGGGTATGGTGCACCCCAATGTCCTGCGCGAGGTGGGCTACGATCCCGCGCGCGTGACGGGGTGGGCCTTCGGGATCGGCCCCGAGCGGATCGCCATGGTGCGCCACGGCATCGACGACATCCGCACGTTCGTGGAGAACGACCCGGCGTTCTTGGAGCAGTTCTGATGCGCGTCCCGTTGGGTTGGTTGCGAGCGTACGTCGAGGTCCGCGAGAGCGCCGAGGAGGCCGCCGAGATCTTCGCGCGCCTGGGCTTTCCCGTCGACTCGGTGGAGCGCGCCCCGCGGATCGAGGGCGTGGTCATCGGCGAGATCGTGGCGTTGGAGAAGCACCCCAACGCCGACCGCCTGCTGGTGGGCAAGGTCGCCATCGGCAACGGCGCGCCGCTCACCATCGCCACCGGCGCCACGAACGTCGCGGTGGGGCAGCGCATTCCCGTGGCCGTCATCGGCGCCACGCTCCCCGAGATGCGCATCGAGAAGCGCGCCATGCGCGGCGTGGTCTCCGAGGGCATGATGTGCAGCGCCCGCGAGCTGGGCCTGGAGGAAGAGCACTTCGAGGACGGCATCATGATCCTCGACGGCGCCGTGCCCGTGGGAGAGAACGCCGTCGAGGCGCTGGGCCTGGGCGACGCCGTGCTCGAGCTCGATGTCACCGCGAACCGCCCCGACTGCCTCTCCATGCTCGGCCTGGCGCGCGAGTACGCGGCCGCCACGCAGCGCGAGCTGCGCTTGCCGGAGGTCTTCACCGGCCCCTACGCCGGTCCCAGCGACGTGCGCGTCGACCTCGAGAGCGGCTGCCGCCGCTACGTGGCGCAGCGCTTCTCGCACGTGAGCACGGGTGTGGCGCCGGCGTGGATGCGCGTGCGCCTCTCCCTGGCGGGGCAACGCCCGATCTCCAACCTGGTCGACATCTCCAACTACGTGATGCTGGAGGTGGGTCAGCCGCTCCACTTCTTCGACTGGGGCACGATCGTCGGCGGCCACATCATCGTGCGCGACGCGCGCCCCGGCGAGCGCATGGTCACCCTCGACGGCGTGGAGCGCGAGCTCGACGAGAAGATGCTGGTGATCGCCGACGAGGCGGGGCCCAGCGCCATCGCCGCGATCCGCGGCGGCGCCCGCAGCGAGGTCACCGGCGCCACCACCGAGCTGCTGATGGAGTCGGCCAACTTCGAGGGACCGCGCATCCGCCGCATGTCGCTCGCGCTGGGTCTGCGCACCGACGCCTCGATGCGCCACGAGAAGGCGCTCCCGCCCGCCTTCACCGATCTCGGCGCCGCGCGAGCGGCGAAGCTGCTGGCCGACGAGGGGGCCACCGTGCTCGCTCCGGTAGCCGCGGGCATGGCCGTTCCGGAGCCCCAGCGCATCGCCTTCGCCGTGGCCGACGTGCCACGTCTGCTGGGCCTCTCGCTCTCCGACGAACGGGTCGCCGCCAACCTCAAGGCATTGGGCTTCGCCGTGGAGCCCGCCGGAGAGGGCGCGCTCTCCGTGGAGGTGCCGCTCTGGCGCAGCGACGTTCACGAGGGCGTCGACCTGGTGGAAGAGGTGGCGCGCATCGAGGGCTACGACGCCATTCCCAGCGAGCTGCCGCCGATCGCGCAGCACGGGATCGAGTCCCACGAGTGGCACCTGGAGAACACCATCGCCCGGTCGCTCGCGGACATGGGCTACCGCGAGATCGTCTCGTTGCCGCTGCACTCGCGCGCGGTGATCGACAAGTACGCGAGCGCGGGCGTGGCGTTGCCGGCAGAGCCGATCGAGATCCTCAACCCGCTCTCCGAGGAGCAGCGCTACCTGCGCTTCGCGATCATGCCGGGCATGCTGCACTGGCTCGCCCGCCGCGGCCAGGAGCTGCCCAGCCGCATCTTCGAGATCGGCCACACCTTCCGCGGCAGCGAGAGCCCGCTCTACGAGGGCATCATCGCCGGCGTGCTCTTCGCCACACCCGAGCGCAACGACGCCGAATGGCGCGACAGCGCGCTGATCGAGTTCCGCGGTGAGATCGAGGTCCTGCTGCGCGGCCTCACGGGCGTCTGGCCGCAGGTGGCTCAGGACGAGTCCCCCGGCCTCCACCCCGGGCGGACGGCTTCGCTGCTGCTCGACAACGCGGCGGTCGCCACGATCGGGCGCGTCGATCCGCGCATCTGCGCCGCCTTCGAGGTGCCGTTCTCCACGTACTACGCCTTCATTCGCATCCGCAGCCTGCCGCAGCGCGAGGTACAGCAGTATCAGCCGCTGCCGAAGTTCCCCGGCACCTCGCGCGACGTGGCGCTTGTGCTGGACGCCGACGTCAACGCCGAGGCGATCGTCAACGCCGTCCTCCGCGCGGGAATCCCGCAGGTGGAGCGCGCCCTCCCGTTCGACGAGTACCGCGGCCCGCAGGTGCCCGAGGGCAAGAAGAGCGTCGCCGTGCGCATCTGGCTGCGCGAGCCCGACCGGACCATGACCGACGCCATCGCCGACGAAGCGCTGGCCAAGGTACTGACGGCGCTGCGCGAGAGCGTGGGCGCGGAGCTGCGCGTGTGATCGACATCGTGCGGCATCTGGGCTGGCCCGACATCGTCCTGGGGGCGCTGCTGCTCTTCGGCCTGCTCAAGGGCGCCAAGCGCGGCGGCGTGCGCGAGGTGGGCGGGCTGATCGCGCTGGCGGCCGCGCTCGCCGCGGCCGTCTTCTACCGCGGCCAATTCGATCAGATGATCGGCTGGATCAGTAGCGCCGG
>Ga0307372_10009481_pt1 | contig 13402 bp, 11 predicted proteins | sample OX1MG_FD_202533 | JGI IMG/M metagenome (GOLD analysis project Ga0307372, IMG submission 202533) | Soil microbial communities from Risofladan, Vaasa, Finland - OX-1 | ecosystem: Environmental > Terrestrial > Soil > Coastal area > Acid sulfate soil | place: Finland: Risofladan, Vaasa | collected...
TGCACAATTTCCATCATCTGCTGGTACCTGCGCTTCCCGAGAGCGAGAGCAGCCTGCGGAGTCCGTTGCGTCTTCTTCTGGAAGCAGTGCAGCACGTACACGTCCTTCCCCATGCTGGCGACGAAGAACACCCGAAACGCTCCGCCCGGTTCGCGCACGCGGATCTCCTGGCAACCCCGCCCGACCGACGGCATGGGTTTGCTGTCAACTGGGGCATCCTCCATCTGTACCAGGTAGAGCTGGTAGCCAGCTCGGTGCCGTGCCACGGCAGGAAATGCACGAAGTTCCTCGTCAGAGCGGTGGACCATTGAGCGAGTTTCTGCCCTCTCACAGGCCCTGAACGCCTCGGCGAGGACGGCCCTCCGCACCGCGCACGGCGCCTTGGCGGCGTCCGCCCAGCACACGGACCGGCTACGGGAGAGGTCGGCGAGAGGCACCCGGCGAAGTCGACGGCCACCCCTCCATCATGCTCGACCGCGTCGCCCTTGGGATTGCTTTGCACTCGGGCCGAGGCGAGGCTGGCAGGTAGGGAGACCGCCCGATCCGCGATGGGCGTGCCGGCGACGGGCTTCGCTCCCGCCAGAGTCTCCCGGTCGGCCGTCTCGAAGGAGATGACCATGACCCCGATCGAGTCTGCGGCAGACGACTACCTGGAATGGATGGAGATCCACAACTACGCCAAGCTCACCATCGAGTGCCGAGGCCGCTACCTCGGCTACTTCATCGCCTTCGCCCACCGGCACGAGGTCGACGAGGCGAAGGAGGTGACGCTGGAGCTGCTCCTGTCCTACCAACACGCTCTGTTCGCCCACCGCAAGCGTGATGGCAGGCCCCTGTCCTTCGGCACCCAGGCCCAGAGGTTGATCCCGGTGGCCCAGTTCTTCTCGTGGCTGCGGCGCGAGCACCGGATCGCGACCAACCCCGCCGCCGATCTGCTCATGCCCCGTCCCGATCGGCGCCTGCCCGAAGCCACGCTGAGCGCCACCGAGATGGCCGGGCTCCTGGCCGCCCCCGACGTCTCTGTGCCCCTTGGGCTGCGAGATCGTGCCGTGTTGGAGGTCTTCTACTCCAGTGGGCTGCGTCGGGGCGAGCTCATCTCGCTGTGGCTCCGAGACGTCGATTTCGACCGGGGGACGGTGTTCGTCCGCCGTGGGAAGGGGGCCAAGGACCGCTACGTGCCCATCGGCGAGCGAGCCCTGTTCTGGGTGCGCCTGTACGTCGAGATCGTCCGGCCCGGCTACGTCACGGACCGCTTCCCCGACCACCTGTTCCTCTCCTCGGCGGGGACCCCGTTGTGCCCGGACTGGCTGTGTCGGCGGGTGCGGAGCTATCTGGCCGCTTCGGGCATCGACAAGCGCGGCAGCTGTCACCTGCTGCGCCACACTGTGGCCACCTTGATGCTCGAAGGCGGCGCCGACATCCGCTACGTGGCGGAGATGCTCGGCCATGCCCGGCTCGAGACGACTCAGCGCTACACCCGGGTGAGCATCGAGCGGCTCCGGACCGTGCACGCCACCTGCCACCCCGCTGCCGGCCTCTCCGTCGCCATGGCCTCCGAACTGTGCACGGCTCTGCCCGGCGCACGATCGGCCATGGCCACGCGCAAGACACCGCCGGCCGAGCGCGCCAGGGCATGATGATCGCGTGCTGTGTCAGGGGACCCGCTGCGGGCGGGGGCGAGGCGACCCGAGCGACGATCCTACGGCTCTGCGCGACACGCGATTCGGTGCCGGCCGCGGCCGACCGGAGGGCCGTTTCGGGGTGTCTGAGTCCACCGGTACTACGACGGGCTGATCGCCCGGCAGGAGCTGTACTTCGACCCGGGGCGAGCTCGAGCCCGCCGGCCGGCTCGTCGTCAGCCCGGACGAGACGTCGTCAGCGCCGGGGCATCTTGATGGCGCGGTCGGCGATGATGTTCTTCTGCACCTCGGTGGTGCCGGCGCCGATCGAGGTGTAGCGCTGCCACACGTAGTTGTGGCTCCAGTGGCCCTTGTCCACGGCGTCGGGCCCACCGCGGGCGAGCACCCCGGTCGGGCCGAGGATGTCGACGCCGAGCTCGGCGATGGTCTGCGACAGGTAGCTCCACTGCAGCTTGGCCAGCGGGACCTCGGGCCAGTTCTTCTCGCCCTTCAGGATCTTCGAGAGCGCCCGGGCGTTGAGCAGGCGGGTCAGCTCGAGCTGGGTCCACAGCCGGGCGATGCGGTCTCGGATGCCGGGGTCGTCGAGTGCGGCGGGGTTGTGGGCACGGGCCGTGGCGATGAGGTTGTCGAGCTCGATGCGCATCGACACCGACAGCCCCGAGGTGCCCACGCGCTCGCTGGCGAGCGTGCCCATGGCCACGTTCCATCCCTGGTTCTCGTCGCCGAGGCGGTAGGACAGCGGGACGCGGGCCCCATCGAAGTTGACCTCGCAGAACAGCTCCCCGCCGGTGATGTCACGGATCACGTGCACTTCGATGCCGGGCAGCTCCATGTCGACGATCAGCGCCGTGATCCCCTCGTGCTTGGCGCCGCGCTCGATCGCCGTGGGGTCGGTGCGGACCAGGAAGAGGCCCCACTTGGCCAGGTGCGCGGTGGAGATCCAGATCTTGCGCCCGGTGACCACGTACTCGTCGCCGTCGCGCACCGCCATCGTGCGCAGGTTGGCGAGGTCCGACCCGGCCTCGGGCTCGGTGAAGCCCTGGCACCAGTGCACGTCGGCGCTCAGGATCCCCGGCAGCCACCGCTGCTGCTGCTCCTCGGTGCCCCACCGCAGGATCATCGGGCCGATCTGCCAGATGCCGTTGGCGTTGTAGATCCCCGGCGTCTTGGCCCGGGCCATCTCCTCGGAGTAGATGGTGTTCTGCATGACGGTGGCCTCGCGGCCCCCCCACGACTTCGGCCAGTTGATGGCCGCCCAGCGCCCCGAGTGCAGCCGCCGCTGCCACGCCTGGCGCCGCAGCATGGTGCGCCGGTCGGGGTTGTTCTCGTCGCCGATCTCTCCCGATGCCATGAATTCCGGGAGGTTGGCGTCGAGCCACTCGCGTAGCTCGGCCCGGAAGGCGTCGTCCTCGGCGGTGTAGGAGAAGTCCACGGGTGTCTCAGCGCTTCAGGACATCGGGGTTCACGATGTTGCGGGGTGTGGCCCCGGCCATCAGGCGGCACAGGTCGTCGGCGATGGTCTGGGTGTGGTTGGACTCGGTGTCGTAGGTGGCACCACCGATGTGCGGTGTCAGCACCACGTTGGGGAACGTCGTGAGGGGATGGTCGGTGGGCAGGTGCTCGCCCACGAAGTGGTCGATCCCCGCCGCGCCCACCTTGCCCGACCGCAGCGCCTCGACCAGGGCGTCGCCGTCGTGGAGCTGGGCGCGGGCGGTATTGAGGAACACGACGCCGTCGCGCATGGCGGCGAACTGCTCGGGGCCGATCATGCCCGTCGACTCGGCCGTCACCGGGGCGTGCAGGGACACCACGTCAGCCACCTCGAGGAGTTGCTCCAGGGTGTGGGTGGCGTCGGCGGCGTACGGGTCGCAGGCCACCACGCGCATGCCGAGCCCTTCGAGGCGCCACCGCAGCGCCCGGCCGACGGCTCCCAGGCCGACGAGCCCCGCCGTGCGCCCCGCCAGCTGCCAGGCGCGGAACCGCTGGTAGGGGATGGTGCCGTTCTTGTAGACGTCGCCGGCCCGCACGTCGCGGTCGGCACCGACCACGCCCCGGGTGGCCGCCAGCAGCAGGGCCACGGCCAGTTCGGCGACGGCGTCGGCGTTGCGCGCCGGCGCCCGCAGGACGGGGACGCCGGCGGCGGTGGCGGCCTCGACGTCGACGTTGGTGGGGTCGCCACGCGTGCTCGCCACGGCCAGCAGGGGGAGGTCGAAGACGGGACCGGCGCAGCGGTCGGCCTCGACCATCAAGATGGTGGCGCTCTCGGCGGCGGCCCGCTCGGCCAGCTGCTCGGCGTTGTAGATGCGGAGGGGCTCGTGGTCGATCCAGGGGTCGACGACGAGGTCGGCGATCTCGCGCAGCAGCTCGACACCCGGTCCCCGCACCGGGGCGGTGACGAGCGCCCGCGGGCGCGTCCGCTGCATCGATCCTCCTTCGGCCGCCGAAGTCATTCATAATGGCCGATCATGACGACCGTGTCAGGTTCGGTGACCGTCGGGATCGACATCGGCACGACCGCCGTCAAGGCGGTGGCGGCCGATGCCGCCGGCACCGTTCTCGCCCGGGCGCGCATCCCGCACCGCCTGGTGACCCCGGCGCCCGACCAGCTCGAGCACGACGCCGCCAAGGCATGGCGCCGGGGACCGCTCCAGGCCTTCGCCCAGGTCGCCGCGGCCGGCGTCGACGTGGCGGGGGTGTGCGTCGCCAGCATGGTGCCGTCGCTCACCGCCGTCGACGGCCGGGGGATCCCGCGGGCCCCGGGACTGCTCTACGGCGACGCCCGGGGCCGGCCCGACACGGCCGGCGGGCCCGAGCCCGTGTCCGACCCGGGTGCCCCCAAGGACCTCGACTCGGCCATGCCCGACGCCGGCGGCTTCGTACGGTGGGCCGTGCGCGAGGCCCCGGACGCCCGCGGTTACTGGCCGGCCCAGGCCGTCGCCAACTACGCCCTGGGCCGCGTCCCCGCCATCGACACGGGCATGGCAATGTGCATGGGCTCGTTGCGCACCGGTGCGGGCTGGGACGACACGGTCCTGGCCAGGATGGGTGTGACCGAGGAACAGCTCCCCGTGGTGGTCCCCATGGGGCAGGTGGCGGGGACGGTCACCGGGCGCGACACCGTACTCGCCGGTGGCACCGTCGACGCCCTGTGCGACCAGATCGTGTCGGGCGCCGACCAGGCCGGCGACGTCCTCGTGATCTGCGGCGCCACCCTCATCGTGTGGGCCGTCGTCGACGACTGGATCGAGGCCCCGGGCCTGTGGACGCTCCCGCACACGGTCCCGGGCAAGTGCCTCGTGGGCGGGCCGAGCAACGCCGGTGCGCTCTTCGTCGACTGGGCCCGTGCCCTGCTGCACGGCGTCGCCCCCCGCCGCCGGCCCGCCGCCGGCCCGGGCGCCGCGGCCGTCGCCGCGGCCGCGGAGCCGCCGCGCACCGGTGAGCCCGGGCGCGTGCCGGTGTGGACCCCCTACCTGCGCGGCGAGCGGGCCCCGTTCCACGACCCGTCGCTGCGTGCCGGGCTCCACGACCTCGACATCACCCACGACGCCGCCGCCGTCGAGCGCGCCGCCTACGAGGCGAGCGGGTTCGTGGTGCGGCACATGCTCGAGCGCGCCGGGATCAGCGCCCGCCGCATCGTGGCCAGTGGGGGTGGGACCAACGTGGTGCCCTGGATGCAGGCCATGGCCGACGCCACGGGGCTGCCCGTCGACACCGTCGCGGTGTCCGAGGGGGCCGCGCTGGGCGCCGCCTACGTGGCGCGCTGGACGGCGGGGCTCGAAGAGTCCCTCGACGCCGCCCGGCAGTGGGCCCACGTCGGCCGTCGGGTCGAGCCCGACGCGCGCTGGCACGCGGCTGCGTCCGAGCGCTATGCGCGCTTCCTCGCCGCCGGGCCCGGGACCTGAGGCGCGTCGACCCGCTTGGGAGTCCACGCGGCGCTCTGCCATGCTGTGCGGCGGAGGTGGCGTGGTGAGCCCCAGGGCAGACGAGCACGACGACCCGGAGTCCGGCGACGACTGGCTGTACCCGTTCGGGGTCGAGTTGCGCGGCGTCGAGCCCGGGCTCCAGGAGGCGCAGGACGGCTGGTTGGCGCAGATCGACTCCCTGCGTGCGCCCGACCGCAAGACGCACGAGCTGATCCGCATGGTGTGCACGGTGATCCTCCGCAACCCCGCGGGGATCGAGCGCCACGCCATGCTGGCGGCCGAGGTGGGCGCCACCTGGGAGGAGATCGCCGGGAGCCTCGTGCTCACCGAGCCCGCCTTCGGGCTCGTCCAGGTGTACGAGGCGATGCCGTCCGCCCGGCGGGGCTGGGAGCGAGGGCGCGCCGCCGTCGACGGCAGGCCGGGCCGGGCGTCGGGCTAGCAGGCCGGCGCCGGCGTCGTCCGGCGAGCGCTCGGCCGTTCCGGCGCCCGCCCGGGCCCGATCGTCCCTACGGGGGGGTGCCGACCTCGCCGTCCACCGACAGCACCTCCGGCGGCGGGGTGCCGCCGGCGAACAGGGCACGGTGCACCATGGTGGTGAGGGTGTCGAGCGCCGAGGCGTCGACGGGCTCGCCGGCGAACTGACGGAGATAGTGGAAGCGGTCGACCATGGCCACGACCGCCTCGGCGGCGGCGTTCGGGTCGATGCCCGGTTGCGGCCCCGCCTCGGCGATCCTCTTGGCGAGCGTGCTCGCCACGCCCCCGGCCGCCGCATGGGCCTGGGCGCTCAACTCCTTGTCGCTCATCACGAGGTCGGTCCAGGCACGCAGCACCGGGGCGTAGCGTTGCCAGGCCTCGGAGAACCGCTCCATCCAGGCGCGCAGCTCCTGCCATCCCTGCGCGTCCGGGCCCACCGGCCCGAGGGCGTCGTCGAGGGCGGCCACCACCGCGCCGGCCTCGCCCACCAGGGCGCGCAGCAGGTCCTCCTTGTTGGAGAAGTACAGGTAGAAGGTGCCGTGCGACGTGCGGGCCACCTTCACGATGTCGTCGACGCGCGCCGCGTGGTAGCCGCGGCGGGCGAAGACCACCATGGCCGCGTCGAGCAGCTTGCGCATCGTCTTGCGACCCTGGGTCCGCAGGGCGCGCTTGCTGGCAGGCTCGCCGGCGACCACCGTGGCGCGGGCCCGCCGCGACGGTGGTCGTGCGCCCGGCGCGGCCCCCGTGGCGGCGCCAGTGCTCACCGGGCTGCGCCCCGCCTCGGCGCCGGGCGTGGTGGCCGGTCCCATGCCCGAGGCATCGTAGTCACGGACCGGCCGCGGACGGCTCGAACGCCACCTTGATGGCGCCGCTCGTGTCCTGGTGGACGAGGGCGCTGAGGGCGTCCCACCACCGCTCGAGGGGGAACCGGTGCGTGAGCATGCCGGTGAGGTCCACCCGCCCCGACGCCGTCATGTCGAGGTAGTGGGCGATGGCGTGCTGGCGCACGCCGTCGACCTCCTCGATACCGAAGGCGTTGGAGCCGGCGATGGTCAGCTCCTTGAAGTAGATCGGCGTCCACTCCCACCGCCCGGGCGTGCTGACACCGCTCTGGACGAGGGTGCCGCGCTCGGCGAGGACGCGCACGCCGACCTCGAGGGTCTCCGGTTTGGCGATGGTGTCGTACACGACGTCGATGCCACCCGGGTGGGCGACGGGGAGTCCGTCGAACGGCTCGTGGAGCACGCCGCCCGACCACTCGGCGAGCTCCTCGACCACCTGCCGACGGGGTTCGTGCCCGACGACCTTGGTGGCCCCGAGCTTGGTGACGAACGCGGCCTGTGCGGCGAAGCGCGCCACCACGGCCACCTCCACGTCGGGGTACAGCGCCCGCAGGGCGGCGACGCTGGTGGCGCCCAGCGCGCCGGCCCCGTAGACGAGGGCCCTGCCCCCCGGCGGCGGCGGGTGGTGCACGACGGCGTGCATCGACACCGCGAACGGGTCGGCCAGCACCGCCAGGGTGTCGGGGACCCCCGCCGGCACGGGGATGAGCATCGAGTCGTGGGCGGCGAGCAGGTCAGCCCAGGCGCCGGGGGCGTCGGTGGTCACCCCGACGTGCACACCGGGGCCCAGCGCGCCGCGCGTGAAGCTCCAGCACAGGTTCAGGTCCCCGGCCCGGCAGGCGGGGCAGGGCGGGTCGACGCCGCGCGGCGCGCAGCTGAGCCACGGGTTGAGCACCACCCGGTCGCCCACCGCCACCCCGGAGGCCTCGGGCCCGAGCTCGACGACCTCGGCCACCACCTCGTGCCCCGGCACGTGGGGCAGCGACGAGAAGGCGGACATCGGGTTGTCGACGTCCCCGTCACCGAAGTCGCCCAGCACGAGCTTGGCGTCGGAACCGCAGATCCCCGACAGGATCGGCCGCGTCACCACCCAGTCGGGTCGCGGCGGCCGGGCGTCGTCGACGACGTGGAGGCCGAACGGGAGCGACGCCAGCCGCCGCTCGACCTCGTCGGCAGGCCGGGGCCGCACCTCGTCGGGTGCGGGCGGCGCGCCGAACACGAGCGCCCTCATGCCCGCCCCCGTGGGTCGCCGGTCCTCGTCATCTCATCGCCTCCGTTTCTGCGATCCGTCTCCGACGTCACACGATCCCCTTCGCCTGCAGCTCGGCGAGCTCGCCGGGCGTCAGGCCGGCGAGTTCGCACCACACCTCGACGTTGTGGGCACCCAGCGCGGGTGCCCCGCTCGGTACCGGGCGGTCCTCGCCGACCAGCCTGGGGTACGGGCCCTGCTGGCGCAGCGCCCCGAGGACCGGGTCGTCGACGGCGACGAGGTCGCCGCGGGCCGCGAAGTGCGGGTCGAGGGCGATCTCGCGGGCGGTGTAGGCGGTCGCCACCGGAACGTCGTGCTGCACGCACGCCGACTCGACGTCGGCTGCGCTGCGGGCGGCGGCCCAGTCGGCCACGACGCCGTTGATGGTGTCGCCGTTGCGGGCACGGTCGGCGAGCGTGGCGAAGCGGGGGTCGTCGAGGAGGTCGAGGCGACCCATGGCCCGGCACAGGCGGGCGAAGTTGGCGTCCGAGCCGGCGACGACGCACACGTAGCGACCGTCGGCCGTGAGGTAGTTGTCGAGCGGTGCCGAGTTCGACAGGCGGTTGCCCTCCCGGGCGCGCACCGTTCCCAGCCGGTCGTAGGCCGGCACCGTCCACTCCAGGATGCGCAGCACCGACCCGTACAGCGAGGCGTCCACCACGGCGCCGGTCCCGCTGCCGTGACCGCGACGGCCGGCGTCGCGTCGGTACAGCGCGGCCAGGGCGGCCTCGGCCGCGAACACCCCGGTGAGGTAGTCGGCGACAGTGACGCCCGGTCGGACGGGGGGCCGGTCCGCCTCGCCGGTGAGGTGGAGCAGCCCCCCGTAGGCGACGCCCAGGCGGTCGAGCCCGGGCCGCGCCGCGTACGGGCCGTCCTGCCCGAACGCGCTGATGCGCACGACGACGAGGCGCGGGTCGAGCATGGCGGGCCCGAGCCCCCACGTTTCCATGGTGCCGGGCCGGAAGTTCTCGCACACGACGTCGGCGGTGGCCGCCAGCCGGCGGAAGAGGTCCTGGCCCTCGGGCGTGCGCAGGTCGCACGTGGCGCTCTTGCGCCCGCGGCCCTCCACCGCCCAGAACAGCGAGTACCCGTCGACGAAGGGGCCGATGCCGCGCATGAAGTCGCCGGCGCCGGGCTGCTCCACCTTCACGACCTCGGCGCCCCACTCGCCGAGCAGCCCCGCGCAGAACGGGGCACCGATCCTGGTGCCGACGTCGATGACCCGCAGGCCGTCGAGGGGTCCCGGCATGCGGCGGCGTCAGTCCTGCGCGGCGGGAGGCTCGTCGCCCCGGTCGCGCGCCGCGAAGACCTCTTTCATCGACCCCAGCTGCTTGCGCTGCTCGAGCGCCGCCAAGGCGGTGGCGGTGTTGTGGGCCCACTGGTGCGCCATGAAGTGGTACCGCCACGACGCGCCCTTGCCCATGAGCTCCCCCACGTTGTTGATCGAGCTCTTGACGACCTGCGCCGTGATCGGGGGGACGAGCGCGATGCGCCGGGCGAGCTCGCTGGTGCGCTCCATGAGCTCGGCGCGCGGCACCACCTTGTTCACGAGGCCCAGGCGCAGCGCCTCGGCGGCGTCGAGCTCCTCGGCGGCGAGCAGGAACTCCTTGGCCTTGCGGATGCCGAGCTCCCAGGGCTCGACGAGCAGCTCGACGCCGGCGCCGGTCATGCGCAGGACGGGGTTCGAGAACGACGCGTCGTCGGCCGCCACGATGAGGTCGCACATGCACGCCAACATCAGGCCGGCCGCCACGCACTTCCCCTGCACCGCCGCGATGGTGGGCTTCCGGAAGTCGTGGATCTTCCGGCAGCGGTCGACGTACATGACCTGCTCGTGGCGGAACTTCCCCTCGGGCGTGGCGCGCATCGCCACCCACCTGTCGGGCTCCTCGTTCCCGACGAGGGCCTTGAGGTCGTGGCCGGCGCTGAAGTGCTTCCCGGCGCCGGCCAGGACGACCACGCGGACCTCGTCGTCGTCGTCGGCCCGGTCGAAGCAGGCGTCGAGGGCGTCGATGAGGGCGGTGTCCTGCGCGTTGGCCACCGTGGGCCGGTTCATGGTGAGCGTCGCCACGGCGCCGTCGACGTCGTACCTGACCACCGGCTCGTCACTTCCCACTGCCCGCCTCCTTCGACAGCGCCACGGCGCCGCCCCGTCGCCAGCCCCGGGCGCTCACGGCACGGCCTCCGTGGCCACGGGCTCGCGGGGCAGGCCCAGGACCCGTTCACCGATCACGTTGCGCTGGATCTCGTTGGTCCCGGCGAAGATCGACGCCGCCTGATAGTAGAGCCATGCCCGTTGCCACGACCCGTCCCCGGGGTTCCCGGGCGCGTCCCGCCACAGCGGTGCCGCCGGCCCGAGCACATCCATGGCCAGGGCGTGCAGCCGCTTGCTCATCTCGCTCCAGTAGAGCTTCAGGATGCTGCCTTCGGGGCCGGGCTCGAGCCCGCGCTGGAGCTTGGACAACGATCGCCAATTGAGCAGCTGGAAAAGGCGCACCTCGACGTAGGCCTGGGCCAGGCGCCGGCGCAGCCTGGTGTCGTCGAACGAACCGGCGTCGGCCGCGGCCGACAGGAGCTCTTCGAGGTGTTGCAGGTGGATGACGAGCTGGCGGGGGTTCACCCCCCGTTCGTGCGACAGGGTCGAGCCCGCCACCCGCCACCCTTCTCCCGGGCTCCCCACGAGCTGGTGGTCGGGCACGAACACCTCGTGCAGCTCCACCTCGTTGAACTCGGCCTCGCCGGTGAGCTGCACGAGCGGGCGGACCTCGACACCGGGCGCGTGCATGTCGACCACGAAGTAGGACAGGCCCCTGTGCTTGGGGGCCGCCGCGTCGCTCCGGGCCAGGCACACCGCCCAGTCGGCGAACTGCGCGTACGACGTCCACACCTTGCGACCCTCGAGCTCCCATCCTCCGGCCACCCGGCGCGCCGCCGTGCGCGCCGCCGCGAGGTCCGAGCCCGCGTCGGGCTCGGAGAACAGCTGGCACCACAGGGCCGCGGCGGTGGGGATGGCGGGGAGCCACCGTGCCTTCTGCTCGTCGGTGCCGTGGGCGAGCAGCGTCGGGCCCGCCAGATTCACGCCGATGCGGCCCACCAGCTCGGGGGCCCGGGCCCGGGCGAGCTCCTCCTGCACCACGAAATTCTCGGCGGGCCCCAGCCCCCGGCCGCCGTAGGCAGCCGGCCAGGTCACCGCCACCCATCCCGCGGCCGCCAGGTCCGCCTGCCACCGCCGGCCGAAGGCGACCTCCTCGGCCAGGTCGTCGAAGCGCGGGGGCAGGCCCACCCCGTACTCCCACGGCAGGTGGGTGTGGAGCCACTCCCGTAGCTGGCTCCGCAGGTGATCCTGTTCCGGCGTCGTCGTCAGGTCCATCGGGCCGCGCCAGCATGACACACACGTCAGGCTCCCGAACCGGCCGGTCGGTAGGCTCGCCGCGTGGACTTCGAGCTTTCCGACGACCAGGTCGCGCTGCGCGATGCGGCTGCCGCCCTCCTGGAGGGGCGTTGTCCGTCGACACGGGTCCGGGAGGTCGCCGGCAGTGAGCGCCACCTCGACGCCGAGCTGTGGGAGGCCATGGCCGCGCAGGGATGGCCGGCGGTCGAGCGCCCCGCCCACGACGGCGGGCTCGGCCTCGGCATGGTGGAGGTGGCGGTGTTGTGCGAGCAGCTCGGCCGCCATCTGGCCCCGGTGCCGTTCGTCGGCACCGTCCTCGCCCACGGGGCGCTGGCCGCGGCCGCCGCCCCCGGTGGCGATGCGGGCGACGCGGCGGACGGCGCCGAGGCCGGCGACACGACCGGCGTCGCCGCGGGCGGGGTTTCCGGCCTCGGGGACGTCGACATGGCCGGCTGGGCGCGCCGGCTGGCCGCGGGCGACGCCCGGGGCGCGCTGGCGTGGTCGAGCCGCGACGACGCCGTGCTCGCCGAGCGCCGGGCCGGGACGGGGTGGCGGCTCACCGGCCGGACGGATCCCGTGGTGTTCGGGCCGGACGCGGAGGTGGTGGTGGTGTTCGCCCGGGCCTCGGGGGTGCCGGCGGTGTTCGCCCTGGCCCAGCCCGACTCGGCTCGTCCGGCCCCGCAGCCGGCCATGGACCGCACCCGCAGCCTGGCGCGGCTCGAGCTCGACGACGCGCCGGCGACGCGACTCGGCGGGCCCGTGGCGGCGGAGGCCCTCCTCGACCGCGCCGCCACGGCGGTGTCGGCCGAGATGCTCGGCGCCGCCTCGCGCGTGCTCGAGATGACGGTGCAGTACGCCAAGGACCGCGTGCAGTTCGGCCGGCCGATCGGCGGCTTCCAGGCCGTGAAGCACCGCTGCGCCGACATGCTCGTGGACGTGGAGGGCATGCGCTCGGCCGCCTACTACGCGGCGTGGGCCGTGGGCGCCGGCGACCCCGAGGCGTCGTCGGCCGCAGCGGCGGCCAAGGTGTGGTGCTCGGACGCGGCTCGGCGCGTCATGGCGTCGGGCCTGCAGGTGCACGGCGGGATCGGCTTCACGTGGGAGCACGACCTCCACCTGTTCCTCAAGCGGTCCCAGCTCGACCAGGTGAGCTTCGGCACCGCCGCCCACCACCGGGAGCGCCTCGCCAGGATCCTGCGGCCGCGCGCCGAGGCCGGCGAACCGGTCCTGTGACCGTCAGGGGCGACGGGCGAGGCCGGCGAACCGGTCCTGTGACCGTCAGGGGCGACGGGCGAGGTCGGCCGCCAGCGTCCTGAGCGCCTTGCGGTCGGGCTTGCCCGCCGCGAGCACCGGCAGCGCGTCGAGCCGGACGACGATCTCGGGCGTCTTGTAGCGGGTGACGCCACGCGCCGCGAACCACGACCGGCAGGTGTCGAGGTCGAACGGGGCCGTCGCCTCCACGAAGGCGGCCACGCGCTCACCGACCTCGGGGTCGGGCACCGCCACCGCCACCGCGTGGCGCACGGCGGGGTGCGCTTCGAGGACGGCCTCGACCTCCGACGCCGAGATGTTCTCCCCGGCGCGGATGATGATGTCCGAGAGTCGACCCACCACCCGCAGCCACCCCTGCTCGTCGAGCACGCCCAGGTCGCCGCTGCGGTACCACCGTCCCCGGGGCGAGAGGACGGCCGCGGTGGCCACGGGGTCGGCGTACCCGGCGAACAGCTCCGGGCCGCGCAGCCACAGTTCCCCGACGGCACCGGGCCCCAGGCGCACGGCGCTGTCGGGGTCGCGCACCTCGAGCTCGACCTCGCCCACGGCGCGGCCGTCGGTGTCCCGGGCGCGCCCGGGGCTGTCGTCGGGCCCCGAGGTGGTGACGGTCG
>Ga0307372_10009483_pt1 | contig 13401 bp, 12 predicted proteins | sample OX1MG_FD_202533 | JGI IMG/M metagenome (GOLD analysis project Ga0307372, IMG submission 202533) | Soil microbial communities from Risofladan, Vaasa, Finland - OX-1 | ecosystem: Environmental > Terrestrial > Soil > Coastal area > Acid sulfate soil | place: Finland: Risofladan, Vaasa | collected...
CGCCGGCGGCGTCAACCCCGTGATCAGCACGACGTGCGCAGCGCTCGTCCACTGCGCGGCGACCGCGAAGACGCCCGTGAGTCCGGGCCCGAAGAGCACGCCCAGCCACGCGAAGCGAGCGAGGTCTCCCGAGCGGAGTCGCAGGCCGCGCGGGCGCACGAGGAAGGCCGCGGCGACGAAGACGGGAAGTGACCAGACGCTGCGCGCGACCGCCAATGTCACGCCGTCGAAGAGACGCCCGTCGCCGGCGGCGTAGAGCAGCTTGGAAGCCGGCGCGTTGAGACCCCAGGCGAGGCCGGCCACGAGCACGGGCACGAGGACCGAGAGCGCGGATGACATGTCACCGGTGATACGCGCCCCTCGCGCCGGATTCCGGCTTGGGCGCGAGAGGCCATCGCCGCTCACGGCGCGTAGTGTCCCGCGATGAGAATCGCCGAGATCCTCGCCGGCCGTCGCCCCGCGTTCTCGTTCGAGTTCTTCCCACCCAAGAACGAGGAGGCCATGGCCGCGCTGCTGGAAACGGTAGCCGCCCTGAAGGCCCTCAATCCGGCATTCGTCTCCGTCACCTACGGCGCGGGCGGCAGCACGCGTGCGCGCACGATCGACGTCACCAAGGCCGTCAAGCGCGATCTCGGCATCGAAGCGATGGCCCACCTCACCTGCGTCGGCGCCAGCGCCGACGAGCTGCGGGCCACGCTTGACGACTTTCGCGCCGCAGGCATCGAGAACGTCCTCGCGCTGCGGGGCGACCCGCCGCAAGGCGAGTCCGCGTTCACTCCCGTGGAGGGCGGATTCTCGCACGCGGACGAGCTGGTGCGGCTGGTACGCGAGCGCGGGGACTTCTGCGTCGGCGGCGCGTGCTATCCCGAGAGGCACCTCGAGGCGCCGGACGAGGCAACCGACCTGCGGCATCTGCGCGGCAAGGTGGAGGCCGGCGCCGAGTTCCTGATCACGCAGCTTTTCTTCGACAACGAGCGCTACTTCTCGTTCGTCGAGCGCGCACGCCGCGCCGGCATCGACGTGCCGATCATTCCCGGCATCATGCCCATCACCAACGCCGCGCAGATCGAGCGCTTCACGCGCATGTGCGGCGCCGGCATCCCGGCTCCGCTGATGGCCGAGCTCGAGGCACGGCGCGACGAGCCCGAGGCCGTGCTCGACTTGGGCGTCGCCTACGCGACCTGGCAGTGCGTCGACCTGCTGGCGCGCGGCGTCCCCGCGATCCACTTCTACACGCTCAACAAGTCGCCGGCCACGCGCGCCGTGGTCTCGGCGCTGCTGGCGGCTCGCCCCTGGGAGCGCGGCAAGGGCCGGCGCTACGTCGAGAACGCCGACAGCGTCGCGGAGTCGGCGCTCTCGCTGCCCGGCACGCTGTAGACGTCAGCCATCCTCCTTCTGCAACGTTTGTCGGTGAAGACGCGCCGGCGAACGCGTAGAATGTGCGGGACATTCATCCGTTCTCGTTCGTGAAAGGATCCATGGTGAATCTCCGCACGACCCTGCTGACGGCCGTCGCCGTCGTGAGCATCTCCGGCGTCGCCGCCGCGGCCGCCCCGAAGACCGTTCAGATCACCGCGAAGGATTTCGCGTTCACGCCGGCCGTGGTCACGCTCAAGGAAGGCCAGCCGGTGACGCTCAAGCTCGTCTCGACCCAGGGCGTCCACGGCCTGGTCGCCCCCGAGATCGGGCTCGACAAGACCGTGACCATCGGCAGCACGCCGACCTCGGTCACGGTGACTCCGAAGAAGACCGGAACGTTCGTGGAGCACTGCGCCATCTTCTGCGGCGCCGGCCACGCGAACATGGCCGTCACCTTCAAGGTGGTCAAATAGGCGCCACAACCGTCGGCTGATGACGGGGCGTGGACTCGCACGGCGGGTCCGCGCCCCTCGCGTTTCGAAGCGGCGGTGATCCGAAAGGGCCGCCGATGCGTTCTGATCAGGGAATGCGCTACGAGGGATACGGGGACGAGACGCTCCTCGCGCTGGTCGCGCGGCGGGACGCAGTCGCCTTCGAGACGCTCTACCGCCGCCACGCCGGGCTGGCGCGGCTGCTGATCCTGCGCATCCTGGGCGACGTCGAGGATGCCGAGGAGTCGCTCCAGGAGGCCTTCTCCCGCGTCTGGCTGCGGGCCGACTCCTACCGGCCCACCGGGGCCGGTCCGCGGGCATGGATCGTCGCGATCGCGCGCAACTCCGCCCTCGACCGCCTTCGCAGGCGCAACGTCCGCCCGCGAACCGAGTCACTCGACGGCGCGCCCGTCCCGCTCGCCGAGGTCGCCGACGATCCTGCCGAAGCCAGCGTCCGCGCAGAGATTGGGCGACGCGTGCAAGCCGCATTGCGCGACCTGAGCGAGGAGCAGCGCGAGGCGCTTGAGCTGGCGTACTTCTCCGGGCTCACCCAACGGGAGATCGCGGAGCGGACCCGCTCTCCGCTGGGCACGGTCAAGAGCCGCATGCGCTTGGCGATGCGGCACCTGCGCGATCGTCTGGAGCCGTTGATGGCCGAGGGATTCCATGCCTGACGTCGAGCATATCCCCGAACCCGAAGCGTACGCGCTAGGCGCACTCGAGCCCTCGGAGATGGCGGCGGCCGCGCGCCACCTGGCGGATTGCCCGCTCTGCGCGAGCGAGGTGGAGCACTTCGCCCGCGTCGCTTCGCTGCTCCCCTACGCCTTGGGCGAGCCTGGCTCGGCCGACCGTCACTCGCCACGGGCGCTGCGCCCGGGCACTCGGTGGATTTGGGGACTTCTGGCCGCCGCCTCGATCGCCGCGCTGATCTGGGGCGGCTCCTTCGCGCTGTCCGGCATGCGCGACCGCAACGTGGCGGACGCCGAACGCACGGTGGTCAGCATGATCGCCACGCGGCCACAGCGCGAGCTCGCGCTCCAGCCGATGTCTCCCGCGGCGCGCAGCTCGCACGCGATGCTCATGGTGGGCGAGGCTGGGGGAATGAAGACGGCGATCGTCGTCTCGCACCTCCCTCCGGCTCCCGCCCGTATGTCGTACCGGCTGTGGTACGAGCACTCGGGGCACGGCGGCGCGGGTCCCGCGCTGATGTCGTTGCCCGACGGCACCATGGTCTGCGTGGTCCCGGGCGACCTCTCGCAGCGCTACGACCGCGTCGGCATCGTGCTCATGGGCGACGGACACCACGAGTTGCTCTTCGACGCCGCCATCAAACCATCGTGATGCCGGCGAGCAGGCTGCGGACTTCGTCCGCCGAGAGCGTCGGAGAGAAGAACTCGCCTTGCCCCAACGCGTAGCCCATCTCGAGGAGCGCCGCGGCCTGGCGTTCGCTCTCGACGCCTTCGGCCACCGCCGTCATCTTCAAGCTCCGAGCTATCGCCAGCGCGGCAGCCACCACCGCAACGGCGCGCTCGTCGTCGGGCACGCGCGCGATCCACGAGCGATCGACCTTCAGGGACTCCAGGTCGAGCGCCTGCAGGTTGGCCAGAGAGGAGCCGACCGTGCCGAAGCCGTCGATCGCGACGCGCGCTCCGGCGGCGCGAAAGACCGCGGCCACGCGCGCGACCGACTCGGGATGGGCGGCGGCCATCGCCTCCGCGATCTCGACGACGACGCGCTTGGGGTCGAGCTGCGTCTCACCCATGCGCGCCAGCAGGCGTTCCGCCGCATCGAGTTGATGGAGCTGGTAGGTGGAGAGCTTCAGCCAGAGCGGAACCGCGCGGCCGTGGACCGGCCAGCTCGCCGCTTCGCGCAGCGCCCCCTCGGTCAGCAGCGCCCCCGCGTCCCCTGGCACACCGGCGGAGTCGAGCATCGAGAGACGCGCCTCGCCCCAAGGCAATTCGCCGGGATCCTCCGAGCGGAGCTGCGCTTCGATGCCGACGGTAGCGCGAGCCAAGTCGCCGGGCTGTGCGGCAGCGCCCCACGGCATCGAGAGTTCGACGATCGGCTGGTAGCAGACGCGCAACGAGCGGCGTTCGACCGCCCTGGCAAGGCGCGCCTCCAGGACCGGCGAGGGTTCGTCCACGCGGTCCGGTCCGCCGTAGAGGCACGTCTCGCCGGCGTGCGAGCGTTTCGCGCGGTACATCGCGGCGTCGGCATGCTCCACGAGCGTGAGTGCATCGTTCGCATCGATGGGGAAGATGCTGATGCCCAGACTCGCGCTCAAGGACGCCCGGTGCTCCGGCAGGATGAAGGGCGGCTCCAGCGCGCGGTGCACACCCGCGGCCACGGCCAGCGGCGCATGGGAGAATTCCGCGGGCTCCTCTTCTCCGGCGGCGCGCTCGATGTCGGTGATGAGCACCAGGAACTCATCCCCGCTGAGGCGCGCGACCAGGTCCGTGGCGCGCGCGGTGCGTCTCAGGCGACCGGCTACCTGGCGGAGCACCTCGTCTCCCGCCGCATGGCCCAACGTATCGTTGATGGCTTTGAATCCGTCCAAGTCGACGAAGATCGCCGCCACCCCGCGCCCCGTGCGGCGGGCGCGCTCGAGCGCCGGGCTCAAGTGCTCCTGCAGCATGCTCCGGTTGGGCAGGCCCGTCAGGGCGTCGTGGTAAGCCAGGTAGGCCACCTCTTCGGTCTGCTGCCGCTGCGCGGTCACGTCGTGGGCGAAGACCAGCAGGAAGCCGGGATGACCGCCGATGCCCGGGACCGCCGAGGCCGTGAGGTAGATCCAGACGAGCCGACCGGAGCGCGTGATGAAGCGCGCCTCCGTCTCGACGGATCGCGCCTCGCCCATGACCAGCCGATGCAGCGCCAGCTCCAGCGCCGGGCGATCCTCGCCGGCGACCAGCTCGGCGCAACGCATCTGCTGCAGATCCTCGGATCGATACCCGAGGAGCGCGCAGAACGTGGCCGGCACCTTGAGGCAGATACCTTCCAACGATATGTGGAGGATCATCGTCGACGATGCCTCCTCGGCGCGCGAGAGCTGCTCGCGTGCGATCACGAGCTTGCGCTCCGCGCGAGCACGCGAGCTGACGACGCTGCCCAGCAGGAGGCTCGTCAGCGTCACGGCGAGCATGAACGTCTGGAGATTGCGCTCCGCGGCCGCGCTGTAGCCCAGCGCCCCCGTCAGGAGCATCGCCGTGAGGTCGGTTCCCGCGTTGGCGATGATCGCGCCGGCGAGGCCGCGGCGCAGCACGATCCACGCCAGGGGCAGGAAGTAGAGATAGAGCACCGGCGAGCTCCCCGACCGGCCGCCCGTGCCGAACCCCACCGTCAACGTGACGGCCAGCGCCACGATCTGCGCCGCCGTCTCCAGCGGCCCGGTAGGCGGCAGCGAGGGGACGCGCGGCGGACGCGGAGCCACCGGCAGGCCGGCGATGCGCCGCGCGGCGGGCGTCACGAACGTGGTCAGTCCGGGGAGCAGCGCCACGATGCCGACCGCGTGGCCGATCCAGAGCTCGACGAGGGTGGCCACGAAGCGATCGGCGGAGATCGTCGCGTTGGCAAGCGCGATTGACGTGTAGCCGGCGGCCACCACGAGAGGTGCGGCGAGTCCGGCGATGGCCACAACCCTGCTCAGGTCGCGAATGCGCCGCCGCCCGGGATCGTATGAGAACCGCTCCCGCAGGAGCCCGGCGGCGCCGCCGTAGGCGACCATCGCCACCACGCCTTCGAGGACTTCGCCGAGCAAGCCCGCGGAGGCGGCGGGGTGGAGCAAGGAGCGCAGCACGTGCGCGACGACCACGAGCGGCGCGTAACGCACGCCGAAGGTGACCAGGACGAAGAGTGTGAGCGCGGGCGGAAGGAACCACGGAGGCGGCGCCGCCTCCGTTGCCCGCGGCGTCAAGGCGCTCAGCGCGAGCCACGCCGTCACGTAGAGCACGGAGATCGCGACGCTGCGCACGGCCGCGCGTGGCCACGGTGCGGCGGCGCTCGTCGTCACTCCGTCCACCCGGCGGTCATCTGCGTTGCCCAAGCGAGAAGGGATTCGTCCCGGCTGCGGGGTGTCCCGCTTGCGCGGCGGCGACGCGGATCACTCCGCGGCGGTGAGAATTCTGCCCAGCATCTCCCTGGTGACGTTGGCGCCGGTGATTGGCAACAACACGCGCGTGCCGGCCAACTCGGCACGATGTCTGCGCGCGTAAGCAAGGCCGGCGACAGCGGCCGGCTCGGCGAGCTGATGAGCGTGCTCCGCCAGAAAGCGCAACGCATCCTCGAGCTCGGCATCGTCCACGAGCGCGAATTCGTCAAGATGGCGCGCGAGCACGCTCTGCGGCAGGTCGTACGATTCGCGCGTCGCCAAGCCTTCCGCCACGCTCGACTGCGTCTCGTAGCGCACGTGCGTCCGCCGGTGCCACGCGTCGTGCGCCGCCGGAGCCTGCGCGCTGCACACGGCGATGACGCGCGTATCGGGCGAGAGGGCCTTGGCGACCAGCGCCGTTCCCGCGGCATTCGAGCCGCCGCCGACGGGCACGATCGCCACGTCGAAGGGGCGACGCGCGAACGCCTCGAGCGCCATCGTGCCCACGCCCGCGATCAACAACGGCTCGTCGCCCGAAGAGATGAAGCGCATGCCCTCGCGGCGTGCCGCTTCCTCGGCTGCCGTGACGCTCGCCTGGAAGTCCTCCCCCTCCAAGCGGACCTCGGCGCCCATGGCCCGCATGGCGCCGACCTTGAACGCGTTGGCCTCACGCGGCGCGTAGACCACCGCCGGGACGCTGAAGAGGCGCGCGGCGTACGCGATCGACTGACCGTGATTGCCCGTCGAGGCGGTGACCACGCCGCGGTCGCGAAAGCGCGACCCGCACGCGCTCATCCAGTTGACGCCGCCGCGGACCTTGAATGCTCCCGTCGGTTGCGCGGTCTCGAGCTTCAGCCAGGCATCCAGGCCGAGCGCGTCCGCAAACGCGGGGTGCGAGACCAGCGGCGTCTCCGGCAGATACTTGCGGATGCGGTCAAACGCCTCGCGAATGTCGTCGATGCCCGGCGCGTCCATCCGATCCCTCACAAGGCGTGCTGCATGATCAGGCTCGTCACGGCCACCAACGCCCACACCGCGGCGCCCATGGCGATGGGGCGAATGCCGGCCGCACCGAAGGCTCGTACGTTCACGGCAAGCCCGACGCCTGCCAGCGCGACCACGATCAGAAAGGCGCCCAACTGGGCCAGGCCCGCCGCGAGCGCGTGGGGCAGAACGCCCGTCGACACGATCGCCGCGGCGATCACGAAGTACAGGATGAACCACGGAATCACGTGCATGATCGTGCGGCGCTCGCGCTCGAGCGGCCCGCTGGCCTGCGTGCGCCACGTCATGTAGCCGGCCAGGCCCAACGAGATCGGGATGATCATGACCGTCCTGGCCAGCTTGACCACCGTCGCGATGAGCCCCGCCCCCTTGCTGAAGCTGTATCCGGCGGCCAACACCGAGGAGGTGTCGTTGACAGCCGTTCCCGCCCAGACGCCAAAGGTCGCGTTGGTCATGTGGAGCACGTGGCCGAAGAACGGGAACAGAAAGACGGCGACGATGTTGAACAGGAAGATCGTCGAGATGGCGTAGGCGATCTCACCGGCCTCGGCGGCGACGATCGGCGCCACGGCCGCGATCGCGGAGGCCCCGCAGATCGACGTGCCGACGGCGATGAGCAGGCTGGAGCGCGGCTCCAAACGCAAGAGCCGGCCGAGGACGAGACCTCCGATCAAGCCGACGGCCAACGTCGCCAGCATCACGCCGGCGCTCTCCCGTCCGACGTTCCACAGCTTCGGCAGGTCGATGCCGAAGCCGAGCAAGACGATGCCGGCTTGGAGGATCTTCTTCGCGGCGTACGCGGTACCGTCGTTGCACGAGGCAGGCAACCCCACGGTGTTTCGCAGGATGATGCCCAAGACGATGGCTAGAACGGGGGCTCCCACGAGCGGAGCGATGCGGCCAAGCGCCGTCGCAAGCACGGCGAGCACCAGGACCACCCCCAAGCCGGGGAGGCGATTGGACCAGTGACGCATGATGGCATCGGCTTTAGGTGTGGTGATACGACCCCCTGCCTCTTGCACGGGCGAGCTCGCTTATGGTCCCATCGGCATCGCTTATCGCGCGCGCCGGGAAGGCCGGCCGGAAGGTGCGCCTCGCGGGATCGGCGTATCTGAGATTAGGCAGTCCTAATTGTTCATCTCGGTTTCCCGAGGATCTTGTTCCACGTGAACGACGCTCTCAGACGCCCGGCCGGCCCGGAAACGCCTGCCCGCCCCCTCATGCGGAAACGCCTCTCGGCGTTTCTCGCCGTGGCGGGGCCAGGGCTGGTTGTGATGCTCGCGGACACCGACGCCGGCAGCGTGATTACCGCCGCGCAGAGCGGAGCTCGCTGGGGCTACAAGCTCCTGGCACTCCAGCTCTTGCTCGTGCCGATCCTCTTCGTGGTGCAGGAGCTGACCGTGCGGCTGGGGCTCACCACCGGCCGTGGTCACGGCGAGCTGATCCGCGAGCGCTTCGGGTCGTTCTGGGCCTGGATCTCCGTCTCGACGCTGATGATCGCATGCGTCGGCGCGTTGGTGACCGAACTGAGCGGCGTGGCCGGCGTGGGCCTGCTCTTCGGATTGCCGCGCGTGCTGAGCGTGGGCCTCGCCGTGGCGCTGCTGATCGTGGTCGTGTGGACGGGTTCCTATCGTTCGGTCGAGCGCGTCGCGATCCTGATCGGCCTCTTCGAGCTCGTCTTCCTGGGCGTGGCGTGGCTCGCCCATCCCTCGCTGGCCGAGCTGACCGCCGGCATCTCGCACCCGCCGCTCGGCGACCGCTCGTACCTCTACCTGGCGGCGGCGAACATCGGTGCGGTGATCATGCCGTGGATGGTGTTCTACCAACAGTCGGCCGTCGTCGACAAGGGCCTCGACGTCCGCAACCTGCGTGCCGCGCGGTGGGACACGGCCATCGGCGCAGTCATCACGCAAGTCATCATGGCCGCGGTGCTGATCGCGACGGCGGCCACCATCGGACGCCACAACCCCGGCGCGCCGCTCAACACCGTGGAGCAGATCTCCCAGGCGCTGGTGCCCTTCCTCGGGGAGCAGGCGGGTCGCGTCCTCTTCGCGCTCGGCATGATCGGCGCGTCGATCGTGGCCGCGATCGTCGTCTCGCTGACGGCCGCGTGGGGCCTCGGCGAGGTCTGCAGCTACCGGCGGTCGCTCCAGCACCATCCGCGCGAGGCACCCTGGTTCTACGGGGTCTTCACCGGCGCGGTCGTCGGCGCCGGAGCCTTGGTCGCCGGGGGACTCAACCTCGTGGATCTCAGCGTGGGCGTCGAGGTGATGAACGCGCTCTTGCTGCCCATCGTGCTGGGCTTCCTCTACCTGCTGGCCATCAAGGCCCTCCCCGAGCCGTACCGCTTGCGCGGCTTCTACGCGGTCGTCGTGGCCGTCCTCATCGTCGCCACCGCCGGCTTCGGCGTCTACGCGGCACTCTAGCAGGGTGCGGAAGAACCCCTGCTAGAGCCCGCGCCGCGCGCCGCAGGCATCGTCCGCTCCGGCGAGAAGCCTCGCGCATGCGTGAACACCCGCTCCGATCGCTCGCCGCCGCGCTTGCGGCCGTCGTCTTCGGCGGCGTGCTCCTCGCCGCCGCTCCCGCGCGCGCGGCCGACACCACGCCGGCCGAAGCCGCCTTCGTCGCGCGCGTAGCCAAAGCGCTGCTGGCCGCGTATCCCACGGCCGTCCAAGCCGAAAAGGCGGGCTACGTGCAGACGACCGGCGTCGACGAGGACGGAACGGCGATCTACTTCGACCACGACTTCGCCCACGTGAGCGCCCTGCACCCGAACTTCCTCTGGTACGACAGGCAGGGCAAGCTCGTCGGCCTCGACTACGAGTATCCGCAGGCGAACTACCCGAAGACGCCGACCTCCCTCTATCCGGTCGCGGCGAGCCGCTGGACGGTGGTCCACGAGCACGTCCACTTCGCGTACCGCATCGGCGCGGGGCCCGTGCACCTGCGCGGAGCGCGCGCCTATCCCAACCTGCGCACGCCCCACATCACCGCGGCCGACCTCGCGGCCGACCATCTGCTGCCGGCGGGCGCCACGATGGTCTGGGCCTACCATCACCCCACATGCTGGGATCTGGGCTTCTGGCTGGTACCCAACCCGAACGGGCCCTTCGCGGAAGCCAACCCCGACGTCAAGTAGGGATGCGCTCGAGAAAGCGGCGCACGCGCGCATTGCTCTGATCCGCGAAAAAGGCGGCCGGCGCCGCCTCAGCCACGATGAGCCCATCGTCGACGAAGACGATGCGGTCGGCGGCGCGGCGCGCGAAGCCCATCTCGTGTGTGACCACGGCCATCGTCATCCCCTCCTCCGCCAGCTCGTCCATCGTCACCAGCACCTCCTGGACCATCTCGGGATCGAGGGCACTGGTCGGCTCGTCGAAGAGCATCACGGCCGGCTTCATCGCCAGTGCGCGCGCGATGGCCACGCGCTGCTTCTGCCCGCCGGAGAGTGAGTTCGGATACGCGTGCTCCTTGGCCGCGAGGCCGACCTTGGCCAAGAGGGCGCAAGCCCGCTCTTCGGCCTCGGCCCGGCTGGTGCGCAGCACCTTCTCCTGCGCGAGCGTGACATTGTGCAGCACGGTGAGATGCGGAAAGAGGTTGAAGAGCTGGAAGACCATACCCATCCGCATCCGCACGCGATTGACGTCGACGCCCGGATCGGTGATCGCCTGCCCCTCGAACCGCACCTCCCCGGCGTCGGGGCGCTCCAGGAGGTTCAGGCACCGCAGCAGGGTGCTCTTGCCGGAGCCGCTCGGGCCGATGATGGCCACGACCTCGCCGCGCGCGATCGAGAGATCGATGCCTTTGAGCACCTCGTGTCCGGCAAACGACTTCCTGATCCCCCGGGCTTCGAGCACGATGCTCATACGTACACCTTCAAGCGCCGCTCCAAAAGCTGCGTGCCGGTGCTGACGACCGTCGTCATGGCGTAGTACATGATGCCGATGGTGAGATAGACCGCGAAGTTCTGAAACGTGGCGCTGATGATGAGCTGCGCAGTGAGCAGCAGCTCTTGGACCGTCACCAGCGAGACCAGCGCCGAGTTCTTGGTCAGGGCGACGAACTCGTTGCCCAGCGGCGGGAGCATGCGCAGAAAGGCTTGCGGCAGCACCACGTAACGCATCGCCTGGGCCGACGTCAATCCCAGCGAACGCGCCGCTTCCATCTGGCCGCGCTCGATCGATTCGATCGCGCCGCGCACGATCTCCGTCTGGTAGGCCCCGCTGTAGACGGCCAGACAGCCGACCGCCGCGACCATCGGCGTGATCCGGAGCCCCAGCTGCGGGAAGGCGTAGTAAACGAAGAACAGCTGGACGATGAACGGGGTACCGCGGATCACCGAGACGTAGGCCCCGGCCAGAAGGCGAAGGGGGCGCAGCGGCGAGACGCGCGCGAGCCCCCCGAGGAGGCCGGCGACGGTCCCCAAGACGAGGGCCATCGCCGTCACCTCGATGGTGACTAGGGCGCCGTGCAGCAGGAGCGGCAGTGCTTGTCTTACCGTCTCCAGCCCCAGGCTCATCCCACTCGCTCCCCACTCGCTTCGCTGCGCTTCGCTCGCGGGGACCCCACCGCTTCAAAGGTTCCGGCGCACTCGCGCCGGCCTGCAAGTGTCCCTCCGGGAGCGCAATTGCGCAAGACGCAATTGCTCATTCGCTCTTACCGAACCACTTCGCCTCGAGCGACTTCAGCGTGCCGTCCTTCTCGAAGGCGGCCAACGCCTGATCCACGGCCTTGGTCAGCTCCGGCGTGCTCTTGCGGAACGCGTAGCCGTACGCTTCGTGCGTGAGAAGGAAGGGGGCCATCTTGGCGCCGCCGTGCGTCTTGATGTAGTAGCGCGCCGCCGGATAGCCCGTGACCACCGCGTCGGCTTGCCCGTTTTGCAGCGAGAGGAACATCTGGTCGTTGGCCTGCACGATCACCAGGCGAGCGCTAGGAACGTGCTGCTGCAGCCAGTTGACGGACTTCGTGCCGACCTGCACCGCGACGCGCTTGCCGTCCAGAGCCTTCTCGGAGGTGATCGTCGTGTCGCTGGGCTTGACCATCACGCTGAGACCGCCCGTGAAGTAGGGCGCGCTGAAGTCGACCACTTTCTCGCGAGCGGCCGTGATGTAGATGGCGGACGCCGCCATGTCGATGTGGTGGGCGACCAGGCCCGGCACCAGACCCCCGAACGGCACCTGCACGAAGCTCACCTTCTTGATCCCGATCCTCTTCGCCAGCGCGTTGACCAGGTCGATGTCGAAGCCGATCTTCTGTCCCGCGGCCGTCGTGTACTCGAACGGCGGGAAGGTCGCATCGGTCCCCACGACCAGCGTGCGCTGCCCCGACGTCAGCGCGTCGAGGACTCCGGCGGCGCGTGCCGGAGCCGCCACGCTGCCAAGCAGCGCCGCGGAAACCACAGCCGCGCAGCCCGCGGCGAGCATCGTCTTTCGATCGAATCGCATGACTCCATCTCCTTCTCGTGTCAGTTGCAACACCCGGTCACTCCAGATCCCGGTCGAGGCGCAGCACGGCATCGAGCATCACGCTCGCCGCCGCCGCCAGGCTCTCCGGCGGCGAGTGCTCCTCCGGCACGTGGCTCTTGGCACCCGTGCTGCGCAGGAAGAGCATCCCGATCTTCGTGAAGGCCGCCATGTGCGAGGCGTCGTGCCCCGCCATACTGCGCAGTTCCAGCGCCTCCACGCCGGCGGCATCGCAGGCGGCGCGCAACGCAGCCAGCACGGCGGCATCGGCGCCGGCCGTCTGGGAGTTGCTGCGCGTCGACTCCTCCAGCCGCAGTCCGCGGCGCGCGACGATGGCGCGCGCGGCTTCGTCCAGCTGCCGCTCCAGGGCGGTCAGGTCCGCGGGCGCGCACGAGCGAATCTCCCAACACAGGTCGACCGCTCCCGGCACGATGTTCGCGGCATTGGGGTGCACCTCGAGGACTCCGACCGTGCCCACCGCTCCGTCGTACGCCTTGGCCAGACGCTCCACAGCCAGGGCGATCTCCGCCGCGCCGATCAGCGCGTCGCGCCGGTCGGCCATCGCGGTGGTCCCGGAATGGTTGGGCTCGCCCAGCACGCGCCAGCGCGCGCGCTTGATGCCCGCGATCTCCGTCACGACGGCGATGGGGAGGCCGGCACGCTCGAGGTGGGGCCCCTGCTCGTTGTGGACCTCGAGATAGGCCGCCGCGTCGCCCGCCTTCATCCGCGCCTCGCCGATGCGGTCGGGATCGCCGCCCACCGAACGCAGAGCCTCCCGCACCGTCTTGCCGCGCGCGTCCAGCGCGTCGAGCTCCTCGGGGCGCAGGCGCCCCGCCAGCGCGCGGCTGCCGAACGTGGACATACCGAACGGGCTGGGCTCCTCCGCGCGGAAGACGACCAGCTCCAAGGGGTGGCGCAGCGTCTGCCCGGACTCGGTGAGGGCGCGCGCGACCTCCAGGGCGATCACCACGCCGGCGGCTCCGTCGTACTTGCCGCCGTT
>Ga0307372_10009484_pt1 | contig 13401 bp, 9 predicted proteins | sample OX1MG_FD_202533 | JGI IMG/M metagenome (GOLD analysis project Ga0307372, IMG submission 202533) | Soil microbial communities from Risofladan, Vaasa, Finland - OX-1 | ecosystem: Environmental > Terrestrial > Soil > Coastal area > Acid sulfate soil | place: Finland: Risofladan, Vaasa | collected...
CTGCAAGTCGTCCGCGTTCACCAGATATTCAGTCGTCACGCCGAATCGCGCCGAGGCCACCTGCTTGATGGCGCTGCGTCGCAAGTCGCCGCTGGCGTCCGGGACAAAGCGCTCTTCGTCTTCGCCCCCCTCGCCGGTGTTCGATTTTCCGCCGATGCGGTTCATGGCGATGGCGAGCGTCTCGTGCGCCTCCCGGCTGATGGAGCCGAAGGACATCGCGCCGGTCGCGAAGCGCTTCACGATCTCCGAGGCCGGCTCGACCTCTTCGAGCGGAACCGCCGGACCCGCTGGCTTGAAATCCAACATCCCGCGCAGCATCAGGAAGTCGCGATTTTGCTGGTTCACAATCGACGAAAATTCCCCGAACGTTTCGGGCTCCTCTTGCCGCACGGCCTGCTGAAGCTTCGCGATGGTCGCGGGGTTGATCAAGTGCTTTTCGCCGCGCACGCGATACTGATACTGGCCGCCGACGCCCAGTTCCGTGTCGGAATCGGAGGGAGCCTGCATGGCGAACTCGTGGCGCATCTGCGCCTCGCGCGCGATCACGCCCAGATCCACGCCCTCGATGCGGGACGAGGTTCCGGTAAAATATTTCTCGACCAGCGACCGATTCAGTCCGACGGCTTCAAAAATCTGCGCGCCCTGATAGCTCTGCAGGGTGGAAATGCCCATCTTGGAGAACGTCTTGAGCAGCCCCTTATCCACGGCCTTCAGGTAGTTCTTCAGTACTTTGTCCCAATCGTCCCCGGGCGGGAATTCTCCCTCCTGGAACAGATCCTCGAGCGTCTCAATGGCAAGATACGGATTCACGGCGCTCGCGCCGTAGCCCAGCAGCAACGCGAAGTGCATGACCTCGCGCGGTTCCCCCGATTCGACGACAAGCGCGGCCCGGTTGCGCGTTTCCTCGCGCACCAGGTGATTGTGGACGGCGCTGAGGGCCAGCAAGCTCGGCATGGGCGCGTATTCCGGGTCCAGGCCGCGGTCGGAAAGAATCAGCAGCGTGTAGCCGGCCTTGATGGCGAGTGAAGCGCGGCGGCACAGAGCTTCAATCGCGCGATCGAGCTCCGCCGCGCCGCCCTTGACGCGGAAGAGCATGGGAAGCGTCATCGCCAGCAGATCGCCGTGGCTCACGCGGCGCAGCTTTTCCAGCCGGAAGTTGGTGATGACGGGATGGCGCAGCTTCAAGGTGTGTGAATTCCTGGGCGCTTCATCCAGAATATTGCCTTCGCAGCCGATGTAACCGTTGAGCGACATCACCAGCTCTTCGCGGATCGAGTCGATCGCGGGATTGGTGACCTGCGCGAACAGCTGCTTGAAATAGTTGAAGAGCAATTGTGGCTTGTCGGACAGGCACGCCAGCGGCGTGTCGATACCCATCGAACCCACGGGCTCCAGGCCTTGCTGGCCCATCGGCCCCATGACGGTCCGCAGATCCTCATCCGTGTAGCCGAACGCGCGCTGGCGCTGCACCAGCGTCTCGTGGTCGCTCGGATGCACGTGGACCGGCGCGGGCAGGCGGTCGAGCGTGATCTGGTTTTCCTTGAGCCATTCCGCGTAAGGCCGCCGCGCGGCGAGCTGCTTCTTGATTTCCTCGTCGGAAATCAACCGCTTCTCGACCGTATCCACGAGCAACATGCGACCGGGCTCGAGCCGCCCCTTCATCCGCACCTCTTCGGGCTTGACCGGCAGGACGCCCGCCTCGGACGCCATAATGACGAGCCCACCGGAGGTGACCAGATACCGCCCGGGACGCAAACCGTTGCGATCGAGTTTCGCACCGATCACGCGCCCGTCGGTGAACGCCACCGCCGCCGGGCCGTCCCACGGCTCCATCAGGGAGGCGTGATATTCGTAAAACGCCTTGATGTCTTCGGGCATCGTGGGGTCGTTGTCCCACGCCTCGGGAATGAGCATCGCCATGACGTGCGGCAGGCTGCGTCCGGCAAGCGTCAACAGTTCCACGGCGTTGTCGAGCATCGCGGAATCGCTGCCGCCGGGAGTAATGATCGGCATCAGCTTCTGCATGTCCTCGCCAAAGAGCGGCGAGGCCAGCGCGGATTGCCGCGCGTGCATCCAGTTGACGTTGCCCCGCAGCGTGTTGATCTCCCCGTTATGGCAGATGTAGCGGTAGGGGTGCGCGAGCGGCCAGGTCGGAAACGTATTGGTGGAAAAGCGCTGGTGAACCAGGCATAGGGCACTTGCGACGTCCGGCTCGCGGAGTTCCTTATAGAAGTGCTCGATCTGCGGGGCCAGCAGCAATCCCTTGTAAACGATCGTGCGGCAGGAAAGCGAAGGAACGTAGAAATACCCCTTCCCCTTCAAGTCGCTTTCGGCCACTTCCCGTTCCGCGCGCTTGCGCACGACGTACAGTTTGCGTTCGAGCACGTCCGCGTCCATGCCCGGCGCGCGCTCGATGAAAATCTGTTCAATGTAGGGCTGGCTGCCGCGCGCCAGCCGCCCGATCCGGGTGGCATCGGTGGCTATGTCGCGCCAGCCGAGCAGCGTCAGACCCTCTTCCTGAACGATTCTTTCGAGGATGCCTTCACAAAGGATCCGCTCGGTGCGTTCCACGGGAAGAAAAATCATGCCGACGCCGTATTCGCCGGGACTGGGCAGATGGAATCCCAGACGAAGCGCTTCGCGCCCAAAAAAGGCGTGAGGAATCTGCAGCAGAATGCCCGCGCCGTCGCCGGTGTCGGGATCGCATCCGCACGCGCCGCGGTGCGTCAGGTTAATGAGTATCTGAAGGCCCTTGCGGATGATTTCGTGCGAGGGTTTGCCCTCGATGCTGGCGACAAACCCCACGCCGCAAGCATCGTGCTCGTGACGGGGGTCGTAAAGCCCTTGCGCCGCTGGCAATCCGGGAATGGGCAATTTATGGTTCATTGCAACACTTCTCCGCCTTTTGATCGGGTGGCCGTCCTCGAACGAGAGGAGGCAGGACAGCCCAGAAGACTATGCCACGTCCCGTTCGCCACGCTCGCGAGGCCAGATGGAATCAGCAGCGCTAGCAAGGCCGCAGCTCGGCGTCGCCGACGAAGCATTGCCGAATTCCCGGAAGGGTTTCGAGCGCGCGGGGACCAGGAACGGCAGGATTGGTTGGAACCTCACGCCAGTCGAAAACCTCGAGATCGGTAGCACGGCTGTATCCGCGATCGCCTTGCGGGCCACCACAGCCTGTTCCCGGGGCAGGAATACCATTCCCAAACCGGAGCGCTCGGGCGCAGTCAGCGCGCGGGCAATCACTTCCCGCGACACGCTTCCTCCCAGGGGGGCGACAAATCCCACTCCCCACGAATCGTGACCGATTCTCAATTCACTGCCTAAGTACTGCATTATAACCTCTTACTTACCGCGGCGACGGCCCCAAAGTACAATCAAGAATTTCGATATCTCGCATGGAATCTTCTGATGGGTCCCTGCCGAAACGGATCACCCGTGCGGACCCGCACTGCACCGGCCCGAGGCATTCCATATGTACAACTATTATAAGGAGTTAATGGCCGCCTCGCCAAAGGGGAGAAAATCGTCGCAAGCGGTCGTGGGCGGCAAACGAGCCACGCCTTTCGACGTATCGGGCGGTCAATTGACTAGCAGCGCCCGGCCGGCTTCCATATACCCAAACGCTTCAGTCCGGGCGCTGACCTGATCGAGCCAGGGGTTTTGGCGTCGGGGCAAGCATGTTCCGCGCCGGCCGGCACGGTGCTGCCGGCGCCGGCCATGACCGTCTCTACGCCGCCTTTTGTTTCTTCAGCTTTGCCCAGCGAGCTCTTTGCGCGTCGGCGATCCTTTTGCGCGCCGCGGCGGAAAGGCGCCGGCGGACCTTCGGCTTCTCGCCCTGCGCCGAGGTGGAATTTGAAGCGAGTAACTTCCCGACCGCGCTGATTGCTTTGTCGAGCCCTCGCAGTTCCTTCGTCATATGCTTTCGCTCAGCCTTCAACTCCTGCATCATTTGCGCCAGATTGGCCATTTTCAAAAATCCCTTCTCTTTGAGCTATAAAGCGACGTTCCAGAAGTCTCGAGTCTTCGGCCCTTAATCTTTACACGGCTTCATTTCGCAACTAACGGACCGCCTTGCCGTGCAGTGAATCGACAAGTTGGTGCGGAAGGTGGGAGTCGAACCCACACGGCCTTTCGGCCACAGGATCCTAAGTCCTGTACGTCTGCCAGTTCCGCCACTTCCGCGGGAACTGCTTTTCATAACTTAGCATATGGACCAAACGCAGGAAAGGGGAGTTATCTTCTTCCTTACGTCAAGCCTATTCTCTCCCTTTTTATTTCGCTTCCTGCTTTCGGGGTAAATAGTACTTCATCCTATTTCCGTCCTAGGAAGATCGTTGGATCGCGTTAAGTTCCCTTTCCCGCTAATCTGACTCCGGCCGACGATAGTGGTCGGGAACATCAGCAAGAGGGATTGAGGAGAACGGATGAAAACCCTGTTTCGTTTGTGGAAGGAAGAGGAAGGTCAAGACTTGGTGGAATATGCCTTGTTGGTGGTCCTGATCGCGCTGGGAGCCATAGCGGCCATGAAGGGCTTGGCCAGTGCCATCAGCGACGCGTTCAACAACGCAACGCAAAACCTCACCAGCGCCACCTAAGCGCCGCCGTCGCCCCGGCGTCGGGAATGACATCCGCCGTCCGGAGCGACATCGCGGCCCTGGTAGACGGCGGAATTCATCACGGCGACAAAGGTCGGGTTCCGCTTCCCTCCACGACTTTAGGGGAGACTCACGGTTCCCTTTTACCCAAGAAGCTTCTTATCCATCAAGATCCAATATCCTCCTTGCTGCTTAGGTTTCTCGTTCGGCCCAATCTTTTTTGGCTTCCAAGGCGGCGTCATGGCACACGCATCCCCCTGTTCTTCCTATCGATTAATGATTCACAACACTTTGGTTCCGAACAGCGCTCCAATGCCCGCGGTCGCGGCCATCGCCAGGGCGCCCCAGAACGCAACGCGCCAGGCGCCAATCCATGCGGAGGCGCCTCCCGTGCGCGCAGCGATTGCACCAAGCGCCACGAGACACAACAGCGACGCACCGGAAACGAGGATGACCAGCCCGGTCGGCGGCGCCAACATGACCGTCAGGATCGGCAATGCTGCTCCCACGGAGAACGTCGCTGCTGACGCCAGTGATGCCTGCAGAGGACGAGCGAAGAACTTGTCGGAGAGGCCAAGTTCGTCGCGGGCGTGAGCGCCAAGCGCGTCGTGCGCCATCAGTTGCAACGCCACGGTTCGGGCGAGTTCCGGATCCAGGCCGCGCTGAACGTAGATCGCGGCCAACTCTTTCTCTTCAACGGCCGGCAGTGTCGCCAATTCGGTTCGCTCGAGAGCCAGGTCGGCGCGTTCGGTATCCGCCTGGGAACTGACGGAAACGTATTCACCCGCGGCCATGGAAAGTGCCCCGGCCACCAGGCCGGCGACGCCCGTCAGCAAAATTTCATGTCGGCTCGAATTCGCAGCGGCGACGCCCACCACGAGGCTCGCTGTGGACAGGATTCCGTCATTCGCGCCAAGAACCGCAGCGCGCAGCCAGCCAATCCGCTCTGACCGGTGCAGTTCACGATGCCGCATGCCGTGCCTCCGAAGGTGGTTTCTGATTTGGCAGCTCGCGGAAAAAGCCCGGATGATTGTGGGTCGCGGCTTCCGTCGCGACATAACGCGAGCAAAAGGAAGAGGGCTTTAGCCCCCGAAGCTCCCGAGCGGGCCCTTTTCCGCAAACTGCCAGGCCTTTGGTGAGGGGGTGACGGAAGGCGAGACCGCCGGTCGAAGTTTTTCGCTTCATGGCAAATCCACCGTCAGCCGTAGAGAACCATTCTGACCCAGGATTTCCGTTTTGGCGTCCTCGGCACGGATGCTACGCCCGCCGCTGGCTCGTTTGCAAAAGCAATTTTGCACTCCAGACCCCAGCGCTGGATCACGCAACCAGGTGTGCACATCGGGGATGGAGTCAACCGGCAACTTGATCTGGCTCCGATGCGCTTTCTCGGACACCTCGCCATCCCTCCCACTCGCTTCCCCGGTTTTTTGCCCGCCGGCTGCCGGCTCTACCCCGCTGGCAAGGGCAGCAACTCGGTCCGCCGCAGCATCGCCACGAACAGCCCCAGGGTCAGATGGCTCTCCGCCCAAAAAAGCCAGTAGTCGCGGGCATGTTTTACCAGCCTCCCAACCTTCGGCGCTGTGCACGTTGCCCGGCCTCAGCTTGGCTGCCAAGCAGTCGCCTTCTCGATTGAACAACAGGAGCGGGTGATAGCAGGTACACTCGAAGTGGCCGTTGTAGGCGCTCTGCCCCTGCTGGCCGTAGACCGGAATCTCGGTCGAGTCCATGTCCAGCACGACGCACTGAGAAGAGCCGATGGTTTCCGCCTTGGCCATCAACGCGCGATTAATCGCGGCCAACCGCGGGAGATTCTCGTCCCGGGTTAGCCAGTTGGTCTCGAAAGATTGCAGCCGGGAAGTCAACGCCGCTCCCCGCTCCCAAATCTTCTCGGAACCGATCAGCCGGAACGTCGGGTCTTGCCAGAGCCGCTCGGCATCGTTGACATCCTCATAGCCCGCTATGCGTCTGTAGATGGATTAGCACAGCAGGTCGGCGAGGGACAACCGCGTGTTCTTCCCCCGAGAGTCGGTCAAGTGTTGCTCGATGAATTCACCCAATCCCAGGCGCTCGTCCAACTCGCGCACCAGAATCAGGCCACCGTCGGAGGCGACCCGCGAGCCCTGAAGATCGACCTTCAGCGAAGGGTTGAAGGAAAACTGAAACGGGCCATTTTGCCTCTCACCCACTGGGTATTGTCCTCCAAAACGCCTTTATTGCTCTGAAACCCGCATGAATATTGATGTAGGCGAAACTCCGGGGGTTTGCAACTGCACTTTAAAACGGAAATGCGGACTTAGCTTTCAATCCTGGTTACCAGTCTTGGGCGCAGATCCGCGCCGACACCCCCTTGAGGGACCGTCGCTGCAATCGACCGCCGTTCAGGCCTGTTTCCCGCAGGTTCGCCGACTTCCACTTGACAAGATGATGGCTGACGTCCATCTTTATTGGTTTTATCACAAATGGAAGGCCCAGCGTGGGCTCGGGACTTGGGCGGAAGTGAACGTTCGCCTCTGTTATCACGACAAATGTTTTGATGGCGCGGCGTCGGCGGCCGTTTTCATGCGGTTTTATCGCGAACGGTTCGACCCTGCCGCCGCATTCCATTTTCACGGGCTCGTGCATCGGGCCTCGCAGCTGTTTAGCGAAGAGACGTTCGACGGCGACGAGAATGTCATTGTCGATTTCAAGTACTCGAGCTCGCCCCGCCTGACCTGGTGGTTCGACCACCACCAAAGCGCGTTTCTTTCCCAGGAAGACGCCGAACACTTCCGCGCGGACCGCTCGGGACATAAGTTTTACGATCCGACCTACAAATCGTGCACGAAGTTCCTGGCGACCGTGGCCAGCACGAAGTTCGGCTTCGATGCCCGGCCGCTCGAAGAGCTCATCCGCTGGGGCGATATGATCGACGGCGCCCAATACGAATCGGCCGAGAAAGCGGTAGCCCTGGCCGAGCCGGCCACGCAACTGGCGCTGGTGATCGAAGCCGCGCCCGACCCGGGGCTGGTCGCCCGGCTGATTCCGCTGCTCACCGAACTTCCCCTGCCGGAGATCGTTCGCTTGCCGTTCATCCACCAGCACTTGGGACCATTGCTCGAGCGGCACCGGCGCTCCATTGACATTCTGAAGGAGCGGACCCAGGCATCGCGGGGGGTCATCTACTTCGACGTGAGCGATCTGGATTTAGAAGGCTACAACAAGTTCGTTCCCTATTACCTTTTCCCCGAGTGCCTCTATTCGGTCGGCGTCAGCTCGTCGAGCACACGGGCGAAAGTCTCGGTCGGATCGAATCCCTGGAAGGAAGCCGACCACCTCCACAATCTGGCCGAGATCTGCGAGCGATACAACGGCGGCGGCCATGCCCGCGTTGCCGCAATCTCCTTTGGAGCCGGGGAAATCGAACAGGCGCGCCAGGCCGCCCGCGAGATTACCGCCATCCTCCGCTCCTAGGTTGCGCGTTCCTCGCCTGTCAGACGCAAATTCCTCTTCCCTTTCCCTCTTGACCAACGGCGCGCAAGGTAATCTAGTAGGACACGACGGGGAAAAATCGGCCGCCGACGGCCGGGACCAGGAGACGGGTAGACATGCCCATGGAAAACCATTACGACGTCATCATTATCGGCACCGGGGCGGGCGGCGCCACGCTCGCCTGGCGCCTGGCACCCTCCGGCAAGCGCGTGCTGCTCATCGAGCGCGGAGGGTTTCTTCGCCGCGAACAGGACAATTGGGATTCGCAGGCGGTCTTTGTCGACGCCAAATACCAGGCCAAAGAACCCTGGCTGGACAAGGACGGCCAGGAATTCTTTCCCGGCATCCACTATTTCGTCGGCGGCAATACGAAATTTTACGGGGCGTCCCTGTTCCGCCTGCGCAAGGAAGATTTCGGCCAATTGCGGCATCGGGGCGGCATTTCCCCGGCCTGGCCGCTCGGCTACGAAGATTTCGAGCCCTATTACACGCAAGCCGAACGGCTCTATCACGTCCACGGCCTGCGGGGCTCGGACCCGACCGAACCGCCGGCCAGCGCCGGCTACGCCTATCCGCCCGTCAGCCACGAGCCGCGAATCGAGCGCCTCTCGCATGACCTGACGCAACTTGGCTACCGCCCCTATCCGCTTCCGCTCGGCATCCTGCTCGATGAGGAAAACGGCCAGCCAGCCCGCCATAGCCCGTGCATTCGCTGCCGGGCCTTCGACGGTTTTCCCTGCATCACAAACGGCAAAGCCGACGCGCAGACCATTTGCGTCGAGCCGGTCCTCGCCGAGCACCCGAATGTGACCCTGCTCACCGATGCGTATGTCGAAAAACTGGAAACCGGCGCTTCGGGAAAAGAGGTGACAGGCGTCAAGGTCCGCCGGCAGGGCGCCGAGGAGACCTATTCCGGCGACATCGTCGTCGTTGCTTGCGGCGCGGTCAACTCGGCGGCGCTGCTGCTGCGTTCGGCCGGCGAAAAGCATCCGGACGGGCTCGCCAACTCGTCCGGCGTCGTCGGCCGGTATTATCTGCGCCACGTGAACACCGCATTGATGGCCATTTCTCTCGACCCCAATCCCACCGTCTTTCAAAAAACACTCGCGTTTTCCGATTTCTATTTCCGGTCCGACGATTGGGATTATCCGCTTGGCCTGGTCCAGATGCTCGGAAAATCGGACGGAGCGATGCTGCGCGGGGAAGGCCCGGCGTGGGCTACCTGGATGCCGGAAATGACTTTCGAAGAGATGGCCCGGCATTCGGTCGATTTCTGGCTTTCGACCGAGGACCTGCCCGATCCGGAAAACCGCGTCACGCTCGATCGCGACGGCCGCATCACGCTCCACCTGAAAGAAACCAACATCGAGGCGCACGAGCGCCTGATCGCCAAATGGAAGAGCCTGCTCGGCCGGCTGGGCGGCTTCCATGAGCGTGCGATTTCGCGCCAGCTCTATCTGAGCAAGCGCATCCCGATCGCCGGGACCGCACATCAGGCGGGCACGGTGCGCTTCGGCGCCGATCCAACCTCTTCGGCGCTCGACGTGCATTGCAAGGCGCACAACCTCGACAATCTGTACGTCGTCGACGCCAGTTTTTTTCCCTCCATCGGAGCGGTGAATCCCGCGCTGACGGTCATGGCCAACGCCTTGCGCGTCGGCGACCATCTGCTCGAGCGGATGAAATAGGCCCGCGGTGGCACGCCGACTCGAAATCGCGACGGTTTATATCGCGGGGCTGGCGCAGGGATTCGCGCTGGTCGTCGTGCCGGCCGCCTCCGCACTGCTCACCAGCCAGCGCGGCTACGCGCTGACCGGCGTGGAATATGGCGCGTTGTTCGCGCCGATGGTCGCCGGGGCCATTGCGGCGTCGATGGCCGGCGGCGTGCTGGCCGAGCGCTGGGGCCTCAAGCGGCTGTTTCTCTCCGGCGTCTGGCTCAATGTCGTCGCGATGTCGCTGGTGGCCCTGAGCGCAGCCTTCATCGGCAACCATTTTTCCTCTTACGCGATCCTGATCGCCGGCATGCTGGCGCTCGGCGCCGGGTTCGGCGCCACGTTAACCGCCCTCAACAGCCTCGCCCCGGGCTTTTTCCCCGACCATGCGGAAGCGGCCCTCACCGCGCTGCACACGCTGCTCGGCACCGGAACCGCGCTGGCGCCGGTCTTCGTGAGCGCGGCAAGCGGAAGGGGATGGTGGTGGATTCCGGCCATTGTGGGCGCGGTTCTGCTGCTCGTTGCCCTCACCGGCGCAACGCAACCACTGGCCGTCACGCTGGCCGCGCCGGCTCCCGCCGGCGGGTTCATGCACTTTCTCCAAAACCTCTCCGGCCGCCTGTGGAGTTTCATCCTCATCGTCGTTCTCTACGGCATCTGCGAGACGCTGTGCGGCAACTGGGCCATCCTCTACGTGCACGGGGAACGCAGCTTTTCGGCGCGCCAGGCGGGTCTGGCGCTCGCGGCGTTCTGGGCCATGGTCACCGTCGGAAGGCTGGCGATTGCGGTTGTTTCGACGTGGATGGCCCCGCGCATTCTCTACCGCGCCCTCCCGATCCTGCTGCTAGCCGCGTTCCTCATCATTCCGCATTCCGGCTCGGCCGCGGCCGCCATTGCGACATTCGGCTTTGCGGGCCTGGCGTGCTCCGGGTTCCTGCCGCTTTCGATCAGCTTCGCCGAGGAGCAGTTTCCCCGGCTCGCCGAGCTGATGGCGGGCGAACTGATCGCCGGCTACATGATTGGCTACGGCATTGCGTCGTTTGGCGTCGGCCCGCTAGTCAATTCCGGCCTTATAAAGTTGGGAGGGATCTATTCGTGGGCCAGCGTCATCGCCGCGGCGATGATCGTCTTGTCGTTTCTGGTCACCCGCCCGGCAAAGGGGCCAAAAGCCGTCGCCCGATGAAAGTTGAAGATTCCGGCCCCGCGCCAATTCCCGGCGTTGGCATTCCGAGCCGCAGCAGGACGGCAGGAATCTCTCCGGCAACCGCAGCGGCCCTCGCGGAACCGCGCACGGGAAGACCCGGCGGAGAACCTGCTTGACTCGTTCCCACCGACCGCGCATTGCGGGCCAGGGGACCTTCCGCTACACTTGAAAATCGCTTTATTCAGCGGGCCGCTAGCTCAATGGCAGAGCAGCTGACTCTTAATCAGCGGGTTCCAGGTTCGAGTCCTGGGCGGCTCACCAAATCCTCAATGATAATGCGCAATTCACGACAACCGCCCTGCCAGGGGGAACTACAGGCGCTTTCGTGTCAACACTATGTCAGCAAAGTTGTGCAGACCGACCCGGCGAGTGGAAGGCACAGCACAGGGGACAGAGGCAGCTGACCATCAGCAGGTAGCCGGTGGCATGAACCCCATTCGGTCTCGCAAAGCCACGCAGTTTTTCTAGTGAGCCCGCGCTCTCGGCTCACGGCACGTCCTTTCCGGTAATTGGGTGGTCGGCAGGATAAACGGCGCGCCGTGGCGGGCCTAAGGCGCGGGCGTCTCGTCGCCTGCCGCGGGCGAACAAATCACGAATACCTTCGCCCCGTCACGACGAGATACCACCGTCAACGTTGGGTAAGCGATTTGAAGAGCGCCGCGATACCCGGCAAGTGCCGCAATTGGTTGGTCAGGGGGATGACAGCATCTCGCTCGCCGTGCTCCGCAAGAAATTCGAGAAGAGAGCGGAGCCGGCCTTCGTAATCGTAGTCGGGCAGGTGGGCCGCGACCATCGTCTGGAGGATCCTTGTGATTGCTGTAGGATCTTGTGAGGCAAGCCGGAGAAGTTCAGCGACAAACTCGTAATTCTCGTACCCGATGTGCATGTGAGGAGCGACGGCCGCCAAGAGGCGCCGCTCTTCAGGTCCGAGATTCACGACATGGGTCGCGAGCAGGCTCAGCGTCGTTAGAAAGCGAGCAGGCACTTGTGGTTGATGCATAGCCCATTCTAAAGCGCGCGCCCAAAACGTCAGTATGCGCTCCCGCTGTTCGGGCCTGAGATTCTCATGTCGGACCATCCAAAAGACCCGGATTAGCGGCTCAAAATCTTCTACTACCGCGGTGTCGAAGAGCTTTCTGAAGAGTGCGCCGTCCAAACGTTCGAGCCCCCACAAGTATGCCGCCCCGATGCGCTCTAGGAGCCTTCCGCGTGCGTTTTGCCCCTTCAATTCAAGGTCAAGTGCCCCGTGAATGATCTCGTGTTCAGCTAGGACTTCGTAGACTGGTTGGGTGAACGAGGCATAGGCAAGTCCATCAAGTGCGCAAACTGCGTTCGCATCGTACTCCCTTGGGAAGATATGGTTAACCCGCTCGCTTGTCCAGTCGGCATCGAGGTATTGCAGCTGCGGCAGGTATGTACCGGCGAGTGTACTGAATTCGTAATTCGCGTTCTTGCATTTCGCGAGTTCCCGGTCAAAAACAGGGCTGATGGCTTCCCACGTTTCCCGGTGGGTACCGCGCTGTTGATCGCTGGCGCGAGCCGCGCGAAGCGCTTGGCTGTAAAGCGCCTCGATAACCCGACCTTTGGATGTGTTGAGCGCCTGCATCATCGAATCTTCAGCGGGAGTTTTGGCCCCAGGTTCGTGATCCAGTAAAGAGGCGATGATGAATTGAGTGCGGGTCAGCAGGCCGACCGAGTAGGCATGCTCGTCCTGTTTCGTCCCCGCGTGAAGGCAGTCTGCGATCACGCTCACAACCAAACACTGGTGCGTGTCTTCCGTCTGCTGCCAAAAATGCCGGTCATTCAGCAAGTCCTCAAAAAAGCCGACCAACTGCTCCCAGCCGCGGTCCCAGTTCGCCTCGGTCTTCCCTTCCCACGCTCCTTTAAGCCCGTTGATCACCGCATGCTGGTAGACTGGTTTCGCGGATAGGAACTGGGGGAGGTTCACAAGAAATATATCGGGGTTTGTGCGTGCGGCGCTTTCGAGTGCGCTGCTCAGCCCATCGACGGTGGGCGCACGCCAGTTGTTAGTCGGAGTGAAATTATTCAGCTTTTCGACAACCGCATGAGCCTGCGTGAGGGCTAACAATTCGTCCGGCGCGTAGAGAGTTTGTCCGGGGCCGACCCACTCGCTGATATACGAGTCGAAGTCGGGATGATTCCCAAGCTTCCCGACCCTTGGATCAGCATCAAGTTCAGCAAAAAATCCATCAGCAGGTGCATATCCTTTGCCATTGATCGCAGATAACCACCGGTACTGGCTGCGGCGGCGCAAAATCTCTGTGTCATCGCCGCGAGCTTGCTCAGGCAAGTTTTCAATCGCTCTGAGGGTCTCTGATTGCTGATCCGTGGTCATTTCGGTAAAGTGATCGCGCAGCAGATGGTAAAGTTCATGACTGTGTCCTGCATTCAACAGAGT
>Ga0307372_10009485_pt1 | contig 13398 bp, 11 predicted proteins | sample OX1MG_FD_202533 | JGI IMG/M metagenome (GOLD analysis project Ga0307372, IMG submission 202533) | Soil microbial communities from Risofladan, Vaasa, Finland - OX-1 | ecosystem: Environmental > Terrestrial > Soil > Coastal area > Acid sulfate soil | place: Finland: Risofladan, Vaasa | collected...
CGTCATCAGCGGACTTTCGAGGTCACCGACGGCGAGCCGCTGCGCAACCTCATCGGCCTGATGGCGAAGTCCGCGGCCCTCATGCGCGGACTCGACGGAGGTGATGTCGCCGCCCCTAGTGATGAGTGTCACGCGCGTTGGGGCGTAGAAGTCGCCATCGATTTCGATCCTCGAGTCCGTTCCGACAATCGAAGCTCGGGTTGGACTCTTTGCGCGGAGAGTGCAGGTGAGCAAGGCTTGGGCGCCGCCGGCGTAGCCGAGCAGCATTGATGTCTGCGCGTCAACGCCGGTGAATGCTGGGTCGCTGATGGACACGACCCGGTTTGGTGTGCCGAGCACCATCGATGCGAAGGACAAGGGGTAGATGCCGAGGTCCAGGAGTGCTCCTCCGCCCAGTTCTGGCGCAAACAGACGGAATTGAGGGTCCTCGGCGAACCACTGCCCGTGGTCGGCGGTCACGGTGACGATCTCACCGAGAACGCCCTGCTCGAGCCAGTCCCGGATCACCCGAATGTCTGGCAGAAATCGGGTCCACATCGCCTCCATCGCAAATAGCCCGTTGTCCCGTGCGACCTGAACGATCTCTCGGGCTTCGGCAGCATTCATGGTGAACGGCTTCTCGACGAGCACGTGCTTGCCCGCTTGGAGGGCAAGGATCGCGTTGTCGCGGTGCATCGGGTGCGGCGTCGCGACGTAGATCACATCGACGTCAGCGTCGACCACGAGCGCTTCATAGCTGGCATGGCGGTTGGTGATGTCGAATACGTCGGCGAACTCATCCGCGGATCCCTGGCTTCTGGAGCCGACGGCGGTCACGACCCCGGAATCGGTCAGTTGTAGGTCGGTTGCGAACGTGTTCGCGATCAAGCCCGTTCCGAGGATTCCCCACCTGAGTGTGCTGTCTTGCATGCTTTGTCCTTTCATCGACTCAACGTTTGAAAACCAAGATGCCCGCGTACAGCCGGCGTCGTAGGTTGAGCTCGTCAGTGCCGGCTTGAGCCTCAGGTGTCGTCGAGCCTCAGAGTCGCTTTTACCCCTCGGTAGGCGAACGCTTCGGCGAACGCGTCGATTCCGACTGTCAGCCCGATGAATGACTCAACAGCGTCCGGCCACCGGTTCCGTGCCCGGTAGAGCGCGTCGAGCCCGGTCTCCCAGTCTTGTCGGTGAGCGTTGACGCTCCCAACGAGTGCCCGGTTTTGCAGAATGGTGTCCACACCCAGTACGCGCCCGTCGACTTTGACTTCACGGGGGCGACCGTCGATGCCGAGCAGGCACGCGACACCGTTGCGCGAGAGCAGGCCGAGCGTGTCGATCATTACCTGCGCATCTCCCGTAGCCTCGACGACGAGGTCAAAGCCTCCGACATCGGCTGCCGCTTGAGCGGTGGAGGTGTCGGCCGTGCAGAAGTAGATGGCGCCGCAGGCGACAACGAGCCGTGCACGCTCGTGCGCAACACCGGACCGGCCGGCTGTCCAGACGTCGTAGCCCGCGAGCCGGAGGAGATAGGTGCTGAGCATCCCGATCGCGCCCGTGCCAAGCACCAGCGCGCGACGACGCATCCAGGGCTGTCGGTTGGCGATCGCTTCAGCGTGGCGGATCCCGCGCGCGCAGATCGACGCCGGCTCACCGAGCACGCCGACCGCCCCGAGCCCGGGGGGAACGGGAATGAGGTAGTCGCGTGACTCGGCCACCATCTCGACCGCGAAACCGTCAATTCGTGTAATGCCACGTTCGCGGTAGTCGCCTGTGAGGCAGGAGTCCGATGAGCCCTGTTCACATGCGATGCAATGCCCGCACGTGCGGCGGACTGTCGCGCAGACCAGGTCTCCGCGGGTGAACCCGTTGCCGTCAGCCGCGACGCGTGCCAGCAGTTCGTGTCCCAGGATCAAACGATCCTCACCGTCAGGCGCTACGCCAAAGAGGCCGTCTGAGATCTCTCGGTCTGTGCCGCACACTCCGATGCGCAGGGGCGACAGCAGAACCTGCCCGGGCCCTGCTGTGATGTCGGGCACGTCGGAGACGTGTGTGGTGTTCGCCTTCCCAGGCGTGGTCACAAGCGCGAGCATCAGATTACGCAGCCGTCAGGCCGCCATCTATGGTCAGGACACTTCCAGTCACGAACGCGGCGGCGTCCGAGGCGAGATACAGGACAGCTTCGGCGATCTCCTCTGGCTGTCCTAAGCGACCCATGGGCTGCCGGGCCCGCAATCCGTCAATCGACTCGCCGGCTTCAGCAACAAGTCGTTGAACCCAGGGAGAGTCCACCGTTCCCGGACAGACGGCATTCACTCGTACGCCTTCAGCGACGTGGTCGACGGCCAGAGCGCGCGTGAACGCGATCACCGCCCCTTTGGACGCGCAGTAAGCAGCACGGTTGCGCAGGCCGACAATCCCGGCGACCGACGCCATGTTCACGATGCTTCCACCACCACGCTCGATCATCGACGTGATCGCGTACTTGCAGGTCAGGAACGTCCCGCGTGCGTTAACGGCAAACACGTTCTCCCAGATTTCAAGCGATGTCTCCGGTGCTGAGGTCGTCGAACCGATGCCGGCGACATTGACCAACACGTCAAGGTCGTCCGGGAGTGCACGCCGGACCGCGGGCTCGTCGCGTACGTCAAGAGCAACCGCGAGAGCTCGCTCGTCCCCGAGTTCATTCGCTACCGCTTGAGCGCGATCCGGTGAAAGGTCGGCGATGCTCACGCGGGCGCCCTCTCGGTGTAGGGCGCGGGCGACCGCTTCACCGATGCCTGATCCTGCGCCCGTCACGAACGCGGACTTGCCTCGGAATCGCTCAACGTCCATCGGCCATCTCCTGAACGGGTTACAGAACACTCCTACACCTTCCACGCCGCACTCCCATCGGGCACCGGCCGGGGCGTTGTGAGAGTGGTGTGCGCATCAGTCTTTCTGGTCAGGGCCGCAGAACGGCACCCTCGGAGGCTGAGCGAACGGTCGCGCGGTAACGCGCAAACACGCCAGTCGAATACGAGGTTTCAGGCGGAGTCCAATCCAGCATCCGCGCGGAGAGCTCATCGGCGGTCAAGTCGATGTTCAGCGTGCCTTCGTTGACGTCGATGGTGATCACGTCGCCGTCGCGCACCGCGGCCAGCGGCCCACCCCGTGCCGCTTCCGGTGAGACGTGGCCGACCATCAGGCCGCGTGTGGCCCCGGAGAATCGGCCGTCGGTGACCAGCGCGACCGTCTCGCCAAGCCCAGCGCCGACGACCGACGCGGTGATGCTGAGCATCTCGCGCATCCCAGGCCCGCCAGCCGGGCCCTCGTACCTGGTGACGAGCACGTCACCAGGTTTGATCCTGCCGGCACGGACAGCGGCCGCACACACTTCTTCGCTATCGAATACGCGGGCGGGACCCACGTGACGAGTGCGGTTGGTGCCGGCGACCTTGGTGACGCTGCCGTCGGGCGCGAGGTTGCCGCGCAGCACATGCAGCGCGCCGCTGATCTTGAACGGATGATCGGCCGAGAAGATGACCTCACCGTCGGGTTCTCCCGCGTCGGCGACCGCGGTCGCAATGTTGCCGCCGATGACGGTGGGGGCGTCACCGTCGAGATGACCGCCCCGGATCAGCTCGGCAAGTACGGCGGCGGTTCCGCCTGCGCGATGAAGATCCTCAGCGACCCAGCGTCCGCTCGGCACCATGCTGACAATGACGGGCGTGCGTGCGGCGACAGCGGCGAGCTCATCGAGAGTCAGTGAGACGCCGGCCTCTTGGGCGACGGCCAGCAGATGCAGCAGCCCATTGGTCGAGCCGCCGGTGGCAGTGATCCCGACCATCGCGTTGAGCAGCGCACGGCGGTCCATGAAATGCCGGGCGGTCATGCCGTCGTTAGCCAGACTGATCGCGATGTCCGCGGCACGATCGGCCGCCGCCATTTTGGCGTCGATGTCCTCAGCCGGGATCAGACCATCTCCGACGGACGCGAGCCCGAGGCACTCAATCGCGATCGCCATCGTGCTGGCGGTGAACTGGCCGGCGCACGCGCCCATTCCCGGGCAAGAGACACGCTCCAACTCATCAAGCTCCTCACGGCTGACCGTCTGACGCTCATAGCCGCCGACTGCCTCCCACACGTCCTGGATCGTCACCTGCTTGCCGCGCAGCACTCCGGCACGCATCGGACCGCTGTAAAGCATCACCGCGGGTTTGTCGACGCGCGCCAACGCCATCAACGCCGCCGGGGTGGTCTTGTCGCACCCGACCAGACAGACGAGCACGTCAAAGTCATGCGCGTGAACCATCAGCTCGATCGAGTCGGCGATCACTTCACGCGAGACCAAAGAGGCGCGCATGCCCGGGGTTGCCTGGGACTGGTTGTCAGACACCGCGATCGTGTTGAAGGCCATACCGACACCCCCCGACCGATTCACCGCCTCCACAACTCGGTCCGATAGCGCCCGGTGGTTGAGATTGCACGGCATCGTGCCTGTCCACATCGAGGCGACGCCGACAATGGGTCCACCCAAACGAGTTGGATCGATCCCCATCGCCCGGAAGTGCGCACGGGCGGGCGCCCGCTCGGCACCATCGCGAAGCTTGTCGCGGGCGTCTCGTCGGAGCGTCTCCCGGCTCATGTCGGGTCCGAAGCCGACGCCTTGTGAGCAATCACCGCTTGGCGACGGTAGGAGGGAGCCGCGTGTGGCGCCCTCAGCCGATCGCCCAGGAGATCCTGCCGTTGTAGTCGTACTCGAGCGTTGAAACAGCCTTGCCCTTCGGAACTCTGAATCCGAGCCATCCCTCGGCGCATTGCAGCGGCTTGAGTGGCCTCAGCACCATGGCCGGGGATTTCGCGACAGCTGTTGATTCGGCGACACTACCGCCGCGCCCGAGGCGCAATGTGAAGAGCGCTGGGTCGATCGCGGTGTGCGCCGGCGTGTGTTTGCTCGTGCAGACCTTCATCTCAAAGTTCGCGACCCGCTTGGACGAGGTTGGTGCAGCGTAGGCCTCGAGTGTGAAGTAGTTTCTGGTGGGGCTGATGCGCTTGCTAGGCAGCTTCAGCTTCGCCCCAGCGGTCGTCGGTAGCGCGAGCGCCAGCGCCAGCGCGACGGAGCCCGCAAGCAATCCGGTATGACGCGCCAGCGTCCGGCGGGAGGTAGAGCGTTGTTGCATCGATTCCCTCCGGCGGTTGTGAGAAGTACCGAAAATACGACTGAGACCAACCTAGGCGACCCTAACACGCCAACCTGGCGGCTGCTGAGCCAGGTGCGGACTCCTGCCGCCACCGACGGACTTGTATCCGGCTAGGGGACGGATATAGAGTCGGTCATCGCTCAATGTGAGGCTAACGGGGGGTAGACGTGGCGTTATCAGATGCTGTTTCTGAACTTGAGTTTGAGGCGCCAGGCGCTGGTTCGTGGACCATCGACGCCGTTCACTTCCCACGTCCCGCAACGCGTTACTGGACCGAGATTCACCCGGCGGCGTTGGGACGTGGCTTCAGCGAGTTCACGGCCTACTACGGGATGCTGATCGAAATGAAGTACGCATACATCAACGGCTTCGCATATCACGCCGTGAACCCGGTGGGCCCCGATCAGATCCCGGTGCGTTTTGCTCGCGCCGAGGAGGTCTGGGCGCGCAAGCTCTGGCGCGAACAGCTCCGCGAATGGGACGAAAGCTTCAAGCCGACGTCGATTCGGATCCACAAGGAGCTCCAAGGCATTGATCCTGCCGCGCTCAGCGATGACGAACTCGTCACGTACCTGACCCGCTGCCGCGAGCACCACATGGAGATGATCTACCAACACATGCGCTTCACCGGCGCCGCCATGGTTGCGCTCGGCGACCTGCTCGCCCATGCCGGTGACTGGACCGGGATGCCGCCTGCCGAGCTGCTCAGCATGATGCGCGGCGCCGCGCCTGTCTCTGCCGGGGCGTCCGGCGAGCTCGCCGCGATGATCGCGGCATTTGAAGCCGATCCGGCCGCTCGGACCCTGCTCTTCTCCGACGGAGCTCCCGGGGAGATTCTCAGTCAGCTTCGGGCGCTGGATAACGACTCTGGCGCAGCGGTCGCCGCATACCTGGAGCTGACGGGATATCGCCTGCTGGACGGTTTCGACATCTCAGGCCGCTACGCGCTGGAGATGCCCGACGTCCTGCTTCGTGCGATCCGCGCAGCCGTCGAGTTGAGCGAGGAGGGCAAGGCTGAGTTCGACGTCGACGCGCGCATCGCGGAGGTCCGCGAGAAGGTGCCCGCCGAGCATGCTGACGAGTTCGATGAGCTGCTCGGCGAGGCGCGGCTGATGTACCGGATCCGTGACGAGCGTGGCGTTTTCAGCGACATCTGGGCGTCGGGGATCATGCGACGCGCAGTCATGGGCGCCGGCATGCGTCTCGCCGACCGAGGCCAGATCAACGAGGCCGAGCACCTCGTCGACGCCGGCTTCGAGGAGATGGCAGCGCTGCTTTCAAACGCTGCCGGGCCGTCTGCGGATGAGCTTGCGGAGCGTCACCGCTGGCGCACGGCGCATACCGCCAAGGAGGCGCCACAGCACCTTGGCGACCCTGAGCAGCCGCCTCCGGACCCGTCAGGGCTGCCGCCGGCGACCGCTCGCGTGATGCGTGCTGCTGGCATCACGATGATGTCGATGTTCGCCCCTTCGATGGAGGCGCATGAGGGCGCGACGCTGCGGGGCTTGGCCGCCAGCGGCGGTGTCTACGCGGGCCCCGCTCGCCGCGTGGCAGGGCCGTCGGAATTCGACCGCATCGTCAAAGGTGACGTGCTCGTCACCGAGTGCACTACCGAGGCGTTCAACATCCTGCTGCCGCTGCTTGGAGCGATCGTCACCGACAGCGGCGGCGTGCTGTCGCACCCGGCGATCGTCGCGCGCGAATATGGAATCCCGGGTGTCGTGGGAACACGGAACGCGACCGAAGAGATCCCGGACGGGACTCGCGTGCGTGTCGACGGCGACGCTGGATCGGTCACGGTCCTCGATTGAGTCTGAGTCTCGTGAGGACTGTCCGATGAAGGCTGTCCGATGAAGGCTGTCGTGGGCCTCGAGGAGGCGCACGACACCGGGCAGTACGGATCCAAAGCGGTGGGACTCGGTGACGCGGCCCGCGGAGGCCTGCCGATCCCACCAGGATTCGCGCTATCGGGAGACATCGTCGACGCGGTCGCGGCGGATGAAGACGCGTCGATCGCCGAGGTTTTGAGGACGGTCGCGCCGCTCAGCGGACCCTTCGCCGTGCGGTCGTCCGCCGTTGACGAGGACGGCGCCGACGCGAGCTTCGCCGGCCAGCACATGACGCTGCTGAACGTGCCGTCGACGCGCGAGCTGACGGCCGCGCTCAAAGAGATCTGGTGGTCTGCGAACTCCGACTCCGCGATCACATACCGGCAGCGGGTAGGCCTCTTCACGCGCCCGAGCATCGCTGTCGTCGTCCAGTCGCTGCTCGATCCCGAGTCCGCAGGAGTGATGTTCACGCGCAACCCGATCAACGGGGCCGATGAGCGGCTGATCGAAGCCAGCTTGGGTCTCGGCGAGACGGTTGTCGCCGGTCGCGTGATACCCGACACCTACCGCGTCGCCCGCTCAGGCGAAGTGCTCGAGCGGGCCGCCGGCTACAAGAAGATCCGTGTCCGCTCCCTGCCCGACGGCGGCACAGTTGAGGAGGCGGTCGCGCCTGAACTCGTCGAGAGTCTCTGCCTCGACGACGAGCAGCTCGGAGCCCTGAGTCGGCTGGCAGCTCGCTGCGAGGAGGTATATGGACCTGGCCGCGACATCGAATGGGCCATCGCCGGCGGTCAGCTATACCTGCTGCAGTGCCGAGCGGTGACGCGGATCGGCGGCGACAGCGCGCCGTCGAGCGCGCCTTCGCTTCCTCTCGAAGAGCTCCAACAGATCCCGCTGTTCGCCGGTCTGAGCACGGAGGACCTCGCCAAGGTCCAGAGCCTGTTCAAGGAGCGGAGGTTCGCCCCAGGCGAGACCGTCACCAAGGAAGGCTCCGGGGGCGCCGCGTTCTTCCTGATTGAGTCAGGCGAAGCGGCGGTCACGGTCCGAGGCCAGCCGCGGCCAGTGATGAAGGCCGGGGATTTCTTCGGGGAGATCGCCCTGATTGACGGCGGGGAGCGTGCAGCGACCGTCACCGCGGTAGATGAGCTGGTCTGCTACGGCCTCACCTACTGGGACTTCCAACCGCTGGTCAAGCAGAACGCCACGATTGGCTGGGCGCTTCTGCAGGCGCTTGCCAAGAGGGTGCGGGCCGACCAGGAGCACTGATCGGTCGGGCGAGCGCTGATCGCACGCTTATAGCCGTGTCACGACGAGCGTCACCGCGAGCACCACCATTGCCATCCACAAGGCCGATAGCGCTCCCTCCAGCGGGGCCAGCACATCAGCCGCGTCAAGCTCCCGCACCTGGCCATCGCGCAAGATCTGCTGGCCCGTCACCGAGACTGTCCGCCGGCGCAGCTCTCTGGCAGGGGTTGACAGTCGCCGCTGGGCAGTGCTGATCAGGAAGCAGGCGAGCGCCACGAGCACGCCTTCGACCCGTACCTGCAAGGCCTCCACGAACCAACCGGTGAACGCGGGAAAAGCGCCCCACGCCACGGCGAACCAGAGGTCGGTGTGAAAACGCCCACCGAACAGCTCCAGGTTGTAGGCGAGCGCGAGGAAGGTGCCGCCCGCCACGAGCGGGATCAGCCACGCCGACACAATTACCGCGGCGGTGATCCCGATCGCCACCGCACCGCCCAACCCGGCCACTGCCAGACCGATCAGCACGCTGCGCGAAAGCCGCGTCCCCAGCGGCCGTCCGGCCAACTCGTCCAGCGCATGGCAAGCAATGCCGAGCGCAAGAAAGAAGGCACCGAGCGCGGCGCCCAGCCGCCACAGCACAAACGTCGGCGCCAGCGCGGCGCCGATGGCCACGAAGCTGAGATTCCACGCGGTGTAGGGCGGGTGCAGAATCGTCACCAGGTCGCGCCAGCCGCCCGGCGACAGCGCGTAGAACGCGGGGCGCGGCGCGTCGGCCTCACGCGGCATCACGGGCTTAGTTAGGTTCAGCGACGTCTCGGACTCCCGTGACGAGGATGCCGGCGCCGAAGCTCATGTCGTGCTGAGTTGCCTCGGCGATCCCGGCGCCGCGCCATAACGCTGGGAGATCTGGCTGTGCGGCGTGGAATTGTTCGATGTTGGGGCCCAGGAACCCTCCGACGTCGTACCAGGCCCGTGACACCGCGCGGCCGAACAGCGGCAGGCCGGCGCGGGTGTGGATGCGCCACAGCCGGCGCAGCGCTGGGTCGCCGGGCACGCCAAACTCGACCATCCCGATTCTTCCGCCGGTCTTGACCACGCGGGCCAGTTCACGCATCGTCGTCGCCGGCTCATCGACGTAGCGCAGGAGGTAGGTGAACGACAGTGCGTCGAACTCGCCATCGGCGAACGGCAACGCCTCAGCCTCCCCCAGCACGAACGACAGACGGTCGGCCAGTCTCGGGGTGCGCTGCAGCCGCAGCCGCGCGGCGTCGAGCATCTCCTCGCTCTGATCCAGCCCAACAACTTCGGCGCCTCGCCCCGCGAGCGCGAAAGCGACCATCCCGGTACCCGTTGCCACGTCGAGTATCCGCATTCCCGCCTCAGGTGCAATCGCGTCAACCAGAGCACGCCGCCACCGGGGATCCTGGCCGAAGCTCATCACCGCACCAACCCGGTCGTAGTGGCCGGGAAGGCCACGGAACAGCTGCACGGCGTGGCGCTTGCGAAACGAAGGCATCGGCAAACGAGAGGCTACGGCAGTCGCGGCGAAACCTTTCAACCTCTGCTCAGCGCATGATTCCCGTGTGCCCCAGCGAGTACTGGCCAGGTTGGGGCCAAACACACAGCCCATGCGGTCCGGCGCCAACGGCGATCTCCGCGCGCAGCTTGCCCGTCTGCGTGTTGATCGCATAGACGACGCTGTTGTAGCGGCCGCTCAGCCATAAGGTCTTGCCGTCTGCCGACACACCGCCCATATCGGGGCTCGCAGGCAAAGGCAGCTGCCAGGTCGTGACGACACGGTTGGTCGCAAAGCTCATCACCGAGACCGACCCCGCCTCACGATTGGAAACGTACAGGAGCTTCGCGTTGCGGCTGGGATAGAGGCCGTGCGCCCCCGCGCCGGTCTGCGTGAACCCGATTACCTGGAATGTCTGCGGATCGATCTCCCAGACGCCGCCGTTCTCCTGGTCGGCGACATACAGCGTGCGGCCATTGGGCGCGAGCTTGACGTCCTGCGGTTCCGATGACCCGCCGTGCAGCGTCAGCGTGCGGATCACGCGCTGCGTCTTCAGATCGACCTCGATCATCCGTCCCGCGAACTCGCAGCTGGCATACATGTAGCGCCCGTCTGCGGAGAAATCAGCGTGGTCGACGCCCGCGCACTGTGGCACCGAGAGCGTATGGATCAACGCCATCGTGTTCGGGTTGCGGAACTCGAGCTGCTCGAGTCGCTCAGCCACGACGATCGCGTATCTGCCGTCGGGCGTGAAGTACAGGTTGTAGGGGTCCTCAACGGGGATTGGCTTGCCTGGCCGTCCGGTCCGGGGGTCGATCGGCGTCAGGCTGTTGCCCGCATCGTTGTCGACATACAACGTCTTCAGATTCCAGGCGGGGGTGACGTGCTGCGGAAGCTCTCCCGTGTCGAAGTGCTCGACGATCTTGAATGTCTTCTGGCTGATCACGTCGACGGTGTTGCTCAAGCTATTGGGCACATAGACGAGTGCCGGGTCACCCCGAACCACGGGACTAAGATCGCCCGCGCCGTCGGCCGCGTAGACGTTGACCGGTGAGGTCGGGTGCGCGGCGAGGCGGCGGGGCGCGGGCTTCGCGGTCACAGGCGCCGGCGGCTTGGTCACCTGCATCGTGGCGACCCGGCGCGGGGCTGAGCTCCCACAGCCTGCGAGTGCACCACACAAGCAAAGGATGATCGCCGCACGCCACGCTCGCATGGGGCGAGGCTGTCCGGGAAACCTCACGTGCGGGTAACGCGAGTCTGAAGATCCTCTTAGCGCGCGCAATGGGCGTGGATCGAGTGTTCTACCGTGGGCGTCCGTGCGCCGCAGCATCACCACGCTCATCGCGCTTACCGTAGCGACGGCCGTCTCCGCGTGCGGCGGTTCGACGAGCGGTGGCGCGGCCGGCACCACCGCCGGCAGGGCGAGGGTCAGGCTGCATGAGCGGCGCGCCAAACGCACGCACACCGCCACTGCGCGCGCGGCCGTGCTGTCGTATCGCCGGCTCTACTCGCTGCCCGCGCCGCTGCGCGATCCCGCATATGCCTCGTTGGGCGGCGGCCGCTTCGTGCTGATCGGCGGGCTGTCGGCGAGCGACACGTCGGCCGCCGAGGTCGACACGGGTAACCGATCCCAGGTGACCCAGGTGGCGACGCTCGGAGTCGCCCAGCATGACGCACAGGCCGCCCTGCTCGAAGGCAGGGTGTACGTCTTCGGCGGCGGCTCGTTCTCGGAGCTCGACCACATATTCAGCTTCTCGCCCGCGTCCGGAGCGCTCGCCACCGTGGGCACCCTGCCCTCCGCGCAGTCCGACGTGGCGGTCACCTCGATCGGGAACACGGCCTACATCATCGGTGGCTACGACGGCGTGAACTGGAAGAACACGATCCTCGCCTACAGCCCGGGCGCATCGACCGCCGCAACCGCCGGCACGATCCCGGTCGGGTTGCGTTACGCCGCCGCGACGGCGATCGACGGCCGCGTACTGATCGCGGGCGGGTCGACACCCACAGCTGCCAGCCGCGCGATCTTCAGCTTCGATCCGAAGACGGGTCGTGTCACGCGGATCGGGACGCTCCCATACCCGGTTACGCATGGTGAACTGGCCCCGCTGGGCCAGTTCGCCTACCTGGTAGGTGGTCGGGGGAACGGTACGAGCTCCCAGACGGCGCGCATCCTCGCGGTCGACCCGACAACCGGGAAAGTCACGTCCGCAGGTCGGTTGCCGACGGGCCTGTCCGACGCGGCGCTGCTGCCGGCGGCACATTCGCTGCTGCTGATCGGTGGGCTCGAGTCCAGTGGCGCGGTCTCGGACCAGGTGGCAGAGCTCGCCCCGCGTGCTTAGCGCCGTCAGCGCCGTTCCACCGACTGCATGTAACTGACCACGGCGCGTAGCTCGCGCGCCGTCAGCCGACTGTGAATCACAGGCATCTCCGCCGCGAACTGGAGCAGTTCGCCGCGGGGCAGCCGCAGGCTCCTGAGATCACCGCCCTGCTGGTGCGGCGTCGAGCTCCCGGAAATCGAATGGCAGATCGCACAGTGAGTCGCGAATACAGCCGGCCCAGACACGGCGGCGACGCCATTCGAGCCGCAGCCGCTGATTGCGGCCGCGACCAGCGCCGCAGTTGCCGCAAGCAGCGCGCTGCGCGCTCGCGACCGGGCGCTCGGCGCTCTCGTGGTCACGCAGGCGGGTCGACCCCACGCACGGACGTGGGCGGCATCCTCGGGCGGATAAATGCTGGGCATCTGCTCGATCCTCTGCCGAGAGATTCCAGCATGCCGTGCCACTTTTCCGGGAGTGGGTCACACCGTTTTGGCGAGAATCTCCACCTGCCAGCGGGAGTCGTGTAGTTTCGAGGGCGGGTGACCCCCGAGAGACGCTCCGGCGCAAACTCGCGGCACCCGCCCCCGAAAGACCGTCTTCGGCAGGAGCAATGAGTCGAGTCAGCTCTTCACAGCACTCCGGCCAAGGACCGGATCCCGCGCAGCGTCGCCAATGCGAAAGCAGCTCGCTGTACCGCTCGGCACCACGATCGGCAGTCCGCACATGCGGTAGCGAGGCGTGACGATGCCTGAGGTACTGCAGCACGACATCGTGATCGTCGGTGGAGGCGGCGCCGGTTTGCGCGCCGCCATCGCGGCCGCTGAAACCGATCCCACCCTGGACATCGCGATCGTCTCCAAGGTCTATCCGATGCGAAGCCACACGGTGTCCGCGGAGGGCGGTGCCGCCGGCGTCATCAAATCTGGTGATTCCTCGGAGAACCACATCCGCGACACCATCTCTGGCTCCGATTGGCTCGCCGATCAGGACGCGGTCGAGGTGTTGGTGAACGAGGCACCGACGGAGCTGCTTCAGCTCGAGCACTGGGGCTGTCCCTGGAGCCGCGAGCCCAACGGAAGCGTCGCGGTTCGCCCGTTCGGCGGGATGAGTGTCGAGCGGACATGGTTCGCCGCCGACAAGACGGGCTTTCACATGCTGCACACGCTCTTTCAAACCTCGCTCAAGTACACGAACGTCAAGCGGTATGACGAGTGGATGACGACCAGCCTGCTCGTTGAGGACGGCCGCTGCCAGGGCGTGACCGCGATCGAGCTCCGTAGCGGGCAGGTACGCGCCATCCTGGGCAAAGCGGTCGTCCTCTGCACCGGCGG